>Ga0081455_10002193_pt1 | contig 23272 bp, 20 predicted proteins | sample TabmetS3T2R1_FD_70207 | JGI IMG/M metagenome (GOLD analysis project Ga0081455, IMG submission 70207) | Tabebuia heterophylla rhizosphere microbial communities from the University of Puerto Rico - S3T2R1 | ecosystem: Host-associated > Plants > Roots > Rhizosphere ...
CATCTGCTGCACTCTGGTTGAGAATGTTGTATTCCATCTGCATGACGGACGGCACTCCGCTCGCAACAACATAGTCGCACTCGGGCAGGGTATTGACCGAGACACCCCAGTGTTTAATTTTGCCCTGCGCTTTGTAGGTTTCGAGCACGTCAAAGCTGTCCCGCGCTTGCATATTCTCCAGCGTCGGATTGTGTAGGAGATAGAGATCAATGGCCTCGATGCCGAGCCGCTGCAGGCTGCCTTCGACACAGCCACGGATATAGTCCGGCGTGAAATTCCGCACGCCTGTTATCATGTTATTACCACCTTTGGTGCATATGAGGATCTGGTCGCGGTCTGCACGCTCTTTGAGGAAGGCACCAACGACGCTCTCGCTGTGTCCAGCGCCATAAGCGTCTGAGGTATCGATAAAATTCATCCCAGCATCGATAGCTACATGTAAGGCTTTTATACTGATGGCGTCATCCACAGGGCCGTAGAAACCACCCATAGGCAGGGTGCCAAAGCCCACGACCGCCACATTGAGTCCAGTACGTCCAAGCGTCCGCTTTTCCATAGCTTTAACCCTTTCTGTGTGTGGAACAGCATTTAGTGCGTGCGCAATCGCGGGTCTAGAAGGTCGCGTACGGCGTCACCAAACATGTTAAAGGCGAGTACCACGATACTAATGGCTAGGCCAGGAAAGATGGCCAGATACGGCGCCGTTTCCAGGCTGCGTCGGCCCTCGCCGCTGAGCATACCGCCCCAGGTCGGGGTCGGCGGTGGAGTGCCGAGACCCAGGAAGCTCAAGGCGGCTTCGATGACAATGGCATTCCCCAGCCAGACCGAGGCAATAATGAGAATAGGCGCAAAGACATTGGGCAAAATATGCCGCAGTATAATGCGCCAGGACGAGGCGCCGGCCGCACGCGCGGCATCGACGTAGATATTGTGTTTAACCGACAGTACCGTGCCGCGCACCACACGCGAGGCGCCAGGGGCAATCACCAGGCCAATCACCAGAATGACGTTGGGCAAACTTTGCCCAAACACCGACAGGACAGCCAGCGCCAGCACAATGCCAGGAAAGGCCATGAGCGTATCCACGAGGCGCTGCAGGGCCTGGTCGATACTGCCTTCCCAATAGCCTGACACCAGCCCAATGAGCGTTCCGGCAAGGGTACCAATGGCGACGGAGAGGAAACCAACGATGAGGGATACCCGCGCTCCGTAGATAATCCGGCTGAGCACATCACGGCCGTGGGTATCAGTGCCAAAGAGAAACTTGGCATCAGGTGGCTGCAAGCGGATAGGCAAACCGCGCTCATTGAGGTTGAACCGGTAGGGGTCATAGGGGGCAATGACGGGTGCCAGTACCGCTGTGGCGATGAGCCCGCAGAGAATCACCGCGCTGATGGCGCCAAGCGGTTTGCGGCGTATCAGGACACGCCAGCGCGGCCGCGTGCGCTGGCGGGGCTGCTGTGGTGTCGCCGTCTGGCTCTGGAGCTTCTCGCTTTGCATGGTGTCTCAGCCTCCATTCAGCGATAGCGAATGCGCGGGTCGAACCAGGCGTAACTCACATCCACGAGCAAATTGATCCCGACCATGACGGTGGCAAAAAACATCACGGCCCCTTGTACCATGGTGTAATCGCGGAGCATGACGGCGTCTAAGGTCAGACTGCCCACTCCTGGCAGTAAAAAAATCACCTCAACGATCACGGCACCACCCAGCAGCACCGAAAATTGCTGCCCGATGAGCGTCACCACCGGGATACAGGCATTTTTCAGCGCGTGTTTGAGAATGATGACGCGCTCGCGCAGTCCCTTGGCGCGTGCCGTGCGGACGTAGTCTTCGCGCAACACTTCGAGAAGCGCCGAGCGCGTCATGCGCATCAGCACTGCCGACAGGCGCGCCCCAATGATCAGGGCTGGAATGAACAGCTGCTCCAGACACTTAACCGGATCAACCCAGATCGGCTCGAATCCCATGGGCGGCATCCAGCGCCACCAGATGGCCATGAAGGTGATGATCACCGTGGCCAGCCAGAAATCTGGAAAGGACAGGCCGATAATGGCGCATAGCCTCCCTGTATAATCCATCACCGTGTCTTGCCATACGGCTGATATAATGCCAACCGGAATGGCTATGAGCAGGGCCACGCACAGCGCCAGGATAGCCAGGTGCAACGTCAGGGTGACACGTTTCCCGAGTTCTGCACTGACTGGCTTGCGGCTGGTCAGGGAATGCCCCAGGTCACCGTGCAACACTCCACGGATCCAGATCCCGTATTGCTGCCAGAAGGGCCGATCGAGCCCGAGTTCCTGGCGGGCTCGCGCCAGATCCTCCTTGCTCAGGGCCGCGGCCTGGTCAAGCTGCATAATGATGGCGTCGCCTGGCAGACTCCGCACCAGCGAGAAGATCGTCAGTGACACCAGGCAGAGGACGAGCACGCCTTGCAACGTGCGGCGCACGATATAGATCCACATAGGGTGTCAGGCCCTTACTGCGCAAACTTCTCAAATTTCCGCTTCGGCGCCTTGTCGGTCAGCCAGGCGGTTTTACCCTCATAGGAACAGAAGCCAGTGAACCAGCAATAGGGGACACCACCGGCGTGCAGATACGCCTGGGTCACGCGGTAGTGCGGTGGCACAATGGTAGTGATGCGATACACCTGCTCTCGCAGGTAGTCCCAGATCTGTTTCTGTATGGCGAGCTGCTGCTCTGCCGGAGCGAGACGCCAGGCATCGAGCAGCTCGTCCAGCTTCGCGTCTTCGATGTGTGGAGCGTTCACCGTGGGCGGAGACGTCGAGTGATGCGGTAAATAGACCCAATCCATGAAGGACGGGCCAGAGCCCGGAGGCGTGAAGGAAATGAGGGCATCAGTGAAGGGTTGTGCCCCCCACCGCATGGCGGTCCAGATGGAGGTATCGACTTGCTTAATTTTGGTGCGCACGCCGATATCCTCAAAGAATTTCGCTACAGCCACGGCAAAGTCACCATTGGCAGCGCCCCGCAACTCACCCCATTCGAGGGTGATCTCAAAACCATTGGGATAGCCAGCTTCCGCCAGGAGCTGTTTCGCCTGCGTTGGGTTATAGGCGTAGTTCGGGCCGAGGTTGGCGTAGGAGTAATCGTCACGCCTGGTATAGCCGGCCTGCACCCAGGGAAAGGGACCATAGAGGCTGGCATCACCACGGTTGATGGTTTCCTTAACGATGTCACGATTGATCGCCATGGAAAGCGCCCGGCGCACCCGCACATCATTGAACGGTGCCTTGTCGAGACGGAGATAGACTGTGTAGTTCAGCCAGCCCAGCGATGGCACGCGGTAGAGCCAGGCATCCGGGACAGTTTTCAGCAGCTCGTACAGCATATCCAGTGTTGGTGGGCGCATCAGGTCGACCCGCCTGGCGCGGAACAGCGCTGCTTCTGTGGCCGCGTCACGGGTAAAGAACAGGCGAATGGCATCGATATACGGCAACTGCCGCCCCTCCTGGTCGCGCATGAAGTAATCCGGATTTTTCACCAGCAGGGCGCCCTCACCAGAGGCGAACTCCTTGAGCATAAAAGCCCCAGTGCCAATGGGATACTTGCCCAGGCCGCCTTCGGCCTCGACAGCTTCCTTGGGGAGGATCACGGGTGAGAAAGAGTTGACGTGATTCAGCGGGAAATTCGGGTCAGGGAGGTTGAGGTGAAACCGCACCGTGTGCGGGTCAAGCACCTGCACTTCTTTGATGGCGGCGGCACGGCTGGAATACCCGGTCTTGTTTTTGAGCAACTCGTAGGAATAGCGCACATCCTCAGCGACCATCTCCCGGCCATGCACCGGCGGCACATTGTGGAATTTGACGCCTTTGCGGAGGTGAAAAATCCACGTCGAGGGATCCACCATCTCCCAGCTCTCCGCCAGGCTTTTGCGAATCATGGGTTTCGTCTGGGCCTCAGGAAAATACCAGGTAGATTCCCACTCCAGGAGCGTATCCCACACCAGAGCCAGTTCGGAAGCCCACCCTACGGTAGGGTCAAAAGAGCGTAACACCCCGGAGGGAAGATGCAGCACCCCACCTGGACGTGGCGGCGAGGGCGGTACAGGCGGTGGGAAGGGGTACTTGGTATCCAGCTCTTTGATCAACGCTGGGGCGGCGTAGGCAAAGGCGGTGGGTTCTTGTTGCTCAGTGGTTGATGAGGGACTTTGCGCCCGTGCTGGGGTCCAAATCGTAGTCAGGCCCAGGAACGCCACGACTACAAAGTATATACCGGGACAAAGAAGTCGTTGCATAAGTATTCTCCTGATTGACCCAGTCTAGCACACGGCTCGTGAGGGTCCAAGAGCCCACCCACATGCCCCAGCCCGCTCAGAGAACCGAGGTTCCAGGCGGCATGACCTCCAGGGCCGACAGGGCATGCGAGAGGCCGCCGTAGTAGCCAATGAGGATGAGCAGATCAATCACCCCCGTGTCTCCCAGCTTCTGCTGCACCGCCTGATACGTGGCGTCTGTAATGCGGTGCCGCCGCAGCAGCTCCAGGGTGAACTGGACAATGAGCGCATCCTCAGGTGTCAAGCCTTGCGGGGCGCGGCGCTCGCGAATGGCCTGGATGGTCTCCTCATCTACCCCAGCGTTGCGCGCCTGAGGCAGGTTGGCCGTCCAGACATAATCGCCCTCGAACTCCCGCGCCGTGGCCAGCACGGCCAGCATTTTGACCCTGGGAGGCAGGGGCGCTTCGAATCGGACATACCCACCCAGCGCCGCCATCCTGGCAGTCGCCAGCGGGTTGTTGAGCAGGGCCTTGAAATTCGGCTGCACCCTGCCGCGGCTGCCAGCAATGTCATCATAGATATGCCGATGCTCGGCAGGCAAGTCTTCCCGTTCCAGGGACCGTACGCGTGCCATATGGGCTCCTTTCCAGGTCTCGCGTGTTGCCAGCATCCTACGCTCAGTACCCCACGAGCGCAACTGAAAAAAGGCCGGAACACTTTGCATTCCTGGTGTATCCGCACGCCGTGAGTCGCAAAAATCCTACTTCCTTTTGGCTCCTGCATGCGCTATCGTGAAGGGAAGAGCCACGATGTGCAGACAGTGATCTGGCGCAGCCTACGGTCGTTGGAGGGGTCGTATGACATTTGAGGAGGTCTTAAATGCAGCCCTGGCCATGCTCCAACGCCAGGAACGGGTCTCGTATCGGGCTCTCAAGCGCCAATTTGATCTGGATGATGCCTATATCGAGGATCTGAAATTTGAAATCATCGAGGTGCATCACGCCGCAGTGGATCAGGACAACATCATGCTCGTGTGGATGGGGGACCAGACATCAGCCCCTCTACCAGCCTCTGCACCTGCCAGCCCTCAGGAACGCGAGCCGCTCTCTTACACTCCGCCGCACCTCGCCGAGAAAATCCTCACCTCCCGTAATGCCCTGGAGGGCGAACGCAAACAAGTGACGGTGCTGTTCTGCGACCTGGCGAACTCTACTGCCCTGGCCGAGCGCCTTGGTCCAGAACACATGCACACCCTGTTGAACCGCTTCTTCGTCCTGGCACTCGACGCTGTGCACCGTTATGAAGGCACCATCAACCAGTTCCTCGGGGATGGTTTTATGGCGCTGTTTGGGGCGCCCTTGGCGCATGAGGACCATGCACGGCGGGCGGTCTTAGCGGCGCTAGCACTGCAAGGTCTCCTCCAGGACCATCAGGCCGAACTGGGAGAACCGTACGGCGTAACGTGTGTGTTCCGTATGGGCCTGAACACCGGGCTCGTCGTGGTTGGCAGCATTGGCAACAACCTCAGGATGGACTACTCCGCTATTGGCGACACCACCAACTTGGCGGCACGCCTGCAGCAACTTGCCGAACCTGGAACCATCCTTGTCAGTGATGTAACGCAGCGGCTGGTGGAAGGCTCCGTCCATCTCCAGGCGTTACCGCCAGCCCAGGTGAAGGGGAAGACCGAGTTAGTTACACCCTACAAGGTCATCGGGACACGCTCTCAACGGTCGCCGCTAGCACGTCGCGGAGACCAGGCCTTAAGTCAGTTTGCCGGACGGGAGCGGGAACTTGCAGCACTGGTTGAGGCGCTGGAACAAGTGGAAAGCGGGCAGGGACAGGTCATCGGCATTGTGGCGGAAGCGGGAGGCGGCAAGTCGCGCCTGCTCTATGAGTTTCGCCAGCGCCTGGCAGGAAGACGGGTAACGTATCTCGAAGGGCGCTGCCTCTCCTATGGGCATGCCATGCCCTACCATCCCATCATTGGCCTCCTCCGCAACAACTGTGGGATCACCGACGTGGATGGCCCTGAGGCTATCGCTGGGAAGGTTCAGGATGCCCTGCACGAGGTGGGCCTGGATGTCGAGGCATCCGCCCCCTATCTGCTTCAGCTTCTCGGGGTGAAAGAAGGCACCGAACCCCTCGCGGCGTTGACGCCAGAAGCCATCAAGACCCGCACCTTCGAGACACTGTGGCAGATGAGCCTACATGGGAGTCAGCGGCGTCCTCTCGTCTTTGAGATTGAGGATTTGCACTGGTGCGACAACACCTCAGAAGACTACCTGACGTGGCTGGCAGAGAGTGTGGCAGGGGCCGCAATTTTGCTGCTGGTCACCTATCGTCCAGGCTACCTGCCGCCGTGGCTCGACAAGTCATATGCTACCCAAATAGCACTGCGTCATTTGGCCCCACAGCATAGTATTACTGTAGTGCGCTCGGCTCGGCAGTACCAGGCGATGCCTGAGCCTCTGGAGCAGATGATCATCACCAAAGCGGAAGGTAATCCCTTCTTCCTCGAAGAGCTGACCCGTGCAGTGCTCGACCGCGCCGACGTTGGGACTGACGTGACGGTGCCGGATACCATTCAGGATGTGCTCATGGCACGGATTGATCGCCTGCCGGAGGCATCGAAGCGCCTCTTACAGACGGCCGCGGTGTTGGGGCGAGAATTTGCGCCACCCCTGCTGGAGGCGCTCTGGGACGGCGTACAGCCCTTGGCACCCCTACTCCTCGAGCTCACGCGGCAGGAGTTCCTCTTTACGCGCGCCAGTGCCGAGGGGTCCGTGTATGTGTTCAAGCACGCCCTGACCCAGGAGGTGGCCTATGAGAGTCTCCTGACGACTCGCCGCCAGACGTTGCATACCGCTGCCGGGCAGGCGTTGGAAACGCTGTACGCGCAGCGATTGGAAGACGCCTACGATCGCCTCGCCTATCATTACGCCAGAACCGACAACGTGGCCAAAGCGGTGGCGTATCTCACCCGTGTGGCCGAGAAGGCCGCCAGGCACTCGGCGCATGTGGAAGCCATCAGCCACCTCACCCAGGCGCTGGAGTTACTACCGACACTGCCCGCCACGCCGGAGCGTAACCAGCAAGAACTCACGCTGCACCTCGCCCTAGGGGCGTCACTGATTGCGACAAAAGGCTGGGCAGCTCCCGAAGTGGGAGAGACTTACACGTCCGCTCAGCAGCTCTGCCAACACCTGGAAGACCCCTACCAGCTTTTCCCCGTGTTGCGTGGACTCTTGGGTTATTATCTCGTGCGGGCTGAGCTGCGGACGGCGCACGCGCTCGGCAAGCAGCTCCTTGCCCTGGCACAGCAAGCCCAAGACGCTGCCATGCTTCTGGTGGCGCACCGTGCTTTAGGGGCGACGTTGTTCTTCCTGGGCGCGGCAGCCTCGGCGTACACGCATTTGGCACAGGGTCTGACGCTCTATGATCCCCAGCAGCACCGTGCCTCTACGTTCCTCTATGGGGAGGACACGGGTGTGGTGTGCCGCAGCCATGCCGCCTGGGCGCTGTGGCATCTTGGCTATCCTGACCAGGGACTGGCACGGAACGAGGAGGCGGTGACCCTGGCGCAGCACATTGTCCACCCCCCTAGTCTGTGTTATGTCTTGGAGTTTGCTGCCACTTTCCATCAGTTCCGTCGCGAGGTGCGTGCGACCCAAGAGCGAGCGGAAGCCACCATCAGCCTGGCGAAGGAACAGGGATTTCCGACCTGGATGGCGCTCGGTGCTATGCTGCGCGGCTGGGCGCTGGCGCAGCGAGGACAGACGCAGGCAGGGATTGAGCAGATACACCAGGGTTTGACAGCCTGGCGTGCCACAGGCGCAGAGCTGAGTCGACCGTATTTTCTGGCGCTGCTCGCCGAGGCATATGGCAGCATGAGACAGCCAGCGGCAGGACTGACGGCGCTCGCGGAAGCGCTGACGCTCATGGACACCACTGGTGAACGCATATGGGAGCCAGAGCTGTATCGCCTCAAAGGCGTGTTGCTGCTGCAACAGTCTGCGGACAACCACGCGGAGGCGCAAACCTGCTTCCAGCAAGCCCTCGACGTGGCGCGTTCCCAGCAAGCCAGGTCGCTCGAACTCCGTGCCGTCACAAGCCTGAGTCGTCTGTGGCAGCAACAGGGCAAGCGTGCCGAGGCTCGGCAGTTGCTGGCCGAGGTCTATGGCTGGTTCACCGAAGGGTTCGACACCCCTGACCTGCGGGAAGCGAAAGCGCTGCTCGATGAGCTGGCGTACTAAAGTACCCTCTATAAACGGCAACAATTACGCCGCGCTATTCCGCGTTATTCCGCTCTATTCCGTGGTACTGGTGGCGCAATACCGGAGGAATCCTATGAGATTCACTTGCGATCCCCCGCTATAATGATGTTACGACTACCCACCGTCGAACTTTACGGGGAGGTATAAAGTGCATGAGAGTGATCGAAATCCCCTATCCAGAAGCCCTTGCAGCTGTGCTGCATCTGAGTCCTGCGGCCTTTGAACACGAGGCCAAAATGGCCCTTGCGGTCAAGCTCTTTGAATTGGGGCGGCTGACGTCGGGACAAGCAGCGCAGTTGGCAGGCGTATCACGAGTGACATTTCTGCTCGAATGTCACCGTTTTGGTGCTCCCAGTGTAGTATGGGATCCTGACGAGATTAGCGCCGAGTTTCAGGATGTCCAGCCGTGAAGGGACATCTCGTTGCAAATACTGGTCCGGTGATTGCTCTCGCAAGTATTGATCGCCTCGATATCCTGCGCACCTTTTTTATCTCTGTGCAGGTCCCGCAAGCTGTGCATGACGAAATTATGCAAGGAGGGTCGCGCTTCACAGGGCTTGCCGCGTATCGTAGGGCCGATTGGATTGTTGTGGTGCCAGATACGCCGCTGGATCCGCTGCTGAGCACAGTATTGGATAAGGGAGAAGCAGCGGTCATCACGCTAGCGCGATCATCGAGCGCGGACGTAGTACTGATTGATGAGTCCAAGGCGCGGAAAATAGCCCGGACTATATACGGATTGCGGGTGATAGGGAGCGCGCGTGTTCTGGTGGAGGCGAAGCGGCACGGCATGTTGGATAATGTCGCGGCAGCTTTGCAAGCGATGCGTGAATACGGGTATTGGCTAGACAACGCCATTGTGCAGTATGCGCTCCGAGAAGCAGGCGAGGCCGAATGACGGTGCTCTCGCCTCATGACCAAAAACTGGTAGCGACACAGAGGGACAGTCCTATGGACCCATTTGCCGACCGCGTGAAAATCCTGCAATCAGAATCCGAGCGTATCCAGCAGTACCTGCATGCCTTGCCCCCCGAAGCGTTGAGTAAGCCGAGCGCCTGCACACAGTGGCAGGTGCAGGACGTCATTGCCCACCTGATCGGCGTGGCTGAGACCTATGCCAGCTCCGTGTCGCGTGGCTTGCAGGGGGATACGGGACCGTTACCGGGTCGTCTCCCGGCTGGACAGGCCACGGCGGCGCTGTCGGCTGAGAGCATTGCGCAGCGCTCGATCGCGGCGCGCCAGACGTTAGGTGAGCAGCTACTCGCCACCTTCGATGCCGCGAATGACCGCCTGAACAGCCTGCTAGCCGGGCTGGAACCTGAGCAGCGGGATATTCCTTGCTATCATCCCGGTGGCATCGTCAAAGCGCAAAATTTTATGGATCTGCGGCTCAAAGAGCTGGCCGTGCACGAGTGGGACATCCGCGCTGCGCTTGAGCCCGAGGCGCATGTGTCGCCGGCAAGCATTCCGGCCATTATGACCACCATCTCTGAGTCAATCGCATCAGGTTCGCTCCGATGGGCCTTCTGGGCCGGGCCATATCTGACGACTCCAGTACGCTATCACTTTGTGGTGACGGGACTGGGACCCAGTAAGCCGGATATTATCGTGGAGGGCAATACGCTCCGCATGGACGATGCCGGGGATGCCACACCAAGGGTCACCATGCGTTGCGACACAGAGACCTATGTGCTCCTGGTCTACGGGCGCCTCGACCTGGAGGCAGCCCTGGCGTCTGGACGTCTGAGGATAGAGGGAGAACGTGAGCTGGCCATCGCTTTTGGCCAGTGGTTCAGGGGCATTTAACGTGAAGGTATTCACCGCCGGGTACACGTTTGCCTCCCTACGCTCGCGTGACTACCGCCTGTTGTGGCTGGCCCAGCTGAGCACCAGCATGGGCCAGTGGATGGATCAGATGACGCGGGGCTGGCTCATGTACCAGATTACTGGGTCAGCGCTGCAATTGGGATTGGCGACGGCGCTGCGCGGCCTGCCACTGCTCTTTTTCGGGATCCTCGCTGGGGCCGTGGCCGATCGCTCCAACCGCAAGAGCCAGCTCATTATGGCGCAGGTGATTAACGCCTTCTTAAATGTGATTCTCGCCACCCTGGTCTTGCTGCACCGCGTGCAGCCCTGGCATGTGTACGTGACGGGTTTTTTCGCCGGGACAGTGCAGGCGTTCCAGCAACCGGCGCGCCAGACACTGATCAGTGACATTGTCGGTGCCAGGCATCTCATGAATGCTCTGGCGCTTAATTCTATGGCCCTGAACGTGGCTCGAGCTCTGGGGCCAGCCGCCGCCGGTCTCCTTATTGCGTTTATCGGTGCGCACGGCTCGTACTATGCCCAGGCTGCCATGTTCGTGCTGGCGACCCTATGGACCGTGCAGATGGCCATACCGGCGCGCAGTCCGGAGTCGGCAGCGGTGCGTCGCGAACCATTCATGCGTAGCATCGTTGCGGGACTTGCCTTTGTGGTCCAGGATCGCGATATCCGCACGCTGATGATCCTGGCGCATGGGCCACTGACGCTGGGCATGCCGTATATGAGCTTGATGCCTATTTTCGCGAAGGATGTGCTGCACGGCGGGGCGCGGCTGCAAGGTTTTCTCTTAACCATTATCGGCATTGGCTCCGTGCTCGGCTCCCTGGGGGTGGCGTCCATGCAGCGGCGCTACAGCTATGGCTACTCGGTGGTCATGGGAGCGCTGGCCTTCGGTGTCACGCTCTTCGGTTTTGCTTCGGCGCGTGACATCATGTTGTCTGCCATCTGCGCCTTCAGCGTTGGCGTGTGCGTGGTGGCATACCAGACCCAGAACCAGACCCTCCTCCAGCTCTTAGCCCCCCGCGAGATGCGTGGCCGGGTCATGAGTATTTTTCTCTTGAATCGTGGCCTGGTGCCGCTCGGGACGTTCGTGGGCGGCGTCCTTGCCGAGCACCTCGGCGGTCCCCTGGCGCTACAGATCATGAGCCTGGCGGTACTCGGCGTGGTCGTATTGGTGAGCCTGCTAGCGCCGCGCTTCCTCAAGCTGCGCGTCGAATTTCAAGACCGCGTGCCGACACGGTGAGCACCTGTGCCGGGTGCGTTGACAGGCGGCGGTGGATGCCGTACGATGCCGCTATCGTGTCATATGCTTTCCTCTAAATCCTCGACGGACCACGAGCGTAATGGACCATGCGTGAGACGCAGCAATACGTTGTGATGCATTACGGTGAAGTCAGCATCAAGGGCAGAAATCGTCCAATATTTCTGCGCCGCCTGGTCAGGAACGTGCAGCAGGCGTTGGGTGATCTCGGTGACATTGCCGTCGAGATGCTGTCGGGGCGTTTGCTCGTCGCGGTGCCGCTGGAGGTCCCCTGGGCCGGCCTTGAAGAACGCCTGCGCAGTATCTTCGGCCTGGCCAATTTCGCCCACTGCGCCGAGGCACCGCACGATCTTGAGGCAATCAAACAGACGGTGAGCCATGTCCTGCACGGCCGCACCTTTGCCAGTTTTCGTATTACGGCGCGCCGGGCTTTTAAGGAGCTACCATTTCACTCGTTGGAACTCCAGCAGGTGCTTGGGGCCCACGTCCTGGCCACGCATCCGACGCGCGTGGCACTTGATGATCCTGAACTCACTGTGTATGTCGATATCGTCCCACGGCGCGCTCTGGTGTATGTCGAAAAAATCCCTGGCGCAGGAGGGCTTCCGGTCGGCATCAGCGGGGTTGTGCTGAGTTTGCTGTCAGGCGGCATCGATTCGCCCGTGGCGGCCTATCGTATGATGAAACGCGGCTGTCGCGTCGATTTCGTGCATTTTCACAGTTATCCCTTTCTGGACCGCACGTCGCAGCAGAAAGCGCGCCAGCTGGCGCAGCGGCTGACGCGTCACCAGTATGCGGCGCGCCTGTTCCTGGTGCCCTTTGGCGACATCCAGCAGCAGATCGTGGGGGTGGCGCCAGCACCCTATCGGGTGGTGCTATACCGCCGTTATATGTTACGTATTGCGCTGGCATTGGCGCAACAAACCGGGGCTGAAGCGCTGATAACAGGGGAATCCTTAGGGCAGGTGGCTTCCCAGACATTGCAAAACCTGCGCGTCATCGAAGCGGCCAGTGACCTGCCCGTGCTGCGGCCCTTGATTGGCATGGACAAGGCGGAGATCATGCAGACCGCAGCAGGCATTGGCACCTACCCGATCTCTATCCAGCCAGATCAGGACTGTTGTACCCTGTTTGTACCGCGGCACCCTGCCACACGCACCACGCTTGCCGACATCGAAGCCGCCGAACAAGCTCTCGATACTTCGGCATTAGTGCAGATGGCCCTGGATGGCGTGCAGACCGTGGAGTTGCACTTTCCCGACGCCAAGGCGTCGGGCGTTACGCTAGGGGAAGCGTGACCATCTCAGGCAAAGCAGCGCGTCACGTGCAGTTCTTCACCCTCGAACCAGTAGTGGCGGAAGTCCGAAATGTGGATGTGCTGGCGCAGACAGAGCGCGCGGGCGTCCGTACAATAACCGCGGGGTACGTAGAGGTATATAGCAGCCTGCAAGTGCTCTAAAGAGCGCCAGCGCCGTGCCGCCGCGTCGAGGTCATGTAAACTCTCTACTGTCTCGACCATGCCTACTATCTCCACGCGCTGATCGACCTTGCCGACCGCCACCAGATGCGGGTACTGGCCTTTCACAGGACGCTGCAGGGCACGCTGTGTGTTCGTATAGACCGTGAAGATACGCCTGTCAAAGACCCGCTCGGCAATGCGTGCCACCAGCTCGTCATGGGCAATGGCCGTGTCGAGAGTTGTTTCGCTCATGGTTCCCTCTCTGTAGTTGTTGGCATGCTAGGTCCCCTCCGTGCTCAGGGTAGGGTGGTGAGCCTGGTCGGGGTATGTAGGGCTCCGTCAGGCTTTTGGAGCCACGGTGAGGCCGCGCACGTTATGCTTGGCGATCGTCCGCGCCACTAGCCCCGTAGCCTTGATGTCCTCAATGAAGGCACACAGATACCGGGCGCCCGTGGGGCGGCCTTTCGGCGTGCCGGCGGCCTGCTGGACGGCGGTGAAGTTGCCGTCGAGGAGGCGCGAGCCGGGCAGGTTGTCCTGATCTGTGACGAGGCGTGGCCGTAGCCCGGCGAGGGCGTCTAGCTTGTCGGCGACGAAACGCTTGAACGCGTTGTCGGCACCTTGTACGCGCACGAGCTGGGCATGCTGCAGGCTACGGGTCAGATAGAGCTCGTACGCACTCCTGTCTGGCGCGGCGATGCGGATCCCTGGACGATCCACCTCAGCAATCGCTGTGAGCGGTGACCCGGGTGGCACCAGGTAGGTTGCTTCGATCTCTACGTAAGCTGCAGAGAAGTCGATTGCGTGTGCGCGCTGCGGCTCAGCGCCGAGAAACCCGACGTCCCATACACCGGTCGGGGCCGCGTCGGCCAGCACCCCGGGGTTCGGGTAAGGGAGGAGCGCGACGGGGACGCCCAGCCGCTGGCCTAGCTCGCGTCCCAGGTCCGCGGCGATGCCGCCCGGCTCGCCGGTCACCGGGTCTGTCGCAGTGAGCAAGAAATTGCTCATGTTGAGGGCCACGCGCAGCGTGCCGGTTGGTGCGAGTTCAGAACGTACTGTGGAAATGCTGTCAGTCATCGCGGTCACCTGTGATGTGAAAGTTGCTGCCTGGCGTATCAGACTGTGTCCCACTGTGGAGCCCTGGCACACTACGCACTGGGGCTCGACATCGGTGGGACGTTTACCGATGTCATGCTGATGCATCGAGAATCGGGACAACTCTGGACCGTGAAGACACCCTCGACGCCGGCCGATGCGTCAGAGGGGTTTTTTCAGGTGCTCCTTCCTTTCCGAGGGCCGTACGAGTTCTTTTCGGTCACTGTTTGAGCGTCTGTTTACGCTTTGCGGTGATACGGTGCAATCTTGTGTGCTCTATCAGCGAGTTAGCCTGATCCATCGCCCGATAAGCCCAACCAGGCTCGAGCCGAGGAGAAGCCACGTTCCGGGTTCTGGGCCACTGGTATGGGTAGCGTGTGGTGCACGGTAGTGTTATCCTCCGAGCTCCTCCAGCAGCGCCTTGGCCTCTTGCAAGTCCGCCATGTCAAAGCCCTCGGTGAACCAGCCATAAACCGGAGCCAGCAACTCGCGGGCTTCGCCGCGCCTGCCCTGCCGCTGCCACAGGCGGCTCAGGCTCAGCGCCGCCCGGAGCTCCAGCGACTTCGCTTGCTGGTGGCGGGCTATGGCAAGGGCCTGGCCAAACGCCTCGGCAGCTCCCGTGCTATCGGACACCTCCTGGGAGAGCAATAACTCCCCCTGGAGCCGATACAGCTCGGCCTCGTGATTGCGTTCCCCTGTGCAGTGTGCCATGGCTAGCGCCTCAGCCAGCCACCGCTGCCCCGCAGCGCCCTGCCCCTGTTGGCCAGCGATTTCGGCCAGCAGGGCCAGCCAATATGGGCGCCCCAACCGTACCCCCAGTGCTTGCAGGGCCTGCAGGCTCTGCTGCATCTGGGCCATCCCTTCTGGCCCTTGGCCCTGCGTCGCCAGGGCCCAGCCCCGTAGGAGCGTGCCTAAGGCGACCACTTGGGGAAACTCATACGCCGTCGCCAGGGTCACCGCCGCCTCGGCGTGCTCGCGGACGGCCCGCACGTCACCGCGCAACTGCTCGAATGCCGCCGTCCAGCGATGCACTAGCCCCAGGCTATGCGGGTGCGCCAGCTGCTGGGCCCGTCGCAGGGCCTCCTGGCTGCGCTGCCCCGCCTGGTCTAGATAGCCCAGCTTCCACAATGTCCGGGCCAGATGTGCGAGACCCAGCACGCCATAATCCACCACCTCGTGGCGTAAGCCCGAGCTCTGGGTGGGGGACTGGAGCGCGAGCGCCAGCCCCTGTTCCAAGTGCGTCCGCGCTGCCCCAAAATCGCCTGCCTGGTACAAGTTTAGCCCGAGCGACGTGTGCGCCACGAGGCGCACGGCGGGGTCGGGCTGCCGCTGGGCAATGCGCAACTGTTGCTCTGCCAGGGCCCGCGCCCGGTCTAAGGCCCCTTGATTCAGATAAAAGCTCATGAGGCCGTGCAGGACCGGCGCGAGTTGGGGCGTCTCCGCGAGTTGCTGGCACAGCTCCCAGGCCCGGGCATAGGTGCGTTCCACGTCCGGGGCTACCTGCCCCCGGGTGACAATGAGCGCCGTGCCTAGGGTGATATGCACGGCCAGCTCGTGCGCTGTGCGCTCGGGACTCTCAGGCAAGGTCTCCAGCACGGCCAGGGCCTGGGTGAGGTGGGCAATGGCCTCGCGGTACGCCGAGCGCTGTAGCGCATTTGCCGCCGCCTGCTGCAGATACGGCACGGCCCGCCGAGCATCCCCCCCGCGCCCAAAGTGCATGGCGAGGGCGGCCGCCCGCTCGCTGGCCCGGGCGCCATAACCCGCCTCTTCGCTACCCCCGATCAGCCGATGCAGCCGCGCCCGGCGGCCGGCCCCGATGCGCTTATAGAGCACCTCCTGATACAGCGCATGGCGAAACCCATAGCACCCACTCAGCGTCCCATCCGGCCACTCGACCAGGCCCCGCTCCTCCAGAAACTGCCCCTGCTGCGCCAACCGCTCACACACCGCCTCCACCGCCTCCGGGGCCATCTGCACTCCCGGCGCCACACTGGCCACCACGAACTCGGCGCCCGCCACACTCCCCACCTCCAGCACCTGCTGCGCCTCGGCCCCTAGCCGCCCCACCTGCGCCTCAATCAGCTGTTGGAGCCCCTGCGGCACCACCTGGGCCATGGCCGCCCCCGTGGGGCTGCCCACCGCCACCTGGACCGGGGCCCGGAGGAGGTGCTGCCGTTCGAGATAGTCCACCACCTGCACCATGAACAAGGGATGCCCCTCGGTGCGCTGGTATACAAATGTCGCCACGTCCGCACCGCCCGCTGACGCCCCCCCGCGCTGGGCGACATAGACGGCGACCGCCTGCGGGCTGAGCCAGCCCAGGGGAATCTCCACACACTGCCCATGCGCCGCCAGTTCCTGCTTGACCCGCTTGAGCGGGTGGTCGTGGAGGATGAGCTCCACCGGCCGGTACGTCCCCACCACCAGCAGCCGCGCCGCATCCCGCCGCCTGGCCAGCAGCGCCAGCGCCTCCACCGTGGAGGGGTCGCTCCAGTGCAGGTCTTCGAGCACCAGCACCACCGGCCGCTCCGCCGCCAACGCCTCCAGCGCCTCGGCGAGTTCCCGCAGCATGCGCGCCGTGGTGGCGCCTTGCATGGCGGGCTGCACCACCGCCAGATCCTCGGGCCGGCCCAGCGCCGGCAGGTGCCCCAGCCAGGTCGGGGCATACTGGCGCAGGCACGCCACCAGCCGCGCCCCCCCGGGCGCCCGGCCCCAGCGCCCCAGCGCCTCGAGCAGCGGCAGATACGCTTCGCCAGCCCCATAGTGCTCGATGCACTGCCCGCGCCCGAGCCACAGCGCCTCGGCGGCCCCCAGCTGCTGCACAAAGGCCTCCACCACCGTCGTCTTCCCCACGCCCGCCTCGCCCGTGACCCAGACGATCTGGCGTCCGCCCTGCTGCGCCTGGGCAAAGCAGGTGTGCAACTGCGCTACCTCGGCCTCGCGGCCGACGAGCAGCGGCGGCGACGCCGGGACGTGGGCGGGTCGCGGCTCCGGGGGCGAGGCCGCAGTGCCCGGAGTGACCGAGGCCACAAAGCGATACCCCAACCGATGCACCGTCGCCAGGTAGCGCGGCTGCTTCGCGTTCTCCCCGAGCGCCTGGCGCAGGGTATTGAGACAGACCGTGAGCACCCCCTCGCCCACTGCAGTGTCCGCCCACACGGCGTCGAGCAGGGCCACCTTGGTCACCACCTGACCGGCCTAGCGCGCCAGCAGCCACAAGACGGCCAGCGCCTTGGGCAGCAGCGGCACCACCTGCGCCTCACGGAACAGCGGGCCCTGGGGCCCGGCCAGAGTATAAGGGCCAAAATGTAATGGCACGTCGGGTGGCATACTCTCCCTCCTCACAGGCAGGCAGCTTCAGAGACACCCCATAAGAGAAACGTAAGAGAAGCATAAGCGTAACATAAGAACTTCTTAAGGACTTCCCACCGCGGGCGGCGCATAGTTATCGCATACTTTGGCGGGGCCGGCAAGGTCCTCACGACACTCCAGGGAGGTTTTTATGCCCCCACCACCCGACGCCCCCCTCGTGCCCCACTGGGCGTTTGTGGTGCAGTTGCGCCAGGGTACTGCGCTGACGCCAGAGGCTCTACACGGACGTGTGGAGCATATCGTGTCGGGCCAAGCCACCCAGTTTACCTCGCTGGAGGAGTTACGGGCGTTTATGGCACAGGTGCTCACCCTGCACGGTGCGGGCCACCACGATGAGCCGGAGGCCACGGCGGCACCACCCCTGTGATGGCTGGAGTCTGGTGGGGCATGGGAGCGGTGCGTCATGTGCTTTGCCAGAAAGGTTTGCTGTTTTGATACCAGCACCCTGCCACGGCAAAGGTATACGCATACACTTCCTCGCCGTCGTGCACAGGCCGGCGCTCAGGGGCCAGAGATCAACGGCCGCACCGCGACTGCTGGATCGCTTCCTCACCCACAATTCAGTGACCATAACTAGGCTAGGAGCCCCAGGAAAGGAATGCCGTCATGAGGCAACATCGCCTATCAATGTCAGCCCTCGGGTGCGCAACAGATAGCATGGATCAGCAGTCTATCACCTCCGTTTGCGCTGCCGTTACCTATGACGATCATGAGGCTGTCGACGACACGGGGGATGGCGATGCCAGGGAGATAACTCAGGCGGCGACCCTGCAGGTTCACGCCGCCCAGTCTGAGCGCGATCAACCACTCAGCGACGCGGTGTTGGCCGGAGACCCCGCCCAGTTCAACGGCCTGGTGAGGCGCTATGCCAATCGCCTGTACCGCTTCATCCTCAAACACGTCGAGGACACGGCTGTGGCTGAGGATTTGACGCAAGAGACATTTGTCGAAGCCTATCGCCAACTGCCGAAGTTTCGCGGCGAGGCCAAATTTTCGACCTGGCTTTTCGGGATCGCCCTCAATAAAGTCCGCAACTACATCAATCGATCCCCAGATTGGCGTCAACGGCACTCTCCCATGCCAGTTCTCTGTCCGGACCTTGTGAGCGACGGCAACCCCATGCAGCTCCTGGAAAGAAAGCAGACCCTGCTGGCCTTGCAACGAGCCATTGAAACGCTCCCCATAGAGTTACGCGAGAGTCTCATCTTGGTTGTCATGGAAGAGCTACCCTACGAGGAAGCTGCGCCGCTTCTGGGGATCCCTGTCGGCACGCTCAAGAGCCGGGTGCACAGGGCCCGGGATCTCCTCAGGCGGAGCATGAGGCTCTGGGGTGAGTGTTAACGCCGAACTCGTTCAACGGCGCGAGCGTAGATGGCGCCGAGGTCTATCCCCAGACCATGGCGGAGCGATCCCGAAGCATATGCGGCTGAAGCTCCGCACAGCGTCGCAGTTCTCTGGAAGGGTTCAAGAGCCCGTCCGATCTCCGTGACAGATCGCCCGTTTTGATGTAAAATGTCTTTCCTTCTCGAGCATGAGTGCCCTACGTCACATACTTTTCATAAGCCATTATGGCACGTTCCTTGTGTGAAGAACGCATGAACGCCCGCAACGTAGCGATCATTCAACCGTCGGTGATCAGCGACCAGCCCGAGATGTTCAAGGTGACACTGTGGACAGTGCGATGGTGAATTTTGCCCATGGCCTGCCAGCGTCCTTAACGCCAACGGCCGCAACATGAGGTGAGAGTGGGAATGAATGCACCAAGGCATGCGCCAATCTCCTGTGACGAGGCGTTACGCCTGCTCAGCCGCAGCTTGGATGGCGATCTGACACGAGCGGAAACGCGGCAATTATACCTGCACCTCGCCTCGTGTGAATCCTGCCACGCCCAGATGGGGGAAATGGCCATGTTGGCGGCCCAGCTGGCAGAGTTGAACCAGCACTATACAAGCCAATCGCTGGATGCCGCCTTCCTCGAAAAAGTCCAAGAGGCGGTGCGTCATGTCGAGCAGGAGCAGCCCACACGGGCTCCTGCCCCGCAGCCAGTACCGCAGGGGTCTCGGTTTCACGTGCACGAGGTACAATTATACTCCGCACAAGATGACGTGGTCTGGACGCACACGCAGCTGGTGCCGCCGCGCGATACTATCCGCCTCGTGGTACACCAGGGGCATGAGCGATCCTACCACTTCCGACTGCAGTCCTGGGGCCCCGTGCCCATCGCGGTCATCCACCAAGACGTGCATAGCGGCCGGGAGACGAGCCAACGGTTGATCTTGCAGGGTATCCGCTATGCCTTCCTGCAGATGCCACACCCCAACGACGCGATTTTGATCCAGAACGAGGGCGATCAACCGATCCATGTGAACGCCGCCTCACAGCATCCAGATGCGCTCCTGGTGTGGATTCTGCGTCACAACAGTGTGCTCGGCGCCTCAGATTATCGCCCCCCTTCCGCTCCCATGGAGCGGGGAAGCGGCCAGGAAACCCAGATAGGTGAAAATCCGCTGTAACAGCTGGCCGGTGCGATGTTAACCACGAACTTTCCTCATGGTCGGCCTGTTTTTTTCTCTCTGTTAGCCTCCCCAGGCGAACTTTTTCCCGCGAATCGTTACCTATTTTGGTAGACACGGACCACCACTGCTGGGCCCTATGTACTATGCCCTATGCATACTCCGCTGGTTGCGCGGCCCCCCACCTCAGCCTTCCCCCTCGCTGGAGGAGGGCCGAGGGTGAAATTGCGGCGTATGGTACTAAGCTCGGTGCGGCCTGACCAGCGCGCCGCGGACCACACCAGTGGCCCACGAACTGAGGGTAAGGCAGCCTGTGCATCTGCGGCTGCTGGTTCCTTCTCTCTAGTGCATACCGACTCCCCGTCAGGGGGTCAACTCCGCCACGCAGACGGGCACCTGACAGGGGTTGTCGATGGGAGGGCTCATGGCCGAGAATCACACATCCACACCGCCCAATACCCCGCTGCAATGGACTGGCTGGCACACCTTCACCCTGCTGGTCATCATCGTGATGATGGTGTTGGCAGGAGTGCTGATTCCGGTCCGCGCTAGGGTGTGGGCCTGGATCGTCACCCTGATGCTGCTCGCCGCCTTCGCCACTGTCGCCGGGCAGGGCATCACCGGGTTGCGGTACGGCCTGCTGATCGACGAACGCAATAAGATCAGCCTGTCCAGGTTGCAGCTGACACTGTGGACCATCACAGTCCTCTCTGGCTTCTTTGCGGCGGCGCTCTCGAACCTCGCGACAGGGCAACCCAACCCTCTCGCCATCGCTGTGCCGAGCGAACTCTGGCTCCTCATGGGCATCAGCACGACGTCGCTGGTGGCATCACCGCTGATTAATAGCACCAAGCAGAACGTGCAGGCCAATGAGGAGGAAAAAAGCCGGACCTTTGCTCAGCTCGCCAAGCAGATGGGCATCGAGAAAGTCGAGGAGGCGGTGAGTAATCGAGGACAGCTGGTCATCAACCTGCAGCCTGAAGACGCACAATGGGCGGATATGTTCCGGGGTGAGGAGACCGGCAATGCCGCGCACCTCGACCTGAGCAAGATTCAGATGTTTTACTTCACCCTCATTTTGGTCTTGGCCTACGCCGTGGCCCTGGGTAGGGCTTTCTCCGGCAGTGAGCCCGACATCAGCATGTTCCCGGCGGTAGACCCCAGCATGGTGGCACTGCTCGGCATCAGCCACGCGGGTTATCTGACCCATAAGGCCATCTCCCACAGTGCCGCAGCTTGAGAAGTCTGTGGCGTCATAGACAGGTTTCGCCTGGGGGGCCGCGTTCTGCTCGGGCTCCTACACCGAGGTGACCCGTGACCCAGTCTACGTCCAATGTGAGAGAGGTAACGAAGCCCCGAGCCGACCCAGGGTCATGGTTGCGTGGCCGCCTTCTGCATGAGTGTGAAGTGATGGCCACGTATGCGCTGTCTTCCGGCGTAAAAATGCCGGACTTGGTCGTGCAAGCACTTGCGCTTAGCATGGTACAAGCAATCCCAGAAGGCGCAAGTGTCATCATCACCGACCGCAGCGACTCTCACCCCGAAATCCAACGGACCGGCAATGACGCCTCACAGCAGCACGGGCCAGACGATGGCCTCAGGCAGTTGGCGTTGGCGCATAACTACCTGGTGCAACTGGTGGCGCCAGCCACCCCGCGCACTATCGATTATCTCAACGGCCACTTACAACGGCCCAGGGGCTGGGGATTTCTGGGGAAAGTGCCGTTCGTGCGTCGGTCGATGTTTGCCGCCATGTTGTTCCTTCTAGGATTTGTCCTAATCCGCGTAACCCCCTATGTGAATATTATTCAAGGTGGAAGTGCGCTGGAGTCAGCCGGATGGCCGCTGTTGTTTGCTGAGTTGTTCTACATCACCGCGGCCGGCCTTGGCGCCTCGTTCGCCGTGCTGTTCGAGGTGAATCAGTACACCCTTAAAGCCGCCTTTGACCCGAGCTATGAACCGTTCTACTGGACGCGCTTTGCCCTCGGCCTGATCGCCGGGGTGCTGCTGGCGGAGATGGTGCCGGATGACTCTGGCAAACCCCTCTATCATGGGGTGGCCAAACCAACTCTGGCGCTGTTAGGGGGCTTCTCGGCATCGGTCGTGTATCGGATACTCGTCCGCTTGCGCAATACCCTCGAAGCATTCATATTACCCGGGTCCACTGACGACTTCACCCCACAGGGGAGGACCTTACGAGGCGAACAGCCAGACACGTGGGCACAAGACCGCCTCAAAGTTGTAGCCCGCCTGATCGCCTTGCAAAAGCGACTCGAGTCGGGCGCAAATCCCGAGCAGCTTAAGCGGGAAATGGATCACCTCGTGTCTGAGCTCATGGCCGCTGATGAGGATGGACAGTCCGCCTTCTGAGCCCTGCTTGGATGAGGTGGGCATGGGCAGCGTGAAAGCGCCTTCTTCGCTGCCAACCCTGATCAACTCGAAGAGTTTATGCATCTTGCCCCCTAGCTCGATTAATTAATTACATAAGGAGCAATACCCATGACCGTCAATGTAACCCTTTCCCAAATCCTGCATCTCACGCCCAATGTGCAACCAAGCTATCGTGACGCTTTTCAGAATGGCCAAGCCGTTTTAGATCAGCACAAAATTTCAGAAACACCGCTGCGTGTAGCCCATTTCATGGCCCAAGTACTATACGAATCTGGTGGGCTCACCATTCAATTTGAGAATCTTAACTATAGCGCTGAGCGCTTGTCGAAAGTCTGGCCATCTCGCTTTAAGCCTAATGGCCCTCTTAATCCTATAGACTATGCCCATAACCCACAAAAGCTCGCCAATGAAGTCTATGGTGGTCGCATGGACAATACCGGCCCCAATGATGGCTTCACCTATCGGGGGCGCGGCCTGTTACAACTCACCGGCAAAGCAAGCTACCAAGAGGCGACGACCATCCTGCGCAAGGAAGACCCTACTGTACCTGACTTTGTCTCCTCGCCAGATGAGGTCATCAGCGCCCAATGGTGCTTAGCCATCGCTGCGTCTGAGTGGGTTGCAAAAGGATGCAATGCTCTAGCCGACCAAGACTCTATAAGAAAAATCACGCGCGCCATCAACGGCGGACTGATCGGTCTTGCTGAGCGGATCGAGTGGGCAAAGCGCACCAAAGCTGTATGGTTGTAACTCTGGATGTCGCACCAATCACCGCTCAAGCGCTCTTTGGCGATACAGTGAAGATCGTGGCTGGTGTCTCAGTGGACGCAGGTCAAGGAGGGC
>Ga0081455_10002195_pt1 | contig 23269 bp, 24 predicted proteins | sample TabmetS3T2R1_FD_70207 | JGI IMG/M metagenome (GOLD analysis project Ga0081455, IMG submission 70207) | Tabebuia heterophylla rhizosphere microbial communities from the University of Puerto Rico - S3T2R1 | ecosystem: Host-associated > Plants > Roots > Rhizosphere ...
GTTCGGGCTCGAGGCGCATGCGCGGTTCGCCGGCTTCGGCCAACTTGTTGCCCACGTCGCGGACGCGCACCGTGGCTTCGAGCAGGATCGGCGCAGCTTGCGTCGCGCGCAAACCGAGCCGTAGCCCGGTGAGGCCCGGGATGACTTCAGGAATGTACTGCATCGAGCGCGGATCACTGCTGGATTTGTTCTCGAAGTACACGACCTCGTCCGAGTTCGGCGCGCCGTTGACCACGGTGGCGAGATCGACCGCGACTTCGTCGAACTCTTCTTCGCGCACGGTCACGGCCTTGCGCTCTTTGGCGCCGAGCGTGTAGCGGCGCTCCCATTGCGAGTGCAATGGCAACGGCGCGTCTTCGACTTCGACCACGCCGGGCACGTATTCGTGAAACTCGTTGGCACCGTTGATGATCACGTCGATGTCGTGCTTGGCGTTGTCGAGGTTCGAAAGCGTGAAGTCGACCTGCAGCTCGAGCTCCCCACGCTCGACCCAGGGTAATCGGTCGTACGGCAGGTTCATGTACTGCTTCACGCCGGACGTGAGATCGGCCAACTCGGTCCCAGATGGCTGGCGCACCGGCAGCTCGGCGTGCGTTTCTACGATGAAGAGCGAGCTTTCTTCGCCAGCGATCGCAGCTGCAGTCATGCTCGTCAGCGCGACTTGATACAGCTTACCGTCGCCGACGTAGACGCGGTCGTCGCCACACGCGATGGCCATGACGCACAGGGACAGCAGGATCGTGGTTCGAGTTTTCATGGGTACTACCTCTGGTCAGCCGCCTCGAAACAAGAAGGGATAAGTCACGTCGACTTCCCCGCCATCCGGCTTGGGAAAGATCCAACGCTTGATCTGGCGCGCCATGCAACCTTCGACGCGCGCATTGTTGAGCGTCGACTTGGCGACGCGCACCACGGTGACGTTGCCTTGCAGGTCGATGCGCCAGTTCATGTGCACTGCGCCCTCCAACTTGGGCTGGCGCTGAATCTCGACTTCGAAGCAGTACTTGATCGCGGCTTGATTCGCACGCACCACGCGATCGATCTGCTCTTTCGACAAGAAGCCGTGCACTTTGGCGCCGCCGTTGTCGAGCGCGAGCTGTGCCTCCTTGGCCTTTGGACCGGGCAGGCCGACGCCGCCGGCACCGCGACCTTTGCCCGAGCCGCTGCCGGTGCCCACGCCGGTGCCCAACTCGCCAGCGCCGAACAACACACCCTTGCCTGTGCCGCCGCCACCGACGCCCGAACCACGCAAGCCCGTACCGCCCGAACCGCGACCGACTACCGTGTGCAGCGCACCCAGCCCGCCCAACATCTTGTCGAGCGAAGGCGTGTCGTCGTCGAGCCAGACGCAAAACACACGGCCGTAGATCGCGGCGAGGCCGCTGACGCGAAGCGCGCCGCCGGGCCCGTCGAGCTTGGCGCCTGCCGCTTGCAGCATCCAATATTGCGACTGGAGCGAGGAGCCGAGCAGCAGCGCCGCCTCGCCCGGCCGGCAACAGAGATGGGTGGCGATCCGTTTCAACGCGGGCCTATAGGGCTGCATCGCCTCGAACCGCGACATGACGACATCGAACAGCCGGTCCCGCGGCGTTGACTGCTCGCCGGCAGCACGCGTCTTGGCGAGCACCGCGGCATCGAGCTCGGCTTGAAACGCGCGGAGGATATCGGTCTTGCAAGCAAACTCGCGCCTGAGATCGGCAAGGCTGAGACCGGCTTCGCGGGCGATATCGCTGAGCGCGATGTCGCTCCAGCTTCGCTCTTTGGCGAGATCGAGCGCGGCCTTGATCGCCTTGGAACGCTTGGAGAAATCGTCGAACATGGGCGTTACTCCTTCACTACAAACATAGGTGCTGTTGATGGCCGCCGGAAGGCGGTCCCAATCCCCCCTCCGTCATGTCGGTAAAGGTCCTCATGCCGAGGAGCGCGCGTTAGCGCGCGTCTCGAAGCATGTTCTTTCCGTAAGGGGTCGCCCTTCGAGACGGGCCTTCGGCCCTCCTCAGGGTGAGGCGTGGAGAGCGGCGCTAGGACGACAATTCGCGCGAGCGTTTGGCGGCGGCGGCGACGGCGCGGGTGAGAAGGTCCTGAACCGCGTCCTCCTTGCCCATGAGGATCTGCAGCGCCGCGGCGGTGACGCCTTGCGGCGAGGTCACCTTCTCCCTCAATTCGCGCGGCGAAAGGTCGGAACGCGCCAGCAACTCGCCGGCGCCCTCGACCGTCGCCCGCGCCAATTGGCGCGCAAGCGCGGCATCGAGCCCGGCGGCGCGACCCGCCTCTTCGAGGCACTCGGCGAGCAGAAACACATAAGCCGGGCCGCTCCCCGAGACCGCCGTGATCGCGTCGAGCTGCGTCTCATCCTCGATCCACATGACGTCGCCGATCGCTTCGAGCAGCATGGTGCATTCGAGCGCCTGGTCGCGCGTGACGGCGTCATTGGCGCACGCCGCCGTCATGCTGCGTCCGACCGAGGCCGCGACATTCGGCATGGCGCGCACGACCGCGGTTCCGGACGGCAGCGCGCGCGACAGCGCGGCAAGCGTCCGTCCCGCGGCGATGGAAAGAATGACGCTCCCGTCGATCAAGGGCTCGAGCTCGGGCAGAAGCTTGTCAACCAGGCCGGGCTTGACCGCGACCACGATGACGGATGGCGGGGCCGGCAGGTCGGGAGCGTCGCCCGCGGCGATGCCGTGACGCGCGGCGAGCGCCTGGACGTCCGGCGGCGGCGCCGGGTCCTGGATGAAGACGGCGGTGGGATCGAGGCCTTGCCGGAGCCAACCTTCGAGCAATGCCCCGCCCATTTTGCCCGCGCCCACGAGGAGCAGCGGGCCGGCGAGGCGGAGGGTCATGCCTGTCCTTGCGTTTCGAGCAGCGTGGCGGCAAGCGCATCTTCCGGCGACTTGCCCGCCCACAACACGAACTGGAAGGCCTGATAATAGCGCTCCGAGGCCTCGAGCGCAGCCCGCAGAAGCGCCTCGCACTGACCGACATGAGTGTCGGCGCCGGCGAACAGCAAGCCGTGGCGGTAGAGCAAGAGCCCGTCTTCGCGCCAAAGATCGAAATGACCGAGCCAAAGCTGCTCGTTGACCATGGCGAGCAGCCGGTAAATGTCGGCAAGGCGCTGCTTCGGCACTTTGAAGTCGAAGGCGCAGGCGAGATGAAGCGCCTCCAGATCGTCCCGCCAGTTGAGCGAGATGTGATAGTCGCACCACGAGCCCGACACGGTGAGTGTCAGCTCATCGGGCGCGTTCCTCTCGAAGTTCCATTGGTGGATCGTGGCAATATGCTCGACCATATCCACCGGGTTGGTGAAATGGTCGAAGACCGGCTGCAGTGTCGCCATGCCTCTCCTCGGTTGGCCCCGGTAGCGTTCCGCGTTTTGCCCGTCCGCGAATCACTTTGAGAATCAGTTATATAACGGGGGTCACGGCGGCACCAAGGCGCCCTGCCTCTCGAGGCGCGATTGACCAAAATAAGCTGTGGATTGCTGGATGATTGAGCGCCTCGCGCTCTCTTTTCGGACGCGGCGACTCTTTCCGCGCGTGGACCGCGCGCGCCGCGCGCGGGCAGTCCTCATGCTGAGGAGCGCCCGCAAGGGCGCGTCTCGAAGCATGCACTTGCAGCCTCACCCTTCGAGACGGGCCTTCGGCCCTCCTCAGGGTGAGGATGATGCGCACGACTCGGCGCGATCGAGGAGGAGCTTGCGCTCGCGCTCGTTTTGAGTGAGCGCCGCCGCGCGTTCGAATTCGGCGCGGGCTTCGTCAAGACGGCCGAGCTGCCGCAAGAGCTCGCCGCGTACGCTTGGCAGCAGATGGTAAGTCGCAAGCTCGGGCTGCCCCGCCAGTGCATCGACCAGATTGAGCCCCGCCTCGGGGCCGAACAGCATCGCGAGCGCCACGGCACGGTTGAGCTCGACCACCGGTGACGGGGCGATTTCGCCGAGGCTGCCGTAGAGCCCGACGATTCTCGCCCAGTCCGTTTCCTCGGCCACGCGCGCACGCGCATGGCAGGCGGCGATCGCGGCCTGGAGAACATATGGGTGAGGGTTGCGCCCCGATGCCGCGCTCAGCGTCTCGGCCCGGGCAAGCGCGGCGAGGCCGCGGCGAATGAGGAGCTGGTCCCAGCGCGACCGGTTCTGGTCGAGCAGCAGCACCGGCTCGCCCGACGGACCGGCGCGCGCGGCAAAACGCGACATTTGAATCTCCATGAGCGCGACGAGGCCGTGCACTTCGGGCACATCGCGCGCAAGCTCCGCCAGGATGCGGCCGAGCCGCAACGCCTCCTCGCAGAGCTGAGGCCGCATCCAGTCGTCGCCGGCCGTTGCCGCGTAGCCTTCGTTGAAGATGAGGTAGATCACCGACAGCACCGAGACGAGGCGCTCTTCGAGCTCGGCCCCGCGCGGCGCTTCGAACGGCACGCGCTTCTCGCCCAGCGTGCGCTTGGCGCGAACGATGCGCTGCTGGATCGTCGCCTCGGGAAGGAGGAAGGCCCGGGCGATCTCCGCGGTGGTGAGGCCGCCGAGCAAGCGCAGCGTCAAGGCCGCTTGTGCCTCGGGTGACAGGACCGGGTGGCAGGCGATGAAGATGAGGCGGAGCAGATCGTCGCCGACCTGGTCGTCAAGGGCCGCGTCGAGATCGGGCTGAGCGGTCTCCTGCTCGACCTCCAGCGCATAGCCGAGTTCGCCTTCCTTGCACTCGGCAAGCTTGTCGCGGCGGAAGCGGTCGATCGCCTTGTGCTTGGCCGCGGTCATGAGCCAGGCGCCGGGATTGTCGGGGATGCCAGAGTTCGGCCATTGCTCCAGCGCCGCGACCAGCGCGTCCTGCGCAAGCTCCTCGGCCGTGCCGACGTCGCGCACCATCCGCATCAGGCCGCCGATAAGCTTCGCCTGCTCGATCCTGAAGACCGCCTCGATGGCGCGATGCGTGTCGGTAGCCGTCACCGGCTACCGACTAACGCCACTCTTACCGATGCCGCAAGCCGGATCAGATCTCCGCGGCGTGCATCTCGCGGGCCTGGTCGCACATCTTTTCACCCGGCCCCGCGACCTGACGGATTTCGGCTTCGCCCTCCCAGCCCGGCAAATGCTTTCGATGCAGCTCCATAAAGCGGGTGGTGCATTCGATCATGGCGTCCTTCGACCGCACGTCGAAGATCGCGTAACCGCCGACCACCTCCTTGGCCTCGGTGAAGGGTCCGTCCATCACCGTGACCTTGCCGCCGGAGAGCCTGACACGCGCGCCGTTCGCGGTTGGGAACAGGCCCCCTGCTTCGACCATGACGCAACCCGCCTCGGCGCTTTCCTTGATCAACCCATCCATGGCCTCCAAGAAGGCCTTCGGCGGGGGCGCGAGCTGAGTTTCCGAAAACTTGACCATCGACATGAATCGCATCGCTGCTGCTCCTTCTCTCTCGCTTATTTCTGGTTGCCGATCCCGATCTCGCGGAAGCGATCAAAAACCTCGCCTTCGCCAAAATCCTCGAGCTCGAACAATTGCCTGACCTCGATCTCGCAGTCCTTGCCGTCGATGGCGGGATTGGGGAAGCGCCGCGTCCATTCGAGCGCCTCCTCGCGCGACTTGACCTGGATCATGGTGTAGCCGGCGACGAGTTCCTTGGCCTCCGTGAAGGGCCCGTCGATGACAGTGCGTTTGTCGCCGGAATAGCGGATGCGCCAGCCCTTCGAACTCGGCTGAAGTCCGCTGCCGTCGAGCAAGACGCCGGCCTTGGCCAGCTTCTCGTGATAGTCCGCCATGGCGGTGAACAGCTCTTCCGGCGGCCTGACGCCCGCTTCGGAGTCCTTGGTGGCTTTGACCAAAATCATGAACCGCATAATCGATGTCTCCACAGTTGATTGAACCTACGAGCCGCGCTGTCCGGCTACCCGTATGCGCGCTCTATCGACACGACGAACGGCGCCGGCCGGAATCGACAGGTCGAAAACATTTTTTTTCGGCAATTTGGAGGAGGCCAGTTAGCCCTTGTCGCTCAAGCTCTTGGCGAGGGCGGCTTCGAGCGCGGCGATGCGTTCGTTCAAGCGCTCGTTCTCTTCGCGCGCCTTTTGCGCCATTGCCTTGATGGCCTCGAACTCCTCGCGCTGCACGACATCGAGGCCGTTGAGCACGCGCTCGGCCTGGGAGCGCACGATGCCTTCGATCTCCTTGCGCACGCCGTCGGCGGCGCCCGCGGCGTCGGTGATGAGCTTGCCGAGTTCGTCGAAAAACCGGCCTGTCGTTTGCGTCATCGCGTCCGATCCATGCCTGCTCATTGCAACTATGGGGCTGCCGGCGCCCCACCGCAAGCGGCGAGCATGCGGGCTTTCGGCGCCTTGACAGGGGAGCGGCTCGCGGTGAAGGCTCCGCCTGCCTTAACGCCCAACCTCGCGGGAGTGCCATGCAGTTTTTGGTGATCCCCTACCCGGTCATCGATCCCGTCGCGGTCACATTCGGACCGCTCGCGATCCGCTGGTACGGCCTCGCCTATATGGCCGGCATCCTGCTCGGTTGGCTCTACGGGCGTTATCTCGTCTCGCGGCCGGAGCTCTGGGGCGGCAAGCCGGCGATGACGGTCCCCCAAGCCGACGACTTTCTGCTTTGGATCACGCTCGGCATCGTCGTCGGCGGACGGCTCGGCTTCGTCCTGTTCTATGAGCCGAGCTTTTTCTGGCACAACCCGGCGGAGATTCCCGCGGTGTGGCATGGCGGCATGTCGTTTCACGGCGGCCTGCTCGGCGTTGTTCTCGCCGTCTATCTCTTCGCCAAGGTCAAGCACATCAATTCGCTATCGCTCGGCGATGTCGCCTCGGCCGCAACCCCGTTCGGCCTCTTCTTTGGCCGCATCGCCAATTTCATCAATGGCGAGGTGGTGGGACGCCCGAGCGACGTGCCGTGGGCGATGGTCTTTCCCGGTGCGGGCGACGCCCCGCGCCATCCGAGCCAGCTCTACGAGGCGTTCCTCGAAGGCATCGTCCTCTTCATCATCCTTAGAATCGCGACCCACCGCTATCACGCGCTGACGCGTCCGGGCACCGTGTTCGGCCTGTTCCTCGTTTTCTACGGCCTGTTCCGCAGCCTGAGCGAGTTCGTGCGCGAGCCCCATGCCAACCATCCGCTCGACATCGGCATCCTCACGCCTGGCATCGCCTATTCCCTCCCCATGATCCTGATCGGGCTGTGGCTGATCTGGCGGGCGCGGCAGAAGCCGGCTCTGGCCACGCCGTGATGAGCGCGCTCTCGAAAGGCGAAACAATCGGCGCGCACCCGCTCGCTTCGCGCTTGCGCGATCGGATCGCGCGCGAAGGTTCGATCAGCGTCCACGACTATATGGAGGCCTGCCTCGGCGACCGGGTTTCAGGCTACTACACGACGCGCCAACCGATAGGCGACGCAGGCGACTTCATCACCGCGCCCGAGATCAGCCAAATCTTCGGCGAGCTGATCGGCGTGTGGTGCGTCGCGGTCTGGCAGGCCATGGGCGCGCCCTCCGCGGTGATCGTCGCCGAGCTCGGGCCTGGACGCGGAACCCTCATGGCGGATGCGCTCCGCGCCTGGCGGAGCGCGCCGGAATTCCTCGCTCGGGTTTCCGTGGCGCTCATGGAAACGAGCCCTGCGCTTATAGCCGCGCAACGGGAGAGGCTTCACGCCTTTCCTGCCCCGCGCGAATGGTATGCGGCGCTCGAAGACGTTCCGCCCGGTCCGCTGATCCTCATCGCCAATGAGTTCATCGACGCGCTTCCGTTGCGGCAGTTCGTGCGGCAGAGCGGGGAATGGCGCGAGCGGACCGTCACCATCACTGAACGAGGCGCGCTCGGCTTCGGTGCCGGCGCCCCCGCCAAACGCAATGCGCTACCGCCGTGGATCGGCAAGGTGGATGCGGCAGAAGGCGCAATCGTCGAGACGCGACCCGCCGCAACAAAACTCATCGCAACGCTCGCCGCCCGCGCGAAAGACGCGCCCGTTGCCGCCCTGATCGCCGATTACGGTCCTGCGCGGAGCGGCATCGGCGATACGCTTCAGGCCGTGCGCCGCCATCGCTTCGCCGATCCGCTGGCGGCGCAGGGCGAGACCGACCTCACCGCCCATGTCGATTTCGCCGCTCTCGCCGCGACGGCGCGCGCGGCCGGGCTCGCCGCGTTCGGCCCCATGCCGCAAGGGCAGTTCCTGCTCAAGCTCGGGCTCGAGGCGCGCTTGGATCGTCTCAGTCGCGACGCGACGCCCGATCAGAGGGAAGCGATCCTTTCGGGCGCGGCGCGGCTTGCCGATCCGCGCCAGATGGGGGCGCTCTTCAAGATGCTTGCGCTGCAATCGAGCGGGCTTGCCCCGCCGCCTCCGTTCGGAGACATTTAGGGTCCCGCGATTTCATTTTGCGCCAGTTCGTCATGGTTACGCCCGACAAGATGAAGCTCTCGGCGCCCGGCCTCGACGCTGCCGGGGTGCGTCATGGGTTCTTCACGCGCCAAGGCGGCGTTTCCACCGGCATCTATGCTTCGCTCAATTGCGGCCCGGGCTCGCGCGACGCCCCGGAAAACGTGGCGCAAAATCGCGCGCGCGTCGCCGAATTGCTGGGCGTTGAGGCGAGCCGGCTGCTCACGGTGTTCCAAATGCATGGCGCCGAGGCGATCGTGGCCGAGAAGCCGTGGAAGATCCTGCCCGAAGCCGACGCCATCGTGACCTCGAAACCGGGCCTCGCCATCGGCATCCTCACCGCGGATTGCGCGCCGGTCCTGTTCTGCGACGCCAAGGCCGGGGTCATCGGCGCAGCGCATGCGGGCTGGCGGGGCGCGCTTTCCGGCATCGTCGAGGCCACCGTCAAGGCGATGGAGAAGCTCGGCGCCAGACCCGAACGGATCGTTGCGGCGATTGGTCCGGCGATCTCGCAGAAAGCCTATGAGGTGGGCGCCGAGTTCGTGGCGCAGTTCGTGGCGGAAGAGCCGGAAAGCGCCTCGTTTTTCCTGACCGACGAAGGCTCGGGCGAGCCTCATTTCGACCTCGTGGCTTATGTCGGGGCGCGGCTAGAGCGCGCCGGGGTGGGCGCGGTCGACGATCTTGGGATTTGCACCTATTGCGAGGAAACCCGCCTCTTCAGCTATCGCCGGTCCCAGCACCATGGCGAGGACGATTACGGCCGCCAAATTTCCGCCATCGTGCTCGCCTGACTCATCATCATCGTGACGCGGATTCGGCCAGAATCCGGTCCACGCTATAGCTGGACGCCAGCAGGCCGGGGCAGGTAAGCTGCCGGGTCCAAAGGGGTTGGGAGTTCCGTAACGACAGTTCTGTCGCGAGCGGTGCTGTGCGGCCAACAGAGGGAGTGCTTGTTGGGCGCGGTCTACCGACACATGCGCGGCTGGGTCGGGCGTATTTTTTCTGTAACGCTCGCTGTGCTTGCGCTTGCCTCGCTTGCTGCCTGCGGCGGCGGCCCCGGGGGCCCAAGCGGCGGCGGCTTGCTGAGCGGCGCGACCGGCTGGTTCGGCGGCTCGACCAAGATCGCCATCGCGCCGATCATCGGCACGACGCCCGAGATTGCGGCGCAGATGACCGACGCCTTGGTCGTCGCCGGCAAGGAGCGGAAGCTGACGCTGCTGCCGAGCGGCGGCAAGGCTACCTACACGCTGCGCGGCTATCTCATCGCCTCAAGCGAAAAACAGGGCGCCAAGATCTCCTACATCTGGGACGTGACCGACGCGCAAGGCGCGCGCGTGGCGCGCGTCTCGGGCGATGAGATCATCGCCAAACGCGCCGGCAGCGATCCCTGGAGCGTGGTCGATGCTGCGGCGATCCGGAGCATCGCCGGCAAGACCACCTCGCAGATTGCGGCGAGCATGCCGAAAGGCCGCTCCTCCACCCCGGCCGTCGCCGCCGCGTCGAGCAGCGGCAGCAGTAGCACGAGCGCAGTTTCTCCACCGGCCGCCACGACCACAACCACGGCCACGGCCGCAGCCACAGCGGCGAGCCCTCCGCGCGCGACAGCTCCGAAAGCGGCGGGCGTGCTGGTCCAGCCCGTGACCGGAGCGCCGGGCGACGGGCAGAGATCGCTGACGATTGCGCTGAAGAAGCGCCTCTATGCCGGCGGCGTGAAGCTCGCCAACGGCACCGCCGTCAACGTTTATATGGTTAAGGGCACCGTCAAGCTGTCCGATACCAGCGGCGGCAAGCAGAGCATCCGCATCGACTGGCAGGTGGTCGATCCGACCGGCAAGAAGCTCGGCACGGTCTCGCAGCAGAATACGATCCCGCGCGGTTCGCTCAACGGTCCGTGGGGGGCCATCGCCGACGCCGCCGCGGGGGCCGCCGCCAACGGCATCATCAAACTCCTCCCCAAAACGAGCTAGAACGTCATCCACAGGCTTACCGCGCGGCGCGAGTTTACAGCGCCCGTGACCGCTTGTTAAAAGCCGCATGCGGCAGCTATGAAGCCCGCCCCGGGCTCGACGCCGGCGACGAAGGAGCGACCGATGAAACTGGTTGCAGGCAACAGCAACCGCCCCCTCGCCGAGGCGATCTCAACCTACCTCAAGACCCCGCTCGCGAAGTGCATCGTGCGGCGCTTCGCCGACAAGGAGATCTTCGTCGAGGTGCAGGAAAACGTCCGCGGCGAGGACGTGTTCGTCATCCAATCGACCTCCGCTCCCGCCAACGACCATCTGATGGAGCTTCTCATCCTCATCGATGCGCTGCGGCGGGCCTCGGCGGGGCGCATCACCGCGGTCGTTCCTTATTTCGGCTATGCCAGGCAGGACCGGAAGCCGGGGCCGCGCACGCCGATTTCAGCCAAGCTCGTCGCCAACATGATTGTCGAGGCCGGCGCCGATCGCGTGCTCACGCTCGATCTCCATGCCGGTCAGATCCAGGGCTTCTTCGATATCCCGACCGACAATCTGTTCGCCGCGCCGGTCATGGTGCAGGACATCAAGAAGCTGTTCCCCAACGACAACATCATGGTGGTGTCGCCCGACGTCGGCGGCGTGGTGCGCGCGCGCGGGCTCGCCAAGCGCATCGACGCGCCGCTCGCGATCGTCGACAAGCGCCGCGAGCGCCCGGGCGATTCCGAAGTGATGAACGTCATCGGCGACGTGAAAGGGCACACCTGCATCCTGGTGGACGATATCGTCGATTCCGGCGGCACGCTGGTCAACGCGGCAACCGCGCTGCTCGAACAAGGCGCGGCCCTGGTGACGGGCTACATCACCCACGGCGTGCTGTCGGGGGGCGCGGTCGCGCGCATCGTCGGCTCGCAACTCAAGGAGCTCGTCATCACCGACTCGATCGAGCCGAGCGAGGCGGTGAGGAACGCCCACAATATCCGGGTGCTCCCCATTGCTCCCTTGCTCGGCGAGGCGATCGCGCGGACCGCCGAGGAGCAGTCGGTCTCGAGCTTGTTCTACTAGTCCGGCCCGGCGTCTTCCGCCGATACGCCTAGTGATGCCCCTCGTATTTGAACGACACCTTCATCTTGACCCGGTAGGCCTCGACCTTGCCGTCGGTGATGACAACGTCTTGGGCGATCACTTCCGCGATGCGCAAATCGCGCAAGGTTTCAGCCGCGCGCTCGACCGCCGCCTTGGCGGCGTCGTTCCAGGATTTGGTGCTGGTGCCGATCAGTTCAATGACTTTGTACACACTCTCCGGCATGGCCTTCCTCCTTGAGCCTTCCAACTCCGCCTTTTGGGGCGGCCCGAGCGCACAATTCCGGCGCGATTGGGCGCTTATCCTACGCCCATCAGCGGCCTCTGTCCGGCCCGTTCGGGCGCCCACGAGCCGATTGTCAGGGGCCTCCCGGAAAGGCTATAAGCACCTCGATTCCATGGCGGCGCGCGACGCCGCAGTAAAGACACATGGCGGGGCCGCTTCGGCCCCTCATCATTTTGAGTGGTTTGGAGGCTGGTATGGCTGAGGCGATCGAACTCAAGGCGTGGACGCGAGGCAGCTCGGGCAAGGGCGGCGCGCGCTCGCAGCGGCGCGAGGGGCGCATCCCCGGCATTCTCTACGGCGACAAGCAGGAGCCGGAGACGATCTCGGTCGATTACCGCACGATCTACCAGCAGATTCACACCGGTCATTTCCAGAGCACGATCTACGTGCTCGACATCGAAGGCAAGAAGACGCGGGTGATCCCCCGCGCGGTTCAGGTCGATCCCATCCGCGACTTTCCCATCCATGTCGATTTCCTGCGGCTCGGCAAGGACGCGCACGTGACCGTCGAAGTTCCGGTGCGCTTCCTCAACGAAGCGGCGTCCCCGGGGCTGAAGCGCGGCGGCGTGCTCAACATCGTTCGCCACGAGATCGCGGTGCGCTGCCCGGCCGACGCCATCCCCGATCATTTCGAAGTCGATCTGACCGGCCTGGAGATCGGCGACTCGGTCCATATCTCGGCGCTCAAGCTGCCTGAAGGCGTGCGCCCGACCATCACCAAGCGCGACTTCACGGTGGCGACGATCGTGGGCCGCTCGGCTGAAGAGCCCGCGCCTGGCGCGGCAGCGGCCGCCGCCGAGGCGGAGCCCGGCGCCGAGGGTGTCGAGGCTGCCCCTGCCGCGGAGGGCGAAGCCGAGGACAAGGAAAAGGACAAGGAGAAGCCGAAGGAGCGCGAGAAGAAGAAGGAGAAGGGCTAGCGCTTGTTTTCGACCCGAAGGATCGCCGGGGACCCCCTCGCCTTCGCGCGTTGAACCAGGATGGCTTTGATGAAGCTCTTTGTCGGCCTCGGCAATCCGGAACAGAAACACGCTTTCAACCGTCACAATGTCGGCTTCATGGCAGTCGATGCCATCGCGGCCGCGCACGGATTCGCCGACTGGCGCAAGCGCTTCGAGGGTCTCGTTGCCGAGGGCAGACTCGGCCAGGAGCAGGTGCTGCTGTTGAAACCTCAGACTTTCATGAACGCGTCGGGCCGCGCCGCGGGCGAAGCCATGCGCTTCTACAAGCTCAAGCCCGGCGACGTTGTCGTCTTCCATGACGAGCTCGACCTCGCCCCCGGCAAGATCAGGGTGAAGACCGGCGGCGGCCTTGCCGGGCATAACGGCCTCCGGTCCATGACCTCGCATATCGGCAGCAACTTTACCCGCGTGCGCATCGGCATCGGTCATCCCGGGCGGGCCGATCGCGTCACGGGATACGTGCTGCACAATTTCACCAAGGCCGATTCCGCGTGGCTCGAGCCTCTGCTCGGCGCGATCGCGGCCGAAGCGCCTCTGCTTGCCGAAGGCGCCATCGAGAAGTTCCAGTCGCGGGTGGCGCATGCGATGCAGCAGGTCGAAATCTCGCAAGGCCCCTCGCCCGAGGCAAGCGCAGCGCCTCACGAGACTCTAGGGGCAAAGCTCCGCCGCTGGCTCGGCGCGTGAAGGCGAACTGATCCATGGGTTTCAAATGCGGCATCGTCGGATTGCCGAATGTCGGCAAGTCCACGCTCTTCAACGCGCTGACGGAGAGTGCGGCGGCCCAGGCCGCCAACTATCCGTTCTGCACCATCGAGCCGAATGTCGGTGAGGTCCCGGTCCCTGATCCTCGCCTCGACCGGCTCGCGGCCATCGCCAAGTCGAATTTGGTGGTGCCAACGCGGCTCACCTTCGTCGATATTGCCGGGCTCGTGCGCGGAGCCTCCAAGGGCGAGGGCCTCGGCAACCAATTTCTCGCCCATATCCGCGAGGTGGACGCCATCGCCTATGTGCTGCGCTGTTTCGAGGACACGGACGTGGTGCATGTCGAGGGCCGCATCGACCCGATAGCCGACGCCGACACGATCGAAACCGAATTGATGCTCGCCGACCTCGAAAGCTTGGAGCGGCGCTTGCCCATCCTCGAAAAGAAGCTGCGCGGCCAGGACAAGGAGGCGAAGAAGACATTCGATCTCGTCGAGCGCGTGCTCCCGCTCCTGCGCGAGGGCAAGCCGGCGCGGCTCGCCTCCGTCGCCGAAGACGAGATGCCTGCGTTCAAGGCGCTCGGGCTGCTCACGGCAAAACCCGTGCTCTATGTCGCCAATGTCGATGAGAGTTCGGCTTCGCGCGGCAACCCATGTTCGGCCCTCGTCGCCGCAAGAGCGGCGAGCGAAGGCGCGGGCTGCGTGGCTATCTCGGCCAAGATCGAGTCCGAGCTTGCCGAGCTTCCTCCCGCGGAGCGCGAGGACTATCTCGCCGAGATTGGGCTGTCAGAGCCCGGGCTCAACCGGCTGATCCGCGAGGGCTACAAGCTGCTCGGCCTCATCACCTATTTCACCGCCGGGCCGAAGGAGGCGCGCGCCTGGACCGTGCCGCAAGGAACGCGGGCGCAAGCGGCGGCGGGCGTCATCCATACCGATTTCGAGAAGGGCTTCATCCGCGCCGAGACGATCGCTTACGACGATTACGTCGCGCTCGACGGCGAAGCGGGCGCGCGCGATGCCGGCAAGCTCCGGCTCGAGGGCAAGGATTACGTCGTCAAGGACGGCGACGTGCTGCACTTCCGCTTCGCCACCTGAAGTCTCCCTTGCGGCGGACGCATCGTACACCGGCCTCATACTGAGGAGCGCTCCGAAGGAGCGCGTCTCGAAGCATCGGTCGCAACTCATCCTTCGAGACGCCGCCTTCGGCGGCTCCTCAGGATGAGGGTTTCTTCGCCGGCTTGGCTAGCGCGCGCTTGGCCTGTTTGGGGAGCGAAAGCGGCGGCGTCACGCCCATCGACACATAGACGTTCATCAGCCGCTCGACGCCGCCTTCGGCCGGCCTGACCCACGCCGACGGCACATAAATCAATGCGCCCCCGAACGGAACCGGCGCCGACGGAACGAGCAGGCCGAGATAGCTGTGCTCGCCGATCACGACCGGCTCGGGCGACGGCATCAGCCCGAGCACGGCGGCACTCCCCTCCCCGCCGAAGAAACACCACACCGGGCTCATGCTCTTGAGACTGTCCTCGCCGCCGCCGCGATCGACCATGGCGACGAAGCGCTTCGACAGATCGTAGACGGTCGAGACGAGCGGGATGCGCATGATCAGCCAATCGAGGCCGTTGAAGAGGAACGACCGCAGACCCGATTCGACGAGAAGGCCGAGCAGGAAAATGACGCCGATGATAATGGCGAGCCCGAGAAGATAGGCGGCGCCGGAGGTCGGCTCGATGGTGAGGCCGAGAGAATTTCCGAGCCGGGTGATGAGACCGCCGATGAAGCTGCCCCGGCCGGCAAAGCCCGCCACGAAGGACCCGACCCAGGCGACGACGAAGAAGGTCACCGCGATGGGCAGAAGGGCGAGCACGCCGGTGAGGAAGATGCGTAGGATACGGCCCAAACTCGTCCTCCCCGCGCCCCGCTCTGGCGCGCCTAGCGCAGAGCCGCGGCGATATTGCCGCCGTCAACCGTCTCGATATGACCCGTCGTCTTGCGCGCCTTGGCCAGCGCCACGAAGGCCTGGGCCACGTCGGCCGCGGTCACCTCGGCCTGGAGCAGATTGCCGCTCATATACTCCGCCTCCGACACGCCGCGCGCCTTGGCGCGGTCCTTGATCATGGTGTCGGTCAAAAGCCCGCTCCGCACGCGGTCGGCGTTCACGCCGTTCGAGCGGATGCCCTCGGCGCCGTAGTCGAGCGCGTATTGGCGCATGAGCAGCATGGTCGCGGCCTTGGGCAAGCCGTAGGGGCCGAAATTCGCGCCGGGGTTCACCGACTGCTTGGAGAGATTGAACAGCAGCACGCCGCCCGTGCCTTGCTTGCGCATGATGCGCACCGCTTCCTGCGCCACGGTCTGATGGGCGAAGAAATTCAGCTCGAAGCTCTGGCGCAAGGTCTCGTCGGAGACATCGCCGATGCGGCCCTGCCATGCGGCGCCAGCATTCGATACGAGAATATCGATTCCGCCGAAATGCTCCGCGAGCGCGGTGAAGACCGCTTTGACCTGGTCGGGCTTGGTCACGTCGCATTGCAGCCCGAGGCCCTTGACGGCGGCGGCCGCCTCTTTCGCCTTCTCGCCGTCGATATCGACAATCCCGACAGCGGCGCCTTCGGCTGCGAGCGCCTTCGCCGTGGCGGCGCCGATCGCGCCGGCGCCGGTCACAAGCGCGACTTGGCCGGTGAGCGACTTCGCCACCGCGCCTTTGAGCTTCGCCTGTTCGAGGCTCCAATATTCGAGCGCGAAGAGGTCGCTCTCGGGCAGCGGCTCGTAGCGGCCGATCGCTTCGGCATCCGTGACGACGCGGATCGTGTTCTCGGCGAGGTCGGCGGCCATGCTCGCGTCCTTGGCCGTACGGCCGAGACCGAACAGGCCGACGCCCGGCACGAGTACGACGCGCGGCGCCGAGTCGAGCTTGGTCTTGGCCGCGCCCGCGGCCGCGTTCTCGCGGTGGAAATAAGTATCGTATTCGGCAGCGAACTTGGCCACGGCGTCGCGCACGGCGTCGGCGAACGCTTCGAGGCGGCCTGCCTCGGGGTGCGGCACGACCAGCGGCTTGTTCTTGGTGCGGATGATGTGGTCCGGCGTCACCACGCCGCGCTGGCTATAGGACGCAAGCTCCGCGCCGTTGACGTAACTCAAGATCTCGGGCGCGGTGCGGAAATTCGCTATGAAGCGGATCGGCTCCGCGCCATCGCCCTTGATGGCGACCGCGCCGCGGATGATGGGGGCGATCTCCGCCGCCGAAGCGCTCGCCGCGGCGAGCGCGCGCGCGGTGAACACGACGGGCCGGCCCTGGCGCAAGCGGCTCTCGGCCAGAGACACCATCTCGATCATGCGCTCATAGGCCTCGCGCGCGCTCTCGCCGAAGGTGAAGATGCCGTGCTTGTGCAGGATGAGGCCCGCGACATCGGGCTTCGCCTCGAACACTTCGGCCGCGGCCTTGGCCAGGCCGAAGCCCGGCGCGATATAGGGCACGATGCCCATGCGCCCGTCATAGACTTCGCGCGCGAGCGCCTCGCCGTCGCGCTGATCGACGAGCGCGAGCACGGAAGCCGCATGGGTGTGATCGACGAATTTGTGCGGCAGGAAGGCGTGCAGCAGCGTCTCGACGGAAGGGTTGGGCGCGGAGGAATCGAGCAGGTTCAGCCGCTGCACGTTGACCATGGCCTCGTCGGAAAGCGTTTGCAGCGCGCGGAGCCGCCGCAGCGGCTCGAGCTTCACCGCCGGCAAGCCCCAAGGCTCGATATCGGCCATGTCGGCGCCGGAGCCCTTGACAGCGATGACGTCGTGCATCTCGCCAAGATCGTCGCTCGATCGCGTCTTGACCGAGGTGTTGCCGCCGCCATGCAGCACGAGCAGCGGATCACGGCCGAGGAGGCGCGTGGTGTAAACGCGGAGCGCGATGTCGGCGGCGACGCCCTTGGCGGCGTAAGCCTCGACCATTTCTTGCGCCGTGCGATCGTTCCACTGGCTTTTCATGGCGCGCGTTGTTGCAAGTTTCGCACCCCGGGGCAAGGATTCCTTGAAGAGGCGCTCGCTAGCGGGGCGCAGGCCCACTGAGTGCTGCCCTCGCCGCGTCGAGCACGCGCTCGAAGCCCGAGAAGATCCAATAGTGGCCACCGCCCTGGATCACGTCGAGCCGGCAATTGGGCAAGGTCTCGGCAAGATCGTAAGCGGCCCCCGGCGGCACGATGGCGTCGTCGCTGCCCTGCCAAAGAATCGCCGGCACGTCGATGTCGCGGAGCGAAAGCTGCCAGTTGGCGCAGTAGAGACGCAAATCCTGCCGCGCGCCGTCAATGCCGGGCCTCAATCCCTCGCGCAACGCCGCCTGAAGGCTGGCCCTCACCTCGTCGCGGGCGAGCACCGCCCGATCGGATGCGGGCACGCGCAGCTGAAGCACGCGATAGGCAAGCCCCGGCGCAGAATGCACGATCCTCCGCAGCGGCCAGAAGAAAGCAGTGCAGGCCGCGTTGGAGCGGCCAAGCCGGCTGAAGATCAGGCGGTGGCCCTTCGAGATGCGGATGCGGCGATCGCACTCTGCAATCGGACCGACCGGGTTGACGAGCGCGAGCAGCGCGATGCGGCGCGGCATGGCGGCCGCCGCGGCAACCGCATATGGGCCTCCGCCCGAGACGCCGATCAGGGCGAAACGGCTGAGGCCGAGCGCGTTGGCGCATTGTTCGAGATCGGCGGCGGCTTCCGCGAGGCTGGTCTGACGCCGGAAATCGGAGAGCCCGTAGCCCGGGCGCTCGGGCGCCACGATCCGCAATCGCCGTTGGCGTGCCGTCGCGTCGGTGAGCGCGAACATGAGGCGTGAGCCCGGCGTGCCGTGGATGGCGAGCACCGGCTGCCCTTCCGGGTCGCCATACTCGGCAAAGCCAATCTGCCTTCCATCGGCGAGACGCAGGACCTGCGAGCTTCGCTCGGGCAAGGACGGAAGGTCGTCCGCGACATTGTGGCCCGCTGCCATCGCACTACCACGCTCAGCCGGCCGCTCCGTCGCCATAATACTCCGCATCTTCCCGGTTAAACTCGACCTTCATGGTATGACGGAGGCAGCGCAGTGACAGAATGGGAGATCAACGGGCGCGAATTCGGGATCTGCAATTGTTCCTACGGCTGTCCGTGCCAGTTCAATGCGCTACCGACTCACGGACACTGCCACGGCTTGGCGGTGTACGATATCGAGCGCGGCTTCCATGGGTCGACGCGGCTCGACGGACTGAAGGCTGCCGGGATTTTTCGCTGGCCCGGCCCCATTCACGAAGGGAAAGGCGAAGGCGTGCATGTGCTCGACCGCCGCGCAACGCCCGAACAGCGGGCGGCCCTTCTCCGCATCTTGCGGGGTGAGGACACCGAGCCCGGCGCCACCGTGTTCCAGGTTTTCAGCTCGACCTGCGACACCCTCCATGAGCCGATCATCGCCGACTTCACCTTCGAGATGGACATCGGCGCCCGCAAGGCCAGCGCCAGAATCGACAGCGTCGCCGAGATGAAAGGCGCGCCGATCCTGAATCCGGTTACAGGCGCCGAGCATCGGGTCCGGATTGTGCAACCTAGTGGCTTCGAGTTCTTCGAGGCCGAGATCGGCCGGGGCTTTGCGAAGACGATGGGCCCGATTCGATTCGAGCTCGACGACACTTACGGACAATTTGCCGAGATCCATCTTTGCCAGAGCGGCATGGTGCGCCGAGGGCGATGACCGCCATCGAGACGCTTTTCAAGCGCGAAGACGCCGTCGTTCTTGCGGCGCTCTTTTTGCTCCTGCTACTCGCCTGGCTCGCCACGCTCGCGGGCGCAGGCACCGGCATGGACCCCTTCGCCATGAGCGGCTGGAGGGTGCCGGCCGCTCCGCCAACACCCGGGACCGCCTGGGCCTTCTCCTATTGGCTCATCGTCTTCTTCATGTGGGTCGCCATGATGGTGGCGATGATGCTGCCGTCCGCCACGCCCATGGTGCTGCTCTATGCCCGTGTCGTGCGCAAGGCCGAGGGCGACTCTGGCGCCGCGCGCGTTCGAACCGCCATCGCTTCCTTCGCATTCGGCTATCTTGCCGTCTGGAGTCTTTTCAGTCTGTTCGCCGTGTTTCTTCAGTTTGGCCTCGAACGCATCGGCGTGATGTCGGCCATGATGAGCGTGAGCCCGGCGCATCTCGCGGGAGGGTTCCTGATCGCGGCCGGTCTCTATCAGTTGACGCCGCTCAAGACCGCCTGCCTCAACCATTGCCGCGGGCCGGCGGCCTTTCTCGCCGCCCATTGGCGCGCGGGCCTATCGGGCGCTTTCCGCATGGGCGTTGCCCATGGCGCCTACTGCCTCGGCTGCTGCGCCGTGCTCATGCTGCTTCTGTTCGTGGGAGGCGTGATGAATCTCGTCTGGATCGCGGGGCTCACGCTCATCGTGGCGGTCGAGAAACTGGCGCCGTTCGGGGCCGTCGTGGCGAGGGTAATTGGAGCGGTGCTGATCGCCGGCGGCGCAGCGCTCCTCGCCGCGGGGCCGTGAGAACTAGCGCGAGTAGAACTCGACGACGAGATTGGGCTCCATGATCGTGGGATAGGGCACGTCGGAGAGCATCGGCACGCGCGTGAGTTTCGCCGTCATCTTGTTGTGATCGACGTCGAGATAGTCGGGCACTTGGCGCTCGGCGCTCTGCGAGGATTCGAGCACCATGCCGGCGTCCTTGGCCTTGTCTTTCACTTCGACGACATCGCCCTCGCGGCAGCGATAGCTCGGGATCGTGACCCGGCGGCCGTTGACGCGCACATGGCCGTGGCTGACGAATTGCCGCGCCGCGAACACGGTCGGCACGAACTTGGCGCGATAGACGATGGCGTCGAGCCGGCGCTCAAGCAGCCCGATCAACTTCTCGGAGGTGTCGCCGCGGAGCCGCGCCGCCTCGCGGTAGATCGCCTTGAACTGCTTCTCGGTGATGTTGCCGTAATAGCCTTTGAGCTTCTGCTTGGCGCGGAGCTGCTGGCCGTAATCGGAAAGCTTGCCGCGGCGGCGCTGTCCGTGCTCGCCCGGGCCGTATTCGCGCTTGTTATAGGGGCTCTTTGGCCGGCCCCAGATATTCTCGCCGAGCCTTCGGTCGATCTTATGCTTGGCGTGAACCCGTTTCGTCATGCGTCCAACACTCCAAAGTCAAATCAAGCGCTTTCGCGGGGCCGACCCCCGCTTCCGTCGAGAGCACCGTGCTGATGAGAGCCTAGCGGCCGAACGTCCAAGTCCGGCATCGCGAAGCCAAGGAAACCAAGGCTCCGCCCGCGCTCTGTTACACGTGAATGGCGGAAAGTGTCAATTGGCGCTGGATGACGCCGGTTGAGCGGGCGCCGGGGCCGGGGAAGCGGCCTTTGGCGGCGGTCCCGCCGGCACGGACTGAACATAGGCGTTGATGGCGGCCACGACCTTCTGCTTTTGCTCGGGCGGGCATTGCGGCCGCTTTGGCGTAATGAGGCTCGTCTCCTGGCCCGGCGCGGCCTCCTTGGGCGGGTTCGCCGCGGCGGGAGCGCCATCGGGGGCCTGGCCATCCTCGGTGATCTTCACGTTCCCGGCAAAATAGGAGGCCGAGAACACGTAGAGCGCATTCACCATCAACAATTGCGGCTCGGTCCAAGTTTTCTTGGCGCCCTCGCTCCGCATCAGGGCTTGATAGTTGGCCTGGGCGAGATCGGGAAGTTCGCAGGCCTCGGCATAGGCCGAGCGCGTCGCCGCCCGGATGATGCGCCGCGCATCCTCGCCGGGAATCATGAACTTGTTCGGGTTGGATTTGTCGAGCTTGACCTGCTTGCCGTCAGGCCCCGGTTGCTGTTCGGGAATGACCGAGAAGGCATAGCCCATCAGCACGCGCACGGCGCTGTCGCTGAGACCGCCCTTTTGCTGTCCTTGGGGGACCGCAGCGCGCTGACCAAGCTCCTCGGCGGCGGTCCGCACGGCAGCTTCGTCAGCAGCCTTGAGCGGCGTTCCTGCGCTCAGGACCAGAGCCACGGCGGCCGCAGTGGCGCCCAAATGAAAACGACAGCTTTGCATGATCGCCCCTCTTCCCTACCCCGCCGGAAGCTAAGCATCGGTTGATGCAATCGCAATAGGAGAAACGGGGCGGAACTATGACGGTTTTCGGCCGCGTCTCGGCGCCCGGCCCGCAAGCGAAGCTACGATTCCGCGCCAGGTGCGGACATCTTGGTCCGTCGCGCTCATGCGGTGGAACATGTTGCGGATGGCCCGCACCATCGAGGGGCGTTTCTCTTCCGGATAGAGAAAGCCCGCGCGATCGAGCTCGGACTCAAGATGCTCGAACAAGCCGATGAGCTCGGCCCGGCGCGCCGGCCGCGTGCCGGGGAACGATATTCCCTCGGCGGCGGGCCCGTCTAACGCCGTCACGCGTCCGAGCGAGGGTTTGAATTCCGTTGTCTTGAACCACTCGTAACCGAACAGGAGCACGGCCTGAGGCAGGCTGAGCGAGGCGAACTCAGGATTGACGGGCGCGGTCAGGATCGCGTCGGCGAGAGCGATGGTGTCGTTGTCGAGGCCGCTCCGCTCCGGCCCGAACAGAACGCCCGTGCGCTCGGCTCGCGCGCCGCGCCGCTCAAGCTCAGCCGCAGCGCGGGCGGGACTGAGCACGGGCTTAACCATCCCGCGCGGTCTCGCCGTCGAGGCGAGAACGAAGTTGAGCTCGCCAATCGCCTCGGCGACGCTGTCGAAAACCGTCGCCCGGTCGATGAGCGCGGCGGCGCCCGCCGCTGCCGCGCGCGCCTTGTCGTTCGGCCAACCGTCGCGGGGTGCTACAAGCCGCAAATCGGTCAGCCCGAAATTGACCATGGCGCGCGCGGCGAAGCCGATATTCTCGCCGAGCTGCGGCTTGACGAGAATGACGGCCGGCATCGCGCCATTGGCGCGGGCAGCGGGGCGGAGCTTTACCGTCCCCTTCCGGGGCGCTGCTTTCGCTGGCCGCTTCGCCTTGTCCGATCTTGCTTTCATGGGCAATGACGATGCTATAGAGGACGGGTGGCTCGCAATGGGCCCGTCGCGCCCATGCGACCCTTCCCACGCCGGAGATTTGCGCCCGTGAACAAGATCAAGGTGAAGAACCCGGTCGCGGACCTCGACGGGGACGAGATGACGCGGGTCATCTGGGAGCTGATCAAGGAAAAGCTGATCTTCCCCTATCTCGATCTGCCGCTTCTCCATTTCGACCTCAGCATCGCCAATCGCGACCTGACCCAAGACCAGGTCACCATCGAGGCCGCGCACGCGATCAAAGCCTGCGGCGTCGGGGTGAAATGCGCGACCATCACGCCGGACGAAGCGCGGGTCAAAGAATTCGGCCTCAAGACAATGTGGAAGTCGCCGAACGGCACCATCCGCAACATTCTCGGCGGCGTCATCTTCCGGGAACCCATCATCTGCAAGAACGTGCCGCGGCTCGTGCCGGGTTGGACCAAGCCCATCGTCATCGGCCGCCATGCCTTCGGCGACGTCTATCGCGCCACCGACTTCCGTGTGCCGGGCAAGGGCAAGCTCACCATCAGCTTCGAGGGCACGGACGGAACCCGCATCGAGCATGTGGTGCATGAGTTCGCGGGGCCCGGGGTCGCGCTCGGCATGTTCAATCTCGACGATTCGATCCGCGACTTCGCCCGCGCCACGTTCAACTACGCGCTCCATCGCGGCATGCCGGTCTATCTCTCGACCAAGAACACGATCCTCAAGGCCTATGACGGCCGGTTCAAGGACATCTTCGCCGAGGTGTTCGCTGCCGAGTTCAGACCTGCTTTCGAGGCGCGCGGGCTCACCTACGAGCACCGGCTGATCGACGACATGGTGGCGGCAGCGCTGAAATGGTCGGGCGGCTATGTCTGGGCATGCAAGAACTATGACGGCGACGTACAGTCCGACACGGTGGCGCAAGGCTTTGGTTCGCTCGGGTTGATGA
>Ga0081455_10002196_pt1 | contig 23267 bp, 16 predicted proteins | sample TabmetS3T2R1_FD_70207 | JGI IMG/M metagenome (GOLD analysis project Ga0081455, IMG submission 70207) | Tabebuia heterophylla rhizosphere microbial communities from the University of Puerto Rico - S3T2R1 | ecosystem: Host-associated > Plants > Roots > Rhizosphere ...
GGTGATACCCCGGGGACGTCCCTCCAGGGCCAGCGCTCTGGTCAGGCCGGTGATCGCGTGCTTGGAGGCGGTGTAGGCGATCGCGTGGGGGCGCGGTACCTGAGCAGAGAGAGACCCGTTGTTGATGATGCGGCCGCCACTCGGGCGTTGCGCGGACATCACCCGGAAGGCCTCGCGAGCAACGAGGAAGGCGCCATTGAGATTCAGATCGATCACCGATCTCCACGCCTCCCATGAGTAGTCCTCGATGCCGGTCGTCGGACCGAAGGTGCCGGCGTTGTTGAACACTAGGTCGACGCGGCCGAACCTCTCGGACACCGCTGCGAACAGCTCCCGGACTGCGCGCTCGTCGGTGACATCAGTAGGAATGGCGACGCCCGACGCATCGCCGGTTCCTGCCAGTGTCTCCTCCAGCGGTGCCGATCGGCGCCCCGCGACGGCGAGCGAGTAATTCGCCCCGATCAAGGCCCGCGCCGCCGCGCGGCCGATGCCCGATCCTGCACCGGTGACAATTGCCACTCTCGGTTTGTCATTCACCGGGTTGCATTTGTCCCGACTCATACAGACCGGGTCACAACTCGATGGTGAGGTCACCCAACTGGTCGAAATCGGCTCGCTGGCCAGGCCGGACGACCACCACGGTGTCGGGGAGCTCGATCAGCAGAGGTCCCCGAAGCACCCCGTCGATCGCGCCGCCGGTATGCAGAATCCTGGTCTGTCGCACCTCCCCGAACTCTTCCCAGTAGACGGGTCGTTCGGAGGCCGTGCCGTCGCCCCTCGTGGATGGCGCCAGCTCCGGGGCATTTTCGGCGCCGGAAGAGCGCACGATGAAGGCCGTGATCTGCGCTCCTCCCTCGCGGTATCCAGCTCCCTCGCCATGGAGCTCGGCGTACAGTCGATGGAAGCGTTGCTCGATCTTCCCGACCTCCCCCTTGCTGAGCTCCTCCCCCTCGACCGGCACCTCGAGGTCGAAGGCTTGGGCGAGGTACTTCATCCGGACCGAACGCCGCAGCTCCACGCGATCGGCGGCGAAGCCCTCCTCCAGCAGCTGGCCGCGTGCCGATCGATCGAGCTCGGCGAACGCCTCCACCACCCGGTCCGCACTCAGCGGCGCGTCGACGTTCTCCCAACGCTGATGGACGTGCGTCACCTGGGCGATCGCAGCTCCGAACGCGGACCAGACCGGAGCGGCATGGACGAGCGGCACGACCACCCGGTCGACGCCGACGTCGCGGGCGACGGCGGCAGCGTGGACCGGACCCATGCCGCCGTAGGCGAACATCACGAACTCACGCGGGTCCAACCCCCGCATGACGCTCATGCGACGCACCAGGTCGGCCATGTTCGCGTCGACGATCCGGCTGATCCCGGCGGCGGTCTCGAGGACGCCGAGGCCGAGCCGCTCGGCGATCCCGGCGACGGCCTCCTCCGCCTTCGCACGGTCGAGTCGCATGGCCCCGTGGAGGAAATTGTCGGGATCGATCACGCCGAGGACGACATCCGCGTCGGTCACCGTCGGCTCGGTCCCACCGCGTCCATAGCAAGCCGGGCCAGGGTAGGCGGTCGCGCTGCGCGGACCGACCTGCAGCCCGCCCGCCTCGTCGACCCAGGCGATGCTGCCGCCGCCGGCTCCCACGGTGTCGATGTGCACCATCGGCAGCGCAACCTCAAACCGCTCCAAGGTCGACACCTCGCGGATGTCGGGCTTCGAGTCGTGGACGATGCTTACGTCGAAGGACGTGCCGCCCATGTCGGTGACGATCAGGTTGCGGTGTCCGATGCGGTCCGCGAGGTAGGCGGCCCCGAGCGTTCCACTGACCGGGCCCGAATGCAAAGTGCGGATCGGCGCCTCCCGAGCTTCGTCAGCGGTGATCGCGCCACCCGCGCACTGCGCGTACAGGACCCGACCCTCGTAGCCGCTGTCCCTGGCGCCGCACTCGATCCCATCGATGTAGCGGCGCATCAACGGACCGATATATCCATTGATCACGCTCGACATGGTGCGCTCCAACTCTCCGACCCTGGTCGAGAGCCCCGACGCGGTCGTGACGAAGACGTCGGGCAACTCCTCCTTAAGGATCTCGAGCACTCGTTGTTCGTGCTCGTCGTTGCGCACGGACCACAAGAGGCTCACCGCGACGGCCTCGACACCGGAGTCCCGGAATCCCGCGGCCGCCTCCCGCACGGTCGATTCGTCGAGCGGGACGATCACCTCGCCCTCGAAATCGACCCGCTCGTTGACCTCCTGGATCAGCCTTCGAGGGACGAGGGTCTCGGGCTTATACGAAGCCCATGGGTCGAGCAGCTCGACCGGCGCGAGGCCGACGAGCCGGCCGGCTCCGTTCATGAACTCAGGTACGTCGCGGAATCCCGCCGTCGTAACGAGACCCACAGAGGCGCCTTCGCGGGTGATCAGGGCGTTCGTCCCGGTGGTGGTGCCGTGTACCAGTCGCCCGCACTCGACCAGCATCTCGTCGAGCTTCCGACCGCACCGGCCGGCCGCCTCCTCGATCGCGCCGAAGAAGCTCCCAGCGCGATCCTCGGGACGGGTCGGAACCTTGCCCGTGTACACCCGGCCGTCCGAATCGATGATCGCGCAATCGGTGAACGTTCCTCCGATGTCGACGCCGATGATCGGCCGTCGAGTCTCAAAAGCCATCAGGCATCCTGTCCAGGGTGATCTCGACCAGAGGAGCGTCGCGGGTGTGGCAGAACTCCTGGCCGATCAGGCTCGCGCAGCTTGGGCAGTAGTAGCGCCGCAGGACCACATCCGGATCGCCGTACTCTGCCGGGTCCACGTAGAGGTGACTGTCGATCTCCTGGCCCGGCGCCTGCTCGAAGACGGCGCCGGCCTTGAAATCTCCCGTCACCGGCCCGAGAACCCGCGAGCAGCTCGAGCAGGACCACACCGGCTCCTCGTCGAGGACGACCACGTCCACGCTTCCGGCTGCCCCGGCAATGAGAGGCTCGATGCCGGAGGGCGCCTGCCGTTCCTCGATCGGATCGCCGACTGGGGTCGCCCCTTCGAGACGTCCCTTCCTGATCGACTGGCGAAGCTGCTCGGTGGCATCGAGGTCGACGTTGCCGTCCGCGTCCAAGGACACTCCGTAGTGACGTTCGGCCGCCTCGCGGCTGACGACCATGCGCGCGACATCGTCGGCGACGCGGCGCGGCTCCCTGGTCAGCGGGTCGCCGAAGCCGCCGCCGCCGCTGTACTCGTTGACGAGCAGGTCGTCGTGCGACGTAACGACAGTACCTCTGGGGTGCATCCGCTCGACTGCTCCGGCGGCGGCCACGTCTTCGCGGCCTCGGGGCATCCTCCCCGCGACGAAGCTCGCGCCGACTCCGTCGGCGCGAAGGAAGTTCCCCGCCAGGCCGGCGAATCCTCCCCCCAGACCTCGCGACGTATTGGTGCCAGGGTCGATCAACGAGTACTGCGTCACCGCAGTATGGATCTTGTGCGGTTTGAAGGCCAGGACACAGCCGTTGCCGCCGCGCCAGCGTCCCGGGCCGCCGCTGTCGATGCTCTCGCTGCGATAGGCCACCAGCATGACTCCGGCCTCCTCGGCAAGCTCGATGTTTCCGGCGGTCGTGGCTCCCATGAACCAGGAGCCGCCGGCATCGACGCCGTCACGATCGGCGAACGCCCCGAGTCCGCCGGCGAGTGCCGCTCCGCCGCCGCCGGCGTAGGCGTCGACTCCCACGTACCGTCCGTCCTCGGTGATGCCGAAGGCGAAACTGCTCATCGGCACCGCCATCGCCCCTGATGCGTTGGCGCGCTTGCGAAGCTCCGGAGGGCCGCTCAGGACCATCTTGCCGGCGACGAGCCCGGCGACGTTGACCCCGATCAGGGTGGACAGGATCGCCGAGCACGCCGCCGGATGATTTGGCGCGTTCCGGGTCCCGAAGACCGGGTGGAACATCACGTGGTTGGCGACGCCGGCCGTGCACCCGAATTGGTCGTAGGCCAGCATGGTGCTGATCGCCGAGACGACCGAGGAGCGCAGGACTGCGTAGGGGGAGTTGCCCGCCCCGAACTGCGGCGAGGTGCCCTCGTTGGTGCAGGTCACTCTGTCGCCGTTCTTGGTCAGCGAGATCACCTCTTCGTGCGAGGTTCGGTCGTCGCCGCTGATGCCACAGACGAGGACCCGCTCCCGCCAAGTGCCGTCGGGGATCGCTTTCAGCCGGCGGCTGACGACAGCCGACGTGTCCGCGATCGATTTGCGCATCACCCCCTTTACGGTTCGCGGGCCGTAGCGTTCGAGAGTCTCGAGCATCTGTCGACGGGTCGATTCGATCCCTGCCACGGCACCTTTGAGACCGATGACGATCATCGTCGGATCGCGACTTTGGCGCGAGAACGCTTCCACGAGCTCGTCCTGCGAGACGCCCCTACGAACGATGCGGATCGGCGGGACCGTGGTCGCCTCGTCGAAGATGTCGCGGGCATTGACCGCCCATCCGCCGGCGTCCACTCCTCCGAGGTCTCCGATGTGCGAGCAGTTGTAGATCCAGGAGAAGATGCGCCCTTCCCAAAAGACCGGGGCGTAGACGGCGGTATCCACCTGCTGTGCGGTGCCGATGTAGGGATCGTTCTGAAGGAAGATATCGCCGTCCTCTATCCCGGCGGCGCTGCGGTTCTCCAGGGTCCATTTGACGACAAGGTCCGAGAGGGAGGTGAAGTACTGGACGTTCGGACCGACGACGAACGTATCGCCGTTCTCGGTAAGCATGGCGGTGGCGAAGTCCTTCGCCCCGACGATCACCAACGAGCCGCTGACCCGGGTCAGTACGTCGCCGTGCTCGAGGTTCTGCTGCCAGAACCTCGAGCGGAGCACCTGATGCGTGACCGGGTCGATCCCCCGATCGAACTCCTCGTGCAGGGTCACCCGAGGATCGATCGGCACCGGGTCGCGGGGTATGTAGGAGCGCCGTCGACCGTCCCACGGCCCGTTCCCGATCATGTCGAAGTCCACCTGAGGATTTCGGATGATGCCATCGGGGGTGGCGACGCTGAGTGTCTCGCGGGTCACGGTCATGGGTGCGGCACAGCTTCTTGGTCGCGCGTGCGGTTCGCAAGTGATGCAAGGCCAAATCGGAGAGCGTCGGAAGTGTGGATATTCACAGGCGAACCGGGTCAGCGAGGAAGTGTCAATACGACATATTCATCCTCGACCTCGACCGGAAAGATCTCGGCCTTGTAAGGACCCGGGCGTCGGCGGCCGCTGTCGCCACCGTCGGCATCCATGCCGGCCACGATCTCCCCGCCTGCCTCGACCCCCGCCGGGTACGAGCGGACGCGGGTGCGCATCGGGTCAAAGTAGGACTGCCCGGTCTCGATGCTGAACTCCCATCCGTGCCACGGACAGGAGACGTAGCGGTCGTCTGCGTCGAAGCTATAGGTGCCAGGCTCGCCGGACTCCAGCAGTCCGACCACGCGTCCCTCGCAGAGCGGGCCCGCAGCGTGAGGACACCGATTCAGAAGGGCGAAGAATCGACCGCCAGAATGAAAGACTGCGATCTCGCGCTGGCCTATCCGGACAAGGCGTCGCCCACCCTCCGGAATCTCGGCGGCTCGTGCCACTACATATTTCGCCATCCCGATCTCCCTCCTCAGCCAAGCCGGTAAAACGCCCGAGCAGTCTCCGACATGAGGTTTGTCCGCATCGAGTCGGGCGCCGCCTCGAGCAGCGTCGCGACGCTGCCGGCGTATCCATGGGGATAGTCGGTCGCGAACATCAGCAGATCGTCTGTACCAAGCCATTCGAGGCACCGTGCCAGCTCGTCCACCGGCATCCGATCCAATGGTGCGGTCGAGAATCGCATGTGCCGGCGGACCAGCTCCGATGCTGACTCGGTCACCCAGGGGACATCCCGGCGCAGCCCTTTGAGGTCCTTGTCGATGCGCCAAAGCAGCGGCGACAGCCAGGTGAAGCCGCCCTCCAGCACGGCCACGCGTAGGTCTGGGAATTTCTGGAAGGCACCCTCCGCAAGCAGGCTCGTGAGTTGCGCCGCGTATACCTGCACCTCGGCCACCGTCTCCTCCAGGAACCAGGAGGGCCATCCCGTGGGAGACGGCGGGCCATCGGCGGTACCGCCGTAGTGCAGGCCGAAGACGAGGTCGTGCCGAATCAGCGCTTCCATCAGCGGATACCAATCGCGCCGGCCGTAGAGACGGTCAGAGCGCACGCCCATCAGTACCTGCACGATCTGCGGGTGATCCCCGATGCGGTCGATCTCCCGTGCCGCGCCGACCGGATCGCGAGCAGGAACAGTCATCGAGGCGACGAGCCGAGGGTCCGCCGAGAGCCACTCCTCGATCACCCAATCGTTGATCGCCGCGGCCAATGCCGCCGCGAAATCCGGATGGCGGATCGAATCGACGCCGTGGTAGCAGGTGAGGACCGCCTTTTCGCTCCCCCAAGGATCGAGCGCCTGGCTTTGCAACAAAGAGAGGTCGGATGCCGCGATCCGACCATCGTCGGGACGCCACTCGTTTCGAACGGTCGTCGGCGCGTTGGGCGGATAGGTGACGTCGATCCCCATCGGCCGGTGGAAGCCGCGGTCCTCGATGAACTCGACCCAATGGGGAGCAAGATATGGCTTCACCTGGTCGAGTGAGGTGAGGCTCGCGTGCACGTCGGCGTCGATCACGGCACCCGTCCAGCCGACCTTGTCGCGCGTCTCCAGGGTCGCGACCTGCGTCGTCACACCACGACCTCCGGCAACTCGATGCCGTAGAGCTTCTGCGCGTTGCCGTACATGATGTCCGGCAGGATCTCCGGCGGAATGCTCTTAGGAAGAGCCTCTTCAGGGTGATCGAAGTCCCAGTGGTAGTAGTCGCTGGAGAACATCAGGTGATCAAGAAGCCCGAAACGGCCGAACTGCTCTAGGACCGGCATGAACAGCTCCGGACGCTCCGGCTCCTCCATCGGCTGCGTGGTGAAGTGGAAGTGCTTGCGTATGTACTCGGACGGCTTTCGCGACAGCTGCGGAACCTCCTCGCCGAGCAATTCCCACATCGAGTCGAAGCGCCGGCTGAAGGCAGGGACCCAGGACCATCCGCCCTCGACGAAGACGACCTTGAGGTTGGGGAACCGCTCGAAGACGCCCTCGCAGACGAGGCTGGTCATGTGATTCATCAACGCTTGTGGATACCCGACGTGGTCCTCGAGGTAGAACGAGGGCCAACCACATGCCGTGATAGAGCGCATGCCCGATCCCCCGGGATGCAACGCCATCGGCATCCCGTGGTGTTCGAGCGCCTCGTACAGCGGCCAGTACTTCGGATTGCCAAGGGGGTCGGCGGTCCGCATCGAAACCAAGGCCTGCAGGAACCGATCGCTTTCCGATTTGCATCTGTCGATCTCGAGGGCCGACTCCTCGGCGTACTCGAAGGGGATACAGACGGATCCATACCAGCGCGTGTCCGGAACAATCCATGACTCAAGATTCCATCGATTGACGGCGCTCATCAGCTCGCAACTGAACTCCCGTGGCTGATTGCCGCCGATGAACTGCTGGACGTTGCCGGCGAGCGGGTTGAGGATCGCCGCGTCTATTTTGTAAGCCTCGAGCAACTGCTCGCGCACGAAGTCGGGGTCGTTGCCAGGAGGGCGTCCGTCGGGTCCGCGGGAGTCGGCGCGAGCGCCGTACTCGCGAACCCGCACGAGCACACCCTCTGACATGGTCCGCATGCCGAAGCGCTTTAGGTAGCTGCTCCAGCGCTGCGAGAGGAAGGGTGCGAGATCGCCCGGCTCGCTCCAGTTGTGGACATCGCAGTCGATGATCCTTCCGGCGGCGACCTGTGCCTGATTCGGTTTGGCAAGCGTTTCGGTGGTCAAGGCGCCCCCTGTCGTGAGCTGATGGTGGAATCCCGGTCGGGCGCCGGGACGAAACCATGGTGACGGTCGTCACACCGGCTGTTCAACGGCGGATTCGCCAAGGCTTTGGCGCCTTGGTTTGTGGTAGCTGACAAGGGGTGCTCAGGCGCCGCGAGAACCGGGATCCCGAGCCTCGGCGAGGATGTCGAACATCAACTCGCCCGCTTCCATGCGGGCGCGCAGGCGGGCCTCTGACACGAGCGTGGCCTCGGCCTTCGCGAGAACGTCTGTCACCTCGCCGGCTGGCACGCAGACGATTCCGTCGTCGTCGCCGATCACCCAGTCGCCGGGTTGGACGGCGACACCGCCCAACGTCACGCCTTCCTGGACCACGCCGCCGGACCCATGAGGCGCCGCGTAGGGCACCGGGCCCCGGGCGAAGATCGGCAGGTCGAGGCCTCGGAGCACGGCGATGTCCCGCACACGGCCGTCGATGACCAACGCCCGGAGCCCGCGTCTCTCACACTCCAGCGCCAAGAACTCTCCGATCACGGCACCGTCCTGCCCGAGTACGCAGAGAACGTCGCCCGGACCGGCCTCGCGGATGGCGGCCATCACTGCGGTCACGCTGTTGTCGGCATCCACCGTCAACGCACGCCCGCAGAACCGTCGCCCGCCGCTGAGATAGGCGATCTCAGGATGGACCACGGCAGATGCTCCCGTCGCATCGGCGACGGCGCTGGATCCGACCCGCGCAAGGGCGTCGACGAGTGCTTCGAAACTGTCCGTCGCTCGCGGCACCGCGCCATTCTCCCGCCGCCCAGCAGGGGCTCCTACGGCGCCAGGCCCAAAGCCGGGCGCGGCCGGACTGTAGCTAGCGACAGGCGAGCCGGAGCTCATCTTGGCAGGGGATCCATTGCCGGAAGGAACGATCCCGACAAACATGACCGCGATGACCACGCGCTACATCAATGTCGAGGATTACCGATCCGGCGCCCGCCGCACCTTGCCCCGATCCGTGTTCGAGCTTGTCGATTCCGGCGCCGGGGACGAGATCACCCTGCGGGAGAACCGAGTCGTCTTCGAGGCGGTCCGGCTGCGACCACGCGCACTGGGGGACGTCAGCTCCTGCGATATCGGGACCACCGTCCTTGGTCAGGCGATTTCGATGCCGGTACTGCTCGCGCCCTGCGGCTACTCACGGATGGTCCACCGTGAAGCGGAGATGGCAACGGGCCGCGCCGCGCAGGAGGCAGGAACGGTCTTCTGCCTCAGCACGGTCACCAGCTTTCCCCTCGAGGACGTGGCGCGCGCCTCGACCGGGCCGAAGTGGTTCCAGCTCTACCCGCCGGCCGATCCCGACGAGTGTCGAAAGCTCGTCGAAAGGGCAAAGGCCGCCGGCTTCAAGGCCCTTTGCGTGACGATCGACGGCGCCACTCTCGGCCTACGAGAGCGCGACAAACGCAACGGCCTCACCGTTCCGATGCGGATCACGCCGAAACTGTTGGCCGAAGGGGCCGTCCGACCTCGGTGGGCCTGGGACTTCGTCCGCGGAGGAGTCGGGCGGGGCGGCCAGGGGTTGGCGGGGTCGAAGAGCATGTCGATCGTGCGCGCCGGCGAGGCCGTCGCCTCCGTCGCCCGCAGCGTGACGAGCAAGGACATCGAATTCATCAGGGAGATCTGGGACGGCGCCCTGCTGATCAAGGGCGTCCAGCGCGGCGACGAGATCGATGAGCTCGTGAACCTCGGGGTGGACGCTGTGATCGTCTCCAACCACGGCGGCAGGCAGCTGGACGGCGTGCCGGGAGCGATCGAGATCCTGCCCGAAGTGGTCGCGCGTGCCGGCGGGCGGATCGAGGTTCTGATCGACAGCGGCTTCCGGCGTGGAACCGACATCGTCAAAGCGCTGGCCCTCGGCGCGAGCGCGGTGTTGATCGGTCGGCCGTACCTGTACGGACTCGCGGTGAACGGGCAGGCGGGAGTCGAAGACGTACTTCGCCTGCTTGCGTCCGAGATCCGGCAGACGATGCTGCTACTCGGCTATCCGACGATCGACAGCATCGACGCCGCGGCGGTCTCGACCCCCGCGACATCGACCCAATCGCCGCATCGATGATGAAGTTCGACGCGAGACCCGAGGGTCAGGCCGCCCCGCCGCATCGACCGGCACACCGGATCGAGCATCCTCCCGAGCTGGAGGTGTCCGTCAAGGAGCGGATCGAGGACGCGGAGGACGTCATCTCCCTGGTGCTCGCCCCTGTCGACGGGCGACTGCCGGAGTGGAGCCCCGGTGCGCACATCGATCTGATCCTCGAGCCCGGGCTCGAGCGCCAGTACTCGCTCTGTGGCGATCCAGAGGTTCAGACCGCCTGGCGGATCGCGGTTCTGCGCGAGCCCGAGGGTCGCGGCGGATCGGCCTGGGTCCACGATCGAATCTCGGTCGGGAGCACGCTGCGGATGCGGGGTCCCCGCAACAATTTCCCCTTGGTCGAGGCCGGCACCTACCTCTTCATCGCGGGGGGCATCGGGATCACGCCGATCCTTCCGATGATCGCGTCGGCCGAGCGGGCCGGAGCACGCTGGCGCCTGGTCTACGGTGGTCGGCGGGAGTCTTCGATGGCCTTTGTCGACGAGCTGACGGCCGGCGACAGGAGCGATCGAGTCGTTCTCTGGCCGGAGGATCAGCATGGGCTGCTTCCGCTCGATGACCTCTTGGCGACTCCCGAACCGGGCACGGCGATCTACTGCTGCGGACCGGAGCCGTTGATCGCCGCCGTGGAGGAGCGCTGCGAAGCCTGGCCGCCTGGAACCCTCAACGTCGAGCGCTTCTCCCCGAAGCCCGGTGCCCTCGACGGCGAGGATCAGCCGTTCCAGGTGATCCTCGATCAGACCGGGCTGACGCTGAAGGTGGAGAGCGGCGAAACGATCATCGCAGCCTGCGAGCGAGCCGGGCTCGAGGTCCTCTCATCGTGCCGCGAGGGGACCTGCGGCACCTGCGAGACGGCCGTGCTCGAGGGAGTCCCCGATCATCGCGACTCGTTCCTCAGCGAGGATGAGCAAGCCGACAACGCGACGATGATGATCTGCTGCTCACGGGCGCATACCCCGTTCCTGCGCCTAGATCTCTGAGTCTTGCGCCTCGCCCTGGCGGCACTTGAGACGGTGGCGGGTTATCGCCCACCACGCTTCCATGAGGCCCATCGTCGTGCGCAGCGAGGAGTCGGTCTCCTCCTCAAAGCGAGTGAGCCGATAGCGCACCGTGTTGGCGTGGAGGAACAGTTCGTTAGCGGTGATCTGCAGCCGAGCGTCATTTTCTAGATATCGGGTGACGGTTTCCAGGATCACCGAACCGTTCTCACCCAGCGCGAGGATCGGGGCGACGTATCGCTCGATCAGCGAATCCCCGATCTCGGCCTCCGTCATCACGGCCGGATAGAGACTGCAGCGCCGGAGATCGACCAATCCGTCCCATCCGAACGCCATTGCGGTCGAATGAGCGCGGGTGGCGGATTGAAACGCTTGCTGCAGGCCCGGCAGGGTCGAGCTGTGGGCGACCCCGATTGGCACCGGCGAGGGCGTCGTCGGCAGCTTGAGCACGAAGCCACACACGTCGCCATCGACGATCGAGACCAGCCCGTTGCGGCGGACCAACCCGGCACTGGTCTGAAGGTAGCGCTCGATGTCCACCAGTCCCACCTTCTCTGTCTGGCGAGCCCGGATGGCAAACATGTCGGGCTGCTCCGCCACACCGAAGGCATCTAACTCGATCCTCAGTTCGGCGGGATGGATGGCGCCGAACAGGGCTCGACGAACCACTCCGCTCTCCTGGACGCCGATTTCGCGGTGGATCTCATGCTCGACCTTCCGATAGCCCTCCAGCGAGGCAACCATGCCCATGCTGGTCCAAGCGGTCATCAGTTCCATGAGCTCGAACAGGACTGCCTCCCGGTGAGGACTGTCCGAGATGAACCGGCGGGCGCGACGCAAAAGCTCGTCCTGGTAGATCCGCAACACCTGCATCATGTCCGTCGGGTCGACCCCTTGGCGCGCGCGGGTCTCCCCCGCGAGCTTCCAGTGCTCACGCTCCGCATCGCTGGGTAGACGCTTGTCGCGGATGGCGCGCCCGGCAGCGGCGCGAGTCTGGACTACTTCGAGCGTCGCGGGGTCGAAGCGGCGGTAAGAAGGCAACTCGGCGATGACACGCTGCCAAAATTTATCGACGAGCCCGCGGTCGTTGAAAAGACTGTCGGTGAGCTGCTCCCAGATCCGGTCCGCCTCCGCTTGGTCGACGGCCTCCTGCGTAGTGCTCATCGTTCCCTTCTCCTGACATAGCCCACGGAGAGTGCTGCTCGAACCATCATAAGGAGGCTCGCGTCTAATCGATGCGGATCACGGCTTCGGAGCTGGAAAGGCGCACCGTGAAGCGCTCGCCCCCGGTTACCGCGATGGGCGGGATCGCGGCACCGGTGATGATGATGTCGCGGTAGTTCAACGCGATGTCCCTGGGAGCAAGCCTTCTGGCCACCCCGGCGACCACCGAGCCCAGCGCACCCAGCTCATCGCGCGGATCGACCGCGGCAGCGATCGTCTCAGAGTCGATCTCGACGTCGATCCGCACCGCGTCGAGCGCGGCACGATCTTCGATCGCGAGGAACTCGCCAAGCAGAAACCGCCGGTGGAAGACATTGAGGTCCATGATCTGCTCAGGGTCGCGCAGCGATTCGTCGGGGTCGATCAGCTCGATCGCCGCCGCCACCGCATCGATCGCCGCCGCCGCCCCGTCAGGGTCCGCGCCGGCCGGGAGATCGGTCCCCAGCCTCACCGCGACCTCGGCCTCGAACGCCGGGCTGCTCCAGCCTCCGACGTCTATCGAGGCACCGGACTCGAGGAGGGTCTCCTCGGTCAGGCAACCGGCAAGGAGCCCGTCAAGTCCGAGTGCTTCCCGGGCAGTCGCGCTGACGAATCCTGCCTTCCATCCCATCGGCTCGACGTCGAGGTCGAAGGCCTTCGCGCGGGAGCCCAACCCAATCGGCCTTAGTCCTCGTCCGCCTCGGCGGCAATCTGCTTCCCCAGCTCCGCCATCACGCCTGGATCCCTCAACGTGGTCACGTCCCCGAGCGCCCGCCCCTCGGCGATGTCGCGGAGCAGCCGCCGCATGATCTTCCCCGAGCGGGTCTTCGGCAGGTCGTCGGCCCAGATGATGCGCTTCGGGCGGGCGAATTTGCCGATATGGGCGGCGACCCCGTCGCGGATCCCCTCGAGCAGCTCCTCGGAGGGCTCGGTGGAGCCCTGGAGGGTGACGAAGGCGCAGATCGCCTGGCCGGTCTGCTCGTCGGACTGGCCGATCACGGCTGCCTCGGCGACCGCTTCATGGGCGACGATCGCCGACTCGACCTCGGCGGTCGAGAGCCGGTGGCCGGAGACGTTGACGACGTCGTCGATCCGGCCGATCACCCAGAAGTAGCCGTCTGAGTCGCGGCGGGCGGCGTCGCCGACCAGGTAGCGCTCCTTGCCGAACTTCTCGAAATAGGTCTCGATGAAACGCTCGTCCTCCTTGTAGAGAGTCCGCAGCATCGACGGCCACGGCTGCTCGAGCACCAGCAGGCCCTGGCCTTCTGAGACCGGCTTGCCTTCTGACTCGTCGACCACCTGGGCGAAGACTCCCGGGAACGGACTGGTCGCCGACCCCGGCTTGGTGGCCGTGATTCCCGGCAGCGGCGTGATCATGATCGCCCCGGTCTCGGTCTGCCACCAGGTGTCGAGGATCGGGCACCTTTCTCCCCCGATCACCTTGTGGTACCAGAGCCAGGCCTTGGGGTTGATCGGCTCGCCGACCGAGCCCAAGAGGCGCAGGCTCGACAGGTCGTATTTGCCTGGGATCTCGGCGCCCCATTTGATGAAGGTCCGGATCGCCGTCGGCGCCGCGTAGAGGATCGTTGCCTTGTAGTCCTGGATCAGCTCCCACCAGGCCCCCTTGTGGGGGTAGTCGGGCGCTCCCTCCCACATCACCGAGGTGGCGCCGTTCGAGAGCGGGCCGTAGACGATGTAGGAGTGGCCGGTGACCCAGCCGACGTCGGCGGCGCACCAGTAGACGTCCTCCTCGGGCTTTAGGTCGAAGACGTAGCGGTGGGTGGTGGTCACCCCGGTCAGGTAGCCGCCGGTGGTGTGGAGGATGCCCTTCGGCTTCGCGGTCGAGCCCGAGGTGTAGAGGATGAAGAGCGGGTGCTCGGCCTCCATCGGCTCGGCTGGGCACTCGGGGTCGGCGGCGTCGCAGACCTCGTCATAGAAGACGTCGCGGCCCTCTTTCATCGCGCACTCGATCCCGGTGGCGCGGATCACGACGATCGTCTTTAGGGAATCGAGGTCAGAGAGGTGCTCGTCGACCGCCTGCTTGATCGGCGCGGTCTTCCCCTTCCGCCGGGCGCCGTCGACGGTGACGAGCGCCTTGGCCTCGGAGAACTCCATCCGCTCCTTCACCGACTCGGCCGAGAAGCCGCCGAAGACGACGTTGTGGATCGCTCCGATCCGGGCAGCCCCCAGCATGGCCACCGCGACCTCGGGGATCATCGGCAGGTAGATCCCGACCACGTCGCCCTTTTCGACGCCGAGGTCCTTCAAGGCGTTGGCGAAGCGCTGGACGTCGGCGTGCAGCTCGGAGTAGGTGACGTCCCGCTTCTCGCCCTCCTCGCCGCGCCAGTGATAGGCGACGCGCTCGCCGTTACCCGCCTCGACGTGGCGGTCGAGGCAGTTGTATGAGGCGTTCAGGCGGCCGTCCTCGAACCACTTGTAGAAGGGCGGGTTGGAGTCGTTCAGGGCCTGACTCGGCTCGGTCTCCCAGTCGAGCAGTTCGACGGCCCGGCCCTTCCACCAGGCCGCCGGGTCGGCGGCGGCTTCCTCGTAGACCTTCGGGTCGTTCCACAGCGCCCGCTCGGCGAACTCGCGCGGCGGGTCGAACTTCTCGATCTCGAGCATCTGCTCGAGATCGTGCTCAACTACGCGGGAAGCCATCGTCCTCCACAGTCCTGAAGTCGGCGAAATCAGGATAGTTCAACGCATGCCAGACCTCTTCCGGTCGGAGGGGAGTCATCGTCGACGAACGGCAGGACTCAGTCCAGTAGTAATTCCGTCCGCGCGGATCACTCCAGACCATGCCCTTATTCCCCTCGTCGATCGTCCGGTTCCACAGCGCGAACGCGGATTCGGTCGGCTCGATCTCGCGAATGTCGCCGAGGATCATGTGCTCCATGCACTTGAGCGCAAACACCATGGACATCTCATGGAGCGCGGGGACACCGAGGCCCGCATTAGTGTTCGGACCGTAGATCATCCACAGGTTCGGGAATCCCGGGACCATCGTCCCACGAAAGGCTCGGGGGCCTTCCGTCCCCCACTCCTCCTCGAGCGTCCTGCCGCCACGGCCAGTGACGGTCATCGGGAAGAGATACTCGGATGCCTTGAATCCGGTCGCATAGACGATCAAATCGACCTCGAGCCGGGAACCGTCCATCGTCTCGATCCCGCCCTCGTAGATGCGCTTGATGCCGTCCGTGTTCAAGCTGACGTGCGATTCGGTGAGGGCGTCGAGCACGCTGTCTTGGGGATCGATCAGAACCGGTCGTCCGGAGCACACCGGATGGGGCGGGATCATCTTCGCGGCTAGCTCTGGACCGAGCTTCTCCTCGAGGAAGGCAATCGAGGCGTCGCGCTGCTCTTTGTTTCTCTCACTGACCGCGTCAGGATCCTCGAAGTCTGGGTCAACCTCGGAGAGTTGAACGAACTCGCAAGGCATGCGCGAGCCCTTGAACCGCATAAAGTTCCTGAACAGCGGCAGCTCGCGCTCGAGCAGATCGGTCCCTTGTGCGTACTCGGAGAGATATCCAGGAACGGGCACCATCCACTGCGGCCGACGTTGGAACACTATGATCTCGTCGGCTAGCCGGGCCAACTCGGGAATCATTTGATAGCCGGAGCATCCGGTGCCGATCACTGCAACCCGCTTGGCCCTCAGATCGACCTGCTCTGGCCACCGGGCGGTATGCCACGACTGCCCCAAAAAGTCCTCCATACCCTCGATCTCGGGAAGTCTCGGACGGTTCAGAAAGCCGACCGACGTGACAACCCCTTTGGACCGCAGGGTCCGCTGACCATCGGGTCCGTCGGTCAGAATCTCCCATTCCCCGGACGCCTCGTCCCAGCGAAGCTCACGGACTTCGGTATCGAAGGTCACGTCGTCTCTCAGATCGAAGGAGTCGGCGACCCAATCGAGATACCTCCGATTTTCACTGCCTGGACAGAACGTGTACTTGTGATCGAAGTCCACGCCGAAAATGTGCGTATAGGCGCGACTCGGTGAATCGACCCTGATCCCGGGGTACCTGTTCTCGAGCCAGGTACCGCCGATATCCGAATTCTTCTCGATCACCCTGAACGGGATTCCGGCGCGCTTTAATTGGAGCGCCGCATTGAGACCTCCCAGCCCGGCGCCAATCACCGTCACCGAAAACTCGCTGACGCGGTTAGGCGACGGCTCGGCCTCCCACCGAAGAGAGCGCGCCCATGGGTCAAGCCCAAACTCCTCGATGCCCCAATCGACGGCATCTTTCGTCAGCTCCTGTCCGACGGCGAGTTCCAAGCTTCTGGGCAGACGGTCCAGAGATCCCGGATCGAAGTAGGTACCGGCCGAGCCGCTTCCTGTCATCAGGCTGACGGCCTTCTGGCGGAGCCTTACGACGTCCGCCTCATGCGCCGGGCCGATCGACCGGAAAAAGCCGCCGCCGGTCGTCGCAAGCTCAATCTCCTCGACCTCTTCGTCTCCGGTCAACTGGTAGATCAGGCCCCTCAGGATCATCGGGTCGGCAGCTTCGAGCGCTTTCTCGATCTTCTGAAGTCCATCCTCCCTCTCCACCATCTTTTGCGTCTCCACCATCTTGAAAGACCTCCCTTACCTGGCGGCGGGCACGCGCCGTGGAGTCAGGCGCCGTTTGGCGACTGCGGATCTGCCGGTGCATCAGAGTGCGGCATCTGAGCGGTGAGTTCGGCTACCTTCGTCGCCGACCGGTAACTCTCGGCAGCAATTTCGTCCTGGTTCACGTGCTGATCCTTCAGTTCTGAGCCGATCCTCCCGGCGCGGAACACCAAGACTCGGTCGCATAGTTCTGCCAGCTCCTGAAAGTCCGAAGAGATGACCAGAACCGGCAATCCCTCCCCAACCCGCTCGTTGACCAGCGCGTAAATCTCATGTCGCGTGCTGATATCGACTCCCTGGGTAGGTTCGTCCAGGAGAAGAAGCCGGAGATCCCCCTGCAGCCACTTCGCGAGCAAAACCTTCTGCTGATTGCCCCCGCTGAGCTCAGAGAGCAGGCTGTCAGAACCTGACGCTCGAATGTTGAACTGCCGGACCAGAGCGTCCGCTCGCTTTCGGTCTCGCCCCGGCGAGGCGCGACGGAGCCAACGTCTAAACGCGTTCGCATTCCGAACCTCCGTCTGGACATGCGCGCCGGATGCCAAATTCTCGGCAATGGTCATCTCGATCGCGAGCCCGTCTCCGCGCCTATTGGGAGGGATATAAGCGATCTTCTTCATCACTGCATCGCGCGGGTCCGCGGGTCCTGGTTCACCGCCGAACTCGACCGTTCCACTATCCGCACGATCAATGCCGGCGATCACCCTGGCCAAGCTGCTGCCTACCCCGGCCGGCGCCGCAATCCCTACAACCTCCCCTGGACGCATTTCGAGCGAAACCCCTGACAACTCCGCAGTGTCGAGGTTTGACACTATAAGTCCCCTGGTCTTACCGGACACCGATCGAGTCTCCTGCGCGTCTCTATCAGCCGCGTTTCCGTCGGGGGTCACCCACTGGCTCCCGACGATCTGCGAGATGAGGTCCTCCTCAGTTAGATCACTCGTCCGACTCACTGCCACCGTTTCACCATTTCGCAGGACGGTCACTCTGTCGGTGATCGTGAACACCTCCTCGAGTCGATGGGTGACATATACGAATCCCACTGATCGCTGTCGTAGCTCCGTCAGCTGCGCGAACAATCTGTCCACCTCTGCACCGCGCAGACGGGCAGTGGGCTCGTCCAACACGATCAACTTTGCTCCGGTGACCACGGCGCGCGAGATGGCCACCAAGGCCTGATCCGCCCCGTTGAGCCGGGCTAGTTCTGTGTCTGGACTTACGTCCACGCCGAGACGCTGTAGATGAGCAGCGGCCTGGCGGCGCAACTCGGCCTTGGCAACAACACCGCCGCGCGCCGGGTAACCGAGGCCAAGGCCCATGTTCTCGGCTACCGTCATCTCTTCGATCAATCCGAGGTCCTGATGGATGAATGAGATTCCGTGGTCCCGGATCTCGCGTGGAGAGATGTGAGAGGGCAACTCTGCCCCGTCGACCTCGATCCGTCCTCCGTCGCGCTGCTCAACCCCGGCGAGAATCTTTACTAGCGTGGACTTTCCCGCACCGTTGGCGCCCAGGAGACCGTGGATCTCCCCGGCCTCGACGTTGAGGTTCCCTCGCTTCAGGGCCCTGGTATGACCAAACGTCTTGGAAACATGTTCAGCGGATAGCAACAACTCTCGATTCACCTCATTCGGCGTGAGAGCGAGGCCGGTAGTAGCCGGCCTCCCTCTCGTTGCGTCGTCTATTCGACGCCCCACAGTTCTTCGTAGGCCTTCTCATAGTCGAAGGAGGGAATCCAATTTCCTTCCTTCTTGGGCAAATTGGTTTCGTCGATGAGGAGACTTGGAACTACCGAGCTGCCCTCTTCGCCCGACGGTTCTTCTCCGTTGAAGGCCCGGATCACCTGGTCGATCGCAGCCCAACCCGTCCACTCCATCGCTCCTGCCCAATCAGCCGCGATGTATTCTTTGTTCCGGATGGACTTGAGCGCTTCAGCGTTTCCGTCCATCGACACGATCGGGAAGTAGGGGGCATTTGCTTCTTTTGCCCCTTGCACCAGAAACGTAGCTGCCGAGTCGAACGGGGCAACCATGTAGAGGTTATTGGTACCGTACTTCTGAACCGCGGACGAGGCGATGACAGGCGCTTTGGTCGTGAAATGGGCCGGGTCGTCTTGGACTTCTTCGAGTATTTCGCATTCCGGGCAAAATTCTTTCAGCCCGGCTTTCACTCCAGCAGCCCTGCCGACTGATAGCGACGACGTTTCGTCGGGATTGTTGACGATCCTCGCCTTGCCCTTCGAGTGTACGGTGATCCAACTCGCGAGAGCAAGCCCGCCCTCAAAGGTTCCATTGCTGACGTCGGCGAAGACCCCATCCATTTCCTGCGGCGAGCCGGGGATGAAGGTCGTGATGACCGGGATTTCCGCGTTCAGGGCTTCCTGTACCGCACCGCCCACTGCCACCGGCGGAATTGAGACCAGGATGATCGCATCCGCACCTTTGGAGATCGCGCTGGAGATCGCCTGGCTCTCGACGTTCTGGTTGTATTGGCCGTCGTAGACTTCAGGCTTCCAGCCGAGTGCTTTTGCCGCTGCTTCGGCCCCTTCTCCACCACGTACGCAACCCTCCGCGGCTGATCCGCATATGACGATGGCAACACTTTTGTCCGCCGGTACTTCGGTTTCGGGTGCCGACGGCATATATGAGCTAAATTCAAGGCTCGATTCGTCCTGCACTTCCTCGAGGAACGTTTTGGCGCCCGAGAGCCCCCCTTCACTGGCGTACGCCGAAAATTCCTGTGCGCTGGTGGGTTCACCTTCAGAACTCTGGGTCGATTCGGTGGAATCGGTCGATTCGGTGGTTTCAGCGGATTCGGTGGATGCGGCCGCTTCGGTGGAGTCGGATGACCCACCCGATCCGCACGCCGCCAGCACCAACGAGAGCAGCAATATCGCCGGCAGGGCAACCGCACCGAGCTTTCGACGCGAGCGCTTCGACTTCATGTATCCCTCCTCATAGGTTCCCATGTGCAGTACCTCTGTGTGTTCAACGGTTTGCGTTTCGTCGCAGCAGGGTGGAGAGACCGATGGCCACCAAGAGTGCGGTTCCGTTGAAGATCGGTTGGACGTAGGACGGGGCTCCGAGCTGCTGCAGGCCGGCAAGGCCGACCGCGAGCAGGTAAATGCCGGCGATGGTCCCCCAGACGTTGAAGCGGCCAGGCACCAGGGTGGTAGCCCCGAGAAATGCGGCCGCGAAGGCCGGGAGCAGGAACTGTTCGCCGATGCCCGGCTGACCCGATCCGACGTTGGCGGCGAAGAGCACGCCTGCAAAGGCGGAGAGCAGACCCGTCATCACAAATGCGACGGTGCGGACGGAGGTCGTCTGAATGCCACTCAGACGAGCGGCTGATCTGTTGCTCCCGGTCGCGAAAAGGTAATTGCCGAAGACCGTCCTCGTGAATAAGAACCAGAGGACCAGACCGATCGCGACGAGATAGACGACTGATCCCGGGATGTCGAAGAGGAATTTCCAACGCCCCAGGTCGGTGAATTGAGGAGAAACATCACCATAGATCGTGCCCCCACCGGTCTGCCAGCTGACGAATCCGCCCAGGATCGTGCCGACCGCCAAAGTCGCGATCAGGCTGTTCATCCCCAATCTGACGACGGTCAGCGAGTTGAAGAACCCGATGAATGCGCCGATGGCGAGGGAGACGAGGACCGCCAGCGGCCAGGCCCAACCTTGATCTATCTGGAGGCCGATCGCCACCGTTCCCGCCAGGGTCATGGTGCCGGCGATGCTGAGGTCGAAATCCCCCGCGATCAGCGTCGACAGCAGCGCCAGCGCCAGGAGGCCCGGAACGGCCTGCTGTCCGGCGATCGTCCTGAAGTTCTGAGCCTGGAAGAACGTGTTCGGGAGAGCCAGGGAGAACCCGATGATCATCGCGGCGAGGACGACCAGGACCGCGTAACGGCCGACCCAATCGGCGAGCGAGCGACGCGAGAACCGCCCACCCGAAGGCTCGACACCGGCCTCAGGCGGCACGGTGGTGCGACTTGCCTCATCGCCGGCCCGGGCGCCTGTTGCCTGGGCCGGACCTCCGTCGATTCCCATTCGCTGTATCTCCTCGTCTAGAGGCCCATCCCATGGACCCGTCCAGCTACTGTATCCCATTGTATGCACATCTTTCCGACAGCGCAAGGGTTGGCGGCCCAAGCGATTGGTGAGCGGCCTGCTCGTGGTCACTGGATCCCCCTGCAGTACGGGGGAGGTGCCGCTTCGTTCGCCTCCGTCGGCGGCTTCCCAGGGGTTTCAGCGTCCAGTTATCCGCGACGCCATTCACCGCTCAGGCGGTGCCCCGGGAGCTTCTCCGCTGGGCGTCTGAGAGAGTCATCCGTCCGCGGTGTAACGGGGAACCACGAAGTACGGTGTCGGTCGGCGAGGTCGGAGGTGCGCCGCAACGAGCGCGCTGCACTTCACGAAGGAATGGCCGCGTTGTCAGATGGTAACCAGACCCCCGTTAACGCTGATCGTCTCCCCGACCACGAAGGAGGCATCCTCGCCCGCGAGATAGGAGATCGCTGCTGCGATCTCCTGGGGCCGTCCCAACCTTCCCTGTGGTGTGGCCGCGATGACGCTCCTCTTCTGTCGGTCGGTGAGGACGGAGATCATCGCAGTATCGACGAACCCTGGCGCAACCACGTTTACTCGAACCCCCTGCTGGATCAGCTCCTTGGCGACAGTGCGAGTGAAGGCAAGGATCCCTCCCTTCGCCGCTGAGTAGTGCGGGTGGCCCGTGCACCCTTCAAGACCGCAGACGGACGCGACGTTGACGATTGAACCTCGCCCTCGAGGTACCATCGACCGGGCTGCGGCACGGGTACCGTGGAAGGTGCCGTCGAGGTGAACTGAGATCATCAGGCGCCACTCCTCCTCGGGTAGCCGGACAAGGCTCTCTAATGGCGTGGCGATCTCGCCATTGGCCGTCAACTCATTAATCTGAGCCGCGGCACGGGGATTCACACGTTCATGGTTGGGGTCACCGCCGATGCCCGCGTTGTTGACCCACACGTCGATTGGACCGAGGTCGTCCTCAACCTCTCGGAGGGCCGCATCGACGGACACCGAGTCGGCGACATCGACTCTGACTGCTGGTCCACCCCCCGCAAGCGCAGCGGTGAGTCCGGCTGCCTCGAAGTCGAGGTCGAGGACCGCCACTCGAGCGCCATCCTCATGGAGGCGGATACAAGCCGCCTCACCGATCCCTGAGCCGCCACCGGTGACGACCGCGACCTTTCCATCCAGCGAGGCCATATGCTCCTTCCGTAATTTCGCTTTGGCAGGGAGGGCCGGTGGCCTCCGGCCCTCCCTGCTCTGTGCCTTGCTACTTGACGCCCCACAATTCTTCGTAGGCTTTTTCGTAATCGAACGCAGGTTTCCATACTCCTTCCTGTTTCGGAAGGTTAGTTTCGTCTACGAGCAGGCTGGGAACGATGGATGTACCTTGCTCACCCGCTGGTTGTTCACCATTGAGTGCCCGAACCACCTGATCGACGCTGCCCCAGCCGGCCCATTCCATCGCTCCGGCCCAGGTCGCCGCCAGATATTCTTTGTCCCGGATGGACTTGAGCGCTTCCGCGTTTCCGTCCATCGACACGATCGGGAAGTAGGGCGCGTTCGCTTCCTTCGCCCCTTGCACCATGAACGCTGCTGCCGAGTCGTACGGAGCAATCATGAAGAGATCGTCGGTCCCATACTTCTGGACTGACGACGAGGCGATAACAGGCTCTTTCGTCGCAAACGCTGCCGCATCGTTCTGGACTTCGGTGAGAACTTCACACTTCGGGCAAAACTCTTCGAGACCGGCCTTCACGCCAACGGCCCTTGCGACCGTCAGCGAGGACGATTCGTCGGGCACGTTGACGATCCTCGCCTTGCCCTTCGAGTGGACGGTGATCCACGAAGCCAACGCGAGCCCGCCCTCATAGTTTCCGTTACTCGAGTCTGCAAACACCCCGTTCATTTCCTGCGGCGAGCCGGGGATGAAGGTCGTGATGACCGGGATTTCCGCGTTCAGGGCTTCCTGTACCGCCCCACCGATAGCCACCGGCGCAACTGAATCGAGGATGATCGCATCCGCACCTTTGGAGATCGCGCTGGAGATCGCCTGGCTCTCGACGTTCTGGTTGAACTGGCCGTCGTAGACTTCGGCTTTCCAGCCCAGCGCCTTGGCGGCAGCTTCGGCCCCTTCTGCACCACGTACGCAACCCTCCGCGGCCGATCCGCAGATGATGACGGCGACCGTCTTGTCGGCCGGCACTTCAGATTCCAGTGCCGCCGGCATGTAGGACTTGAAGTCGATAGCCGATTCGTCCTGCACTTCTTTCAGGAAGGTTTCGGCGCCCGATATGCCTCCTTCGCTCGCATAAGCCGAGAACTCTTCGGAGCCTTGGGTCGATTCGGTGGTTTCAGCGGATTCGGTGGATGCGGCCGCTTCGGTGGAGTCGGATGACCCACCCGATCCGCACGCCGCCAGCACCA
>Ga0081455_10002197_pt1 | contig 23241 bp, 26 predicted proteins | sample TabmetS3T2R1_FD_70207 | JGI IMG/M metagenome (GOLD analysis project Ga0081455, IMG submission 70207) | Tabebuia heterophylla rhizosphere microbial communities from the University of Puerto Rico - S3T2R1 | ecosystem: Host-associated > Plants > Roots > Rhizosphere ...
ATCAGCGCAATCAACAGGCCAATGAGGAGGAAGAGGCCGAGTACAAAAGGCAATGCCAGAGGAAAAAAGTGCAGATTGGAGGGGTGCATAGCTGTTGCCTTCTGGAAGCCGTTGCCGCAGGGAGAGACGCAAGGACACCGCACGCCAGGCATGCTTCCGTCACTGCGCCGCTTCGGTACTCATAACCACGAGCTGGTTATCGATCCGGTTCACGACTGTTTTCTCCTTGTTGTCTACCCAGTAATATCTGCGGTCCCTGTGGTCGTACAGCCCGCGAACATGGGGACCATAAGCGCCGTCTGCACGAGGCGTCTGGTTGTGCTAGATATATGCCGTCTCCTTCTGTCGAGGTTGATGTGCATGACCGGGCGGGCAGCCCGACTGCCGCTCTGTCCTTGTGCAAAGCATATGCCACTATCACGGAGAAGAGGTACAGCCAAGGTAGACAGGCCAGAAGGCTGGCACGCTGCGCCAGGAACCTGGAGATCAGGAGACCCAGGAGCCGCTCGGGGAGCCCGGCAGCAGTGCATCCGTGACGACGATATGACGCTATATCGACACTGGCACCTCATGTGGTCAACACACGATACCAGGCTATGGTGCGAGAGCGTACGTTCCTACGGGAGTTCCAAAAACGCGAGCGAGACATCCTCACGTTTGCAGCGAATCAGAGGAAGCTTCCGGGGGGATGGCACACGAGTGAGCGGGCAGCGCTGGGCGAGAGAGGCTGCTGTAGGACATATCGATTTTGTGGCCCTATGGGGAGACAATGAGGAGTGGGCTGTCTCAGCACGGGGTCCCTTCCCCGCCTTCCCGTGATGCCTGCAGCGCTGACTGGATCGCCCTGAGCAAGACTGCCTCGCTGAAAGGTTTGTACAAAAAGTCCACCGCGCCAGCGCGCAACGCCCGCGCCCGTACCTCTGCATCGCCGTGGGCGGTGATAAAGATGAGCGGGACCGGGCACTGGATCGTGGCCAAGTGCTGCTGGAGCTCCAGACCACTCATCCGCGGCATACGCACGTCGACGATCACGCAGGCCGTATCCTGGAGCTGACCGGCTTGCAAAAACTCCTCCGCTGAGGGGAACGCGGCAGCCCTGAATCCCACCGAGCGGAGGAAGCTCCGGAGGGCTCCGCGCATTGACGCATCATCGTCGACCACGACGATCAGGGGGTTCTCGGACATACAGACCTTTCATAGTGTGCGCCGGCAGCGCCAGGCCGCCGGCGCCGTCATCTCGAGTGGAGCACTCCGGGCGTTATCCCTCACCACATATGACAGGGGAGGACACGCGTGCCACACGTTAGGCGTGGGCGTCGGGACAATGCTCCTCATAAAGCAATATAACGCGTGTACGGCGGCGCAGCTACGATACCTTGGTATAGGGAGGCGCCTAGCCGGTGACGGGGATACGCAACTGTGCGGCCATCCTGACCAGCTCCGCGACGGAGGCGGCCTGCATCTTGCGCATGACCTGCCCGCGGTGCACCTTCACCATGATTTCACTGGTGCCCAGGTCGGCCGCGATCTGCTTGTTGAGCAAGCCGGCGACGACGAGCCGCATCACCTCCCGCTCCCTCGGGGTTAGCCGGTCATACCGCTGGCGCAATGCCGCCAGTGCCACACGCCGGTGCCAGGCCACGCAGTCGCGCTCCAGGGCCTGCTGAATGGCATCGAGCAGGTCCTGGTCGCGGAAGGGTTTGGTGAGGAACTCCACCGCCCCGGCCTTCATGGCCCGCACCGTCATCGGGATGTCACCATAGCCCGTCATGAAGATAATCGGCAGGTCAATCTGGGCGGCGGCGAGCTCATGCTGGAGGTCCAGGCCGCTCAACCCCGGCAAACGTACGTCGAGCACCAGGCAGCCGGGTGCGTCTGGGCGCGGACCGGCCAGAAACTCCCGGGCGGAGCCGAAGGTCTCGACGCGGAGCCCCACCGACCGGAGAAGGTTGGTGAGGGCATGCCGAAGCGAGGAATCATCATCGACGACAAAGACCACGGGGTCTGGCTCGTGCATAGTGCGACCCTCCTGGACAACCCGTGTACCATCGTGCCCGGCCTCACGCCATAGCCACCTGCGGGCGACAGATGCCGAGCTTCTCCATCCTGGCGACCAGCGTGGTCCGCTTCACACCCAGGCGCGCTGCAGCGCCGTGGGGGCCGCTCACCACCCAGTTAGTGGTGCGCAGCGCGTCCAGAATGTGCGCGCGCATCGCGTCGTCCAGCGTCTGCGACCGCGGCGCGACCGCGGCGGCGCGGCAAACTACGGGGTTCTGCTCAGGTACGACCGGCTGCAGGACCCCGTTGGTGGCCAGGATCACGGCGCGCTCGATGACGTTTTGCAACTCCCGCACATTCCCAGGCCAGTTATAGTATACCAGGGCCTCCATAGCCTCGGCCGGCATGTGCACGATGTCCTTGTGCAGCTCGTGCGCATACTGCTGGGCAAAGTGCTGCACCAACAGGGGAATGTCCTCCCGGCGCTCGCGCAGCGGCGGCACTGTGAGTGGGAAGATATGCAAGCGATAGTAGAGATCCTCGCGAAATGTGCCCTGCTGGACCATCGTCAGCAGATCGCGGTGCGTCGCCGCCACCAGGCGGACATTGGTGCGCAGCGTGCGCGAGGAGCCCAGGCGCTCGAAGGCGTGGTCTTGCAGCACCCGCAAGAGCTTGGGCTGCAGCTCCAGGGGCAGGTCGCCGATTTCGTCGAGGAACAGCGTCCCGCCGTTGGCCAGCTCAAAGCGCCCGAGGCGCTGCGTCATAGCGCCGGTAAAGGCCCCCTTCTCATGCCCGAACAGCTCGCTTTCGAGCAGGCCGCTGGGAATAGCGGCGCAGTTGAGCGTGATGAAGGGGCGCGCGTGCCGCGGGCTGCGGGTGTGCAGCGCCCGCGCCAGGAGTTCTTTGCCGGTGCCGGTCTCGCCTTGCAGGAGTACGGTGGCATCGGTCGGGGCCACGAGGTCGAGCTGCGTCAGCACCGCCTGGAGCGCCGCGCTCTGCCCGAGGATCTCTCTACCGGGGCGCTCGGCGCGGCTGAGGGCACGGAGCACGGGTCTTTCCCCAAGGCGGTTGTCTCGTAACTCGCTTCTGTAGGACCGGTCAAGTTCTTTCATAGCCGTAGCCATAACTTTACTCCCTCAGTCAGCAAACGAGGTGAACGGATGTGCCTGGACCCCTCTACTTTTCAGCTTCAGGTGTTTCATTCCCGGTACTGCACGGGCCTGCTCCTCATCGGAGCCATCAACGCACCCGCTCTTGACAGCGCGAGAGCGGCGTTCAAAGCATGGCGCAGAGCATCCTCAATCCCGGCCTGCGCTTCCTGAGGATGAAGACAACAGTATCGTAGCGCTTTCACAGGGAGGCTTTCCATGGTCCTTTGGTATAGGGGAGCTGCTACTTCGGAGAGGGGAGGCCCAGTTGGTCCGCGATCCTGACCAGCTCGGCCAGCGAGGTGACCCGCATCTTGTGCATGACCTGCGCCCGATGCCGCTTAATGGTAATTTCACTGGTGCCCAACGCAGTCGCGACCTGTTTGTTCTGCAGCCCCGTGACGACCAGCCCGAACACGTCACGCTCGCGGGGCGTCAGGGTATCAAAACGCCCGCGCAACTCGGCCATCTCCAGCCGCTGGGCGCGCGCCACGCGGTCGCGCTCCAGGGCGTGCTGAATGGCGTCGAGCAGGTCCTGGTCGCGGAAGGGTTTGGTGAGGAACTCCATCGCTCCAGCCTTCATGGCCTGCACCGTCATCGGGATGTCGCCATAGCCCGTCATGAAGATAATCGGTAGATCGAGCTGGGCGGCGGCCAGTTCGCGCTGCAGGTCCAGGCCGCTCAACCCCGGCAGACGTACATCGAGCACCAGGCAGCCGGGGACATCTGCGCCGCGGTGTTGCAGAAACTCCCGCGCCGACGCAAAGGTCGTGACCTGCAGCCCCACCGACCGGAGAAGCCGCTGCAGCGCGTCACGCATCGAGGCATCATCATCTACAACGAAGATCATGGCGTCTACTACGGTCATGACACCCTCCCGGCACTGCCCGCGCGTGGTGGAGGCGCGCTGTTGCTTTGACGCTCCCTGCTCAGCACCGCTCGCCCTCCCAGGTCGTCTACGACCCGGACGTGGATTTCGGGCCCTGGCCGGCGCCCTCCTCAGGCGCCGTCCGCAGGGTAAACTGCACAGTAGCGCCTGGCCCGTCATGCGGCACTGCCCGCAGCTGCCCCCCGTGCTGCTCGACAATCGTGCGACTGATCGCCAGCCCCATCCCCAGCCCCTGCGCCTTCGTAGTGTAAAACGCCGTGAAGATCGCCTCGAGCTGCTCCTGAGCCATCCCCACCCCGGTGTCCTCGACCGCCACCAGCACCGTGCCCGCCGCCTCAGGCCGCGCCTGGATGACCAACTCACGCGGGCCCTGGGCCACCCCGGCCATCGCTTCAATCGCGTTCAGCACGAGGTTGAGCAGCACCTGTTGCACCTGCACCCGATCGCCCCAGACGGGCGGCAGGTCGGCGGCCACCTCTACGCGCAGGGTCACCCCCTGGCGGACGATTTCGTGCTGCGTCAGGCGGACAACCTCGCGCACGAGCTGAGACAGGTCCAGCCACGTTTTCTCGGTTGCGGTTTTGCGCAGGAGCGCGCGAATGCGGGTAATGATGGCGCTTGCCCGCTGCGCATCGTCGATGATGCACTGGAGCGCCTCACGGGCGTCGTCGAGATGGGGCGCCGCCCCGGCCAGCCAGCGCAGGCCGGCGCTGCCGTTGGTCACGATGGCCGCGAGGGGTTGGTTAATCTCGTGGGCGATCGAGGTGGCCAGCTCGCCCAGGGTCGTCACGCGCGTGACATGCGCGAGTTCTGTCTGTGCCTTCTGTAACGCCTCCTCGGCCCGCTTGCGCTCGGTGATGTCATTGTTCGTCTCCAAGATCGCCACGGGATTCCCCTGCTCGTCCCGCTGCAACGACCAGCGGCTCGCCACCACGACCTGCGTGCCGTCCCGCTTCGTATGGACAAGCTCTCCCTCCCAGCGGCCCGTGCCGAGCAACTCTGCATTGATCTCTTCGAGCGGCGCGGGGAAGATGGTCCGGAGCAAGTCATGAGAGACCTGCCCGACGGCCTCCTCCTTTTGCCAACCGTATCGCTCCGCGGCGCCGCGGTTCCAGTAGGTGTTCACGTCGCGCATGTCACGCACGAAGACCGTGTCGTGCGTGAGGTCAAGCAGGTCGGCTCGCTCCCGCAACGTCTCATTGACCTGGTGGAGGTCTGCAGTCCGCTCCTGCACCTTGGCTTCCTGTTCATCACGCGCGCGCCGGAGCAATGACTCAGCGCGTTTGCGGGCGGCACTCCAGGAACTGACGAGCACGGCCGACAGAAAAAAGACGAGCAAGTGCGGCACGTTAGCGGGGTCAAACAACAGGCTATACAGCGGCGGCAGGAAGCAATAATCGATGGCCAGAGTAGCCAGCAGAGCGGCAAGCAGTCCCGGGCCGATGCCACCGAACCAGGCGCTCAGCATGATCGCTAGGAAGAAGACCGGCGTGACAAGCTCGTCGGGGCGCACCAGCAGCGTCACGAGCAATGCCCCGGCAACCGACACACATGCCAGGCCATACGTTAACACCGTCGCGCACGCACGCCGCGCGAGCCGGTCAGACTTTAACATACGCTTGCCTCCACGGTCATGCCCCCCTGAGCCTTGACGACGATTACTCCTCCCGGCGAGCCAGGCTTAGATAATAGACCCCTCAAGGACGGTATACAACCAATGCACCGTGCCCATGCTGCCCCATCAAGGCGCCGAGCGCTTCGCCCCGGGGAACCCGACGGTGCGCCCGTGACGCCAATATATCGACAGATGCCGTCTGGTCGTCTTGGCCGTTGGCACACGAGGGGGGGGTACGAGCGGCTGCCCCTGATGCCAGGCCAGCGGACAGGCCCGGCACAGATGGCATCACATTTGCACCTCATAGAGGTACGTGTATCTGTATACGGTGCTGCCGCCTTCACATCGAGGTAGATGCGAGGCAGGCTGAGACCACCAAAGCTGGCAGTACCCAGAAGGAGAGGAGCAAAGAGCTATGTATCACCACCTACGACGCACCTTCGGCGTGACGCTGTGCCTCCTGGGCCTCGCGTCCCCACTCGTGTTTGCGGCTGAGCCACCACCCAAACCGTTACCTGCCGCGCAGCTGGTGGCGGTGGAAGGCGCGTCACACACGTACCGGGTCATTGACTATGACCATCGGGTGATCAGGGCAACCGTCCCCGCGCAGTCGCTGACCGATGTCCAGACGCGTAACCCCGACGGCACCGTGCAGGCCACGGTGGCCTCGCTCGACTCGACGACCGGCCGGATGAAGGTCACGACGGATGCCGGCCAGGTCCTCGTCCTCGTCATGCCACGTGAAGAGCTCGGGAATATGAAGATCGGCGACACCTTCACACTCGTGGTGCCGCACCACGCCAGCATGGCGGAGTATCGCTAAGCTGGCTGCAAAGGCGGTACGTTGGAAAGGCAACGTGCGCGTATGGGGTGAGCGGGCCATACGGCTCACCCCGTACGCCACATCATGTGCACACATCCCCCCGAGGCCGTCAGGGCTCGCCTGGCGCGACGGCGTCGGCGCAGGGCCGTCAGGCCCTTTCCCCGGTATAGGCAGAGATGCAGTGTGACACGCTGGGCGGGGCTTCACCAATGTGGAAGGCCATAGCCCGATTGTGGACCTCACGATCTCCGACGGTCATGCGCTCATGCTGGCGCATTCATCGCGGCGCCCAGGCCAAGGACAAAGGTCAAGATCAACAAGACCCACGGCGTGGTAGCCCCGACAAGAGTCAGGACCCCCAACACCGCCGCACCGGCGAGCATCCAGCCTTGCGTCCAGAGCAACAGCCGACAGCGGTCGACGATATCGGCGAGCGCCCCCGCGAGCAGCCCGACGAGAAACACCGGCAAGCTGGTGGCGGCCTGCACCAGGGCAATCATGGCCGGTGAAGCAGTCAGCGAGGTCATCAACCACGCGGCACCCACATTGTGCATCCAGGTGCCGACGTTCGAGACGACCGTGGCGGTCCACAGTAGGCGAAACAGGGAGTGCGCCAGTGGACTCCAGGCTGAGGCCGCGGCGGGCGGTGCGACAGTCTGTGGCAGCGGTGCAGGAGAAGCGGTATGCCATTTGGGTGTATGATGCATGGCTCCGGATGCCTTCCTTGGCGTTAGAAACAGTCCGAAAAGGTTCACTCGCCGCGAAGCGTAGGACCATAGCGTGGTCTCCTTTCTGTGTCATTCCCCATCGACGGACAACGAGATCGCCGAGGGACTGGCACAGGTCTATCGCCGCGTGCTCCGCTTGCTGCGTCGGCGCGGGTGTGTTTCTTATACGCCCAATCCGACCTTGCGAGCCCGTTTGAAAACTCCTCGCCCACGAGCAGAGAGAGCAAGTTCTCAAACAGGCTCTTAGCGGTAGCCCCAGCCGCCATGATCCCAGTGGCTATGATCCCAGCCATGGTGCCAGCCACCCCAGCCGCCATAAGCAAAATCGAACGAACCATAGACCGGATAGTAGGGATATCCGTCGTAGACGTAACCACCAGGCTGTACCGCGCAAGCGGACAGGGAAAGCCCGATGACAATCAGGAGCAGTACAGCCATCGTCATTATGCTGCCGCACTTCATCGTAACCTCCGTTCTCTCTTGCACATCGCGTGCACCGTACCTATGGTTGCCATCGGCCATCTACATCCTGTCGTAGACGTCCACGTAGTTCACTGTCCGGCCGTCTCCCTCGGTCAGTACGCCTCGACAAATCATCTGCTTTTGGTCCGCCGAGAGGGTGCACGTATGGGCGTCCAATTGGCCGGCTGGGCCTTTGAACGTCGCCTGAAGCGTGTCACCGGTCAGGCGGAAAGACGCTGTCGTCTCGCTGCTGATGGGATAAAACTCCCCGTTAGCCACCGTGTCAAATGTCTCAACATATGATTGGCCCTCTGGGGTGAGGACCGTGACCGCCCATTTCACGTGACTGTCATCTGCCCTGGAAATTTCGCAGATGAGATCCTTCGGCACAGGCTCGCCGGGTGGCAGCGTAGATTGCGCCCGGTTCCAGTGCCAGCGGCCCACGATGGGCCTGCTCCCTGCCCAAGCGGAACTCGCTGCCAGCACGGCACAGAGTCCCATGACCATGGTGATACCCCGAAGTCGACTCATTGTGTCCTCCTAGCATGTCGCGAGGTGCGGATCGGTCGCTGCCCTCGCCATGTAATGACATTTCGCGAAAATGCTGACGATAGCACGTTCGCCGTGTTGTGCGGCCCCGCGCCCTTCAGGTAGAGCGCGATCAGTAACGCCATGCTCGAGCCAGCCATGGCGGCGGCCCCGCTCTCCGCTCTGGTCAACGCCCATGACGGCATTCAGATCGGCGGCGTATGTACGATCTTCTCATAGAGCAAGGCTCGTTCCACCCCGGGCCTCACCCGGGGGCCTTTGGGCTTAGGTCCTGTTCATTAAGGACTTGCGTGCACGAGGCGGGGGTGGTGGGACGCTGTGGAGTTCGCGGCGTGGGGGGCCGGTGACGAAAATCGTCGACAGGTGTCAGCGGGCTGTCAGTATGGTTGCCTTGAAAATTTCTTACACCGCGGTCACCGGCAATAGTTCCAGATGCACCCGGTACCCGGGGTGTTCGATCAGTTTTGTCGCAAATTTTGCTCAGGAGATCATGCAGGGACAGTTGCCCCTGTCTGTAGAGGGGATTAGGCAGCCAGGGAGTAGAACAATTCGGCCGCAGTAAGGCCTTCGTCTCCGGCCTCGACTACCATCTGCCGTTTCTTGAGTTGCTCAATTTATTGCAGTTTGTAGCTCGTAAATACTGGTTGAAACGTCATGCCACTCTTCATCGTTTTCGAGCCAATCTCGTGGAAAAAGTCGGGCCTCATAGAGTCGTATGGTTCTACGAATAGACCAAATAAAATCATCTACAAACTCTGATAAATTGAGCGACCCGCTCCATTATCCGCAGCCAAGAGAGACACGACCAGGCGTTCGGCTTGGCTGGCGATCGCGTCGACCCCATCCCGCGTGCGCTCGAGGGGGCCTGCGAGCTGGCGCAGCGCGTCCCGCAGCGTGGCCACAGGTCCCGCGTGTTGTGCCTCTCCGTCATGGCGACGGCTCCTCCGGCCAGAAGTCGGCATCGAGGACCTGCTCTGGCGTCCATGGGCAGGCCGCGGGAAACGTCGCCAGGGGCACGCCGGTTTCGTCGCTGGCATCCTCCCGGGCCAGCGGATACCAGCGCGCCAGCAGCCCAGCCACCTCTCGCCGCAAACTGGGCGAGTCGTCCAGGAGCACCGCGATCTCGGCACGGGCGTTACGGATGCTCGAACGCCAGGAGTGCCCAGTGTCTCGGCCAGTAGGTTGCCCGTGCCACTTGAGGAGATGGAGCACCAGGTTGCGCAGATGACTCCCCAGCGCACGCCGATCACTTTTGCCCAAACTCTCAATCTCCTCTGCCAGGTTGGTCACATCAAGGTCGTGCAAGGCGCCTTCGCGCAAGAGCGCGGCTTGCTCCCGGCTCCAGGCGTAGAAATCCTCGTCGTACAATGCGGCATTGGTGCGCATTGGGCCTCCTCTCCTGCTCAGGCCTCCCGGCCGTTCGCTTCTCGTCGGCTCTTTCTCGTGCAGCCTCTCCCGCTCGTAGGGCGTTACGCTAGCCCCTCGTACGTGGCGACAAACGCATAGCCGGTGCCGTCCTCGAGCGGGGTGACCTGGACCTGCTGGGGCAGGTGCCCCGTTTCCCGGGAGAGCATCGCCCCAATGAGGTGCACGACCTCAGCGTGGCTGGCATCGCGGGGCACGCTCGTCTCAAACCCGGTCAGCATCGTCGGGGCGTCTCTGGGGAGCCCATCCAGGAAGAGCAACCAGCCGGGGGTCGCCGCATGCGTGGTATCCCAGTGCAAGTGTCCGCTGAGGTGATGGTCCACTTTGTCATTCCTCCTAGCCCCTCGGCTCGTCTGTGCGGGTCCGCGGGCGCAGCGCTGCAGGCTGTGTGTCCTGGGTAGCCGTCTGCTGCGTGCGCTCACGCGCAATCCGGTCGAGCCTATGGCGAGCCCGCGCCAACGCACGCAGGACATACGGCCCAGTGCGCCCTACGGTGCACTGCTGGCACACCTTACACTACCACGCCTCGCGTGCCAGGGACAGGGCGCTGGCGCCACGGTGCAAGAGATATCTTACCACACAGCGACCGCAGGGCATCCGCAGAAGCGGGACACGCGTGGCGGAGGGTCGTGCAGCCGCCATGCACAAACCGGCGTTTTTTCGTACGGACCGCCTGCTTGGCTGCTGGCGTGCTCGGGCGCCCTCGGCGCAGGGTGGGCCGTTGAGCTGTCAGCCCCTTACGGGCGCTGGCTACGGCCCCTAAGACCGCTTTGGTCACCTCGACCATGAGATGAAACGTACAGATGTGCTGAAACATCCTCGAGTCTGTGGATTTATCCGCCTTGGGCAGGTCCACAACCACTCTTCGTCGAGGAGAGGGCTCGCAGCGCCTGCCCTCACTCTCACTCCCACGGGATCGACCTCATGCATGTTCCATGCCAACGCGCCCCCCGCCTTGGCGCCCGCCCCTCATGGGGGGCGGGCATCACGCCCTGCGGCGCCCAACGACGTGTGCTGAGGGGAGCGGCGGCGCGGAGCCCGCCGGCAGACCGTGCCAGCAGGTCGACACGTGCCAACATGCCGGCATGGCAGATGGGGCGCGAGGCCGCGTGCCATCCCTGGTAGTCTCTCCGGACCTGCACGCACGCGCGGGCCTCAAGGTTGGCACGGAAGTTGTAGAGCGCAGAGGGCGAGGCACCGATGCGGGGCATGCGTTCCATGTAAGGCTTTTTCTCGAAAATTCCCTATGAACACTCTTTATATTCAACGGGTGGCGAAGCCGTCATTGCCAGCAAACATGTCTTGGATATCACTACCAGCGCGCAGGACGTCAGGCTACGAGGCGAGGGCGATACTGATCGTCACGGCGCGTCGCATGCCATGTGGTTCACACGACGTCTCTCCCGCCCTTATCGACACCACCGACCAGCTGCGGAGGTACGCCTGTCACGCACGTGGCAAGCTTTGCGCGGTGCCGAGTGCTGGCACCGCGACAGGCGATCCGCACGTGAGGAGCATACATACATGTTAGCTTGGCATGCACACGAGATGGAGAGGAGGGCGTGGGTCTCCACAGATGCACGAGAAGCGATTCCCTCCCTTGGCCCTCTCGGCGACGACGATACGAGACATGCAATGTTCGTGCACGATAACGATCTCATCAGTGCGTTGCTATCAGACGATACTCCCTGGGAAGAGACCAGCGTGGAAGACACCCCCGTCGAGGACACCCCTGCGTCAGAGCTCACCCTCGACGCGGGAGTTTCCGAGACGGACCATGGGCTCGCCCAGTATTTTGGGGAAGTACGCCGTTTTGCCCTGCTCAGCTTTGCCGAGGAACAAGTGCTCGGGCGACGGCTCACACGCTGGCAGAGGCGTGTCCGTTGGGCTCTGTACACCTCGCCGATTGCCTGGCCGACGCTGCTCAGGATGTGGCATCAGGTGGAGCGTCAGGAACTCGCGCTGCCCGAAGTCGTGCAGCACCGCGAAGACGCCACGCCTGACCAGACCGAACGGCTGGCGCAATGTCGGCCGGCCATCCTGGCTTTGCAGGAGCTGGCGACACGTCTGGGTCGTCTGGAAGGCCATGGCGGAATGCTTCCACAGGCAGCGCAGGCCCGACGCGTGCTGCGCCACGAGCGTTTCCGCCCGTGGCGTGCATGGCTGACGCTCTGCGAAGCGCTGCTGTTGCAGCCCCACGTCCATGCGGCGCTGGGGGAGGCGTTAGAGGCCGCCTGGCGGGCGCAGCCGGAGGACCCAGCCCTGCAGGCTGCCTATCGGACCTGGGCCCGCGCTCAAGACCAGCTTGACCAGGCCAAAACCCAGATGGTGCAGGCCAATCTCCGGCTCGTCATTCACGTGGCGATGCGCTATCGCCACTGCGGTTTGCCGTTGCTCGACCTGATCCAGGAAGGTAATCTCGGGCTGATGCGGGCCGTGGACAAGTTTGAGCCGCGGCGCGGGGTGAAATTTGGCACCTATGCCCACTGGTGGATTCGCCAGGCGATCAGCCGGGCTCTGAGCGAGCAACACCGCACGATCCGCCTGCCGAGTCACGTCATCGAGCGCCAGAGTAAGCTGCGCGCTGCAGCCGCCAGATTCTGGCAGAGCCAGGGCCACGCGCCGAGTCCCCAGGCGCTCAGTGCGGCCCTGGGCTGGTCGCCTCAGGCCGTCGCAGAGCTCCTGCTCGCGGCCCAGCCCCTGGTCCCGTTGCAGCAGCCGAGCACGGACGACGGGACAGCGCTCCAGGATATCTTGGAGGATACTCAGACACCGCCGCCCGAGGCGCTCGTGGCGGCAGCGCAAGTCCGCCGGGGCGTGGACGCAGGTCTCAGCGCTCTCACGCCACGTGAGGCCTTGATTGTGCGGTGGCGCTATGGTCTGGACGCAGACGAGCCGCAGAGTCTCCAAGACATTGGGGACCGCCTCGGCATCAGTCGGGAGCGGGTGCGGCAGCTGGAGCAGCAGGCCATTGCCAAACTCCGTCGCTTACAGCAGGGTGCGGGGCTCGCGGAGCTGGCCCTGTAGCACGGCAGCGCCTGGTGTGGACCCTGCACCGGCAACATGCTCGTGCACTGGTAGTGTTATACAAGTCATGCGGTGCTCACGATCCTATAGTATTGTTGGCAGAAACCCCAGCGGAGATGAGGGAGGCAGCAGCGTGTGATGGTCGTGAGAGAAGCGTGTCCAGCATGTGGTTCGGAGCGATGCAAGCGAGGCTCTTGTTGGATTCCAGGGTCTTATGCTCACATGGGCGTCTGAAACGCGCACATCCTTGATAAGGCCCTTGAAAAATAACGACTTCAAGGAGGAGACGAGATGCAACAATCGCGTTGTACGCTCTTGTTACCTCCACGCCCCTGGAATCCAATAAGCGCCCGCGGGGTTTACCCAGGAGGCACAACCCGCCAGCACGAGGGTGAGGAGCAGCCCCAGCAGACGGCGCCAGCGCCCCCACTGTGGGGCTGCGCACGAGTGCCTCCTAGGTGCTTTCTCGCCTGCCCAACAACACGTGCCATGGCACCCTGTGGGTAGATACGTCATATCCCCAACAGAGACGGGAGTGGGGCCTTGCACCGTAACCTCCCGATTGCGCTGGTGCGGGGCCACCGTCTGCGCGTGCCCCGCGGCAGTGGGCGCTTTGCATTGACGCCGTGGTTTGCAGCGCAAGCCTGCGCTTAATTGATGCTGAGGAAAAAGGCGCATCGGGTATTCTCCCGCGTGGGCATCTGCGGGGGGATCGCCCGCGTGCGCCCCTGGCTATCGACATAGGCCCCCGGTTGCCCGCCTGTCGTCGCCGGTGGGATAAAACACCACATGCCTGTGGGCCCTTGCGACGGGTGCACCCAGGCCGAAGGCAACGTGAGCACTGTCTCCCCGATCATCACGGTGCTCTCCATCGCATCGTGGTCCAAGAGGGCGACGGTGGCCTCCACGCAATCGAGTTCCCCGCAGCAGGCCGCGTTGCTCCGCCCTTTCACGCCGGCCATCCAGGCAAAGTCTGTGCCCAGGTGCTCGGTGCGCCCAGGCGGGCACCAGAGGGGCAGCAGCAGCGCGCCCAGGCACAGGGCGGTGAGCCAAGCAGCATGGCTCCGCGCACACTTTTTCTTCCTCATGGTCTTTCCTCTCTCGTTCTCCACCGCCCCGTGTCGCATCGCGGGCCATCCCAGAACCGCACGCACCGGGCGGACTATGCTCCCCACTCGCCCCGGCAGCGGGAGTGGTCTGCTTACGATGTCCATCTTGCCGTACAAGGCTGCAGCAACAACTATGCCCGCTCACTGGATCATACTTTGTCGTCGGTTGCAGTTGATCTATAGGGCAAGGCGCCTGCCTCAATGCGGCCCCCTCTTTTCACGCACTTGGCTCGAAAACGGTGAGGGGACGCGCAGCTCCACAGCCCGTGTTGACGCGCTACAGACTGCGAGAAATTGAGCAATGCGCTTTACAACTTCCGTGCCAAACCTGAGGCCCGCGCGTGCCTGCAGGTCCGGAGAGACTCCAAGGTGTGTCACGCGGCCTTGTGCCCCATCCGCCATGCCGGCATGTTGGCACGTGTCGCTATGCCGGCACGGTCTGCCGGTGGGGTCCGCGCCGCCGCCCCCTTCAGCGTACGTCGCCAGCCGCGCAGGCCGTAATGCCCCCCGCCATAGCGGGAGGGCCCCAGGCCGGGTGAAGCGTTGGCACGGAACATGCGCGAGGTCGGTCCAGCGGTAGCAGTCTAGAGGGAAGACGCTGCACGTAATATCCTCGACGCGTAGGAGGAGACCACGCTCATGGCAGTACTCACCCTGGCAGTCTGAGGCCACCATACACGTCTACCGCTCTGGGCCTACACCAGAGCAAAGGTGAGCCATGTTTGCACTTCTGAAAACTCGCAACCAGTTAATCCTGAGATGCCCTTGCTTCAGGAGCTAAGGGGTGGGTGCTTCGCTCCGAGGGAGCGAGGCGGCCGAGGCCATGAGCAAGGCCCATCGAGCCACAAGCAATTTTCCGCCCCTCATCCGGCTAGAAAAGTCAGGAAGTATGGCAACAGAAACGCAGTCCCCAGAGTATAGAATAATCGAAGACAGCGCTGGTGTTCATAATGTCTTCCAAAAAGATGGGAAGTTATACATCGATGTGCGGACATCTGGATGGGCTGAGATTGATGGGAAAGTTTATAGCTGGGATACAGTGGCAAAAGACATCCCACTGCATAGTATCGGCGATGGGTTGTCGAGCTGATCGCCTGATGCCCGTCGTGAGGGCACTTTGCGCGGCAGTGGGGCACACGCCGAGGGGAGTGAACGGACCTGGATGGGGCGCCACCGCGGCATGATGGGACGCAAAACGTTACGATGGACGGCCAGGGACTACCGAGAAATTCTCCATGAGAGCTTGCGGCGGGGGACAGCGTCGGCGGTCCCCGTGCTGAAAACGGCCCTGAGCGAGATGGAAACCCGCCTGGGCTGGACACGCGAGCGGTCGTTCTATGGGTGTGACACGATGGGAGGGCAGTGTGAAATGGATATTGGGCTTGGTACTCCTGTGTCTCGCAGGCTGTGTGTCCCAAGAACAACTGGCGCGACAGCGGCAATATGAAGAGCAGCAATATCAGGCGCAACTTGCAAGGCGCTGCCTGAGCTTCGGCATTACGCCAGGGACGTCGGAATCCGCCCAGTGTATGTCGCAATTAGATCAGGCCAACGAACAGCGCCGAGCGGCGATCAGGGCGGCGATGCTTGGCAGTGACCTGCTGAATCAACCCCCAGACCCCCATACAGTAACCGAGGGTGTTGCAGAGCGGATGAGGGGCGAAGTCTGAAAGCCCCAGGTGCCGCTGCGCAGGGCTGTATCGGACAGCCCCTGAGACACGTTGGGGCTCAGTGCGCTGTGACACGCGCTGAACCCGGTGGAGCATGCCACGCAACCTGTATGCAAGGAGTGCGCTATGCCTCGTGTTCTCCTCCTCCTGCCCCTGCTCCTGCTGCTCGTCACGAGGCGCGTGGGGGCGCAGGCCGCCGATATCGTGTGTGGTCTCCCGCTGCCTACCCGCCCTGATGGTGCCCAAGCCATCGAGACCCTGGAGGCTGTTGTTGTCGCTATGGGAGCACACCTGCAACACGAAGAAGGCCGGGAAGGCACTCTCGAAGCCGCATGGGACGGCACGCCTGAGGTCCAGGGGACCCTGGGCTTTAAGGGGCAAGCCACCGCGCTGGTGCGGGAGCTGACGCTCACGTGTATCAAGGTCTCCGGTGGCGCAGAAGCTCTATGTCGTGACATCGAATGGCGCTACCGGGCGCAGTATCGCTAATCACGCTCGCTTCATTTCTCCCACTTTGTCGCGCGTCACATCTGGCGGAGGCGCGGTGTATCTCCTCGCCGTTGCAGGGTGCATCGCCTGCAACGATGTGAGCCTCTTGGAGGCCCTCTCGTGTCCATGGACACTATCTTCGACCTTCGACCCACTGCGAGACATTGATGGAACTCTGCTGTGCCCTGTACAACTTCAGAGTGCGCTTGAGCCCTTGGCAGCCAATGGTTTAATCGGGATGAACTCAAATATTGTTGTTGAGCTATTCCCTTGGGCTCGGCATCCCCTTTTTTCTTTCAGCGATTGCGTTTGAGGGGTACATGACAATTGTCAACGTGTATGCATTGCGGCTAACGCCACAATGGCTTGCTGCGCGGCTTTAGAGTTTTGCCTGTTCATGTAAACAGTTTCGCCTCGTAAAGCTTTATTCTTACAACACACCGTTATCGCGTAACTGCGGATCCGCTCAACCCAAGACAATTGGCAGCAGCACTCCCAACCCCAACACAAAGAGCCACAGCGCGGGTGCGGGAGTGCCCACCGGGCGGGTGCGGCGGGCTTCGCGGGCGGCAATGCGCGGATCGAGCAAGAGCCATTCGGAATGACGACGTTCCAACGCGAGGAACACAACCGCGGTGGTGGCGCCATAAATCAAATGAGCGATGAGTAAGGGAAGAAGCGCCCCGGCAGTTTTAGTCGTCCAGTCGAACGTGCCGCCAAGTAGGATGGGCATTAACGTCAGCGGGCCGATGAACCACCAGATCAAACCATAGACCAAGCCCCAAGCCACGCCGGAGCCGAAGTCGGGCGCTTCGTATCGGAACAGCAAACCGTAGCTCATACCGATCAAGACGCTGATCGCCATGTTCACCATGAACCCAAAGATAAGCGATGTACCGCCGACGATGTGCGCTACTTTCGGCAGGAAGCCGATCACGAATAGAACCACCGTAAACAGCACTCCGCCCACCAGGCTCGCCACTGCGCCGTAGCCCAGCGAGTGCAAGACGCGCGAACCTGGCCCTTCGGGCTCACGGTTGATCGGGTCGGACTCTTTGAAGAACCCTATCCACAGCTTGTCTAGAGCCGCGTAGATTAAGCCAACGATCAAGCCGTAGATGATATGACCGACTAACGAGCCGAACAGGACGTTACCGCGTTGGTATGACCAGTCGGGCCGATGGCCTTGCCAGGTCGGCAGAATCGTCAACGGGCCTAAAAACCACCACAACAATCCGTAGCCCGCGCCCCATCCCATGCTCGACCCGGTGCCGCGCACATCGCGCTGAAACAAGACGCCAAAACTCGCGCCGATCATCACCGCGAAGATGAAGTGGAGCGTCATGCCCACCATTATCGACTCGGAATTGACCAGCCCGGCGATGAGCGGGAAGAAATTGACCTGCGCCTTCCATTTGCCGAACGCCCAGCCGCCAATCATACCGGCCAACCCACCCACCACCACCGCCCGTGGCCAACTAAAACTGGGTTGATTCGGATACGATTGAAGCCCTCCCCATGCTCCCAACACCAGTCCTAGTGGCGTTCCAAAGCCGAGCATGTAGGCCACCAGTTCAGGGAAATGGGCACGGGCCGTATCGAGCATACCCATCGCAGGCATCCCGCCTATCAGCACGGGAAGAATGCCGGCAGGAATCGCAAGCCACAGAACAAAAGCAAAGCTGAGGCCCCAGAGCAGACCTGAGCCCGGACTGGTGGTGCGCGGGGCAGCTAAGAGCGCGAAGAGCAAACCGTACAATGCACCAAGCAGGATGTTGATGATGAGCGAAGTCGGGACGCTCATGGTGAGGGCTACACCGCCCATAGCGCCGACAATCACACAAATGATAACTGCCGTGAGAAGTGGAGAACGCATGATCTATCTCCGATATTATGAACCCGTGGCGGAACGCATCTCATGTTCCGGCTTACGCGCCGCGGGCTGTTTGCTATGTGCAACCGGATCGCTGATATCAATCGTCTGCACAATATCGCGGGGGAAGAACAACTCGATCACCCAATCGATCAACACGCGCACCTTACGCTCCAGCCCCGGCAGCTTGGCAAGGTAGATCCCGCGCCACATCAGCCATGCGAGCAGGCCGGAGAAGCGCACCGACTTGTCTCTCGCGAACGGAACGGTGAGTTCGGCGCACGCGGTCTGGTGGCCCACGACGCACAGCGCGCCCCATGAAGCGAAATGAAAGGGCGTGAGTGTTTTGCCGTAGAGGCTCGCGTGAATGTTGCGCGCGAGCGTCTGGGCTTCACGCAAAGCAAATTGAGCGGTGGCAGGACAAGGGTTTCCATTCTTAGCATCGGTGATGGCGGCGCAATCGCCCACCGCCCAGAGACCGCGCTGACCGTTCACACGGAGCGCGCTGTCTACGATCACGGCTCCGCGTTGGTCTTGCTCGACCGGGAGGGTCTTGAGCAACGGGTTTGGCGCCGTGCCAGCAGTCCATATTAAGGTCCTGGCGCGCATCTCTTCCGTAGGACTCAAGATCACTGCTCCGGGCCGCGCGTCGATCAAACGTGTATTAAGCTTGAAAGTCACGCCGCGTTCAGCCATTCGCGCCTGCGCATAGCGGGCGAGCGGCTCGCTCAACTCGGGCAGAATGCGATCGCGCGCATGGACGAGGATAGTGCGCAATTCTTGTGCCTGGAGGTTCGGATAATCGGCCAGCACGCCGCGGGCAAAGTCATTCAACGCGCCAGCCAACTCCACGCCGGCAAAGCCACCACCAGCGACCACGAAGGTTAGCAACTCCTGACGCTTGGCTGCATCCGTCGCGCGGTCGGCGTACTCGAAACAGTCAATCACGTGATTACGAATCCTGATGGCATCGAGGAGGGATTTGAAGTCAAAGGCGAGTCGTTCGATGTTCTGATTGCCAAAGTAGTTTGAGACTGCGCCCAAAGCCAAGATCAGATGGTCATAGGCAAGCTCTTGCGCAGAGTCGCCGCCGTCATTCTCCGCCTGCCGGCCGACCGCCACAGTGACGCGGCGCTGTTCCAAATCAATTTCGATTGCCTTCCCGCGCACCACCTGCGTGCGGCGCAAGCTGGTGCGCAACGGGCTGCTGATGTGAGTCGGCTCCAGGCTGCTGCCGGCAACTTCTGCAAGCATGGGCGTGAACAGCAGCGCGTTGGTCTCGCTGACCAGTGTGAAGTCAACTGAACGGTCGGCGCCAAAGACACGTTCCAAATTCTTTGCCGTGGTCATCCCGCCGAAGCCGCCGCCCAAAATGACGATGTGCTTCTTCTTCCCCGCGGGCGGTGGTGCTGGCACAGGCTCCGGACCCCATCGCCAGAAAGCCAAATCATTAGCTGCCTGACCAAACAGCCCCAGACCGGCGCCGTAAAGTACCCAGCCGACTAACTCAGGAAACAGCGTGCGCATGCCTTCTGCTGTCCACTGCGCCATGTGTCCGCCAAGCAGCGGGAAGACGATCACACTGAACAGCCCCCAGAGAGGGACGCCCAATGCCGCTGCCGTCATGAGGCTGTCTATGTAGGCGTGCCGCGTGTGGCGAAAGGCCGACCCGTATCCAACTCCGACGATAATCCCGAGGGTCACGCCCAAAAAGGAGCTCCTCAGTGTCACGGCCAGGGCTATACTGGCTGCCAGCCCGGCCAGTAATCCAATCAGGCTCCGTCGGGGGTATTTATCCATACGATTTTTTCCAGATTCCATCGGATTTAGTGGTAAAATCACAAGCTACTGATATTATTGATCTTATTGTACAGCTTATCAGGCACCAAAACGGCGTCCACAGGTCCTGCCGTAACGGGACATCAAGGGGGGCGGTGCTCTCAACATCTGAAGTCCAGATGGTATCATATGGCCCTTTCGGCCGGGCCTGTAGAGCATTCCCAGAAGCCCGTTCCATGTGCCATTTGTGTCTCTTTGAGGGCAAACGGCCAATCTTGCTGGCGAAGCGGCCAACCTTCCTGGCAAAGCACAGTTAGGAGGCTACTCCCCAATGCCGCTGCCGTCGGCGACTTCGCAGGGCATCGATCGACAAAGGACCCGCACCGCCAAGGATCAGCGCCACCAAGCCGGCGATGTAGAGCAGGTTGATTTCGTAACCAGGCGGGCCAAATTGGGGTCCCTCAGGGGTTAGGCCGATTGTCTTGACAGCACTAAAGCCATACTTGATGTTGACGGTCAACATCGCCCCCAGCATCGACAAGATCAGGGGCATACTGATGATGGCGACAAATGCCCCCATGAGCAGAGCCAAGCCGCCAAAAATCTCTAGCCAGGTCACCAGCCAGGCGTTCGCGAGAGGCCATGGCACGTTCACCTGTTTGAGAAGCTCGGCGAAGGCCGCTGGTCCCCGACTCCACTTGGCCCATCCATGGACCACGAACCCCACACCGAGGATCATCCGCATCGGTATGGGAACCCATCGCCGCCACCGGTCGCCATTCAGACATTCAAGCACGTGCATTCCTCCGAAAGAGGCCGCGGTTGCAGATTGAAGCGGCGAGGAAGTCGCGGATCTCCGCCGCGATCTCCTCGACATGCGTTTCCAGGGCGAAATGGCCGGTGTCGAAGAAGCGCACAACCGCACCGGGCATGTCCCGCGTGAACGCCTCAGCCCCGGGTGGCAGGAAGAACGGATCGTGCTGGCCCCAGACCGCGAGGAAGGGGGGCTGGTACGTGCGGAAATAGGCCTGGAAGGCGGGGTACAGCGCGACATTGCTCTGGTAGTCGCCGAACAGGTCCAGCTGGACCTCCTCGGCCCCGGCACGGGCCAGATAGAACGTGTCGAGCGCATACCCGTCCGGAGACACCGCCGTCGTGTCGGCGACGCCGTGGGTATACTGCCACCGCGTTGTCTCGGGGCTCAGGAGGGCGCGGAGCGCCTCCCGGTTGGTCTGCGACGGCACGTCCCAGTAGGCGCGGATGGGGGTCCAGCTGTCGCTCAGCCCCTCCTCATAGGCGTTCCCGTTTTGCGAGATGATTCCCGTGATACGCTCGGGGTGGCACATGGCGAGCCGGAAGCCGATCGGCGCGCCGTAGTCGAACACATAGACCGCGAAGCGCTCCAGCCCGACGACCTGGGTCCAGCGGTCGATGACCCCGGCGAGGTTGTCGAACGTGTAGCGGAACGCCCGCCGCGGTGGCATACCTGACTGGCCGAAGCCCGGCAGATCGGGCGCGAGGACGTGGCAGCGATCGGCCAGGAGCGGGATGAGGTCGCGGAACATATGGCTCGCGCTCGGGAAGCCGTGGAGCAGCAGCAGCTGGGGCGCCGCGGCCGCTCCGGCCTCCCGATAGAAGATCGGCAGACCGTCCACGTCGGCGGTGCGATAGGTGACAGCAGCCATCACATGTCTCCTTCTGAAAGTGTACAGAACCGGCAACGTCTGCGGCGGAGAGCCTCTAGAGCGATCAGCCCCTCTGCGGTGGCTTTGCGCCTCGTCATTAGCAGGGGCTGCTTCTTATGGGCTGTTGTAGAGCAAGACCTGTGCCAACCGGTGTGCAGCGCCTGGAGAGGAGACCAGCAGTGGAAACATCAAGGCTGACACGCGCCCAGCAGGGGGAGGACGGGGGCCTGCGCCAGCGCTGCGCGACTGGGTTCGAGAAGGATGGGTGGAGCACAAGACCCGTGAGGATGGTCATCAGCACCGCCGCCGTGACGACGACGAGCCGATAGTCCCGCTTGAGAATGAACGCGCTGAGCATCACCAGCACGCACAGAATAGTGCGACTCCGGAACACGCAAGGCGAGGTGACCGATGACGGGGTACGCGAGGCACGCGAGAATGGTTTTGTTGGCGGCGTGGCTCGGGCTGGTGTCAGCCGCTCCGCCGCGCGCAAGACCTGGCGATGAGGAGGTGCACGGCTTCTGGACTACATGCAAGGCACGAAGTCCTGGGTCATCTGCATAAAGACCAGTATACCGCACAGTGGTATATCCGTTTTCCCCGCCCCGTTTCCCCCGAAGCCCGTCCTCGTTTCCCCGTCCGCGTACCTGGAACGAGTATGCCATGCCGCCATTCTAAAGCGATGCGGCGGCCCGCCGGATCCGGCAGATCGTGGCATGCTCGCGCGGTATCATTGCCGACGCTCGGTGGCACATGTCCCTCGTCCGAAAGGGGCATTTGCCACCCGCCTACCGTGGAGTCGCACGAGATACTTGCTCCTCCGATCCCGGTGGAGCGGCACTCAGATAAACGATCAGGCAACTGATACAGATTCCGAGTGCAACCAGCGGAGATGTCAACGCTACGACCGAAGCGATCCCGAAAAGGCATAAAGTCACGATCGATCGGGCCCGCATGATCCTGCGCACCCTCGGCGACACGTCTTGAGTTCCGCCAATGAGCTCCCAGATCAAACAGATGTACGTGGCGTTTCACGCTGCAGCGGCGCGGCTCGAATCAAGGCGTGTTCCCGGCCGAGATGCTCTATGGGGCCTGTCCGAACCTGCAGTCGAGCGTCGGCACCACCCTGGCAACCGATCCGCGGGCTATCGACAACCGTCCGAAGTCCGGGGATCTCCAGGTAAGTGCGCTCTATAACTTCAACATCCAGCCGGCGATGGCCCGTCCGATCTCGTCCGGCGAATCTTCTTGAAGGTAATGGACCCCCGCGACCATCACCTCGGTCTGCGCTGGCAACCTGCGGGCGAAGTCGAGAACCGCGCCGCCGGCGAGGATCCCACCGGGCTCGGCCTTTACGAACAGCTTGGGCACCCTGCTCATCGCCAGCCAGTCCGCGTAGGCGGCCGCGATCGCAACCACGTCGGCGGGCTCACCCTCGATGGGGATCTGCCGGGGCCACGTCAGCGTCGGCCGTCGCCCCTCGCCGGGATCGGCGAACGGCCGTCGGTACTCCGCCATCTCCTCGACGGAGAGGGTGCGCAGGATGGCCTTCGGCAGGATCTGCTCGATGAAGAAGTTGTCTCGCAGGACCATCGCCTCGCCGGCCTCGGAACGCAGCGCCTGTAAGGCTGGACGCATTCCGAACTTGTCCCAGTGGTCCCAGTACTGCGGCCCCACGATCGCCTCCATGTACGCGATAGCCTTCACGGCCTCGCGGTGGCGGTTGGCCCAGTCGAAGCCGAGGGCCGAACCCCAGTCATGGATGACGAAGGTGACCCGCTCGTGCACATCCAGGGCCTCGAGCAGGGCGTCGAGGTAGCGGCGGTGCTCGACGAAGCGATACGAGCCGGGGCCACTGTTAGGCAGCTTGTCGGAGTCGCCCATGCCGATCAGGTCGGGGGCGATGCAGCGGCCTCGTGGCTGCAGGTGCGGCAACACGTTGCGCCAGAGGTACGATGAGGTGGGATTGCCG
>Ga0081455_10002200_pt1 | contig 23225 bp, 14 predicted proteins | sample TabmetS3T2R1_FD_70207 | JGI IMG/M metagenome (GOLD analysis project Ga0081455, IMG submission 70207) | Tabebuia heterophylla rhizosphere microbial communities from the University of Puerto Rico - S3T2R1 | ecosystem: Host-associated > Plants > Roots > Rhizosphere ...
CGACCGGGGCGGGCGCCGTCCTGTACGGAACCCCCGCGAGCAATCCTGCCCTGGCCGACCTGCCGCTCGGTCTGGAGCGGGCGGGCGCGGAGGGTTACGTGATTCGCAGTGTCACCGTCGACGGCCACGCCGCCACGGTCATCGCCGGCAACAGCGACGACGGCGTGCTCCACGGCGTGTTTCAGTTTCTGCGCCTGTTGCAGACGCGTGCTCCGCTCGAATCGCTCGACGTCGCCTCGCAGCCGCGCACGCGTATCCGCGTGCTCGATCACTGGGACAATCTCGATCGTCACGTCGAGCGCGGTTACGCGGGGCAATCGATCTGGGACTGGCACAAGCTGCCGGGATATCTCGATCCCCGTTACACCGACTACGCGCGTGCGTGCGCATCGATCGGCCTCAATGGCACCGTGCTCACGAACGTGAACGCGAACGCGACGACGCTGACGCCCGCGTACATCGAGAAGCTCGCCGCGCTCGCGGGCGTGATGCGCACTTACGGCATTCGCGTGTATCTCACGGCGCGGTTCAGCGCGCCGATCGAGCTCGGCGGGCTCAAGACCGCGGATCCGCTCGATCCCGGCGTACGCGCGTGGTGGAAGGCCAAGGCGGACGAGATCTATCGCGCGATCCCCGACTTCGGCGGATTCCTCGTGAAGGCGAACTCGGAAGGCCAGCCCGGCCCGCAGGACTACCATCGCACGCACGCCGACGGCGCGAACATGCTCGCCGCGGCCGTCGCGCCGCACGGCGGCATCGTGATGTGGCGTGCATTCGTGTATTCCAACGAAACGCCCACCGATCGCGCGAAACAGGCGTACGACGAATTCAAGCCGCTCGACGGCAAGTTCGCGGACAACGTGCTCGTGCAGGTGAAGAACGGCCCGATCGATTTCCAGCCGCGCGAGCCGTTCCATCCGTTGTTCGGCGCGATGCCGAAGACGCCACTCATGATGGAGTTCCAGATCACGAAGGAATACCTGGGCTTCGCGACGCATCTCGTCTATCTCGGCACGTTGTTCGAGGAGGTGCTCGACGCCGACACGCGGGCGTTGGGCAAGGGCTCGACGGTCGCCAAGGTGCTCGACGGCGAGCTGCACGGCTACGCGATCACCGGCATGGCGGGCGTCGCGAACATCGGTGCGGACCGCAACTGGTCGGGATCGCAGTTCGACCAGGCCAACTGGTACGCGTTCGGCCGGCTCGCATGGGATCCCTATCTACCCGCGCGCGGCATCGCGGAGGAGTGGGCGCGCATGACGTTCTCGAACGACCCCGCGTTCGTCGCGCCCGTCGTCGCGATGATGATGGGCTCGCGCGAGGCGGCCGTGGACTACATGACGCCGCTCGGCCTGCACCATCTCATGGGCACCGGCCACCATTACGGTCCCGCGCCGTGGGTCGCCGACCTCAAGCGCGCCGACTGGAATCCCGTCTACTACCATCGCGCGGACGCGAACGGCGTCGGCTTCGAGCGCGGGCCGGAGAAGAACGGCAACGGCGGCAGCAATGCCGTCGCGCAGTACGCGCCGCCGCTCGCGAAGCAGTTCGGCGACGTGCGTACGACTCCCGAGGAGCTGCTGCTGTGGTTTCACCACGTGCCATGGACGTACAAGCTGAAGTCGGGTCGCACGCTCTGGGAGGAACTCGTGCGTCACTACACGCAGGGCGTGGAGACCGTCGGGGCCATGCGGCGGACCTGGGATGAGCAGCGCGGGCGGGTCGACGCCGAGCGCTTCGCGCAGGTCGCGGCGTTCCTCGAGATCCAGGAGCGCGAGGCGCGCTGGTGGCGCGACGCGTGCATCGCGTACTTCCAGAGCATCAACAAACTACCGCTGCCCGCCGGGGTCGAGCCGCCGGCGCATGCGCTCGAGTACTACGAGTCCCTGTCGTTTCCTTACGCGCCCGGCCGAGGTTAGTCGTCGAGAAGGGGGAATCATGAAACGTGCATCGTTCCTGGTCACGGGGTGGCTGCTGTCGTTTACCGCGGGCGTGAGTGCCGCGGACGCGCCGCCTGTCGAGCTCACGGCCGAACAGGACCACCAGCTCATGATGAATGCGCTCGGCATCACCGCGATTCGGCGCGGCGCCGATGGCCGCGATCCGAACGCGCCCAATGCGGCCAACTACGACGAGGCGAAAGGCAATCCGTATCCGGAGCTGCCGCCGGTGCTGCGCCTGCAGAACGGCAAGCCCGTCAAGGACGCGAAGACGTGGTGGAAGAAGCGCCGGCCCGAGATCGTCGAGCTGTTCGACCGCGAGGTGTACGGCCGCATGCCCGCCCACGTACCCGGCGTGACGTGGTCGGTCGCCGAAAGCCGCGACGACGTCGTTGGCGGCAAGCCCGTCGTATTCCGCAAGCTCGTCGGGCACGTCGACAATTCCGCCTATCCACTCATCGACGTGAACATCCAGGCGGAGCTCACCACGCCCGCGGGTGCGCGTCACGTACCCGTGATCGTCGAATTCTTTCCTTTCGAGTTCCGCGGGCGCTTTCCGCCGCCGCCGTCGCCGACCTGGCAGGAGCAGGTGATCGCGAAGGGCTGGGCGTACGCGATCCTGTCGACCAGCACCATCCAGGCCGACAACGGCGCGGGACTCACGAAGGGAATCATCGGTCTCGTCAACAAAGGACGACGTCGCGCTCCCGACGACTGGGGAGCGCTGCGCGCGTGGGCCTGGGGTGCGTCGCGATTGCTGGATTTCCTCGAAACCACACCCGAAGTCGATGCGCAGCGCGCCGTCATCGAAGGCGTGTCGCGCTTCGGCAAGGCGTCGCTCGTGACGATGGCATACGAGCCGCGCTTCGCGATCGGGTTCATCGGCTCCTCGGGCATGGGTGGCGCCGCGCTGCAGCGGCGGCGGATCGGCGAGCTGCTCGAGAACGTCGCGAGCAGCGGCGAGTACCACTGGATGGCGGGCAACTACATCAAATACGCCGGGCCGCTCACGCCGAAGGACCTGCCGGTCGACGCGCACGAACTGATCGCGCTCGCCGCGCCGCGGCCGCTGTTCATCGGCGCCGGCAATCCGGCGCAGGGCGATGCATGGGTGGACCCGCGCGGCATGTTCATGGCGACTGCTGCGGCGAGCCCTGTCTACCGGCTGCTCGGGCGGCGAGCGCTCGAAACGGAGGATTTCCCCGCGATCGAGACGCCGCTCACGGCGGGCGAGCTCGCGTGGCGGCAGCATGCGGGCGGACATACATCGGGCCCGAACTGGCCGACATTCCTCGACTGGGCGACGCGCTACTTCGGCAAGTAGTTCGGCGCGCGCGGACAGCGGGAATCGTTACGGACCGGAGAGCGGGCAGGGCCCGCCGGCCCGGAGTTTCAGGAATACGCTTCTGGGAGGGAGCATGTCGAAGACCATCGTGATTCTCGCGAGCCTCGCGCTCGCATCCACCGCCGCGCTCGCGAAAGACAAGGACAAGGTGACGGCATTGGCGGCGAAGGATGCCGCCGCGATTTCCGGAAAAACAATTACCGTCACCCGCCACGAGAAGCCCTCGTTCACCGCCATGACCGCCGGCAAGGCAGGTTTCGGGTTGTTTGGCGCCGCGGCGATGATCAGCGCGGGCAACAAGATCGTGAACGACAACGCCGTCGCGGATCCCGCCGACCTCATCGAACAGAATCTTGCGCCCGCCGTGGCGAAGCATCTCGGCGCGCAATTGCAGTCGGGGCCGGCGCCGATCGTGAAAGGCGGGAATCCGAAGGAGCTCGCGGCTGCCGCCAACGGGGCCGACTACGTGCTGGACATCGAGTCGAAGGGCTGGATGTTCGCGTACTACCCGGCCGACTGGAACACCTACTGGATCGGCTACTCGGTCGAGACGAATCTCATCGATGCGAAGTCGGCGAAGGTGATGTCGAAGATGACCTGCTATGCCGACACCAACAAGCATCCGAGCTCGCCGAGCCGCGACGCGATGCTCGCGAACAACGCGCAGATCATCAAGGACGTGACGGCCGCGCTCGGTTGGCGCTGCGTGCACCGCATCGGCGAGCAGGAGTTCGCGGTCCCGGCCGCCGACTTGCCGGCGACGCCCGCCGAGCTCGTCGATCCGCTGGCGGCATTGCCGCCGTCGATGAAGACGGACGACAAGAAAGACTAACTACCGGGGGGCTACCAGTCCCACATCGTGCCGTCTTCGAGGCGGGCGATCGGCAGCTGCTTCGGGTTGTAGGGATATTTCGCCGCGAGCTTCTCGTCGATCGTCACGCCGTGTCCTGCGGACTCGCCGCAGTACAACCGGCCTTCCTTGAACGTGTAGTCGTGCGGGAAGACGGCGTCCGTTTCCGGCGCGTGCTTCATGTATTCCTGGATGCCGAAGTTCGGCACCCAGGTGTCGAAGTGCAGCGCGGAGCCCATGCACACGGGTGATAGATCCGTCGCGCCGTGGAAGCCCGTTCGCACCGAGTGCAGCGCCGCGAAATCCGCGATGCGCCGCAGGTGCGTGATTCCGCCGCCGTGCACGATCGTCGTGCGGATGTAGTCGATGAGCTGATTCTCGATGAGATGCTTGCAGTCCCAGATGCTGTTGAACACCTCGCCGACGGCGAGCGGCGTCACCGTGTGCTGGCGCACGAGCTCGAAGTTCTTCTGGTTTTCCGCGGGCGTCGAGTCTTCGAGCCAGAACAGGCGATAGGGCTCGAGCGACTTGCCGAGGCGCCCGGCCTCGATCGGCGTCAGGCGGTGGTGCACGTCGTGCAGGAGCTCGATCTCGTTGCCGTGATCCTTGCGCAGTCGCTCGAACAGCTGCGGCACGAACTCGAGATATTTCGACGTCGACCACACGGTCTCGAGCGGCAGCTCGCTCTCGGCGGGTTCGTACGCCGTCTTGAGATTGCTGATGCCGTATGCCTTCTTGATGCCCGGGACACCGGACTGCGCGCGCACTGCCTTGTAGCCCTGCGCGATGTACTTGCCGACTTCGGCGCTGCACTCGTCGATGTCCTTGCCGTTCGCGTGACCGTATACGAGCACGCCGTCGCGCGAGCGTCCGCCGAGCAGCTGGTACAGCGGCTGGTTCGACATCTTGCCGAGGATGTCCCACAGCGCGACGTCGACCGCTGAGATCGCGGTCATCGTCACGGGACCGCGACGCCAGTACGCGCCGCGATAGAAGAATTGCCAGAAATCCTCGATGCGTCCCGCGTCGCGCCCGATGAGATTCGGTACGAGGTGGTCCTTGAGATACGCCGCGACCGCGAGCTCGCGCCCGTTCAGCGTCGCATCGCCGATACCGCTAACACCCGAGCGCGTGACGATTTTCAGCGTGACGAAATTGCGCGCGGGGCAGCAGACGATGACTTCGGCCGACACGATCTCGCGATCGCGCGCACTACCGGCTGCTGGCTTATTCGTGCCGTCGTTGCTCGCGCCCATTGCTCCCTCAAGGATTAATGAATTAGTGTCGCCCGCCGCACACTGGAATCCGGCGGGCGACGGGGCCCGAATACTACCAATATGGACAAACTCAATCCCGATCGGCTGTTCCCCGCCGATCCGTCGACCCGGTCGATCGCACGCTCGCTCTACAAGCTCGTCAAGGACCTGCCGATCATCAGCCCGCACGGGCACACCGATCCCAAGTGGTTTGCGGACAACGTCCCGTTCGCCGATCCCGCGAGCCTGCTGCTGACGCCGGATCACTACGTATTCCGCATGCTCTACAGCCAGGGCATCAAGCTCGAAGAATTCGGAGTGGCGCGCGTCGACGGCGGCGTCACCGAGCGCGACGCACGCAGGATCTGGCGGATCTTCGCGAATCACTACTATCTGTTCCGCGGCACGCCGTCGCGCATGTGGTTCGACTGGGTGCTCTCGAGCGTATTCGATGCGCCGATCCCGCTGACGCCCGACAACGCCGACGCCACCTACGATCGCATCGCGGAAAAACTGCAGAAGCCCGAGTTCCGTCCGCGCGCGTTGTTCGAGCGCTTCAACATCGAAGCGCTCGCGACGACCGAATCGCCGCTCGACGACCTGCTGCACCACGTCACGATCCGCAAGTCCGGATGGCAGGGGCGGGTCGTCACCGCGTATCGGCCCGACAACGTCGTCGATCCGGACACGCCGGGATTCATCGACAATCTCAAGAAGTTCAGCGCGCTCACGGGCGAGGACGCACTGTCGTGGCGCGGCTATCTCGCCGCGCACCGCAAGCGCCGCGCGTTCTTCGCGGTGATGGGCGCGACGTCCACCGATCACGGCCATCCGACCGCGCGCACGGCGGACCTGTCCCCCGCCGACGCCGAAGCGCTGTTCACGAACATCGTGAAGGGGCAGCGTTCTCCCGGGGACTCCGATTTGTTCCGCGGCCAGATGCTCACCGAGATGGCGCGCATGAGCCTCGACGACAAGCTCGTGCTGCAGATCCACCCCGGCGCGTGGCGCAACCACAACGCGCCGCTGTTCGACCGCTTCGGCCCGAACGTCGGCGCCGATATCCCGACAACCACCGACTACGTCGGCGCGCTGCGGCCGCTGCTCAACCGCTACGGCAACGATCCGGCGCTCACGATCATCGTGTTCACGCTCGACGAGACGACGTACGCACGCGAGCTCGCGCCGCTCGCCGGTCACTATCCCGCGCTCAAGCTCGGCCCGGCCTGGTGGTTCCACGACAGTCCCGAGGGCATGATGCGATTCCGCGAACAGACCACCGAGACCGCGGGCTTCTACAACACCGTCGGATTCAATGACGACACGCGCGCCTTCCTCTCGATCCCGTCGCGGCACGACGTCGCGCGGCGCGTCGATTGCTCGTACCTCGCGCGCCTCGTCGCCGAGCATCGCCTGCCGGAGGACGAGGCTGCCGTCCTCGCGCCGCAGCTCGCGTACGAATTCCCGAAGAAAGCCTACAAACTTTGATCGTCGACCGGCGAGGGGGCCCGCATGAGCACTGACAATCCGAGGAATGACACCGGTGGCAATCCGTACGCGAAAGCCACGACTGCCGGCGGCCTGATCACCAACTACCGCTGGCTCGTCTGCGCGCTGCTGTTCTTCTCGACGACGATCAACTACATCGATCGCAACTCGCTCTCGCAGCTGAAATCGACGCTGCAACCGCTGCTCGGCTGGACCGACGTCGATTACGGCTGGATCACCACGGCGTTCACGTGCGCGTACGCGATGTTCCCCTCGCTCATCGGGTTCTTCGTCGACCGGTTCGGCGTGAAGAAGGCGCTCGCGGGCGCGCTGATCCTGTGGTCCGCGGCGGCCGCCGCCCACGGTCTCGTGGGCACCGTCGTCGGTTTCATGATCGTGCGCTTCGTGCTCGGTCTCGCCGAAGCCGCGAACTTCCCGGCATCCATCAAGGCCGTCGCGATGTGGTTTCCGCAGAAGGAGCGCGCATTCGCCACGGGCATCTTCAATTCCGGCACGAGCGTCGGCGTCATCGTGTCGGGCGCCGTCGTGTGGATCGCGACGCACATCGGCTGGCAGTGGTCGTTCGTATCGATCGGCGTGCTCGGCCTGTTCTGGCTCATCTTCTGGCAGAAGTTCTTCGACGCGCCCGAGAACATCGCGCGCGTGAGCGCGGGCGAGCTCGAGCACATCAAGTCGGGCATTCCCGTCGCCGCCGCGACCGTGAAGGTGCCGTGGCCGATCCTGCTGCGTTACCGCGAGATCTGGCCGTTCCTCATCGGCAAGTTCCTCACCGACCCCGTGTGGTGGTTCTACCTGTTCTGGTTGCCGGACTATCTATCGCGCGAGCGCCATCTCGATGCGCTCAAGGCGAGCTTCTGGGTGGGCGTGATCTACGTGGGCTCGTCGATCGGGTCGATCCTCGGCGGCTGGCTGTCGGGCAGTCTCATCAAGCGCGGCTGGCCCGTGGGCAAGGCGCGCATGCTCACGATGATGCTCGCGGCGATCTTCATGCCGTGCTCGATCCTCGCGTACTACGCGAACAGCTTCACGACCTGCGTGGCGTTCATCTCGTTGGCCACGGCCTGCCACCAGGCCTGGTCGGCGAACCTGTTCACCAATGCGACGGATCTCTTTCCGCAGAAGATTTCGGGCTCCGTCGTCGGCCTCGGCGCGACGGCCGGCGGAATCGGCGGCATGTTCATGACGCTGCTCGTGGGTCTCGCGGTGCAATGGACGCAGACACAGCAGATCGCCTATCTGATCGCGGGCGTCATGCACATCACGAGCCTCGCGATCTTCTGGTTCTGGTTCCGAGGCAAGTTCGTGCAGGTCGACGTGAGCCGCGGCCTCGAGACGTCGCGCGTGCACGGCGGACTCCTGGGCGGCGGCCTCGCGATCCTCGGCGTCGGCGGGTGGATGATCGTCTACGTGAACCAGCAGTGGGAGCACATCAAGAGCATCGCGGGCGTGGGATTCAGCGGAGCGTTGCAGGCCGCGATCGCCGCCGCGGGCTTCGCCGTGATCGGGCTCGCGCTGCTGTACGCGGCGCTGCCGAAGCGCAGGCAGGTGGTCTCGGGTTGATGGCCGCGGCCGGCGCCCGTCGGCGCACGGCCGGAAGCAGAACTCTCAGCCGCTGCGGCCCTGGCGCGCGGGACTGCGGCCGCGCCGGTTGTGCGCATAGCGCTGACGCTTCTCGGCCACGGCGGCGCGCGCTCGCCTTAGCTCGGCGACCTCGGTGGCCTCGAGGAAGCCGTCGATGACGCGCGCGAGATGTTTGTGCATGGCGGCTCGCGCGGCATCCGGGTCGCGGCGCTTGAGCGCGCGCACGATGGCCGTGTGCTCTTCGATCGGCGGCTTGAGACCGCGCTCCCGGCCCTGGTCGTCGAGACGATGGCTCTGCGGCGAGCGCTGGCGGGCATCCCAGAGCATCTGCACGGCGGCGATGATCGCGCTGTTCTGCGTGCAGGTCGCGATGAGCTCGTGAAAGCGCCGGTCCGCGTCTTCGCTCATGCGAATTTCGTTCTGGCTGTTGTCGGCCCGCATTTCCTCGATGAGCTCGGTCAGGGCCTCGATGTGCGCATCCTCGATGCGCAGCGCGGCGAGCGCGCAGGCCTCGCCCTCGATCGCGCGCCGCGCCTCTAACAACTCGAACGGGCCGATGTCCTTGACGCCGGTCTGTCCGGCGGGCGGCACGCGATTCTTCACGTAGACGCCGGAGCCGAGCCGCACCTCGACGAGCTCGTCGAGCTCGAGCGCGATGATGGCTTCGCGCACCGTGGGTCTCGAGATCTTGAACGTGTGCGCGAGCTCGCGTTCCGAAGGGAGCCGCTGACCGATGGCGTACTTGCCGTCGTGAATCGCTTCAGCGAGTCGCTGCGCGATCTGTTCGTAGAGGCGGCGGGCTTCGGCCATGGGCGGCAGTATCGTGGCTGCGCAGCCCGCCAACAACAGGAATCGCGTCGACCTGCTTATGTCTGCCTGTCCACCCGAGCCAGACTGGTCAGGGAACTTGTTGCCTTTGGCCTGACCAATTGCTAGGTTCCCGTCTGGGCGGCGGGTGAGGCACTCAAGCGGCGGTACGGTCGCAGCCTCGGGTCTGTCAATTGGGGGGTGAATCGACCATGGCTACCAGAATTTCCTTCGATCTTTCACGCGTTGCATGCGGTGTGGCGCTGGCGTTGGCATCCACGGGCGTGTTCGCACAGGATGCTCCCGCCACGTCGACGTCGACCGGTGCGGTCGCCGAAGACGTCAACGAAGTCATCGTCACCGGGTTCCGCGCATCGCTGCAGAGCTCGGTCGCGGCCAAGCGCGACAACATTGCGATCACCGATTCCATCTACGCAGAGGACATCGGCAAATTCCCGGACCTCAATCTCGCCGAATCGCTGCAGCGCGTACCCGGCGTGCAGATCACGCGCGACTTCACGGGTGAGGGCACGTCGGTCGCGGTGCGCGGTCTCGGCCGCGACTTCACGCAGATCACGCTCAACGGTGCGCCCGTCGAGACCGCTTCCGACAGCAACATCGATGGCGTGAGCCAGGGACGCGGCATCGATCTCGTGCTGTTTCCCACCGAGTTGTTCCGTCAGCTCACCGTGAGCAAGACGCCGACGGCGAAGCAGACCGAAGGCGCCGTCGCGGCGAACATCGATCTGCGTATCGCGCGCCCGTTCGACAACAAGGGCCTGCATTTCAATTACATGGGCAAGGCCAACTACCAGGAGTCGGGCAAGGAATGGAGCCCGCGCCTGGGCTTCTATGCGAGCGACAGCTGGGACACGGGCATCGGCGAGTTCGGAATCCTCGCGGGTGTCGCGTACTCCGACCGCAAGTACCGTTCGGACGGCTTCAACACGATCGGCTTCACCACGGTGGGTCTCGGCACGCGTTGCAGCTTTGCGACCGATCCCCAGTGCAACAGCTTCCACAATCCCAACGACGCCACGGGCTACGGCAACACGAGCCAGGCATGGCCAACGACCGTCCCCGCGGGCTACACCTTCGGTGCCAACGGCGCGAATACCGGCGATCCGCTCACGGTGTGCGGCGCGAATGGCCAGGCCGGCGGTACCTCCGGTCTTTCATGCCGTGATCTGAGCTTCGCCATCTTTCCGCGTCTCGCACGTCCCGACGCGCTGGTCGGCGAGCGTAAGACGACCTCCGGCATTCTCTCGATGCAGTGGGCGCCATCGGACTCGCTGTCGTTCTACGTCGACAGCCTCTATTCGAAGGCCGACCACCCGTACGAGCGCAACGATCTCAACCTCGCGGTTCGCAGCACGAACACCAACATCCCGGTGAACGTCACGCTCAACGAAGACAACATCGTGACGAGCGCGACCATCGCGAACCCGCAGTGGCTCAACGAGAACCGCCCGTACCGCGAAATCACGGATTTCCTCAACGTGAACGTCGGCGGCGAATGGAAGCCGACCGAAAAGCTCACGCTCGATCTCTCGACCAACTACAACGAGAGCTCGTGGTTCCGTTCGACGAACACGTATCTGTTCAATTCCGTGCTCGGATCCGGCATCACGGTGGACATCGAGAGCGCCGGCGACGGCGTCATCAAGGTCTCGCCGAGCCGCGATCTCAACAACCTGAATTTCTGGACGTGGAATGCGCTGCGCATCCAGCCGGTCCAGCGAGAGATCTGGCAGAAGGGCGGCCGCTTCGAAGGAGAGTACGCCTTTGCCGACTGGCTCAAGCTCGGTGCCGGCGTGAGCCGCGACAAGTTCCATCGCGAGATCACGAACTGGGATGCGACGAGTTGCGCGACCGACGGCGGCAACAACACCAGCGCCGCGGGACGCGAATGTGCGGCGGCACTGACCGCCGCGGGTATCACGAACGCCAAGAACGCGGTCCCCAACGCGCAGCTGGGCAGTTACATGCAGACGTGGACGCACGGCGCCCTTTACGGAACGTCCGACTTCGACGTCGGCCTCAACAATGGCTGGGCGTTGCCTAACTACCGGCTGCTCGACCCCGCCGTGAACATCGACTATTTCGAGAACGATTTCGCAGTAGGTGGCGTCGGCGGCATCAACACCACGGGCTACAACCCGCGCGTGCTCGACGAGCAGACCGATGCGGAATACGTGGAGTTCAACGGACAGCTCGAGGTGCTCGGCAACTTCCGTTACAACGTCGGCGTGCGGCGTATCGAGACGGATCAGTTCGTGTCCGGCTACGTTACCGTGAACACGCCGTCGGGTCCGGTGCGCCAGCTGCAGACCAACAGCATCTCGTACGACAAGTACCTGCCGAGCTTCAACGTCGCGAGCGATCTCGGTCATGGCCTGGTCGCCCGTGCCGCGGCGTCGAAATCGATGACGCGCCCGCAGCCCGGCGATATCGCCCCCAACGAATCGCTCTCGGTGAACGGCGACATCCTCACGCGCGGCAATCCCGCGCTCTCGCCGTATTTTGCCGACAACTACGATCTCGGTCTCGAGTGGTACTTCGACGAGTCTGGGCTCGGTGTCGTCGCGCTCAACGGCTGGCGCAAGAAGATCGAGGGCTACACGCAGATCTTCAGCACGCCCACGCCGTTCGGTCAGCTCGGCATCGATTTCTCGACGTTGCCGATCGCGACGCAGACCGGCCTGCAGAACACCGCGAATGCGCAGTGCGGTTGCGTGGGCAATCCCAACGACGCACTCGTGCGCGTGGATCAGCGTCGCAACACGCAGGAGCTGATCACGCTGACCGGCTACGAGGTGACGTACGTCCAACCGCTCGACGTCCTGCTCAAGGGTGCGGGTTTCTCCGTGAACTACACCCACATCAGCCAGAAGTCGACGGCCGCGGTATCGAGTGCGATCACGGGTCTTTCGCCGTACACGTACAACGTCACCGCGTTCTACGAGGATCACGGCTTCTCGGGCCGCCTGTCGTACGCCGTGCGCGATACGTTCATCGAGTTCCTCGGCAACAACGAGAACAACATCGCGGGCGACAACTACCGTCAGAAGACCGGCTATCTCGATGCGTCTTTCAGCTACAAGCTGCCCATGGAGACGAAGCTTTCGATCAGTCTCGAGATCCAGAACATCACGAACGAACAGCTGCTCACGTATTTCCGTGACGACTCCCTGACTCCGCGCGCTTCGTTCGCGCCGGGTCGGCAGCTGCTGCTCGGAGTGGTGGGCTCGTTCTGACGTCGAGAGCAGGGCGCATTTCATCTGCCATCGCGGGATGCCCGTTCAAGGTACCCGCAGGTAAGTAGCTAGGCCGCTGGAGCGCACGCCGCATGATGCCGCGTGCGCTCCAGCTCTTGCGCGATCCATTCACCGGATCGATATCGAACCATCATCATCGGCGTATCTCCCGCGCGCGGCCCGCTGGAACGCGCGCCCAAATAGTTAGGCGATGCGTTGCGCCCATGGATTGTGAGCGTTACCATTCCCTTCATTGTGAGCGCTAACAGGGTCAGGTTAGCAGGCTCACTTCCAACAACTGTCGGGAGGGGAATCATGAACCGTCTTTCAAATCGTTATCGCATGGGCATATGGAGCTGCATCGGCTCCGCCGGAATCGTCTCACCCTGCGCTCTCGCGCAAAACGCGCCGGCGCCGGCGCAGTCGCCGCAATCCGAGGAAGTCGAAGAGGTGCTCGTCACCGGCTTCCGCGCATCGCTCGAGAACGCCACGAATGCAAAGCGTGCCGCGACGAACATCACCGACTCCGTGTTCGCGGAGGACATCGGCAAGTTCGCGGATCTCAACATCGCCGAGGCGCTGACGCGCATTCCCGGCGTTCAGCTCAACCGCGAGGTCAACGGCGACGGTCTGTCGATCTCGATTCGCGGCCTCAACACGAACTTCACCAAGATCGTGCTCAACGGCGCGCAGATTGCGGTCGCATCAAACGGCGCGACCGACACCGGCAACCAGAATCGCGAAGTGGATCTCGATCTCTTCCCGACGGAACTGTTCAACCGCCTCGACGTCAACAAGTCGCCGATGGCGAGCATGCTCGAAGGCGGCGTCTCGGGTGTCGTCAACTTGCGCAGCGCCCGGCCCTTCGACAATCCGGGCCTGCACTTCACCGGCTCGTTCCAGGGCACCGATTATTCCAAGGCCAGCAGCCTGGGCGAAAAGGGCACCATCATCGCCAGCGACACGATCGGTCCGTTTGGCGTGCTTCTGGGCCTCACCGCCGTGCACAATGTGATCTTCACCGACGGGTGGGAAACCGGCAATGGCGGTTATGTCAATTCCTCGGCCTTGACACCCGCACAATGCGGCGCCGGCAACACCTGCGATACCTTGGGCGGCAACAGCTACACGCTTCCGGCAACCGTTCCGGCCGGCATCAGCTATAACGGACCGGGCGGCCTGATCACCGGCGGTCAAACGATCGATGCGGCCTTTATAACACGGCAGAATCCAGGCCTGACCACGGCGCAATTCAGCAACGCACTGCTGCCGAAATTCCCCCGTCCCATGTTCGAGGAAGGCTATCGCGATCGTTTCAACGGGGTGTTCAGCCTGGAATACCGCCCCACAGATGATCTGCAATTCTATCTGGATATGATTGGCGGGGTTACGGACAACAATTTGAACCGTACCGACAGCACGCTTGGTATCCGTGCCGGCGCCGCATCGGTTCCTATCGTTCCGGTCGGCTTGCAGATCGACGCCAACAATTTCATCACCAGCGGGACCATCCTGGGCGGCATCTACGGCGTCGAAGCCCGTCCCTATGTCGAGCATGGCAATTTCTACAGCCTCAATCCCGGCATGTCGTGGCAAGTCAACGACCTGCTCCATGTCGATTTCCAGCTCAATGCCAGCCGCAGCAACTTCTTCCGCGATGCTCCGACCTTCTATGTGGTGACGGCCCCGCCGTCGCAAAATGCCAACATACCGGGCCCGACGCCGCCTGCGGGCGGGCCGGTCTCGACTTACACTCTGGCATCGCCACACGCCCTGACGACGTCGAACGTCGACATCAACAACCCGGCCAACTACCAGTGGAACAACGGCCTGGTGCGGATGCAGGATGAGCGCCACATCACCAAGACCCAAGGCGCCCACCTGGATGTGAAATATGGCGGTGACGATCTCGCGGTGAAGGTGGGCTTCGCCTATGACGACGCCTTCCGCCAGGTTATCGGCATCAATCCCGACGCCCAATATCAATCCATGGTCTGCGGTGACAATCCTAACGTCTTCCTGCCGCCGCCCAACACCAGGCTCACCGACTACACGCTCAGTCTGCGGCAGCTCTATTCGGTCGCGGGCCAGGCGAGCGACCCCAACACGGCATTCGTCATGACGACGTTCGGCCCGTATGCGTTCACACTTGCCGGCCAATACGACGCCGGCGTGATCGGCTATGTCACCAAGGACCAGCACTACTGGGGCGCGGCCGGTCCGATCGACCGCTCGGCCACGCTGTCGAAAGCCGATTCACCGAATAGCTCGGTGATCCAGAACACGGCAACGTCGATTGTGCTCTTCGCCGGCTGCTGGCAGGGCCGGACCGCCGCCTGCACGCTCGGGGCGAGCGACAGCGTCCAGACCCAGCTCATCGGATCGCGCGTGACCGTCGAGGACCTCGTGCCGCCCGCCGTCTCGGCCGTCCAAGCCGGCACGGGATTGCTCACCCCCGGCGTGCGATCCGGCGACGAGCCGGTCACGTTCAGCGCCGCGGACAACTCGGGGATCGAGAAGGCCGAGCTCGTCGACGTCACCGACGCCGCCAACCCGAGCGTGGTGGCGTCCGAGGACTACGCGACCGGCCCGAGCACCGACGCGGGCAAGCGCTGCGACTTCACGCGGCCGCGGCCGTGCCCCGACCTCCCGAACGAGACGATCGCGGCCTCGTCCCCGATCGCCGGGCACCGCACGCTGCTGATCCGCGTGACGGACGCCGGCGGCGCGACCGCCGTGAGCGCCCCATTCAGCATCTATGCGCGCGGGCCGCTCAATGGGGTCAACGGCGGCGACGGATCGCGTCTGGTTGCCGGCTTCCCCGCGAAGGTCTACCGACGCAAGGGCAAGAACCGCTACGTCGTGTTCGTGCTGCGCCCGCGGCACACCGTCTCGTACGGGAAGACGGCGCGGGTCCGCGGGACGCTCAAGGGCGCCAACGGCCAGCCGGTCAGCGGTGCCGACGTCCGCATTCTCATCCGCGAGAACCGTCTCGGCGCGCAGTACGTGGACCGCGGGGGCGTCACGACCGGGGCCGATGGGCGCTTCCAGTTCACGGTGCCGAAGGGCAACTCGCGCTTCTTCCGCCTCGCCTACCGCGCGTACAAGGGCGACGACAACTTCGCCTCGCGCTCGACCGCCGCGCTGAACGTCCGCGCGCGGATTGCCGTCAGCGGGCCGCGACACGTCCGCCGCCACGGCATCGCGACGTTCCGCGGGCGCCTCGTCGGCCGCCCGTTCCCGCCACGCGGCGTCACGCTCGAGCTGCAGATCTTCCAGCCGCACGTCGGCTGGCGCGTGTTCGGCAACACGCGCACCCGCAAGAACGGCCGCTTCCGGATCCGCTACCGCTTCCAGCCCGGGAGCCGCGGCCGCTTCACGTTCCGCATGCGTCTGCGCCCGAACGACGCCTACCCCTACACGCGGGGCTCGAGCAGACGCATGCGCGTTCGCGTGGGGTGATCGCGCCTCGGCGATCAGGCACACTAGGCCCCGATGATCCGTCGCCTGCCCCACGTCGATCACGTCGGGATCGAGGAGCGCGCCGCCTGGCTCGGCAAGCGCTCGATCAAGACCACCGCCAAGGCCCAAGGCATCCGGCTGGCCGTCTCGATGGTCGATCTCACGACCCTCGAGGGCCAGGACACGCCCGGCAAGGTGCGCCAGCTCTGCGCGAAGGCCGTGTGCCCGGCGCCGACGATCCCGGAGATCCCGAGCGTCGCCGCGGTCTGCGTCTACCCGGCGCTCGTGCCCGCCGTGCGTGCGGCGCTAAACGGCAGCGGCGTCCACACCGCCGCGGTGTCGACCGGCTTTCCGGCCGGGCAGACCTCGCTGGCGATCAAGTTGCGCGAGACCGAGGAGACGGTCGCGGCGGGCGCCGACGAGATCGACATGGTCATCTCGCGCGAGGCGTTCCTCGCGGGCGACGACGCACGCGTGATGGAGGAGATCGTCCGGGTCAAGGAGGCCTGTGGCGACGCGCACCTGAAGGTCATCATCGAGACGGCCGAGCTCGGCTCTTACGACCACGTCCGCCATGCCTCGATACTCGCGATGGAGGCCGGCGCAGACTTCATCAAGACCTCGACGGGCAAGGCGGCCAGTGGCGCGACGCCCGGCGTCACGCTCGTGATGCTTGAGGCGATCCGCGACTACCTGGAGCGCACCGGTCGCCCGGTCGGCATGAAGGCCGCCGGCGGCGTGTCGACCTCGAAGGCCGCGCTACACCGGCTCGTGCTGGTCAAGGAGACGCTCGGCGACGAGTGGCTGACGCCCGATCGCTTCCGCATCGGCGCCTCGTCGCTGCTCAACGACCTGCTCATGCAGTACGCCAAGACCCAGGACGGCCGCTACGGTCGCTCCGAGGACTTCTCGAAGGAATAGTCATGGCCGCCACCGACACCCCGCGCACGCGGATCACCTGGGACTACGCGCCCGCGCCCGAGTCCCCCGACCACGTCCGCCTGCGCGACAGCTACGGGCTGTTCATCGGCGGCGAGTTCGTCGATCCGCGCGACGGCAAGCGCGTTCCCTCGATCAACCCGGCGACCGAGGAGCCGGTCGCGGAGGTTGCCTTCGCGGGCGAGGCCGACGTCGAAGCTGCGGTCGAGGCGGCGCGCGCGGCGCAGCATGCCTGGGCCAAGCTCCCCGGCCGCGAGCGCGCCAAGTACGTCTTTCGCATCGCACGCCTCATCCAGGAGCGCTCGCGCGAGCTCGCCATCGTCGAGTCGCTCGACGGCGGCAAGCCGATCCGCGAGTCGCGCGACGTCGACATCCCGCTCGCCGCCGCGCACTTCTTCCACTACGCGGGCTGGGCCGACAAGCTCGCGTACGGCGTGGGCGGACGCAGCGCCGTGCCCTACGGCGTCGTCGGCCAGGTCGTGCCCTGGAACTTCCCGCTGCTCATGGCGGCCTGGAAGCTCGCGCCGGCGCTCGCCTGCGGCAACACGGCGGTGCTCAAGCCCGCCGAGACCACGCCGCTGAGCGCGCTGCTGCTCGCCGAGATCTGCCAGGAGGCCGAGGTCCCGGCCGGCGTGGTGAACATCGTCACCGGCGACGGCTCCACCGGCGCGGCACTCGTGCGCTCCGACGTCGACAAAGTCGCGTTCACCGGCTCGACCGCCGTCGGCAAGGACATCCAGGCCGCGCTGGCGGGCCGCGGCGTCGGGTTGACCCTCGAGCTCGGCGGCAAGTCCGCGAACATCGTCTTCGAGGACGCCGCGATCGACCAGGCCGTCGAGGGGATCGTCCAGGGCATCTTCTTCAACCAGGGCCACGTCTGCTGCGCCGGCTCGCGGCTCCTCATCCAGGAGTCGGTGGCCGACGACGTCACGAAGAAGCTGTGGGACCGCATGCGCCTGCTGCGCGTCGGCGACCCGCTCGACAAGAACACCGACGTCGGCGCGATCAACTCCGCCGAGCAGCTCGAGCGCATCGAGGAGCTCGTCGAGGCCGGCGTGCAGGAAGGCGCCGTGCGGCGCAGCATCGCTTGCGACGTGCCCGAGCGCGGGTGGTGGTTCCCGCCGACGATCTTCACAGAGGTCGCGCCTGCCCATCGCATCGCGGTCGAGGAGATCTTCGGGCCGGTCGTCTCGGTCCTGACCTTCCGCACGCAGGCAGAGGCCATCGAGAAGGCCAACAACTCGCCCTACGGCCTGGCTGCAGGCATCTGGACGGACAAGGGCTCGAAGGCCTTCGAGGTAGCTGCCGCGCTGAAGGCCGGCGTGATCTGGCAGAACACCTACAACAAGTTCGACCCGACGGCGGCCTTCGGCGGCTACAAGGAGTCGGGCTTCGGTCGCGAGGGCGGCGCCGCCGGCCTGCGGCCGTACCTGCGCGTCACGTGAGGCGCAGGCCCACGGCGGCGTTCTCGTCCGGCGTGGCGTTCCAGTAGCCGTAACGCTCGGCGATCTCGAGGAACCGCGACAGCGGCGCGCCGGCCACCTCGCGGAAGAAGCGCCCGAGCTTCGCGGTGCTGACGATGAGCATCACCGCCGGCTGTGCCCCGACGTTGCGCCAGGCGTGCCTGACGTCGCCAGGGATGTGGAAGAAGTCGCCCGCCCCCACCGGGACCCAGCGGTGGCCGACATGTGGGAAGGTCAGCGCCTCGACCTCCCCGGTGAACACCAGGAAGGTCTCCGGGTCGGCGTGGCTGTGCAGCGGCACGAAGACGCCGGGCGGGATCGTGCCGCGCATGATGCACGGGTCGTGGTCGCCCCCGACGGGCGGCGTGATGAATTCGATCGTCGGCCCGAGAATGTTGATCCTCTCGGCCGTACGCGGATCGACGAGCTGGGCGGTTGCCATGGGCGCCTGACGATGCCGCCCCCCGCCCCCGCCGCCAAGACCGCGTTTGGGGGGTCAGCGCTTCACGAGCGACCAGACGATCGCGGCAGGGATGCCGTCGAAGGCGCGCACGAACGCGTCCGGGGCGTTCGACCACGCGCCCTTCTGCATCTCGAACCACGCGCGGTTGGGCGGAGGCTCGATGAGCTCGTCTACCTCCAGCCCAGCCGCCCGGAAAGCCGAGAGGTAGTCGCTGTGGAGGTGCGGGTGCGCCCGCACGAACGCCCGCGCGCCCTCGGCGTCGACGTAGGCGGCCTGGCCTCCCAGGTGGACCATCGCCGGGTGGATGTCGGTGAGGATCACCCGGCCGCCGGGCCGCACCGCGCGAGCGAATTCGGCGATCGGCGGCGCGAGGTCGGCGCAGTGGTCGAGCGCCAGGCAGCAGACGGCGAGGGCGAAGCCGCCGTCGTCGACGGGCAGTGCCTCGAGGCGGCCGTCGACGAACGTGGCCCCGGGAACCTTCTCGTGGGCGCGGGCGAGCATCTCCGGCGACGTGTCGACCCCGAGCACCTCATGCCCACGCGCAGCGAGAAGCGCGCTGACGCGCCCGGTCCCGCACGCCGCGTCGAGCGCGCGCCCCGCGGGCAGCCTGTCGAGCAGCGGCAGCAGGACCGTCTCCTCGAGCTGGATGAGCGCGTTGCCCGGCGCGTCATAGGTCGCCGACCAGGCGGCGTAGCCGTCCCGCACCGAACGCTCGGGGTGCGCGATCGGCGCTGCGAGCCGCTCGTCCCCGTCCCCGATGACGCGCCGGATGTCGCCCACCCGCGCGGCGGCCTCGTCGTCCGTGCCGGCGATGAGGCCGCGCAGGAGCGCGAGGCCTTCGATGCCGAGGAGCAGCTCGGCCAGCGTGTGGCGTCGCGTCACGACGCCTCAGTGATCGGGCGGCGCGTAGTGCTCGGCGAAGAGCTTCGCGACGAGCTCGCCGCGGCTGGAGACCCCGACCTTGTCGAAGGTCGCCTTGACGTAGTCGCGCACGGTGTGCGTGGAAAGGTGGAGGCGCTGGGCGATCTGGCCGGTGCCAAGACCACGGGCGACGAGTTGCGCGATCTCCTGTTCGCGCCGGGACAGCTCATAGGCCTGCACGATGATGGGCGCGATCTCGGACGCCTTTGCCGCCTCGATCACGAGCACGGTGTCACCGACGCGGCCGTCGGCGTCGCGCAGGCACGATGCGTGGCACACGATCCAGCGCCCAGACGCCTGGGAGCGCAGGCGCGCGCGGGCGCTGCCGCGATCGCGGGCACGCATGATGGCGCCGATGGCGAAGGTGGGCAGCGGCAGGCCGAACGCGTGCTCGCCGTCGAGCCACGCGAGTTCTTCGAGCCAGGCCTCCGCGTCGTCGTTCACCGAGACGAGCTCGCCGTCGCGGTCGAAGACCAGCAGGCCCGGACCGCGCGCGTCGCCGCCGGCGCCCGGCGCCGACCGCGCATGCTCGCGCACGGCCTCGGCGAGCGGCCGCGACAGGCTCGCGAGCAGCCCCGTCTCGTGTGCCGCGAACGGCGCCGCGCCCTCGTCGCGCAGGAGCGTCACCAGGCCCCACGGACTCCCGTCGGCGACCAGCACCGCGCGCAGCTCGTCGCCGAAGCCGTGGGGTCCCAGGAGGGTTCGATAGCGCGTGCTGCGTCCGGGGTCGCCACCGGTCGCCAAGAGCAAGGCGCCGACCGGCGCGCTCGCCTGCGCCAGGTCGCCGAACAGGTTGACGTCGGAGGCGAAGAACTCGAGCTCCCAGGCGCGTGCGCAGACGTCGGCGCCACCCACGTGGCCGAGGTTCTCCGCTCGCGACGGCGCGGTCGGCAGCCCGGTGGCGGGGTCGGTCGACATCCACACGGAAGCGTCGAAAGGGACGACCCGCCGCAGGCGCTCCGAGGCGATCCGGAACACCTCGCCCACGGTCTCCGCCTCGCCGGCCCGCTCGATGAGCAGGTCGCGAGCACGCGCTGTCGTCGCCCCCTGCATCCGTCGAGGGTGGTGGGCGTCCCGCCCAAATGCAACCCCCCGATCAAGGGGTCGAACACCGCGCGGGCGTGAGAGGATGGCCGGACGATGAGTCGCCTCGGCGTCCGCAAGACCTACAAGCTCTACGTGGGAGGGGCGTTCGTGCGCTCGGAGTCCGGCCGCTACGACCGCGCCCTCGGCCCGAACGACGAGCACATCGCGAACGTCCCGCGCGGCTCGCGCAAGGACGTGCGCGACGCGATGGCGGCGGCGCGCAAGGCGGCGGGCCCGTGGGCGGCGCGCACGGCCTACAACCGGGGCCAGATCCTCTACCGGGCGGCCGAGGCGCTCGAGTCGCGCGGGGAGGAGCTGGGGCCGACGGCCGAGGTTGTCGCCGCGGTCGACGTGCTCGTCCACTACGCGGGCTGGACCGACAAGCTCCCGGCCGTCCTCGGCGGCGTGAACCCGGTGGCGATGCCGTACCTCTCGTTCTCGCTGCCCGAGCCAACCGGGGTGGTCGGCATCATCGCCCCCGACGAGCCCCCGCTCCTGGGCCTCATCGCGGAGCTCGCGCCGGCGCTGGCCGCCGGCAACACGGTGGTCGCCGTGATCTCCGAGCGCTGGCCGCTGCCCGCCCTCGATCTCGGCGAGGTCCTCGGCGTCTCCGACGTGCCCGGCGGCGTGGTCAACCTCGTCAGCGGCCGCCGCTCCGAGCTCGCCCCGGCGCTCGGCGCCCACCGCGACCTCAACGCGATCGTCGACGCCGCGGGCGATCCCGAGCTGGGGGCCGAGCTCGACCGCCTCGCCGCCGAGACGGTCAAGCGCGCGCGACACGCAGCACCCGCGACGACCTACGAGGCGGCGACGGCCGACGCGCTCTCGCGCCTCGAGGCGGTCACCGAGCTCAAGACCGCCTGGCACCCGGTCGGCGCGTAGTCAGGCCGGGCGGCCCTCGAACACGCCGAAGCCGATCCCGGTCGGAATCGCGCGCTCCAGCGCGAACCCGGCCGCATCGAAGAGCCCCGCGAACTCCGCGCGCGTGCGCTCGCGGCCGCCGGGGCCGACCATCATGTTGAGGTCGGAGAACTTCGCGTCCGGGTTCTCGTTGGCCTCGCCGAGGTCGCGCTCGACGACGAGGAGGCGCGCGTGCCCCGGCGCGGCGTCGCGGCACGCCCGCAGGATGCGCACGGCGTCGTCGTCCTCCCAGTCGTGGACGATCGCCTTGAGCACGTAGGCGTCGCCGCCCGGCGGCACCCCGTCGAAGAAGCTCCCGCCGATCACCTCGCAGCGCGCCTCGTCGACCGCCGCGCCGGCGACCACGTGGGGGAGGTCGAAGAGGACGCCGCGCATCCCGGGATGGGCATCGAGCAGCGCCGCGAGCAGCGCGCCGTGGCCGCCGCCGACGTCGACCACCGTCGCGAACGCGCTGAAGTCGTAGGCCGCGAGCAGTTGCCGGTTCGTCCGCCGGGTGTTGTCGGTCATCGCGCGATGAAACGCGGCGCCCTCGTCCGGATGGCTCGCCCGGTAGTCCCAGACGTCGGCGCCGTGCACCGAGCGAAACGCGCTCTCGCCGGTGCGCACCGCGTGCAGCAGGTTGCTCCAGGCGGCGAAATGGGCGTAGGCGCCGACGTATGCGGCCCAGCCGCCGATCGGCTCGACGGCGTCCGAGCGCAGACAGGCACCGACGTCGGTGAGCGCGTAACCACCGTCCGCCTCCTCGTGCAGGACGCCGGCGCTCGCCAGCGCCCGCAGTACGCGATGCAGCGACGGCGCGTGCGCGCCGGCCGCCGCCGCGAGGTCCTCGCTCGAGCGCGGGCCGTCGGCCAGCAGGTCGGCGATGCCCAGCGTGGCCGCGACGTGAATCGCCTGGGTGACCTGGTAGCCGCGGACGAGGCGGCGCAGTACGGCGGCGGGGCGCTCAGCCGCCATCGACGTGGGCATCCAAGAAACGCGCGAGGTGCTCGACGTGCGCCGCCCTGTGCTCGCGCTCGTCGTGGATCCCGTGGCGGGCGTCGGGCACGCGGACGACCTCGACGTCAGGATGCGTTTGCGCCGGGCGCGCGCGTCGAGATTGGTGTGGGCGCGCAGCACCTCGTCGATCTGCCGGCCGACCGGCACCACGGGATTGAGCGCGGTCATCGGCTCCTGGAAGATCATCGCCATCGTCGTGGCGCGCAATTGCCTCAAGCGCCGGTCGCTCGCGGCGAGCAGTTCCTCGCCGACCAGCTTGACGCTGCCGCCGGTCGGCGCGAGCGCGCCTTTCTGCAAGAGGCCCATCACGGTGAGCGAGGTGACGGATTTGCCCGATCCGCTTTCACCGACCAGGCACAGCGTCTCGCGCTCGCGCACCTGCAGCGAGACGCCGTCGATGATGCGCGGCCCTTTTTCGGATTTGCCGAG
>Ga0081455_10002201_pt1 | contig 23206 bp, 19 predicted proteins | sample TabmetS3T2R1_FD_70207 | JGI IMG/M metagenome (GOLD analysis project Ga0081455, IMG submission 70207) | Tabebuia heterophylla rhizosphere microbial communities from the University of Puerto Rico - S3T2R1 | ecosystem: Host-associated > Plants > Roots > Rhizosphere ...
TAACCGCATCGTGCATCGCTCCTCCCCTTTTACCCCGCACGCCCCTCAATAGCCTGCAGCAGCAGTGGGGTGGCGCGTTCGAGGATGCTGTGCGTGACGCCTGGCAGCTCATGGTACGTAATCATCGCGGGAAAGCTCTGTGCCAGGGCACGTCCCATGGCGACAGGAACTATTTCATCAGCCTCCCCATGGACAATGGTCACGGCCGGCGGTACAGGACGCTGAGCCAGGGTCGTTAGTGCCTGGAGGTTATCAAACCGTTCCCGGAGCAAGGCCGTGATCGGCCATACCACCATGTGTGACGCGATATCATGCATGCTGGTGAAAGGTGCAAGGAGTACAATGTGCTGAGTAGGGTAGCGAATGGCAAGTTCCAACGCCGCAGCCGCACCAAGGGAGTAGCCAAGCACATTGAGGGACCGCTCAACAGCGGAGCGCACAGCGGGATAGCGCTGTTGGAGAGTCTGCAGAGCAGCTTCAAAGGACGCAATAATGGCGTCACGTGAACTGCGGCCTGTGCACTTGCCATAGCCGGGATAGTCGATGAACAAAAACCCTGTATGCGTCTTCAGACCTAGGGGGAGATGCTCGAGCCATTCCAAGGCTAAGGAGCCATTACCATGGAACAACACCCACAGCGCCTCCGGTGGGTGCGTGGGGCTATCGTGCGGCGGCAGATAAAACACTACCTGTGGTCCCTGTGCCGTGTCATAGGCAATCTCAACGAAGTGCGGCGGTAGTGCAGCCAACACGACCGGGGCATACGGACGTGGATGGTAGATCAAGTATCCTTGCAAGTACCACGCTGCCGTGCTCACCACGACGAGCCCGACACCCACATAGAGCGCTGCCCATCCCACAAGTTTCATGGTGTGCACTCCATTACACGGGAACAAGTAGACGGCTATAAACGCTATCACACATCATATCGCAGATTGCGTCAAGCCCAGTTTTTTGCTGTAATACCACCGATGCATCTACACAATCAGTCTCAAATACGAGCGAAGGAGAGTGTGAACCCTATGGTGCACCAAGAGCCAGTGGCCACAACAGCTACGGCCAGGAGGACATTTACCCTGATGGCCGTGCACGCCCACCCAGACGACGAATCGAGTGGCACCGGCGGGCTGTTACGCCTGGCGGCAGAGCAAGGCCACACGACCATACTCGTGACCTGTACCAACGGTGATCTTGGTGACGTCAAGGACCCACGCCTGCGTCTCAAGCCGCGTGAGGAGCCTGCCGACCGTCAACGCCTCGCAGAGGTGCGTCATGCAGAGCTGCAGCAGGCCGCGGCTATCCTCGGTGTGACGTATCTCTACCCACTCGGCTATCATGACTCTGGCATGCACGGCTGGGAGACTAACACAGAGCCCTATGCCTTCGCCCAGGTAAAAGTAGAGGATGTGGCAGGTCAGCTCGTACCGATCATGCGTCAGCACCGCCCTGACGTTGTCGTTACGTATGATGAGCACGGCGGCTACGGTCATCCTGATCATATCATGGTCCACCATGTGACCATGGCAGCGCTAGCAGCTGCAGCTGATACCACGTGCTTCCCAGAGGCTGGGACGCCCTGGCATGTGCAGAAAGTCTACTACACCGCCTGGGCCCACTCGGATGCCTTACGTGTCCTCAAGATAATGCACCGCTTGGGGCAGAAAACGCCTCTGCGAGACCCGGATTTTGATCCGCACAGCCTCGGCTGCCCTGACGAGTTGATCACGACGCGTGTGAATGTGCGCCCGGTGTTACGGGCGAAATGGCAGGCCCTGTGCGCACACCGGAGTCAAATACAACAGCGAGATTTCTTCTGGTGGTTTGTGCGGCTCTCTGGACCATGGTTGTACCAGTACGAATCGTTTCGCTGTGTCTATAGTGCCCTACCCCTCCAAAGGCCAGAATTTGATGTCTTTGCCGGGCTTTGAACACGCTACTATCCCCCTCTGTCAGAACAACGACATTGCCCCTCAGTGACAAGTGTGGTATGATGGGGGTGAATATCTCATGATCTCTAATTGTTCCACTCCGGTAGGAAAGTCGTGTCCTGCGGTGTGAGGTAAGTCCTTGACACACGAGGAGTTGTAAGGGATGGCTGGACAGTCTGTGCCTCTATCACGCACCCTTCACCTCAGCAGTCCCGCCACCGTAGCCGCCGCTAAAGAGATCAATCCCCAACCAGCGCCCACCAGTGTGGGACATGCGCAATACAACTGTACGTATTATAGTACATGCCTGGGCATTGCAGCGGAAAAAGGTTGGACAGGGTTGAGCTGTGCGGCATGTACGGCCTATCGCCCCGTGCCGAGCGAAGCGATTCCTTATGATGCCTGTGCCCAGTTGCTGGGGGCAGTGCTACGTACGGCACAGCATGACTTGGAACATGGTCTGGACGATAGTTTCTGGGAAGCTGCGACGTTCGTGTTCCATCAGCCGGATTTTGCGGTCCTCTGTGGACTTCTCGATATTGACCCTGAGGCGGCTCGGCAGGCCCAGTGGACGCGCTTGACATTAGCCCAGAGACGGGCGATTGCGGAGCGCTGGCCGCAGGCCACCCGCGCTTTACACTAAAGCTGCTCTCTGCTTATATGTCAGGTGTGGCGATGGTTCACCTAGGCCTCTTTCCTCCTCTCTCCTCCTTCAGGGAGACGGAGGAAAGTGGGACATTGTGTTCTCTTAGATCACTGACTAGCCACTATCCTGACCATCTCACAAGTCCATGGACATTCTTATAAAAATCTGTGCCATTCTGGCTCTTGTCGGGCTCAACGCCTTTTTTGTCGCCGCGGAATTCGCGCTGGTAGGAGCGCGTGCGACCCGTCTGCAGACCTTCGCTGAGGCTGGAGACCGGCGCGCACGTCTGGCCCTCAGAGCCTTGGAGCATCTCGACGATTATATCTCCGGCACACAGTTCGGTATCACGCTCGCCTCTCTTGCCCTGGGCTGGCTCGGTGAGGCCACCCTGGCGACGCTTCTCGTCTACATCTTTGCTGACTTGCCAGCGCCGTTTGCCGCTCTAGCAACGCATACGGTGGCAGGGACACTGGCGTTTGCAAGTATTACCTTTTTGCATATTGTCCTGGGTGAGTTGACGCCTAAATCGCTGGCGCTCTTGCATCCGGAGCGTATCAGCCGTTGGGTGACCCCTCCCTTGCTGTTGTTTACGAGTGTCTTCTGGCCGGCGATTTGGCTACTCAACAAGAGCGCGGCAGGGTTTCTACATCTTCTTGCTGTCCGGCCGCCGACCCATGCCGAACGTGTCCATGATCCCGAGGAATTGCTCCTGTTGTTGTCTGAAAGTCGGAAGCACGGCCTCGTCGAAGAATCAAATGTCGAGATGATCGCTGGCGTGTTTGACCTCGCCCATACCAGCGTACGTCAAGCTATGACGCCACGTACAGAAATGGAAGCGGTAGAACGCGGTTGGCCACTCAACAAGGTAATCGATGTGGTCCGGCGCAGTGGCTACTCACGCTTGCCCGTTTACGATGAGGATCTGGACCACATCGTCGGCGTCTTGCTGGCCAAGGATCTCCTGGATTTTTTCGATGGCCAGACTGCCTTCAGCGTGGATGCAGTCATGCGTGAGCCCTTCTTTATTCCAGAGACTATGCGGGTGGATGTCTTAATGAAAGCGTTGCAAGAGCGTAACGCCCACCTTGCCATTGTGGTGGATGAATACGGTGGAACTCTTGGCATTGTCACGCTGGAAGATCTCATCGAGGAAATTGTCGGGGACATTTTCGATGAGTTTGACCAGAATCAAATGGCTGAAGTCGTGCAGGCGACTGCCGAAGGCCGTCTGAGTGTGCCAGGGGATATGCCGATTGCAGAACTCAATGAGCGGTACCATCTGACTTTCCCTGAAGATGACTATGTTACGGTCGCAGGATTGGTTTTAGCAGCGCTGGAACACGTTCCGACTGTCGGCGAGCATGTCCAGGTGCAGGGCGTGACGTTTCGCGTCACAGCGGTGGACCACCTGCGCATCGAGCGACTGGAGATGACGCTGCCGCCGGCGCAGGAGGACCAACAAGCCTCATAGGTAGGAAGCGGGTCAGACGTCGGCCTGCAAGACTTGCCTGGCCTCATGCAGTGCCGATATATCAGGAGCGGCTTGCACCTCCTCGGCACGCCTCATGAGCTGACGACAGGCCTGCCGTTGCAAGGCAGTCTGGCCGGTCTGTTGATAGGCCCAGGCGAGTGCGGCGAGGGACTGCAAATGCCAGGGATTGGCGAGCAACCGCTGCTGCGCCAGGGCAATCACCTGCTCCGTATTGCCGAGCCGACGCTGCAGTTCGAGAAAGAGATCCAGAAAAATATCCTTCTGCTCGCGACTGCCCCCACCGATATCGCCAATATGGTGCACTGCTGGGGCCATCAAGCGGGCTGCAGTGCTGTAGTCCTCACGTATGAGGGCCATCTCGCCTTCGAGTAAGTCAGCGCCGAGCGTGGACCAATAGCCACTGGCAGGGCCCTCAGGAAGGCTCCGTAAGAACGCCTCCTGCTGCTGCGCTTTGTCCCACCTTCCGGCACGGGCTAGGGCCAGACCAATCCAGTGGTGCATCCAGATGGTCAGATAATTCCCCTGCTGTAAGAGATGTTCCCCCTGCGTGGCCAGTTCTTGCCACATCGCGGTGTCGACCGGAGCACGGCGGATGATCTCCAGGCGCCACATGAGTTCGATGCGCTCGAACAACGGCAAGGCCGGAGACGTCGAGGCCCAGTAGTCACGCGTGAACCGTTCGTAGCCCAGAATGGCGTGCATCTCGGCAAGGTGCCAGAGGATATGCGGATAGCGTTCAAGCGATGCGGCGCGTTCGAACGTAGAGAGCGCCTGACGGTAATCACCGCGTGATTGGTACGCATGGCCAACGGCGTGGTAGGTGTAGAGACTGGTCGGATCGGTAGCCAACGAGCGTAGACTCAGGGTCAGACCCTCTTCATTGTAGCCTGATTGCTCCAGGAAAAAGCCCGTCATGGTCTGGAACACCGGCTCGTGCGGGCAGGCTTCCAGGCTCCGGCGTGCCAGTACTAGCCCGCCCCGATAGTTCCCCTGGGCAATTTGCATCTGATTGAGTTGCCAGAGGGCAATACGGTCGGTCGGATGTTGCCCCACAATCTGCTCCAAGCAGGCGTGGGCCGTGGCGCGATCATTACGCGCTAACGCGTCAATGGTCCGCACGTGCAGGTGCTCGCGCTCCGTCTGCACACTGTCCTGCTGGGCCAGCGCTTGCTTGTGCGCTTCCAGAGCCGTATCGACCTGCCCCATGCGCAAGCCCACATATGCCTTCGTGCAGTGCGCCAGGGTGAAATGGGGCTCAGAGACCACCGCCGTCGTGAGAGCCTCCATGGCACCACTGCGCCAGCGCAGGGCGAGATCCAGGCCTTGCTCATACGCCGTGAGTGCCTCTGATGATGATGTCGATACTGCTAATCCCAGTCTATCGCTCAGTGCCATCCCTTTCCCCTTCTCTCATCTGTGGCGCGGTCTCGCAGCTTGCTGTCACCTCTATGTAATGCACCTGCCCCGGTAATGCAAGTACCTCCCCTGTGTACCTACGATGCGATAGTCTGCTGCTCGACCCATGTCTGAATCGATTTTTTATAGCCTTCTGGCATGGGTAAGGCTTGGAGTTCCTGGAGGGTAAACAGTCCAACGGCCTTGTGTTCTGGACTGTGAGTGACACTGGCAAAGGGCGCAGGGTAACACCCATACGTTACAATGAGCACCTCCACACCCGTGACAATAGGATAGACCCAACTATCCAGCAGGGGACCTGGGCTCACATGTAACCCTAGTTCCTCGTGAATTTCTCGTATGACACAACCCTCAGGACTTTCCCCGGGCTCCAACTTCCCGCCTGGTAACTCCCATTCTTCGCGCTCGTTCTTCAACAACACCACGCGTTCGGCGTGTAGTACCACACCCTTCACGGATATAGGGAACCGATAGGCCCGATTGTCTTGTGGGAGGGAGGCGCCTGCGGAGAGCCGTATATACTCACTGATGGCTACTCGATCAACGTCCAGATCAAATTTCTGCACCTGCTCGAGAGGCATCCAGAGCAAGGCTTCAGCTTCCCGATTGCTGATCTCGCCTTGCCAGTCTTCTACAACGAAGTAGTGCAGCTTACGGAACTCTTGGGCGCGGTGGAGCAGTGTGCAGACATAGGTCAGGCTGGTAGGACGGATGTCCAATTCCTCCTGGAGTTCGCGCCGCAGTGCATCTTCAGGCGCTTCACCCGCTTCAATATGCCCACCTGGCAGAGCGAGCGCTCCGGGTACGACCTTCTTGGTCAGCTTGCGCTTCTCGGCTAATACCTGTTGGTTCTTGATAAGCATAAACGCGATGCAATCAAGCAACCCTGGCTGGTCCATGTTTCCCCCTCTGTATGTTTACTGGACGAGCGTGCAGCGCTGAGCCAATCTTACCCAAGACCTTGGCCGGCGTCCATACGGAGTATTGACAAACAGACGGACTTTTCGGTAAAGTGGCACTCCTACAATCCAACCATCGTTGTGCTCGTACTGACGGAAGGAGACAGTTCATGAAATCTGCTCTTGTCTTTGCCGGCCCTCATCGGCACCCAGGGGGGTGGAGGCAATGCGGTACTACAGTGTTGATGCCTGCTCTTGTTGCTCCGTCTGTCTCCTACACACGACGTCCTCGCGCCCGGCAGCGACGATAACGCTGCATCTTCCGTCTCATTTCTCATACTGGTAAAAACTCGACGTTTTTAGTTCGCTCTACATCTACATAGCGCCTACTCGCTATGGATTCCTATGCGGATATGCCCATATGGAGACGGATCTCTCAGGCGGCCACGTAGTGGTGTTGTGCTTGTGCCTCTATGCTTTGGACGCCATAGAGAAAACCCGCTCAGACCCTCGTCAGGGGTTAGGAGAATATGTTATGAGTCAAAGTAGTGCCTGGATCGCCATGGAGAAGCAATACTACGCTCAGACAGTGCGGCGTCAGCCGGTGGTACTGGTGCGCGGGCAGGGATGCCGTGTGTGGGACGCGGATGGCAAAGAATATTTAGATCTGGTTGCCGGGTGGGCGGTCAACAACCTTGGGCACGCACATCCTGTAGTCACCCATGCCGTTGCTGAGCAGGCGGCCACCCTGGTCCAGACCTCCAACCAATTCTACACGGTGCCTCAGCTCTTGCTGGCGCAATTGCTCATCGAGCACAGTTGTCTGGATCGCGTGTTCTTTGGCAATAGTGGCGCCGAGGCCAATGAAGGAGCCCTCAAACTGGCCCGCAAGTATGGTAAGCAGCGGCAGGATGGAGCCTATGAGGTGATCACCGCCGCCAACTCGTTCCATGGACGCACGCTGGCCACCCTGGCGGCCACTGGTCAGTCACATTACCAGGAGGCCTTCGTCCCGTTGCTGCCGGGGTTTGTGCATGTCCCATATAACGACGTTGAGGCCATCATACAGGCCACCACGGACAGCACCGCTGCGGTCATGCTTGAGCCAGTGCAGGGCGAAGGCGGGGTGAATATTCCTGATCCTGACTATCTGCAACGGGTCCGCGCGTGGTGTGATAGGCAGGGATTGCTCTTGATCCTCGACGAGATCCAAACGGGCATGGGGCGCCTGGGTAGCCTCTTTGGCTATCAAGAATACGGCGTGGAACCTGACGTGATGACTCTAGCCAAGGGTTTAGGGTATGGGGTTCCCATTGGGGCTTTCCTGGCGAAAGAGGGCTGCATGGCCCTGGAACCTGGTGACCATGGGTCGACTTTTGGGGGGAATGCTCTTACTACCGCGGCAGCCTATGCTGGGACGCAATATTTAATCGATCATGACATCCCGGCCCATGTCAAGCGCATGGAGACCTACCTCTTGACGCACCTGCAGGCGCTACGAGGCCAGTTTGCGTGTGTAGCCGCAGTGCGTGGGAAGGGCCTCCTGGCAGCCATGGAGTTCGACAGTGATATCGCCGGCCGCGTGGTGACGTACGCCAATGAAGCCGGCGTATTGCTCAATGCGGTCAGGCCCAATACTATCCGCTTCATGCCACCTCTCACCATTACTGTGGAGGAAATTGACGAGGCCGCAGGACGTCTGGAAGAGGCACTAAAGCATCTGTAGGGATAGGCAGGTATTGCGGAGCACTCCGTGTATGTCGAGCGCAGTGCGCGCGGCACAGGGGCAGGCCGTATGGCCCTCTTACACCTCTGTCGCCTCTATACAGACCTGGGGTTCTGGAAACTCGTGTCCCGGATCTTCCCGGAGAACACAGCAAGCCTGATGTTGCATGAGCGCGTAGGCTTCCGGGTTGTCGGAATGTATCGTCGACATGGTAAGGTCGACGGGGTGTGGCGTGACTGTGTTATCGTTGAGAAACTCCTCGGCGATGCCGCTGAGGTCGCCCTGGAGAGCAACGCCTCGTCACCCACAGGGAGCTTCGCTTCACCCGGCACGATATAACCTACGAGAGAGCTTATTGCTGTTTGACAGCAGGCTTTTCCGGAGAGGAGTGACATGAGCTGTCAAGAATCCCCGTCCCAGCAAAGCCAGCAGCCTCGAACGAGCACAGATAGACGGGTCAGGCAGAAGGGTCTCCGCAACGGCGTAACGGAGAATTCCTTTTGACTTTTGCGCGCCCTGATACACAGTGGGTGATCTCGTACCATTTTTGCAGGGCAGACATCCAAAAACAGTCAAGTTTCGTTACTATTCACAGGGACAGTGAAAAAGAATGATACAAAACTGCCCGACACATGCATGATGTATGAGAAAGACCTCGACATTTCCTCGTTCAGGCTTTTTGAGGATGGCTGCTTCTCCATCGGCTGCAAAGAGAGTCAGAGGCGCTTTCGATCAGTTGAGAGGCTCCATGCAGAGGACTGCTGCCCTGCTCTAGCGAGGGAGCTACAGCGTTCTTTGCTGCCTGGGGAGTGCAAGGGAAAACACTGGTACAACACAGAGGAAGGGAGGTATGCAGATGCAGATCTTCAGGAGGGTGGTCTTAGGAATTATGGTACTAGGGCTGACGTTGAGTACGTTAGCTATCCTGAGCTGTGGTGGAAGTGATGATGATGCTGATGAAACTAGACTGCAGGCGAACTTGTCGGCTGCCAACGAACGCCAGCCCCCTCCCCCCGCGCCAAACCCGGCAGGCAACGGCACGGCCGTACTGATCATCAGTGACGACGAACAAACGATCAATTATACATTAACCTATGCGGCGGTCAATGACGTTACACAGGCCCATATCCATGTGGTTAATTCTTCTGACCTCGCTGGGCCCATCATCCTCTTCCTGTGCACGAATGTAGGACTAGGAACGAATATGCCATGTGCTGGGGCGGGACCGATACCGACCCCACAACCCTGTCCACAAGGCTCAGTGACGATCACAGGCACTTTGACCGCGGCGGATCTGAGCTGCAAGGCCGCGACGGCTACCTCACCGGCGGTTCTCAGCTTTGCCGATGCGATCGCTCAGCTCAGGGCTGGGAACACGTACACCAACGTACATAGTACGGCAAATCCTCAGGGTGATATCCGCGGGACGGATATATTCGTAGACTAGATCTACCACCAAGTTAAGCTTTCCCTTGCATTCCCGCGATTCAGGAGGGAGGACAAAAGCCAATGAGGAATCCGGGCTGGTCTACCATGATCAGCCCGGTAGGAACCTAGCGATAGCAGAGGCTGTAGCTCTGCGGTAATCGGCGTGACCAAGACCTGATGGTTGCTGACACTGCCTACGTGTGCCCTCGCTTCACTGTAACCCTTCAGGTCCGCATCCGTGATAACCTCGACCAGCGTTATGTCAAGCGTTAAACATCGGGTGGGCTCTGCCCGCCCCTAGGGGCCTGTGGCAGCCATGGCCCACCATCTCTTTACTCCCGATCCACGCAGACTCGCAGCCCCTTAGCGATTTGCCGGCGGCGGCGGGGGCGGAAGCTTGCGCGCCTCGCATTCGGACTGAAAGCCAACACGATTATGCGTCCCGTCACAAAATGGCTTGTTGTTTGACCCCCCACAGCGGCAGAAGGAGACGCTCTCTCGTCCAGAGACATCAAATTCCCGCCCCTGGGCATCTTTGATCACAAAATCCCCAGAAATGCGCACCGGACCATTGTTGGCAACCGTGACAGTAGCACCGGCCATGTTTGCTCTCCCCTAGTAGTGGGTTGTAAAGGTGCCAAACCGGCTCGCCTATTATACACCTATACGCGATTTGCTCAATGGATTCGCGTGGTACCCTGGACAACAGGAATCTCCGGGTCCATCACAAAGCGAATCCGTGGCAAATCCGTATCCACGCTAGTCAAACTGCCGACTATCGTATGCACCACGGAGAAACCCTCGCAATGCCAGGCGGCCTCGTCGAGATACTGGAGCACGGGTCGCCCTCGCTCAGCCCTGTGAAACGTGTATCGCGGATCGACCTGTACCAGCCGTGGCCCAGGCGTGTCAATGCCAGTGACCTGTGCCAGGTGTACACTTGAGATGTATTGGATATCCGCTCCAGAGACGGTCTCAGATTGCGATAAGGCCACATCCAAAATTGTTTGTCCATCTTTGATCACCGTCGCAAAGACGCGATCATAGTGCGTGCGCAGCGCCACCTCCTCCGCGGTGTCCGCCGGAAAACCCCAGCCCTGACGCAGTGCCTGGGTTGCCGCTGGCGCGTCCGTATACGCCTGCAGTACATAGCCACGCGGATGCACCCCGGCACGCCCCATGAGACGAAGCTGGGCCAGATGAAATGATCCCACAGGTGTCTGTGGGAAGTAGCTAATAACGCAGGTCACATAGCGGGGTACAGCCGGGTGCATGGCCTTGGGCAGGCTAGAGTCTGCTCTCTCCTGCCCCACCTCAAAAGAGAGCTGCAAAATTTCCGCTCCAGGAAGTTCCCAGGCCTCTGTCTCAAAATCCTGCATCTCTGGCAACCTGGCCAGGACACTCTGCAGGTTGAGTTGACCAAACAACGGCATAACTAAAACCTTTCGCATTGATCCAGCGGCCGTCTCGTTAAAACCTTTCGCCTGGACCAAACTACGGTCTCGCTAAAACCTTGCAGCGACCAAATGGCGGAACAGGCCACGTTCTACTGCGCTGCACTGCCCACAAGGGTTGCGGCTGGTGTTGCCGGGTGCTGGAAGTGCGGCATGACTTCCCTGGCAAACAACCGTAGGCTCTTGAGTACTTGCTCCTGGGGAATTTCTTCCATACAGTTCAGGAGGAAATTGATGCGGTCCACGCCAACGGACTCCCACCTCTTCACAGCGTGGAGAATGCGCTCAGGGTTCCCGAGTGCCAGTCCCTCTGCCCCTTCTCCCTGGCTGTCCGGCCCTACCGCCTGCCGACGCAGTTGCGGTAGCAGGCCCAGCGACTTGTATGACTTCGAGGGAAAGGCTTCGCGGGCCGAGACCAGCTGCGAGGCCAGATAATTAAAGGTCGTGGCCATGTGCCGTCCAATGCGGCTCCCTTCGGCATCGTCCTCATGGCAGCACAGGAAATTCACAGTGTTCACTTGCTCGTTGACAAAATCACCGACCGGATTGCATAGCTGGATACGCCGACGATACTCCTTGATCTTTTGCTCTTGCTCAGCAAATCCCGCAAATGTCAGTCCCAGGCTGCCTAGACCCCGGTCAGCGGCATCGAGTTCCGTACCTGCGCTCGTGACCGCCACCCACAGAGGTGGATGCGGCTTCTGATACGGCTTCGGCAAGATGGTGCGCGGCGGCATGGACCAGAATTCTCCCTCGTAACTAAACGTCTCCGTAGTCCACATTTTGGGCAAGCAGCGCACAAACTCGTCCCAGCTCTTCTTGGTGGTGTCTGGATGCGCCCGGAACCCACCCAATTCGGTCCAGGTCGCCGACCGCCCCGTGCCGACCTCTAAACGTCCCCCTGAGAGCAGATCCAGCACCGCCGTACGCTCAGCAATCTTGATGGGGTGGTTGAACTCTGGCACACAAACAACGATGCCATGCCCCACTCGAATATTTTTCGTGACCATAGCACAGGCCGTTAAAAACAGCTCTGGCGCCGAGCAGTGCGAATACTCTTCGAGGAAATGATGCTCCACGGCCCACACCTGATCAAATCCCAGCTCGTCCGCCAGTTTGACTTGCTCCAGCGCATTGTTGTATACCGTCCGCTCTGACTCTCGCGTCCACGGACGGGGCACTGACAGCTCATAAAAAAGGCCAAATTTCATCGCCTGTCTCCCTCATACACTCTGTCACAGCCTATGATTTCAGTATAACCGTGCTGGTGCAAGGTGCGGTCAATTGCCAGCCAGCGCTGCAAGTGGTGCGTAATCACTCGTGGCGCCATGGCCACCGGCGAACTTGAGTGGTGTAATGCCGGCCTTCTTCACGGTATTGACCACCGCTGCGAGTGCCGGGGTGATCTTGTCCGGCAACGGCGCGGCGCCCGGGCTCCAGAGGTCGGTGACAAAACCCAGTTGGGCATCTGCAATGTAACCGATCAGCATGCCGTTAGCGTGGGGGTTCTCGGCTAGATAAGCCGTGACCTGGCGCTTACCGTCCGAGATCGTGTATTTATCAGCAACTTCAACAATGGGCGTTTTGCTCAGATCACGCGGCGTGAGATCGGGGTTACGGGTGAACGGCATGGCCAGCACCTTGCGGAAGTGATCGGCGTTGCCCTTGCCAACTACAAGAGTCGCACCGGCAGCCGCATACGCACGGAAGCCGCCGATATGATCCATGTGGTGATGCGTGAGCACCAGGTACTTGATGGGCTTGCCAGGATACTTCGCCTGTGCCGCAGCGATCGTCCAGTTCGCCTGCCAGTCACTCACCGGCGCGTCGAACACTACCAGGGCATCGCCTAGCTCGACGATCAGGCTGTGGTGCGAACCACCAACCGCGTGCTGCACGCCGGGCGCGAGCTCGACCAACTTCAAACCGTCAGTGGCACGCGTGTCGAAGCTCGGGTTATCGGAATCGAGGTAGATACCGATGAACTGGCGGCGCAGCACCCACTGATAGGGCACATTGCCGCTCGCTGGCTTCGGCGCGGTGCCTTGCAGCGCGGCGGGAACCTCGAAGCGGCCGGCCGGCAGCGGTGCATTCGCGTTCACGTCCGTGATCTTGATCTCGGCCACAACCGTGCCGTTCAACTCGTAGTGCTGGCTCGTGGCAACCCGAACGCCGCCCAGCGTGCGCCAGTCAGCCAGCGTCAGGTCGTACGTCGAGTCGCCCCAGACGTTGTCGTAGTCGAGCGTGCGGATGCGCGCCGGCAGGTGTGTCTGCGGATCGAACATGACAATGAAGTTGTAGGGGCCGGCCTGATAGGTAAGCGACGGATAGGTCACGCTGCCGACAGTGATGGCCGGGCTGGCGCTCACCTTGTCGGGATGGTTACGCATTTCGAGCAGCAACGAGGCCGAAGCGCGCCGTAGCTCACGCTGCGTAGCGATAAACCGTAGGCCAGACATGGCGTGCCCTGGCGGGTTCGTTTCCCGGTTCTGCTTGTTGCGCCCGTTACTGTCGATACCAATAACATAACCAGCTTCGGGTGTCATAATCTCGCTGAACTGGAAGGTCCGTGGTGACGGATAGAGGAAATTCTTCACCCAGTCCACACGCACCGCATGGGCCGTGAAGTCGCCCGTCATCTCAAAGGTCGCATCGGCCACATGCCGCGGCTCGCCGCCCGCTACCATCGACTGCTCCGGCTCCCAGTACCGCACGGTGCCCTTCACTACGAGCGTTTTTACCTGCGTCAGCCCCTCGGCTCCGCCCAGAGCAGTAAGCGCGTCGCTGATCAGATCCTGTGCATATGACGGCGTTGTCACACACACGCCCACACCCAGCAACAACAGCAATAACAGAGTACGTTTCACAATTCCTCCTTTGGCTTAGACTATGAGCGACTATTAAATTCGTGGAGACACCTCAGCGTCCGACTCTGATTTTTCTTGAGAAGCGCTGAGCGCTTCCCAGCCTATGGGCTTAGAGCGCCTGGTACACCGCCGCTTCGTACGCACGAAAGAGTGCGATCGTCTTGGGATCAAAGAACGGTAGAATCTGCGTCAAGAACACGCCAGTCACACGTTTCGTCGGATCGATCCAGAAGAAGGTGTTGGCGAGTCCTGCCCACGCCAGGCTCCCAGGCGAGCGGCCTTGCGGCGTTTGCGCGGTATTAATCAGAAAACCTAAGCCCCATTTCTGCGGCATGCCCGGGAAAAAGTTGGCGGGGTGGGTGAACTCCGGCAGGGCCGCCTGCAACTCGACGCAATGCAGGTCGCCGATGTGATTCTGCGCCATCGTGTGCACCGTCTCGGGCTGTAATACCTGGTTGCCGTTGAATGTACCGCGATGCAAGAGCATCTGGATGAAGCGCAGGTAATCTGGCGCGGTGCTGTACAACCCCCCACCGCCATTCTGAAACTGCGGCTCCTGCGGGAATTCTAACGGGAAGACAGCGAGTGCCCCATCTGGCCCACGCATATGCACACTGGCCAGCCGCGTCCGCTGCGACGGCGATATTTTGAACGAGGTGCTGTGCATCCCGAGCGGCGCAAAGAGGTTTTGTTGCAGATAGTCGCCTAGCCTTTGGCCGCTCGCCGCCTCAACGATCTTGCCCACCCATTCGGTATTGATGCCGTAGCCCCAGCGCTCGCCAGGATCGAATAACAGCGGAGTCGTGAGGGCGGCATTCTCGCAGGTGATGATGCCTGGTGTGCCCGTGGCTGCCTGGTACTGCCCAATGTCAGTGTTAAAAAACTCCAAACCGAAACCGGCGGTGTGAGTCAATAAGTGCTTGAGTGTCATGGCGCGCCTGGACGCGCGCAGCTGCGGGGTGCCGGAGGCATCGAACCCGGTGAGCACTTGCACCTGCCCCAATGCCGGCACAACGTCAGCCGCCGGGGTGTCGAGCGTCAGTTGGCCACGTTCGACGAGTTGCATGGCGGCAGCGGACGTGATGGGTTTGGTCATCGAGGCGATCGCGACGACCGTATCGGGCGTCATGGCCGCGTCTGTCCCAAGTTCGCGTGTGCCGAAAGCGCCTTCGTACACGATGCCCTGATCGGTAGCGGCCATTGCCACGACGCCGGGCACATCGTGTGCCTGCACCGCCTGACGTAAAACGTGATCGATTGCTTGTGTGTTGGCCATCTCGCTGCTCCTTCGCAATGGGTGAGGTGTATACACGTACGAACCACTAACGCGGTTCAAGAGCGCATCGACTGCACAAGACGTTTTTCTCAGTCTCTCGTTGCCGTGCCGCATGACCAATGATGCAGCCGAACTGACCTCCAACGTCACGCCAGCTCATGACGTAGCGCCCTAGCCTCCTGGAGGTCGGCGGTGTCAAAGCCCTCGGTGAACCAGTTGTAGACCTCGGCCAGCAACTGACGGGCCTCATGGCGCTGGCCCTGCTGCTGCCAGAGGCGTGCGAGGCTGGTGGCAGTGCGCAGTTCCAGCGACCTTGCCTGCTGGGCATGCGCCACGGCGAGGGCGTGCTGGAAGCAGGCGTGTGCTTCGGTGTGGTTGTCTGGAGACTGTTGCAGCAGCAACGCGCCTTTGAGGCGATGGAGCTCGGGCTCGTACACGCCTTCGCCGGTTTTGTCTGCAAGCGTCAGCGCTTCCGCGAGCACTGTGAGGCCTGCTGCTGGCTGGCCCATGGTCCCATATGCCTCGGCGAGGAGCGCCAGACAATACGGCCGTAGTACCTCTGCTCCTGTGGCATGATAGGCCGTCAAGCTCTGCTGGATCTGCTCGCTCCTCTCCCTGGCCTGTCCCTGCTGCACCAGCGCCCAGCCGCGCAGGATAGCACCCCGTGCCCTCCAGTACGGGAAGCCCTGTTCCGTGGCCAGGACAATGGTGGCTTCGGCGCGCTCCTGGGCGGCACGCCATTCCCGACGGAACTGATGGAACATCGCCGCAAAGCTCAAGGCAAAACTCAGACTAAAGGGGTACGCCACCTGTTGCGCCAGGGTCACCGCCTCCTGGCTCCGCGCCAGTCCCTGGTCGGGATAGCCCAGGTACCACAGCACCCACGCAGCATGGCTACGGCACACCACGCCCGCGTCCTCCCCATAGAGGACCGCCGCGGCGCGGTGCTGCTGAGGGTCGTAGAGCGCCATCCCCTGCGTCAGGTGCGTGAGTGCCGAGGCTGGTGCTCCCAGGACGGCCAATGTTGTCCCCAGGGCACGGTGGGCCGCCACGAGCATCGCGGGATCCTGGGCTTGATGCGCCAGGGCGAGGAGCTGTTCGCCCAGAGCGTGCGCCGTCTGCAGCTCGGCGTGCACATGATAATAGTTCCACAGACCACGCAGCGCCGGGAAACGCTGGCGGGGGTCTTCCAGGTGTTGACAGAGGTGCCGGGCACGGGTGTAGGTCTGTGCTACCTCAGGCGCCGCATAGCTTTTGGTGGCAATCAGCGACGCCCCCAGGGCGAGGTGCAGTGTGAGTTCTTGCTGGTTGCGCTCCGGGGTGGCGGGGAGCCTTGGCACCAGCTCCAGCGCCTGGGTGAGGTGGCTGAGGGCTTCCACATGCGCCGAGTGATGGGCCGCCTTCTCGGCCACACGGGTCAGGTATGCTACCGCTTTGGCCGCGTTGTCCGTTCTGGCGTAGTGATAGGCCAGGCGTTCATAGGCGTCTTCCAGCCGCTGTGTGTACAGCGTTTCCAACGCCTGCCCGGCGGCAGCATGCAGTGCCTGACGGCGGGTCATCAAGAGACTCTCGTAGGCCACCTCGTGGGTCAGAGCGTGCTTGAAGGTGTATTCCGGCTCGGGAAAGAGGTGCGTTTCATAGAGGAACTCGGCCGCCTGAAGGTGTGCCAGGCCACGATGCAAGGCCTCTTCGTGCAGCTCGGCGATGGCGCGTAGCAGGGGAAAAGGCACCTCGGTGCCAATGACGGCAGCCGTCTGGAGCAGGCGCTTCTCTTCCGGCGGCAGACGGTCGATACGGGCGGCCAGTACCGCCTGCACCGTGGCCGATACCTGGATGGTGGGGAGTGCCTGCGCCAGGCGATAGGCACCCTGCTCGCCCACCAGGACGCCGGTCTCCACCAGTGTGCGCACGCTCTCCTCCAGGAAGAAAGGATTGCCCTCGGTGCGCGCAATTAAAAGCCGTTTGAGCGGCTCCAGACCGGGGTCATCCCCCAGGAGCGCCTGCAGGAACTCGTCGGCACTGGCCGGGGGCAGCGGGTCAAGTCGCAGTTGCGTGTAGTAGGTCTTGTTGCCCCAGCCGTGCTGGTACTCGGGGCGATAGTTGACCAGCAGCAGCAGGCGAGCCGTAGGCAGGCTTTCGACCAGGCTGTCGAGGAGGGCCTGCGTCTCGGCATCAATCCAGTGCAGGTCTTCGCAGACGAGCAGCAGCGGCTGCCCCTGACTTTCGCGCAGCAGCACGCGCTTGAGGGCCACCAGCGTGCGCTGACGGCGCTGGGATGGATCCAGCCGCAGAAACGGGCTGTCCTCCGGCAGGGCGTCAAGCAGCGCCAGGAGCGCTGGCACGGTGTCCTGGAGCGTGTCATCGAGCGTCAGCACCTGCCCGGTCACCTTGGCCCGCACGGTGCGGGTGTCGTCGTGCTCCTCGACGTGGGTGTAGCGCTTCAGCAGGTCCAGCACCGGGAAATACGGCGTTGCCTTGCCATAGGACACCGAGGCGCTCTCCAGCACCAGCCAGCCCTGGGTGCGGTGCGAGTGCACAAACTCGTACACTAGGCGCGACTTGCCGACGCCGGCCTCTCCCACTGCCGCAACCACCTGGCCATGCCCAGCCCCTACCCGCTCCAGGGCCTGGCACAGGCTTTCCAGCTCGTACTGCCGTCCCACAAAGCGCGTCAGCCCCCGCGCCGCGCTGGCCTGTAAACGGCGACGCACCGCACTGGTCCCGACGAGTTCGAACACCTCCACCGGCTCCGCCAGGCCCTTAACGGGAATCGGGCCTAAGGCATTGACCTGCACCAGCCCTTCCACCAGCCGCAGGGTGGTGGCGGTCAGCAGGATACTCCCCGGCGTGGCGAGTTGTTCCATACGCGCCGCCAGGTGCGTCGTCTGCCCGATGGCCGAGTAGTCCATGTGCAGGTCGTTGCTGATGGCCCGCACGACCACGTCTCCGGAGTTGAGCCCGACGCGGCTCTGCACCACCAGACCGTGCGTCCGGCGCAACTCCTCGGCATAGCGGCGCATGGCCGCCTGTATAGCCAGGGCGGCGTAACAGGCGCGCACGGCGTGATCCTCGTGGGCCACAGGCGCCCCAAACAGTGCCATAATGCCGTCACCCATGACCTGGTTCACCGTGCCCTCGTAGCGGTGCACGGCGGCCATCAAGTACTCCAGGACCGGATCGAGGATCTGCCGGGCTTCCTCAGGGTCGCGGTCGGCGATCAGCTCCAGGGAGCCCTTCAGGTCGGCAAACAGCACCGTGACCTGCTTGCGTTCGCCTTCCAGGTCGCTGCGCGCCGTCAGAATCTTCTCGGCCAGGTGCGGTGGCGTGTAGGAGAGTGGCTCACGGTCCTGGGGGCTGGCGGGTAGCGTGGCTGATGCCTTGTCTCCCGTCCACACCAGCATGGTGCCGTTCTGGTCTATGGCAAGCTGTTTGACCTCAATCAGCTCCAGCTTCAGATCGTCGAGGTATGCCGCATCCAGGTCAAACTGCCGCTGCAGGGCCCGATACGACAGCCGCTTGTCGTGCTCGAGCCAGGTGATGACCTGCGCCAGCACCTCCTGAAATGTCACGACTAACCCTCCATTTACCATGGGGCTATGCCAGAGCGCAGTCTGTGGACCGCAGGTCTCCCCCTCGCCAGGATATCGTATGCGGCAGGCAAAAGGAAGCTATTTCTCTTGCCGCCCATACACCGTGATGCAGAGGATGGTGTCAGTCGTCCTGCCTGCTGCTCAGGGTCGTTCGGGAACCCATGCGTCTACGGATCTCGACCGAAAATCTCAGAGGAGTATACTACTACAGCGTCAACATACATGGGGATGAGGCGCTTCAGGTCCTGGAAAAGCCCCTAACCCTTTCCCTCCGGGAGAGGGGAAAGAATGGGTCCATCAAAATCAACGTGAGGAGTGCCGTGAAGCGGGTCGCCTCCAATGCGCCAGCTGAGGTGCTGGAAGATGTCAAAGTCCGGGTGGAGGGTGTCAGCAAATACATGCTTCAGCACGGGCAGCCGTTTGCTGTACTCCAGGACGTGGACCTGTACGTGAACGCCGGCGAGTTCGTCAGCCTCATTGGACCAAGCGGGTGCGGCAAGAGTACGCTGCTCAATATCATTGCCGGACTCGATCAACCCTCAAGCGGTATGCTCTACCTGAACGGACGCCGTGCAGAGCAACGCCTGGGCACGGTGGGGTATATGCAGCAGAAAGACCTGCTGTTGCCCTGGCGGAGTGTCCTGGATAATGTCATCCTCGGGCTGGAACTCCGGGGGATGTCGCGGCGGTTCGCGCGGGCACGAGCCCTGGCCTTGATGGAGCAGTTTGGCCTCAAAGATTTCGAGATGGCGTATCCTTACGCTCTCTCAGGTGGTATGCGGCAGCGCGCCGCGTTCCTCCGGACGATCCTGCCTGAGCACGAGGTCTTCCTGCTCGATGAGCCCTTCGGTGCGCTCGATGCCCTCAATCGCGCTCAGATCCACGAGTGGTTGCTAGGACTCTGGGCAACCCTGCATAAGACGATTGTGCTTGTAACGCACGACGTGGACGAGGCTATTTTCCTGTCGGACCGCCTGTACGTCATGACGGCTCGGCCAGGACGAGTGCAGCTCGTACAGGTGATCGACTTGCCCAGGCCACGCCGCCTCGAGATGGTCACCACAGCGCATTTCGTGGCGCTCAAAGCCCGGCTGCTCGCCGCCCTCCGCCAGGAGCGTGCGGCTGAACCCTAAGGATGAGAAACGATGCGCACGCCAGACCTCATCAGTCCCGTTTCTGAACAGCCTGCTCCAGCGCCGCGGGCAGCTCCATACACCGGGCGTCTACGCCGGCTGACCGGTAGCTGGATGCCGGCAGCCCTCATCGTGCTCGTACTCCTGGGTGTCTGGGAGAGCTACGTGCGCCTCTGGGCCGTGCCGAAGTGGCTGCTGCCGGCTCCCTCGCTCATCGCCATGACCCTCGTAGTCAGTTGGGAGCTCCTTCTCGACCACACCCTGGTGACCTTGTTGGAAGTGGTCGTAGGATTCGGCCTGTCGCTGCTCGGTGGCGTGGCGCTGGCGTGCGGTATCGCTGCGTCGCGGACGCTGGAACGGGCCCTCTACCCGTTCGTTATCGCTTCGCAGATGGTACCCATCATCGTCATCGCGCCGCTGCTGCTCATCTGGGTGGGGTATGGCCTGACGCCGAAGGTTATCGTGGTCGCGCTCACTGCCTTCTTCCCCATTGTCGTTAACATGGTCGACGGCTTAAAATCCGTCGATCCAGACGTGGTCAACTTGCTGCGTACCATGGGGGCGAGCCGTTGGCAGATATTCGTCAAGGTGCAAGTGCCTACTTCCCTCCCCTTCCTATTTTCCGGGCTGCGGGTAGCAATGGCAGTCAGCGTCATTGGTGCCGTCATCGGCGAGTGGATGGGCTCCAGCCAGGGGCTCGGCTATCTGATGATCCGCTCCAAGCCTCAGTTTCTCACTGAGAGAGTCTTTGCGGCGATTGTCGTACTGTCAGTAATGGGGGTGGCCCTGTTTGTGCTAGTCGGGGTCGTTGAAAAACTCGCTATACCCTGGTGGCACAACGAGCAGCGGCAGCGCTCTCTGTCACAGGAGGAGTGAGTATGTCTCAGTACCCACGCAGATGTGCAATGCTATGGAACCTGTTCGTGCTGATGCTTTTGGCCTCTGTCAGTCACAACGTCTACGCGCAAAATGCTCCGCTGAAGCTGGCGCTCGACTGGTATCCCAACGCCAACCACTTGGGCTTGTTCATTGCGCAGGCGAAGGGTTACTTTCGGCAAGAGAACATCGAGGTGACGCTGTATACCCCGGTAGATCCGTCCACCGTGCTGCAGACGGTCGGCAGCGGCACCGATGACTTTGGCATTAGCTACCAGCCGGATGTGCTCCTGGCGCGCGCCCAGGGAGTGCCGGTGGTCTCTGTGGCTGGCCTGGTACCGCACCCACTCAACTCCGTCATAGCGTTAAAATCGTCTGGCATCACCAGACCACGTGACCTGATCGGCAAGAAGGTCGGCTACCCGGCTATCCCTACCAACGAGCCACTGCTGGGGACGATGCTCAAGACGGATGGCGCGCGTGGGCTGCAGGACGTCGAGCTGGTCAACGTCGGGTTTGATCTGGTGCCAGCCCTCATCAGCCGGCGCGTGGACGCGGTTGTGGGCGCCTACTGGACGCACGAGAGTATTATGCTAGAAAATCAAGGGCATCCTGTGCACATCATGCGGATGGAGGAATGGGGTGTGCCGGACTACTACGAGCTAGTGCTGGTGACCAACGAAAGTATGATCAAGAGCAAGCCCGAAGTCATAACGCGCTTCCTGCGTGCTGTCCGCCGAGGCTACGAGGACGCTGCCCAAGACCCCCAGGCCGGCGTGGACATTCTCCTGAAGGGCACAAAGGCCGAGGTAGACGAAAAGATCGAACGCCCCGGCGCCACACTGCTGGCGCCGCTGTGGAAGACGGACAAGACCCCGTTCGGCATGCAGGATGCCGCCAAGTGGGAGAGCTTCACCCGGTGGATGCAGGCGAACGGACTACTGGCGAGCCCTGTCAAAGCTGAGGATGCCTTCACAAACCGCTTCCACAGTGGTAATTAGGTTAGAAGGAACGTACGTATGACATTGACCCAGGAGCTGCGTCATCAGCATCACGACCTGTGGCACCGGATGGTCACGCACCCTTTTGTCAGCGAGATGGGCGACGGCACACTCTCTGTTGAAAAGTTCCGCGCCTATTTCCTCCAGGACTATGTGTTTGTGCATGACCTGGTGGCGATGACCTCTATGGGCCTCGCCAAGGCCCCTACCTTCCTGGCCGCCAACCAGCTGCACCAATTCCTGGCCGGCATCCTCAATCCTGAAAACGACCTGTTCGTCCGGGCGTTCACAGAACTGGGTGTCTCTGCCGAGGCGTACGCAGCGGCCAGCGCCTCGCCCGTCACACAGGCATTCGGCGATTTTATGGTGCGGACTGGTCTTGAGGGGAGTTTCGAGGACATTGTTACTGTGCTCTACGTCACTGAGGGCACGTATCTCGATTGGGGTACGCGGCTTCTCGAAGCTGGCAAGAGACCGAGCCAGCCGATCTATCAGGAGTGGATTGACATCCACGGTCCACAGGTGCTCGGCGCCTTTGTGGCGTGGCTGGGCCAGCACCTCGATAGGGCTGAGCTTGGGAGCCATCGTGCTCGCATTGACAGGCTTTTCCACACGACACTACGGTACGAGTACCTGTTCTGGGAGGCGGCGTATCACGGCAGTGCATCCTGGCCTGACCAAAACGCGGGGTAATGTGGCTATGCCAGAGACACTCGGTGCGCCGGCTACTGTATGCACCAGCAGCAGGGTCGCCGTGACGTTTGATAGCGCATGCATGGGCTCGGTTCAGTGCATACCACCCGGTATGCCGCCGTCAATGACCAACACCTGCCCAGTGACCGACTCAGCTCGGCAGAACATGACCACCTGCGCAGCGATGTCCTCTATGCTCGCTACCCGACGCAACACCGCCTGATCCCGCGCCATCTGGACAATCTCTTCAGGAAGCCGTTGAGCCATGCGGGTTCCTTCGACCAATCCAGGTGCGATACAGTTGGCCGTCACGTCTGGGGCGAGTGCGACTGCGAGACAACGGGTGAGGTGGATCAACCCTGCCTTGCTCGCCGAGTAGGCAATGCTGCTACTCGCCGGGTACAGTCCCCCCAGCGAGGCGATGTTCACGATCCGACCTGCCCTATGGGCGCGCAGGTGCGGGGCCAATGCTCTCGCGAGCAAGTACGGACCACGCAGATTCGTTTCCAAGACACGGTCCCAAATATCTGCGGTCAGCGTGGCGAGGTCGGTGAACGGAATCCCGATATTCCACGCTGCGTTGTTGACCAGAATGTCCACCCGACCAAACTCCCTCACTACTCTGTCGACGGATGCGTCGATGGCAGCCGGGTCACGTTGATCGAGCTGCACGGCCAGGCTTTGTCTCCCGGCTGCTCGCAGGGCATCAACAGTCGCGGCTGCGGCTTCCAGTTGGCCAACGTATGAGATGGCGACATCGGCACCGGCAGTAGCCAGGGCT
>Ga0081455_10002202_pt1 | contig 23200 bp, 16 predicted proteins | sample TabmetS3T2R1_FD_70207 | JGI IMG/M metagenome (GOLD analysis project Ga0081455, IMG submission 70207) | Tabebuia heterophylla rhizosphere microbial communities from the University of Puerto Rico - S3T2R1 | ecosystem: Host-associated > Plants > Roots > Rhizosphere ...
CCAGGTACTCCTCGCTCATGCCGTGGGTGGCGCGCTGATGGAACGTGGCGCTGGGCTCGTCGAACTCGTAGATCACGCCCTGGTCGCTGCCCGACAGCTCGACCGCCCGGCCCACGATGGTCTCGAGCACCGCGTCGAGATCGAGTGTCGAGCTGACCGCCTGGCTGACCTCGCCGAGAGCCTGCAGCTCGCCCACTGAGCGGGTGAGCTGGGCGGTGCGCGCCTCCAGCTCGTTGAACAGGCGCACCTTCTCGATCGCGATGCCCGCCTGCTCGCTGAAGGTCTGCAGCAGCGGAATATCGTCACCGCTGAACGGATAGGGCTCCCCGTCGGGGCCGCTGCGAGCGATCGCGATCGCTCCGAGGGCACGGCCCTCCCGCATGATCGGCAGGGCGAGCACGCTCCGGTAGCCCGAGAGACGGGCCAGCTCGCGGACCGAGTCCGAGACCTGGGAGTGAGCGGCGATGTCGGGAACGTTGATGACCTCCCGCCGCAGGATGGCCTGCGCGACCAGCGTGCGGCTCTCCGAGAGCCGCTGCGGGAACGTGGCCTGGAACTGGGCCATCGCGTTCACGGGCAGGTTGTGGTGGGCCGCGAAGTGGATCTCGTCATCGTGCAGCTGGTACACCAGCGCGAATCGCGCGTGGCACAGGGGGACCGCGCTCCGCACGATGGCGTCGAACACCGGCTGGGTGTCGGTCGCGGAGCCGCTGATGACGCGCAGGACCTCGCCGGTCGCGGTCTGCTGCTCGAGCGCGTTGGTCAGCTCGCGGTTGCGCTCCTGAACCTCGGTGAAGAGCCGCACGTTCTCGATCGCGATGACCGCCTGGTCCGCGAAGATCCGGAGCAGCTCCATCTGGCGGTCCGAGAAGCGGCCCGGCTCGTGCCGCGCGACCGAGATGGCCCCGATGGCCCGGCCGTCTCGGATCATGGGGACGGACACGAGGGCCCGGAACTTCATCGCCCGGGCGACATCGCCGACCGCGTAGTCGGCATCGGTGCGAACGTCCTCGATCTGCGCGATGGCCGCGCTCAGGACGGCCCGGCCCGCGGTGGTGCCCCGGTCCACCGGGCGGGGGAAGGCACGATGCGCCGCCGCGAGCCCCTCGGCGGTGTGCCCCTGGGAGCCGACGAAGTGCAGCATGCCCGCGTCGACCTGGAAGACCTGGCACAGCTCGGCGCCGCACAGGTGAAGCACCGCCTTCGCGATCGTGTCGAAGACCGGCTGCACGTCGGTGGGGGAGCTCGAGATGACGCGCAAGATCTCGCCGGTCGCCGTCTGCTGCTCGAGGCTCTCCGTCAGCTCGCGATTGCGGGCGTCCAGCGCGGTGAAGAGCCGGACGTTCTCGATGGCGATGACCGCCTGGTCCGCGAAGGTCTGGAGCAGGCCGATGTGGGCGTCGGAGAAGGGGCCCGGCTCGGCACGGGCCACCATGATCACTCCGATCGGCTCGTCGTCCTTCATCATCGGCACGTAGAGCCCGCTGCGCAGGCCGACCGCACGGGTCAGCTGGTGAGCCCGATACTCCGGATCGGCCTCGACGTCCGGGATGTGGACGATCGCGCGCTCGAGGATCGCCCGGGCCGAGCCATGGTCGCGGCTGGCGCGCACCGGGTAGATTCGGCGGACCTGCTCGAGGCCTTCCGGGGTGAAGTTGTGCTGGGCGACCTGGTGGATCAGCTCGCCGTCGTACCGGAAGAGCGCGCTGAAGAGGCCGTTGCAGAGGCGGACCGCGCTCTCGACGATGGTGTCGAAGACCGGCTGCACGTCGGTGGGCGAGCTGGAGATGACGCGCAGGATGTCGCCGGTGGCGGTCTGCTGGTCCAGGGACTCGGTGAGGGCGCGGTTGCGTTCCTCGAGCTCGTCGAAGAGCCGGACGTTCTGGATCGCGATGACCGCCTGGGCCGCGAACGTCTCGAGCAGCGCGATTTGCTTGCCCGAGAAGGGACGGGCCGATCCCCATCGCTGCACCGTGATAGCGCCGATCGGTTTCCCTTCTCGGATCATGGGCACCGACAGCACGCTGCGCAGACCGGTGTTGTCACGGAGGCCCACGAGCGTGTACTCGGGGTCCTCGCGGACGTCGGCGATGTGGGCGGGCGTGCCGGATAGCACGGCGCGGCCGGTCGCGTGGCCTCGATTCGCGGCCATCGGGTAGGCCAGTCGGAGGGCCACCGCCTGGTCTGGGTTGGCATTGTCGAGGGCTTCCAGGTGGATCATGTGCCCGTCGAAGATGAGTACGCTCGCCGAGTCCGCCGCACACAGCGCTCGGGCGTTCTGCGCGATGGTGTCGAACACGGGCTGGACGTCGGTGGGCGAGCTGCTGATGACACCCAGGATGTGGCTGGTGGCGGTCTGCTGCTCCAGCGACTCGGTCAGGTCGCGGTTGCGGACCTCCAGCTCGCGGAAGAGCCGGACGTTCTCGATCGCGATGACCGCCTGATCGGCGAAGGTCTTCAGGAGCTCGACGCGCTGATCGCTGAAGAGCCCGGCGGTCGAGCGGCCCACGAAGATGACGCCGATGACCTGGCCGTCGCGGAACATCGGGGCCGCGAGCCCTGACCGCCAGCCCGCGGTGACCGCCTCGCCCTTCATCGCGTAGGTCTGGTCGGCCAGCACGTCGGCCACGTGCACGACCGCGCGCTCCCGAAACGCGCGCGCGGTCAGGTTGTCGAAGTCGATCGGCTCCGGGAAGACGCGCCGCACCGCTTCGACGCCCTCCCGCGTCACCCCGTGAATCGCGGCCAGCTGCAGCACGGTCCCGTCGAAGCGGGATACGACCGCGACCTCCGCGTCACAGAGCTTGGTGGCGCGCTCCGCGATGATGTCGAACACCGGCTGCGCGTCGGTCGGCGAGCTGGAGATCACGCGCAGGATGTCGCTGGTGGCGGTCTGCTGCTCGAGCGATTCGGTCAGCGCGTGATTGCGCGACTGCAGCTCGGTGAGGAGCCGGACGTTCTCGATGGCGATCGCGGCCTGGTCGGCGAAGGTGGTCACCAGCTCGATCTGCTTGTCGGTGAACGGCTCGACGTGGGACTTGAGGATCGCGATGACGCCGAGCAGCGCATCCTCCCGCAGGATGGGCACCGCCAGCACCGTGCGGTAGTCCTGCCGCTTCACCAGCTCGCCGTACCCGTAGCTCGGATCTTGCCGGACGTCGTGAATATGGACCGGACGACGCTCGGCGGCCGCCCGTCCGGCCGCCGAGTCCGGCCCGATCCGCACCGGGTTCTGTTCCAGATATTCCTGGAAGCCCGGCCACGCTCCGTAGGCCGCCGCGAAGCGCAGGAAGTCGCCGTCCACTCTGAAGATGTGGCCGCGGATGGCGCCGCAGAGCCGGGTGGCGTTCTGGACGACGGTCTCCAGCACCGGCTGCAGGTCGACCGTCGAGCGACTGATGACCTTCAGCACCTCGCCGGTGGCGGTCTGCTGCTCGAGGGCCTCGCTGAGCGCCGCGTTCCGCGACTGCAGTTCCTGGAAGAGGCGGACGTTCTCGATGGCGATGACCGCCTGGTCGGCGAAGATCTTGGCCAGCTCGATCTGCCGGTCCGAGAACGGCCGGGTCTCCGTCCGGAACAGCATGATCGCCCCGAGCGGCACGCCTTCGCGCAGGAGGGGCGTGGCGAGCATGGTGCGATGCCCGAATCGCCGCTGGAGATCACGGCCCACCGGGAACTCGTCCTCGGACTCGGCCGCGAGGTCGTGGATGTGCACGCTGCGGCGCTCGATGATGGCGCGCCCGCTCACCGAGCCTCTCGTCAGCGGGTACTGCAGGCCCTCGATGCCGCCGGAGCGCGCGGCCAGCTCCTCGCCGAACGGCCCGACCGCGGCGGCGCCCCGCACCCCCTCGCCGTGCAGGCGAACGATCGCCACGTCCGGCGCGCCGCAGAACCGGGCCGCCGCGCGCACGACGGTCTCCAGCACCGGCCGGATGTCGGTGGGCGAGCTCGAGATCGCGCTCAGGATCTCCGCGGTGGCGGTCTGCTGCTCCAGCGACTCGGCCAGCTGCGAGTTGCGGGCCTCCAGCTCGGTGAACAGGCGCACGTTCTCGATGGCGATGAGCGCCTGCTCGGCGAACGTGCGCAGGAGCTGGACCTGCGTGTCGCTGAAGCGGCCCGGGGCGGCTCGTCCGACCGTGATGGCGCCGACCGCGCGACCGTCCCGCAGCATGGGCACGCCCATGAGGCCGCGGAAGCCGCTCGTGATGGCCGCGCCCTGGATCTGATACGCGGGATCGGTGAGGACGTCCGGAATGTGGATGATCGCGCGCTCGTAGATGGCTCGCGCCGCGCCGCCGGCCGCGCTCGGGCGCATGGGGAAGGCCCGGCGGAGGGCTTCGACGCCTTCCGGCTTCGAGCCGTAGATCGCGTCGAGGTGGACCCACTCGCCGTCGAACCGGGTGACCGTGCTCACCTCGGCGTTGCACAGACGGACCGCGTGCTCGGCGATGATCTCGAATACGGGCTGGATGTCGGTGGGCGAGCTCGAGATGACCTTCAGGATGTCGGCGGTGGCGGTCTGCTGCTCCAGCGACTCGGTCAGCTGCGCGTTGCGGGCCTCCAGCTCGGTGAACAGGCGCACGTTCTCGATGGCGATCACGGCCTGGTCGGCGAAGGTCTGGAGCAGCTCGATGTGCCGGTCGGAGAAGGGGGCCGCCTCGCCCCGGAAGACCGTGATGGCCCCGATCGCCTCGCCGTCGCGCAGCATCGGCACTGAGAGGGCGCTCCGGAAGCCGGCGGTCTTCGCGGTGTCCGTGAACTCGTACTCCGAGTCTCTCTCGAGGTCGGGGATGTGGACGGTGGCGCGCGTGAGGACGGCGCGGGCGCTCGCGGTGCCTCGGCCCGGCGGTCTCGGATACGTGCGCTGCACGGCTTCCAGAAACTCGGGACTGACGTACACATGGGCGGCGACGTGAACGAGGTCGCCGTCGAATGTGAAGACCCCGCCGTGGAGGGCGCCGCAGAGGCGCATGGCGCGCTCCGCAATCATGTCGAACACCGGCTGGGGGTCGCTCGGGGAGCGGCGGATGATCCGAAGTATTTCGCTCGTCGCGGCCTGCTGCTCGAGGGCCTCGATCAGCTCCTGGTCGGGTGGCGCGATCGGAGTGCGGGAGCGAGGCTTGCGGGGGGTAGGTCGGCCGGCTCCGGCCTTCCCGTTCTTGCTCTTCGAGCCCCGCGGCATCGGCCCTCCTGGACCTGGTGCCGGCCTGGAGGCCGGCGAGCGGCTGCCCGGTAGGCTAAGCGATAGCGTCGCAATGAACAAGAGATATCGCCGCCGGAGCCCAGCTTGACGCGGCCCGACCCCGCCGCGATACTCGGACCCGTAGTCCCACTCCAACTCGGGAAGGATCGAGCGCGTCATGGCATCCAAGCTCCTGGGGGCACAGGTCAAGCGCAAGGAAGATCCCCGGCTGATCACGGGCACCTCGCAGTACGTCGGTGACATCGCGATGCCCGGGCTGCAGCACGTGGCCTTCGTGCGCAGCCCGCACGCCCACGCCCGGGTTCGCGGCATCAAGCCCGGGGCCGCGCTGAAACGGCCGGGCGTGGTGGCGGTGGTGACCGGCCAGGAGCTGAAGCCGCACACGATCCCGATCCCGATCGCCCAGGCCTCGGCGGAAGGCGGCGAGGTGGCCGAGGCGCAGGTCGGCCGGCAGCACTACCCGCTCTCGGTCGACCGGGTACGCTACGTCGGCGAGCCGGTGGCCGCGGTGATCGCGATGACCGCGGAGGCGGCCACCGACGGGGCGGGGGACGTGGAGGTCGACTGGGAGCCGCTGCCGGCGGTGTCAGAAGCCTTCGAGGCGATGGCCGACGGGGCGCCGCAACTCTTCGACGACGCGCCGAAGAACATCGAGCACTCCAACACCATCAAGGCCGGCGATCCGGACGCCGCCTTCGCCAAGGCGCACCGGGTCGTCAAGCAGCGCATGAACAGCCAGCGCCTCTCCGGCATCCCGATGGAGACGCGCGCGGTCATGGCCGCGCCGGACTTCGCCAGCGGCGGGCTCACGGTGTGGTCGACGCACCAGGCGCCGCACGTGCTGCGAGGCAGCCTGGCCAGCGCGCTCAAGATGCCGCAGAACCAGGTGCGGGTGATCGCGCCGGAGGTCGGCGGCGGCTTCGGGGTCAAGTTCGGCACCTATCCCGAGGACGTGGTGGTGGCCGCGCTGGCCCGGCTGCGGCGCACACCGCTGCGCTGGGTCGAGAGCCGGGTCGAGCACATGACCGGCACCACCCACGGCCGCGCCCAGATGACCGATCTGGAAGCGGCGGTGGATGCGGATGGACGCATCCAGGGCCTGCGGATGCACGTGGTGGCCAACATCGGGGCCTATCCCGTCTTCACCTTCATCCCGGATCTGACCTTGATGATGGGGGTCGGCGTCTACCAGGTGAAGAACGTCGAGCTCAAGAGCACGTGCGTGTTCACCAACACCACGTCGGTGGCCGCGTACCGCGGCGCCGGGCGGCCCGAGGCCGCCTACTACCTCGAGCGGCTGATCGACTGCATCGCGATCGAGCTGGGCAAGCCGCCCGAGGAGATCCGCCGGGTGAACTTCATCCCGCCGAATGCGTTCCCCTACGCGGCGCCCACCGGGCAGAATTACGACAGCGGCGAGTACGCGAAGGCCCTCGCCAAGGGTCTGGAGCTGTCGAAGTATTCGTCGCTGCGCGACGAGCAGCGCCGGCGGATCGAGCGGAAGGATCGCAAGCTGCTCGGCGTCGGCATGGCGTGCTACGTCGAGATGTGCGGCTTCGGCCCGTACGAGAGCGCGATGATCCGGGTAGAGCCGAGCGGAACGGTCACCGCGTTCACCGGCGCCTCCGCGCACGGACAGGGACACGAGACGAGCTTCGCGCAGCTCATCGCCGACTACCTGGGCGTGGACTACGACCAGGTGGTGGTGCGCCACGGCGACACCTCCAGCGCGCCGATGGGCTTCGGCACCGGCGGCAGCCGCAGCCTGGTGGTGGGCGGCTCCGCCATGATCAAGGCCGCCGAGAAGGTGCAGGAGCGCGCGCGCCGCATCGCCGCTTCGATGCTGGAGGCCGCGTTCGAGGACGTGGTGGTGACCGACGGCAAGTATCACGTCAAGGGAGCGCCCCAGAAGAGCCTGGCCCTGGCCCAGATCGCCGAGAAGGCGTACGGCGAGGGGCTGCCCCCCGGCATGGAGCCGGGCCTCGAGGCCACCGAGTACTTCCGCCCCCCGCAGCTCGTGTATCCCTTCGGCGCGCACGTGGCGGTGGTGGAGATCGACCGCGACACCGGCCGCATCGACCTGCGCAGCTACGTCTCGGTCGACGACTGCGGCACCCGCGTGAGCCCGATGCTGGTGGACGGGCAGGTGCACGGCGGCATCGCCCAGGGCGTGGCCCAGTCGCTGCTCGAGGAGGTCGTGTACGACTCCGAGGGCCAGCTGGTGACCGGCTCGCTCATGGACTACGCGATCCCGCGCGCCGAGGACCTGCCGTTCTTCGTGACCGACCAGACCGTGACCGCGTCGCCGTTCAACCCGCTCGGGGCCAAGGGCATCGGCGAGGCCGCCACCATCGGGTCCACGCCGGCCATCGTCAACGCGGCGGTGGACGCGCTCCGGCCCTTCGGTATCCGGCACCTGGACATGCCGCTTCGCCCGGAGCGGGTGTGGCGCGCCATGCAATCGAACGGCGCGAAGGCGTAGCGTCTCGGCCGGGTCGTCCACGATTGTCGCCGGCATGAGCGAGGAGATTCCGGCTGCCGATCCGCACCCGCGCCGGCGGGTCCGCGTGCTCGATACCGAGATGGCGTACGTGGACACGGGCGCGGGCGATCCGGTCGTGTTCCTGCACGGCAACCCGACGTCGTCGTATCTCTGGCGCAACGTGATCCCGCACGTGTCGCCGTCCGCTCGCTGCCTGGCGCCCGATCTGGTCGGGATGGGTGACTCCGGCAAGGCCCCCGACGGGTCCTACCGCTTCGTGGACCACGCGCGGTATCTCGACGCGTGGCTCGACTCGCTCGCGCTCGACCGCGTGACGCTGGTCGTGCACGACTGGGGCTCGGCGCTCGGCTTCCACTGGGCGCGGCGCCATCCCGAGCGGGTGCGCGGCGTCGCCTACGTGGAGGCACTGGTGCGTCCGGTCACCTGGGACGAGTGGCCGGACGTCGCCCGGAAGGTCTTCCAGGCGATGCGCTCGCCCGCCGGCGAGGAGATGGTGCTGGCCAAGAACGTGTTCGTGGAGCGGATCCTCCCGGCGAGCGTGCTCCGCGGGTTGACCGAGGCGGAGATGGCGGTCTATCGCCGGCCGTATGTGGAGGCCGGCGAGTCACGCCGGCCGACGCTGACCTGGCCGCGGCAGATCCCCATCGACGGCGAGCCGGCCGATGTGGTGGCGATCGTGGACGCCTACGCGCGGTGGCTGGCCACGAGCGATCTGCCCAAGCTGTTCGTCAACGCGGAGCCGGGCGTCATCCTGACGGGAGCGCAGCGCGAGTTCTGCCGCGCGTGGCCGAAGCAGGAGGAGATCACGGTGCGCGGCAGCCATTTCGTGCAGGAGGATTCGCCGCGCGAGATCGGGGAAGCGGTGGCGCGGTTCATCGCGCGGCGGGCGCGGTAGTCAGGACCACCCCTCACCCTGCCCTCTCCCCTCAGGAGAGAGGGCAGGGTGAGGGGCCCGCAGCGGCGCGAGGAAGTCGCGCACCACGCGCAGGAACTCGTCGAGCCGGTCGTGATGCAGCCAGTGGCCGGCGCGCTCGATGCCGACGACTCGGGCGTGGCGGAACGGCTCGGCGCGCCCGTCCTCGCCGGGATTGCCCGAGCGGCTCTCGGTGCCGTAGAGCAAGAGCGTGGGGCACGCGATCCGCGACCACAGGTGCTTGATGTCCTGCCCCCGCATGTCGTACGGCGGGAACACGCGCACGTAGTTGTCGAACTTCCAGCTGTAGGTGCCGTCCTCGTTCTGGTTCACGCCGTGGACGGTGAGGTGGCGCGCCTGCTCGGCGGAGAGATGCGGGTTCTCCTCCTGCATGCGGCGGAAGGCGTCCTCGATCGAGGCGTACCGCCGCGGCAGGCGCCCCGCGAGCCCACGCTGCTCCCGGATCCATTCGTCCAGGCGCTCGTCGATGCCCTTGGCGGCGCGCTCGGCCCACATCGTGGGCGTCGGCCCGAGGCCCTCGATGGCCACGAGCCCGGCCACCGTCTTCGGATACAGGCCCGCGTAGCGGAGCGCCACGTTGCCGCCGAGCGAGTGCGCGATGATCGTGACCGGCGCCAGCCGCTGGCCGTGGATCAGCTGGGCCAGATCGTAGATGTAACCGGTCATGGCATAGCTGCCGTCGGGCGACCATTGACTGTCGCCGTGGCCACGCAGATCCGGTGCGATGATGTGCCAGTCCTCCCGCAGGGCCGCCGCGGTCCAGTCCCAGTTGCGGCAGTGGTCGCGCCCGCCGTGGATCAGCAGCAGCGGCGGCTTGCCCTCGTTGCCCCAGTCGACATAGTGCAGGCGCAGCCGCTGCGAGAAGAAGGTGTGCGAGGCGGGGCCCGGCGCGTCGGCGGTCATCGGGCGCCGCCCACCAGGTAGCCCACCGCGCGGCGGTGGCTCTCCAGCAGCGAGTCGACCCGCGCCGGGTCGCCGCGTCCCCAGCCGCACTCGGTGGCCACGCCGAAGCCGTCGCCCACCATCGAGCGCGCGGTGTCGATGCGTCGGCGGTCGCCGTCGGCGTCGTCGTGATGGATCAAGCCCAGGTAGAGCCGCGCGCGCTGAGGCCGCCGGAGGGATGAGAGCGGCGCGAAGTAGGCGGCGTCGTCGCGCTCGCGCGGCACCGGCAGATGCAGGAAGTCCACCGGGCGCCGCACCATGGAGAAGATGGCGCCCGCGATCTCGGCCAGGATCGCTCCGTCCTTCGGCATGACCAGGTGCTGGTCGGCCGGGCTGCCGTAGCAGAGGTGATAGCCCATCTCGACGTCGGCGGGCACCGCGTCCCCCAGGCGTTTCAGCAACGAGAAGACGCGGCCCTTGTAGTCGGCGGGCCGCGACGGGAAGTACCCCTCGAACACCAGCACCTCCTGGCAGATGTCCCACTGGATGCTCAGGTCGCGGTGGGGGATGGCGGTGACCACGTCGGCGAGGGCCCGCAGCAGCGAGCGCTCGTAGACGCGGAGATAGGCCTCGTGGGCGCGCGGGCTCACGTACATGAACGCGCTCGACAGCGGGGTGGGCAGGCAGACCTGGAAGCGCATCCCGGCCGGGACGATTCCTTCGCCGCGCAGCCGCTCGAAGCAGGCCCAGGACTCGCGCGCGGTCTCGGCGTAGCCGGTCGGGAAGTCGACGCGGTCCGGGTCGACGCCGGGGCGGAACCGGAGCAGATCGGTTCGGCGCAGCAGCGAGCCGTCCCATTGCCGCAGCTCGAGCAGCCCCGCGTCCCGGTCCACCTCCATGGCCGGGTGGCGCTCGAGCATGGTCCGCTGCCAGTAGACCCAGCGCCGGCGCTCGCCGGTCTCGCCATCCGGCATGCGGGAGAGCAGCGGACCGAGCGCGCCGGCCAGGCGCCGAAAGACCTCGTCGCTGGTGCCGAGCGGAACGCTGCCGATCAGGTGCGCGAGGCCGGCGCTCATGTCACCAGTGCGCCACGGGCCAGCATCGCGATGCGGTCCGCCGCCGTCTTGGCGATCGCCGGCTCGCGCTCGGTGAGCAGCACGGTGGCGCCAGCCGAGCGGATGTCCGAGATGAGCGCCGCGACGGCGGGCCGATCCTCCGGTGGCAGCGCGCCGAGCGGCTGGTCCAGCAGCAGGAGTCGCGGACGCAACGCCAGAGCCTGAGCCAGCTGGAGCCGGGCCAGATCTAGCACCGATAGCTCGCTGCGCCGGTGTCGCGCGCGACTCGACAGGCCGACCCGCTCGAGCAGCGCGGCCACGCGGGCCCGAACCCGCGCGTCCGGCCATTTCGCGGCCAGCGCGGCGAGCAGCCCGAGGCGGGGCCACCGCACCGCCAGCGCGACCTGCTCCGCGGCGGTGGCGGGCCACGGGGGCGCCGGCACCAGGCCGCCGCGCACCAGCCCCTGCTGCGCCAGCTCACGCGGGCGCAGGCCCGTCACCTCGCGCCCGTCGAAGATCAGGCGCCCCGACTCCGCGGGCACGGTGCCCGACAGGCAGAGGACCGACGCGGTCTTGCCGGACCGCGGCGGCCCACAGAGGGCCAGGATCTCGCCCTCCTCGAGGGTGAAGGAGAGCGCGTCGACCAGCGTGATCCCGCCGACGTGGCAGGTGAGCCCGACGACTTCGAGAATCTTCATGCGGGTCGCCGACCGCCGATCAAGACGAGGTCCGCCTGCATGCGCATGGCGGCCATCTTACTTCAGCGAGCCTAGTACCGGTTCGCGATCGGCAGCTCGTCGGCGGGGAAGAGGGTGATGATCTGAGCGCCCTTCGGCGTCACGATGACTTCCTCCTCGATGCGCGCGGCCGAGGTGCCGTCGGTGGCCGGGCAGTAGGTCTCGACCGCGAAGACCATGCCGGCCTCGAGCTCCATCGGGTCGTCGAAGGAGTTGAGCCGGGAGATGATCGGGCGCTCGTGCAGTCCCAGGCCCAGCCCGTGGCAGAAGTTCAGCCCGAACGCGGCCATCTCGCTCTCGAAGCCGATGTCCTGGGCGCGGGGGAAGGCCCGCGCGATGCGGTCGGTCCCGACGCCGGGCTTGATCAGCGCGATCGCCTCGTCCATCCACTCGCGCGCCTTCTGGTAGGCGGTGATCTGGGGCGTGGTGGCGCGGCCCACGCTGAAGGTGCGGTAGTAGCACGTCTTGTAGCCGACGTAGGTCTGGATGATGTCGAAGAAGGCCTGGTCGCCCGGGCGGATGATGCGGTCGGTGAAGTTGTGCGGGTGCGGCGAGCAGCGCTCGCCGGAGATTGCGTTGACGGCCTCCACGCAGTCCGAGCCCATCTCGTAGAGCCGCTTGTTGGCCAGCGCCACGATCTCGTTCTCGCGCACGCCCGGCTTGAGGGCCTCGAAGATGTCCTGGTAGACGCCGTCGCCCATGGCCGCGGCCATGTTCAGCAGCACCAGCTCGTCGGCGTTCTTGATCACGCGCGCCTCCAGCATGACCTGCTGGCCGTCGCGCACCTCGACCCCCTCCTTCTGCAGCGCGAAGAGGAACGGGGGCTCCACCACGTCGATGCCGATCGGCATGTTGCTCACACCCTCGCGGGCGAGGATGTCGCGGATCTCGCGCGCGGCCGCGTCGAAGAGCCCGGCCTTGGGCGACACCGCCCCGCGCATGCCGACCATGCCGGCCAGGCACTGGTTGGGCGGCAGCTGCGGGGTGTAGAGCCGGTGATGCCGAGCCGCCGAGCCGAAGTCCCATACCCAGGGCTCGCCGTTGCCGCTGAGCAGGCACCAGCGGGTCAGCTTGTCGCGCGCCCATTCGCCGATGACGGTGCCGGAGACGTAGCGGATGTTGTACTGATCGAAGAGGAGCAGCGCGCCGAGCCCCGACGTCGCGAGCGCGCGCCGCACGCGGCCGACGCGGTAGTCGTGCAGCCGGCGGAAGTCCACGCGCTCCTCGAAATCCACCTGGGTGTGGCCCGGGGCCTGGATGGGCCGGTCCCAGCGATGCTTCGGCTCGGTCGTGTCGGTCTTCCGCGTCGGAGCTTCCCGCGACGGCGCCGCCGCTGGCTTGCGCGCCATGTCCGCCTCCTCGTGAGTCGTGATGGACGACGCGTCTCTCCTATCACAGACCCGGCGTTCGCGATAGACTCGGATGCCATGACCGAGTCGTCACCCGCCGCTCCGATCGCCCAGGACGCGATGCCGACCACGAGAGGCCTCAACTTCTACCGGGAGGACACGAACTTCCAGCTCCTGTGCGAGACGGTGATGGGAGCCGACACGTTCGCGCGGGCGGAGCCGCATCTCACCGCGCTGGGCGAGATCGCCGGCGGCGAGCTGGACGAGCTCGCCGCGACGGCCGATCGCAACCCGCCGACGCTGCGCGCCTGGGACGAACGCGGCCGTCGGGTGGACGAGATCGTGCGCCATCCCGCGTATCTCAGGATGGAGGAGATCGCGTTCGGCCGCTTCGGCCTCGCCGCGATGGCGCACCGCCCGGGCGTCCTCGGCTGGCCGGGCCGCGTGCCGCAGGTGGTGAAGTACGCGCTCTCGTATCTCTTCGCCCAGAGCGAGTTCGGCCTGCTCTGCCCGGTGAACATGACCGACTCGTGCGCGCGGATGCTCGCTGCGTTCGGCAGCGAGGATCTGAAGGCGCGCTACCTGCCGCACCTGACCTCCACCGACGCGGCCGCGCTCTGGCAGGGCACGCAGTGGATGACCGAGCGCACCGGCGGCTCCGATGTGGGCGCGTCCACCACGGTGGCCCGGCGCGGCCCGGATGGTCAGTGGCGGCTCTGGGGCGACAAGTGGTTCACGTCGGTGGCCAACGCCGAGGTCGCGCTGACGCTCGCCCGACCGGAGGGCGCACCCGCCGGCACGCGCGGGCTCGGCATGTTCCTGGTGCCGAAGCGCCTGCCCGACGGCAGCACGAACGCCTGGACCATCAACCGGCTGAAGGACAAGCTCGGCTCGCGCTCGATGGCCACCGGGGAGGTGACCTACGCGGGGGCGATCGCCTACGTGGTCGGCGATCTCGGCGCCGGCTTCAAGCAGATGATGGAGATGGTCAACGGCTCGCGGCTGTCCAACGCCATGCGCGCGGCCGGCCTCATGCGCCGCGCGGTGCTGGAGTCGCTGGTGCATGCCCGGCAGCGGGTGGCCTTCGGCCGACCGCTGGCCGAGCTGCCGCTCCTGCGCAGCAACCTGCTGTCGATGCTGCTCGACGCCGAGGCCGCCGCCTCCGTCATCCTGAACGGGGCCGCGCTGCTCGACCGGCGCGAGGCGGGCTCGGCCGAGGCGCGCGCGCTCGCGCGGGTGTGGACGCCGCTCGCCAAGTACTGGATCACGCTCCGGGCGCGCGACGTGGTGGCCGAGGCCATGAACGTGCGGGGTGGCAACGGCTACGTCGAGGAGTGGGTGAACCCGCGGCTGCTGCGCGACGCCTACCTGGGCGCGATCTGGGAGGGCTCGGCCAACGTGGTGGCCCTCGACGTGCAGCGCGCGATCGTGAAGGACCGCGGGCTCGAGGCGCTGGGCGCGTTCATCGGCGAGCGCCTGGCCCGCGTGAGCGAGCCCGGGGCCAAGCGGTGGGTCGACCTGGTGCGAGCCGGCCTCGAGACGCTCGCGCGGCAGGTCGCGGGCTGGGCCGCGCTGCCCGATGACGAGCGCGAGCTGCAAGCGCGGCCCGCCGCGGACGCGCTCTATCACCTGCTGGCCGGCGCGCTGCTGCTCGCCGAGGGGCAGGCGCTGCGCGAGCGAGGCCATGGCTACCGCAAGCTGCTCGCGGCCGGCCTCTATCTCGAGCGCTGGCTCGAGCCGCATGGGCCCGGAAGCCCGCTCTTCACCGGGCGCCAGATCGCGTGGCTCGACGCGCTGGCCGACTGGCGCCCGGTCGAGGCGGCCGCGCTGGCCGACGTGGAGGCCTGATCGGCATGGACGCGGACGAGATCATCTGGCGGCCGGACCCGGAGACTGCCGCGAAGACCCGGATGGCCCGCTTCATGGCCAAGCATGGCGTGGCGACGCTCGCCGACCTGCAGCGGCGGTCGATCGAGGAGCCGGAGTGGTACTGGGACGCGGTCTCCCACGACCTCGGCTTCCACTGGTTCACGCCCTATCAGCGCGTGCTCGACGCCTCGCGCGGCATCGCGTGGCCGCGCTGGTTCCCCGGCGGGCGGCTCAACGTCTCCGACAACGCGATCGACCGGCACGTGGCGGCGGGCCGCGGCGCTCACCCCGCGGTGATCGCGGAGGCCGAAGACGGCACGGTGCGCACGCTGTCGTACGCCGAGCTCGGCGCCGAGGTGGGCCGGCTCGCCAACGCGCTCACCCGGCTCGGCATCCGCGCGGGCGACACGGTGGGCATCTTCCTGCCGATGGGCGCGGAGGCGGTGATCGCGACGCTGGCGGTGGCGCGCATCGGCGCAGTCTACACGCCGTGCTTCTCCGGCTACGGGGCGCAGGCGGTGGCCTCGCGCCTTGACGGCTGCGGGGCACGCCTGCTCATCACCGCCGACGCCTTCTCGCGCCGCGGCGGGGTGGTGGCGCTCAAGCGCACGGCCGACGACGCCGTCTCCGCCTCACCCACCGTGGAGCGCGTGATCGTCCATCGGCGCAGCGGCGCGGAGGTGCCGTGGAAGGACGGGCGCGACCTCTGGTGGCACGAGGTGGTGGAGCCCGAATCCCCGCAGAGCGCCGCGCTGCCGGTGCCGGCCGACCACCCGTGCCTGATCATCTACACCTCGGGCACCACCGGGCGGCCCAAGGGCACCGTGCTCACCCACGGCGGCTTCTCGATCAAGAACGCGCACGACTTCGCGTACCTCTTCGACCTGGGCCCCGACGATCGGCTGTTCTGGGTCACCGATCTCGGCTGGCTGATGGGGCCCATGCTGATCGGCGGCGCGCTGCTCACCGGCGGCACCGCGGTGCTCTTCGAGGGCACGCCCGACTATCCGAAGCCGGACCGCATCTGGTCGCTGCTCGAGCGCCATCGCGTCACCGTGCTCGGCATCTCGCCGACCGCGGTGCGCGCGCTGATGCCGCACGGCGAGGAGTGGGTCACGCGCCACGATCTGTCGTCGCTGCGGATCATGGCCTCGACCGGCGAGCCCTGGAACCCGGAGCCGTACCGCTGGCTCTTCCAGGTCGCGGGGAAGGGGCGGCTGCCGATCATCAACTACACGGGCGGCACCGAGATCTCGGGCGGCATTCTGTCCTGCTTCCCGATCGCGCCGATCAAGCCGTGCTCCTTCGCGGGCCCGATTCCCGGCATGGCCGCCGACGTCTACGACGAGGACGGCCGGCCGGTGCGCGAGCAGGTGGGCGAGCTGGTGGTCACCCGCCCGTGGCCGGGCATGACCGCGGGGTTCTGGAAGGACGAGGCGCGCTACCTCGAGACCTACTGGTCGCGCTGGCCCGGCGTGTGGGTGCACGGCGACTGGGCCTACATCGACGGCGACGGTTTCTGGTTCATCCAGGGCCGCTCCGACGACACGCTGAAGATCGCGGGCAAGCGGGTGGGGCCGGCCGAAGTCGAGTCGGTGCTGGTCGGTCATCCGGCGGTGGCGGAGGCCGCCGCGATCGGGGTGCCGCACGAGATCAAGGGGGAGACGGTGGTGTGCTTCGCGGTGCTGCGGCCCGGGCACCAGCCGTCGGAGCCGCTGCGCGCGGAGCTGGTCGACGAGGTCGTGCGCTCGATGGGCAAGGCCATCCGGCCGGAGCGCGTGCTGTTCGCGCGGGAGCTGCCGAAGACTCGCAGCGCCAAGATCATGCGCCGGGTGGTGCGCGCGACCTATCTCGGCCGCGACCCGGGCGATCTCTCCTCGCTGGACAACCCCGGCGGAGTCCAGGCCATCACCGACGCCACCTGAAACCCTCTCCCCTCAGGGGAGAGGGAGGATCTGTCCGGACCGATCAGGCGTGGCCGCGCCGCGAGAACGTGATCGCCGCGAGGATCACCAGCACGAGCACGAGCTGCGTCACCACGCCCTGCCACGTCGGATACACGCCGAGCGACGGGATCGTCGGCAGGTCGAGCGGGCCGACGGGCAGCTTGCCCGCGTGCTGCAGGGCCGCGATGCCCTTGCCCGCCAGCACGACGGCCAGCACCGCCATCAGGGCGGATCCGATGCCGAAAAACCAGCCGACGGGTAGACGGAGCCCGAGCTTCAAGATCAGCCAGGCGGTCAACGCGAGGCCGACGAACCCCGCGAGGCAGCCGGCGCCGACGGCCAGATGGCCGGCCGGGCCCGCCTCGACCCACAGGGCCTGGTAGAAGAGCACGGTCTCGAAGGCCTCCCGGTAGACGGCCAGGAACGAGATCGACGCGAGCGCCCAGAGGGTGCGGCCGGAGAGCGCCGCCTGCACGCGCTGCTCGAGGAAGCTCTTCCAGCGGGCGGCGTGCGAGTGACGATGCATCCAGAAGCCCACGTAGAGCAGCATCGCCGCGGCGACCAGCGCGGTGACGCCCTCGGTGACCTCGCGGCCGGCGCCGCTGACCGTCACCACGTAGGAGGCGACCACCCACGTGAGGCCGCCGAGGACGAGGGCGCCGATCCAGCCGGCGTGCACGTAGGGCAGCGCCTGGCGGCGTCCGGACTTGATCAGCATCGCGATGATGGCGGCCAGCACCAGGATCGCCTCGAGCCCCTCGCGCAGCAGGATGACGAGGGCGCTCGTGAAGGTGGTGAGCGGTGAGAGCCGGGCCGCGTCCAGCCGCTGGCGCGCCGCATCGAGGAGCGAGGCGATCGTGCGCGCCTGGGCCTCCACCGCCTCGCGGGGCGCCCGCGACTGGATCAGGGTCCGGTAGTGCAGCATCTCGGCCTCGACGCGCGTCTTGAGCGCGCCGTCCACCGCGCCGAGCGGAGCCTCCACCAGCTCGAAGCCCTCGAGATAGGCGGTCACCGCGAGCTGGTGGGCCCGCGCGGGGTCGTCGCGGCGGTAGGCGTCGAGGCTCTCGGCCAGCACGCGCGCGCTGAAGTCGATGGGCGACTCGCGGCCCGACCCGAGCGCGCCGGGCTCGCTCCGCAGATAGGCGAGGACCGCGGCGGCGTCGGCCCCGGAGCACGCCGCGACCTCCTGCGGGGTGGCCATGACCAGGGCCCGCAGGTCGCGCAGCTCGCTCTTGCCGACTCCGCGCTGCCAGAGCGCCGCGCCCTGCTCGCGGGTGGCCTGCGGCGTCGCCAGCCCGCTCACGTAGAACGCGAGCGCCCACCGCCGGGCCTCGCCGAGTGACGCGAAGCCGGTCATGGCGGTGCCCTTGATGCCGAGGGTGATGGTGTTGTAGATGCCGAACACGCTGTGCTCGCCCATGCGGGCGGCGTCGGTGAGATTTGCGGGGGGCGGGTTCAGCCCCTTCGCCCCCGGCCCGTCGCCGTGGCCGACCGCGCCGTGGCAGATCGCGCACTGGGCATCGAAGTCGGCGGCGGCCGGGCGCAGGTCCGGCGCTTCGCGCGGGGCGACGCGGACCTGGTAGACGTCGATGATGCGCCGGCGCAGATCGGACGAGACCGACGCGACCTCTGGACCCGGCCGCTTGTCCCGGATCGCGGCGAGGAGCCCGGCCGCGCTGGCCTCGAGCGCGGCCCGCTCGGGACGCGCGGGCAGGGCCGCGATCATGCTGCGGACGCCGGTGGCGAATTCGACCTGCTCGTCGTACTCGCCCTGGTCGACGACCCGGCCGTCGCGGACCGCGCCCGGGTAGTCGACGCCCAGGTAGTCGAGGGCGTGCAAGATGGGCGCGAACGGGTCGGGCTCGTCGCCACGGGCTGGGGCGGCCGCGAGGCCGACGGTGAGGATCAGGACGGCGAGCGCGCGGGCCACGCCGCGCGTCAGCGCGTCGCCTCCCGCGGAGTGACCGCGATCGCCATCTTGCCGATGCCGGCCAGCCGGGCCGCGTCCATCGCGTCCACCACGCGCCCGTGCAGGGCGTCGGTGTCGGCCTCGATGACCACGGAGACCTCCGGCTCGCTCCGGACGCGCTCCTGCAGACGCGCGGTGAGCTCGGCGGGCTCGATGGCCTCGCGCTCGAGGTAGATCACGCCCTCGCGCGAGATCGAGATCGAGACCGGGGCCCGGGCCGCCTCCGCCTTCGCGGCCCTGGGCAGGTTGACCGGAATGCCCCCGTGCACGGTCATCGACAGGCTCGCCATCATGAAGAACACCAGGAGGAAGAACACGGTGTCGATCATGGGAATGATCTCGATCCGCGCCTTTCGCGGGGGCCGGCGGCGGAACTTCACGGGATCTGCTGCTCCTTGAGGGCCAGATCGAGCCGGCTCGCGAGCCGCTCCATCCCGTCGATCGCCTGCTCGGCCCGGGCCGTGAAGTAGTTGTAGGGCACCAGGGTCGCGATCGCGATGGCCAGGCCCGCCGCGGTCGCGATCAGCGCCTCCGCGACGCCGCCGGTGATGGCGATCGGCTGGTTCATGCCGCTGGTGGACAGGATGCCGAAGGCCGCGATCATGCCGGTGACGGTGCCGAGGAGCCCGAGCAGGGGCGACAGCGTGATGATGGTGTCGAGCACCGGCAGATAGCTCCGGAGGCGGTTCATCTCGCTCTGGGCCGCCGCTTCCATGGCCGCCCCCGGCGCGGCGTGCCGCTCGGCGAGGCCCGCCGCGACGATGCGGGCGGTCGCCCCCGAAGCGCCGCGCGCGATCTCGAGGGCCTCGTCGAGCTTGCCGCGCTCGGCCAGCTCCAGCGCGCGCGCGGCCGCGCCGCGATCGCGCTGCCGCCACCAGAAGGCCAGCCGCTCGACCACGACCGCGAGCGCCACGATCGAGCACCCGAGAAGGGGAATCATCACCGGCCCGCCCTTGGCGAGCGTCTGAACGAGCGAGGCGATCTGAGCCACGGGCCCCTCATTGCCGGCCTCGTCGTGAGGACGGCCGGATCCGGGTGGCTTGCTGCCTCGGCGGGCCAGCGGGCCGGCGGCGAGGGTGGCTGGCTGCGGTGAACGGCTACTTGGTCAGGATGAGCTTGTCCGCCCTGGTGATGTGCAGCCGGTACTCCTGGCCCCGGTGCACGATGACGATCTCCCGCCGGCCCCGGAACAGCTCCGTGCTCGCGATGCGGACTCCCTCCCGGCGGGTCGCCTCCTGCGCGATCGGCGCCTCTCCGGGGTCGTCGATCACGCGTCAGTCCTCCTTGATCTGCTGCGACAGGTAGTGCGCTTCGCCGACCTGCTTGATCAGCTCCATCTGCTCCTCGATCCAGTTCACGTGGTCCTCTTCGGACTTCAGGATGTCCTCGAGCAGGTCGCGGGAGCCGTTGTCGCCGAGGCTGCGGCACAGCTCGATGCCCGTGTTCAGCGCGCCCACCGCCACCCGCTCCAGCTCCAGATCCAGGCGCAGCTGTTCGGGCACGGTCTGTCCCACGTTCACCTTGCCGAGCCGCTGCAGGTTGGGGACGCCTTCCAGGTAGAGGACCCGCTCGATGAGCCGGTCGGCGTGCTTCATCTCGCCGATCGATTCCTCGCGCACCTTCTTCCACAGACGCTTGTAGCCCCAGTTCTCGCACATCCGCGCGTGGATGAAGTATTGATTGACCGCGGTCAGCTCCGCGGTGAGGACTTCGTTGAGCAGGGTCACCACCTGGTCATGTCCCTTCATGTCGCCCTCCCGTGAGCGTGTTGGCGGCTGTCGCGCCAGCATAGTGCCTCTCACGGGCTCGTTCCACCAGGGCTTCGATGAGGCCGCAGCAGGCCCCGCAGTCGCCGCCCGCCCCGCACGCGCGCGCGATCTCGTCCACGCTCGAGGCGCCCGCGGAGATGGTCGACTCGACGGCGTGGTCGGAGACGCCCAGGCAGAGGCAGAGAATCACCGCCGGGCTCTCCCTCGGGGCTGGGGCGTCGTCATTTTGGGCGACTTTCCGTTCGTTCTTAGGTCAGTGCTACAGCGCGAATTAGGTATACCTAATCGAACGGCCCGCTGTCAACCGGGAAAAATCGGCAGGAAAACTGCGCGGCCCGGCGCGGGAGGAGAAGCGGTCAGAGGACGTGGAGCAAGGGGCGGGCGCGCAGCGTGCCGTCTTGCCAGAAGCCGGTGTCGCGGAGCTCGGCGAGCGCTTTCTCGGCGTCCCCGCCGCGCATGACCGCCAGGGTCTCGCCGCCCGGGAAGAATCCGCCGAAGGCCATGCGCCCGCCGCCCCGCGCCTCGATGAGCGCGAAGGAGGCCATCTCCACGTCGGCGGTCACGCCTTCCACCAGCGTCACCGGGCGCGAGCCGTCGGTGACCAGCGTCGGTAGCTCCCACGGCTCGAGGAACTGCGCGAAGGAGCGCTCGGTGTAGGTGGGCCAGACGCCGCCGGTGAAATACGGATCCTCCTCGACCAGGCGGCGCAGGTCCTCGGGCTGCTGCACCCGATAGAACACGTCCGCGCGGCGGCCGTCCGGGCTGGGCCCGCCTCCGATGACCAGGCCGCGCGCGCGGAGGGCCATCAGCCGCTCCAGGTGCGCCTCGCGATGCGGCGCGCGCTTTTCGAGGTAGTCGTCGCCGGTCTGGATCGCCACGTGGAAGACGATCACGGGGTGACCCAGCCGCCCGAGAACGGGATGACCTGGCCCACGAAGAAGTCGGCGTCGTCGGAGGCCAGGTAGACGGCCAGCCGCGCCGACTCCTCGCTCCGCGCGAGCCGACCCGCCGGGATGTTCTTGACCATCCGTTCGAGCTTCACGGGGTCCGCGGTGAGCGCGGGCGGGAAGTAGGTCGGGTTCTCGACGTAGTTCTGGGCGATCGCGTTGACCTGCACGCCGTCGCGGGCCACCTCGCGTCCCACCGCCCTGGTCAACCCGTTGACGCCGGCCCGCGCCGCGGTGTACGCGGCGTAGTTGGCGAGCCCGGGGAACGCGGCGGCCGACGACATGTTGATGATCTTGCCGCGCCCGGCCGGCCGCATCACCCGCAGCGCGGCGCGCAGGCAGTAGAACGGCTCGTCGAGCAGGCGGGCCTGCATCTGCCGCCACGCCTCGTCGCTGATCTTCTCGACCGGGCTGCCCGTCGGGGGGTGCGCGTTGTTGTTGACCAGGATGTCGAGGCGGCCGAAGCGCGCCACCACCGCCTCCACCGCCGCGTCCGCCTCGGATGATCGGCTCAGATCGCCGGACAGCAGGAGCACCTCGCGCCCGAGACGCTCCGCGATGAGGGCGAACGGCTTCGTCGCGGACTCGTCGCGATCGTGCAGCGCGACCGAGGCGCCCTCGCGGCAGAACTCCTCGGTGATCGCGGGCCCCATGAAATGGCTCACGTTGGTGATGAGCGCGACCTTGCCGGTGAGTTTCATGGTCGAGAGCCTACCCGGGGCTTCGCGGCCACGCAAGGCCGTGGTACGGTGTGGGCGCGGGCAAGGGAGGTGCCGCAGTCGTGGACCAGCCACTGCTCCAGTCGTTCCGGGCCCGCTACCCGTTTCCCCTCGACGAATTCCAGGTTCGCGCGATCTCCGCCATCCTCGACGGCAAGTCGGTGATCGTGTCGGCGCCCACCGGCTCGGGCAAGACGCTGGTCGCCGAGTTCGCCATCCATTCGGCGCTCCACCGCGGACGCCGCATCGCCTACACCACGCCGCTCAAGGCGCTCTCCAATCAGAAGTACGCCGACTTCGTGCGGCAGTGGGGCGGCGAGCAGGTCGGCATCCTCACCGGCGACGTGAAGGTCAACCCGCGCGCGCCGGTGGTGGTCATGACCACCGAGATTCTCCGCAACATGTTCTACTCGGGCGGCCTCCCCGGTCTCGACACGGTGGTGCTCGACGAGTGCCACTACATGGGCGACGAAGGACGCGGCACGGTGTGGGAGGAGATCATCGTCAACTGCCCGAAGGACGTGGCCCTCGTCGCGCTCTCCGCGACCGTTCGCAATGTCAACGAGATTGCGGACTGGATCAGCCTCGTGCACCGGCCGATCGCGGCGATCACGCATCCGCACCGCCCGGTGCCGCTGCAGTACCTGGTCGCCGATCTCTCGGGGGAGATCCACACCTACGACGCGGTCCGCCACGGCAAGGTGCGCCTGCTTGGCGAGGAGCGCGAGGGCGGCTACCACGACCGCGGCCGCTGGTACACGCGGCGGGTGGTGGATCCCACCGTGATGCTCGACGAGCTGGAGAGTCGCGGCTGGCTGCCCGCGATCTACTTCATCTTCAGCCGGGCCGGCTGCGAGCGCGCGATGGAGACGGTGCTCGCCGAGGGCAAGCCCCTGCTCACCCGCGAGCAGCAGCGGCAGGTCGACGAGGAGATCCGCGCCCAGATCGGCGAGAACCCGTCGATCTCGGAGTCGCCGCTCAACCAGACCATTTTCCAGGCCCTCGGCATGGGCGTCGGGCTGCACCACGCGGGCATCCTGCCCACCGTGAAGCGCTTCACCGAGTTGCTCTTCGAGCGCGGCCTCTGCAAGGTGGTGTTCGCCACCGAGACCATGTCGCTCGGCATCCACATGCCGGCCAAGAGCGTGGTGCTGCAGTCGCTCACCAAGCGCACCGACCGCGGCTTCCGCAGCCTGACCCACAACGAGCTGACCCAAATGGCGGGGCGCGCGGGCCGACGCGGCATCGATCCCGAGGGCAAGTGCGTGATGGCCCTCGACGTGCGCGACGGCTTCGACGACATGAAGCGGGTGGTCGA
>Ga0081455_10002203_pt1 | contig 23198 bp, 29 predicted proteins | sample TabmetS3T2R1_FD_70207 | JGI IMG/M metagenome (GOLD analysis project Ga0081455, IMG submission 70207) | Tabebuia heterophylla rhizosphere microbial communities from the University of Puerto Rico - S3T2R1 | ecosystem: Host-associated > Plants > Roots > Rhizosphere ...
CAGGGGATGACCGTCTGGAACGCGCAGTGGTATGGCGGCCACCACGTGCTCGGCTACTCGACGCTGTTCGCGCCGCTCGCCGCCTGGCCGGGGCCGGCGTGGGTCGGTGCGCTGGGCGCGGTCGCCGCGACCGCCGCGTTCGTCTTCGCGGCTGCGCACGCGGGCCATCGCCCCGCGACCAGCACCCCCACGGCCGATCCGCTCACGGGAAGCGCCGACACCGGTGTGATCCCGCTGTCGAGCGACGGGACCGCGAGCCGCTACGACGACGACGGCGAAGCGTGGGACGACGACGGTGGCTCGTACTCGTCGCCGTCGATCGCCCCCTCGCAGGTCGCACCGGCTCCGTCGACGCTGCCCCCCGTCGCCCAGTCGGGTGCCTCGTGACCGGCACCTGGTCGGCGTCGTTCGACGCGATCGGCGTCACGAACGTCGTTGTGGTCGACCGGGAGGACGCGCTCGAGCCCGCGCTCCGGATCGCGTGCGACGAGGTCGCCGCCCTCGATCGCGCTTGCAGCAGGTTCCGCGACGACTCGGAGCTGGCGGCGGTCAATCGGGCAGCGGGTGTCGACGTCCCCGTCGGGACGCTCCTGCTCGAGGTCGTCGAGGCCGCACTCCGCGTGTCGGCCGCGACGGACGGGCTCGTCGACCCGACCATCGGCTCGGCGGTCACCGCGCTCGGCTACGACAGGGACTTCGTCCTGGTCGCCGGCTCGCGCCCGCGCTCGGTGAGGATCGTTCCCGCGGTGGGCTGGCGGCGCGTGCGCGTCGACCGCCGCCGCTTCACCGTTCGCGTCCCGCGTGGGGCCCGCCTCGATCTCGGCGCGGTGGCGAAGGCGTTCTCCGCCGACCGGATCGCCCGGCTCGTCCGGGCGGCGACGGGGGCACATGCTCTCGTGGGCCTCGGCGGCGACATCGCCGTCGCGGGTGCGCCGCCGGGCGGGTGGCCGGTGTCGGTCGCGGACGACCATCGCGGAGCCGCGACCGGACCGACCGTCGCGATCGCCGACGGCGGCCTCGCGACGTCCGGCACGGCGGTGCGCCGCTGGCGCGCCGAGGGCCGGGAGCTGCACCACATCGTCGACCCTGCGACGGGAGCACCCGCGAGTGAGCATTGGCGGACGGTGACCGTCGCGGCGGCGAGCTGCGTCGGCGCGAACGCGGCGGCGACCGCTGCGATCGTGATGGGCGAGCGGGCCCTCGAGTGGCTCGAGGCGCTCCGGCTCGCGGGGCGGCTCGTCCGACCGGACGGCGCGGTGACCGCGACGTCCCGCTGGCCGGGGGGCGCACGGTGACGGCCGACTGGTACCTCATGCGCGCGACGGGGCTCGTCTCGCTGATCTTCCTCACGCTCGTCGTCGCGCTCGGCGTCGCGACCTCGACGAGGGCGCGGCCGCGCGGCCTCCCGCTCTACGTGACGACCACGATCCATCGCAACGCCGCCCTGCTCGCGGCCGCCATCATCGCGCTGCACGACGACGACGTCCGCAAGCGCCTGCTCGCGTTCCGTGAGGCGCAAACCGAGGCCGTGCTCGCGCACCCCGATCCCGCGGAGTGACCCTTCGCCCGTGAGACGGGCTCCTCCGGATCCGGGGGTCGTCAGATCGGCAGTTCGCAGCTGAAGACGACGTCCTCCGCACCCGGTCCGCAGGTGTCGAGACCGAGCCCACCGGCGAACAGGTCGACGATCGGGGCATCGACCTCGCCTTCGGCCAAGCGATCGGCACCGGGGCCGCCGAAGAGCCAGTCGGCGCCGACGCCCGCGTGCAGGTCGTCCGCACCCCAACCGCCCACCACGAGGTCGTTCCCGTTCTCCGAGTCACCGAAGTTCAACGTGTCGTCTCCCAGGCGACCGAACAGCCGGTCGTTCCCGTCCTCGCCGGTGATGAAGTCGCTTCCGATCCCCCCGTCCATGCGGTCGTCGCCGGCTCCCCCATTGATGATGTCGACGCCGCCGTTGCCGCAGATGAGGTCGTCACCGGCCAGGCCATCGATGATGTTCTGGCTGGCGAGGCCGACGATGACGTCCGACCCGTCGGTTCCTTCGATGCGTTCGTCGTCGCTCACGATCGTGGCGGGACGACCCAGGCAGGAGGCGACGGTCGCCCCTGCGGGATCGATCCCGACGAACAGGCTCAAGGATGCGACCAGCCCGAGCGTCGTGAGCACGATCGCGGTCGGTGATGTCATCCGGTCGGTTGCCATGACCCCTCCCTCATGCGCGGGCATAGAGGTTCCCCTCGTGCAGGAGGTTTGTCCATCGGGCGGAAGTCGCTTGAGGTCAGGTGAGGTCAGGCAGCGCGCCGCAACCGGACCCGCGCTCGCCGCCAGGCGAAGACCGGGACGAACTCGCGGACCCTGGCTTCGTCGAACCGATGGAACTCCTGCTGGGCCACCTCGTCGATCAGCTCCACGGGCACGCCGCTTCCGAACTCATCGGTGAGCTGGTCCCGCAGACCAGGCAGGGGGTCGCGGATCGGTTCCTCAGCTGGGGTGTGGCGTGGGGCCATTCCCAACCTCCTCGGCTGTCGGTTCTGGCGCGGATGGCGACTCTATCCCGCCGCGGAAGCATCGGTCCATGGTCTTCGCGCACGACGTGTGAGGCCGAGGTCGACGTCGCCGTGGCGAGGTATCCGGGCGCCGTGTCGGGGAGGGGGCCACTCCGTGAACGGTGGGTGAACGGGGTTGCGCCCGTTCCGCGGAATCCTGTTCGATGGCGGGAGTTCGCCGAGAGCGGCCGGGCACTCGGGGGAGCCGCCCGGCCCCGAGGCTCTCGTCGATGGCTCTCACCGTCTCTCTGCGCTCCGAAGCCCGGTGAGGGCTATCCACCGGGGACCCAAGGGCGTTCCTGCGGCGGAGCCACCTGTTCCGCGACCGTCTGCTGCGCCGACGGATCGATACGGAGATTGAGGTCGGCCGAGCGTGGGAGGAAACGGATGAGTCGGCCAACCGGCATCACCCGTTCGCCCGAGTGTTCGGTGGGTCAGCCCATGGTCCACCGTTCGCCCCTTGTTTGATGCGAAAGCCGTGGGGAATCGTCGAACGCAGCGGCTTCCCCGACGGAGCGGCCCCGAGCGAACGGGGCAAGAACCCACGGTGAGGAGGGGATGGATGAAGCGGTTCACCTTCATCGCGATCACGCTGGGACTGTGTCTCACGACGATCGGAGCGTTCGCCGCCGGATCTCACACGCGGCTCGGCGTCAACTACTCGGGGGTTCGCAACCCGAACGGCTGCTACATCGCCCCCGATGTCGAGCATCCCAAGCAGCTCGACGCGAAATGCACGAGGGTCGCCGGCGCGTCCGGTCCGGCTGCCGTTCGGTTCCGCTTCCTCAAGGGCGTCGGGGCCGTCCGGAAGCACGCGACGATCCATGCCGACATCTCGACGTGGTTCGGGGAGGATTGCACCGTCGAATGGATGGTGCGCCGCTTCCACGAGCGGGCTCGGACGTTGCGCGTCAACATCCCGTTCGGCTCCTACTGCGACATCCGGTCGGTGAGCTGGTCGCAACCGTAGGACGCCGTGTGTCACCGGTGAGGTGCAGCATCGGGCGGTGCCCGAACTTCGCCACGCACCAGGTTCGGATCAGATGGAGGGACGCCGTCCTCGACCTCGAGGGCTTCGGGAACCCGATGGCCATCTGCGAGCTGCACGCTCGACAGGTCAGCCGAACGTTCCCCGACGCCGTGTGGCTCGATGCGCTTCCCAGGACGGATTGACCGCCGGGATCGTCAGCTCTACGTTGCTCTCCCCCGATGCAGAGGAGCTGGGCGATGACGTCACGAGCGGTTGGCAGGATCTGGACCACCGGACTCATCGTCGCACTGAGTTGGACCCTCGCTCTCCCGGCGCAGGCGGCTGGATCCTTCACGATCGAGCAGGCGAGCCTGGCGTTCCGTGGCGCAGCGGTCGATGTCACCGTCGGCATCGCGTGCGACCCGATGCCACCGAACTCCTGGGCATCGGTTGGGCTCTTCCTCGAACAGGGGAAGTTCACGGCGCCTCGGCACGTCCAGGGGTTCGGTAACTTCGGGGCGATCGGATCCTTCGGCCTCGACTGCGACGGGAGCGTCCACAGCTACGGGTTCGAGGTCGTGCCGACCGAGCCGTTCACCGATCGGAGGTACCGGTCAGGACCGGCCCGATACGAAGCAACCGTCAGCATCTGCACGTTGGTCGATCCGACCACGGAGACCTACCACTGCGTGGCACCCGACGGCCTGTACACCGGCAAGGTTCGGATCGCCCCCAAGATCTGACGCATCCCCATCTCGATCCGGCGATGGAACCTGCGCGGCGGCCAGTGCGCGCCGGGCAGGATTCGAACCTGCGACCTAGGGATGAGAGGTTTGGTTGGTGGTGTACCGGGTTGTCTCGCCCACGTGCTCTCACCTGCGGTGACGTACCGGGCGGATGGGCTCAATGCTCTGACATGCTGCTGGCCGAGGGGTCCGCTTACGACGAGGGAGAGCCCCACGCGCCAAGTGATGTTGCCTTGGCCGTCCATCACAGTTCACGGACGGTTCAGGCGAGCCAAGCGATTACCGAATCGATGGCAGGGTCACTGGTGAGTCTGACGCTGGTGGTCCCATCGGCCGAACCGATGACGACGTCGTAACGGAATTCGGAGCCGCAGCTGGCGGTGTGGATCACGTGGCCCCAGCCTCCCGCCAGCCATGTTCCGTCCGGGGACCACACGAGGCCATTTCTCCAGCTCCCTGGGATCGTCGACGCATCGGTACCCGTGGGTGAGATGAATCGCATCACGAGTTCAGGATCCGGTTGGCACTCGAGGTCGGGATCTGGCACGTCGATCCACGAGGTATAGACGAGCTTGGCTCCATCGGGTGACCATGCGACCGAGCAGCAAGGGGGGACGTTCTCGGCCTGGATGACCACGTCCGCACCGGTATCCACATCGACGATCCGAAGCTCCTGATGAAGACTCCCACTCGAATACGCAATCCGGGTGGAATCCGGGGACCACGCCCAGGCCCACACACAGCTGGCGGTATCGATGATCGGGTGTATCTCACTCCCGTCCGGTCGCGCGAGGAGGACGAGACCGCAGCTTGTCTCCTTGAAGGCGATGGCTGATCCATCCGGTGACCATTTGGGTGAGCCCCCCGGCCAGGCCGCCTCAACGACGCGGGTTCTCAGGTTGAAGATCTCAACTCGGATTCTCCAATGAAAGGCCCTATTCCCGGTGATGACGCCGAGCGCCAGCCGTTCGCCTCCGGGTTCGAGCGATGCACTCGTGATGTAAGGGTCTCTCCCGGGGAGATCCTTGCCACGCACCAAGACGATCCGCTCGGTGCCGTCGGTTCGGATGGCCCGGACACTTGATCGGGTGTACCACTTCGTCCGCAGGTAGAGGATCGTGCCACCGGGGGCTGGCGTCGGATCCTGCGCGTTAGATGGCGACGCGAGGGCGGCCACCATCAGAGCAGACAGCGTAAGGGCGAAGACGACGCGCGGTGCTGACCTCATGCCTGAGATCGTAATCAAGGCTTGATCGCCTCGATACGGTCGTTGGTCTGAGATCGGTTTCACCACTCTCCCGTAGGCCATAGCCTGACGTTCGCCACGGTCCACGTCGTCGAGCTCGCGGGCACGGTGTCGGCCGATCCGGTCCCGCGCCGGATGGCTTCGTCCTTCTCGATACCGATTTGGCCGGGATCTTGGCCGAACTTCCTTGAGCAATCGCACGGCGCGGCGCGTCCCACAGGTAGACCGAGCGCGCCGGGCAGGATTCGAACCTGCGACCTAGGGATTAGAAGTCCCCCGCTCTGTCCGGGCTGAGCTACCGGCGCCTGCCGCACAGGGTATCGCCGCGGGACCGACGATCTGCCATCCGCGCTCGTTCGAAGCATCGCGCGATCACGTGGGCTATCGTCCTGGCGACGCGCGTGCGGCGCTCGTCCGGGGGGAGGGGATCGAGATGGATCTGGTCGCGCAATACGCCACCGACAGCGGCGGGGGAGGGGCCCTCTGGCTCGCGTACTTCTTCGGGTACCTCGCGTTCCTCCTCATCTACGCGGTCGCCGCGTGGCAGATGTACGAGAAAGCGGGGCAACGCGGGTGGAAGGCGCTGATCCCGATCTACAACTGGTACATCCTGCTGAAGATCGTGGGTCGTCCCGGGTGGTGGCTGATCCTGATGTTCATCCCGATCGTGTTCGTCGTCGTGTGGATCATCGTGGACATCGATCTGGCGCACAGCTTCGGCAAGGGAGGGTGGTTCGCCGTCGGGCTCATCTTCCTGAGCATCATCTTCATCCTGATCCTGGGCTACGGAGACTCCCGGTACGTCGGGCCGGCGGCACGCCCCGGAGGGATGACGCCGACGCCTCCGCCGCCGGCGCCCGCGTAGCCGTCGTCCCGGTCCGCTAGCGTGCAGGGGGTGCTTCGGGATCTCCTGATCGCCCTCGCGATCGTGGTCGCGGTCTGGTTCCTCGCGGTCGCCACCCTGATGATCCTCGGCCGCGGGTCGGCTGCGCGCGAGCTCGCGACGCTGATCCCGAACCTCGTCGGGCTGTTCCGGGGTCTCCTGGGCGATCCTCGAGTCCCCCGGCGGACCAAAGCCTGGATCGTGTTCGCGATCGCATGGGTGGTCTCACCGGTCGACCTGTTCCCGGAGTTCCTGCCGATCGTGGGGCCGCTCGACGATGCGATCGTCGCCGGCCTGGTGCTTCGCCACGTCATCAAGCGCACCGACCGGTCCGTCGTGTTCGAGCACTGGAGGGGCGACCCGGCCACCCTGCGATGGATCTCGGGCGAAGGCGGGTCTCGAAGCTGAGACCGGCCGGCTCGATCTCCCTTGACCGAGGGCATCCGGCTTAGGTCGAAGGTCGTAGTGCTCCTGGCCGAAAGTCGGATGGTGGGGACTAGTTCCTCGGCTGTAGAACGACGCTGTTCGCTGAAGCCGCCCGTGGGGGAGCGCCCCGTGCCGCCATGCACGGAAGAAGGAGGTACGGATGCGGAACCTGATCCACTCGAAGGCTCGGTGGCTCCCGGTCGCCGTGATCGTGATCCTGACGGCGACGCTCGCCGCCGGTGTCGCGTTCGCCGACCCGCCGGGGAACAACGGGACGGTCAAGATCGACGGGATCCCGTTCGACGACTACCCGGACAACGAGCCTCACGTCGGGTGCACGTTCCAGGTCGACTTCTACGGGTTCGACGAGGGTGCCTTGAACGCGACGGTGAAGTTCTTCGCGATCCCTCCGACCGGGAAGAAGATCCTGCTGCTCACGGACAGCGTCTTCATCGGCGAGGACCCCGCTGGCGGCGGCACCGACCTGGACGCGTCCGAGACCTACGACCTGAGCAACCTGCTGCAGCCGTTCATGGCGCACCCGCAGCAGGGCTACCACATCAAGCTCAAGGTCAACGCGCCCGGCTCGATCGGGAAGGACACGAAGTACAAGGCCTTCTGGGTCGACAACTGCTCGCCGTATTGAGTCCGAGGTAGCCGCGCTCTGGACCCGGGGTCGACCGGCCCCGGGTCCATCGGCGTCCGGACCACATACGCTGAAGTCGTGAGGCGACCATGAGGGCCCGGATCCCGACGGTGCTGTTCGTCTGTGTGCACAACGCGGGCCGGTCCCAGATGGCGGCCGCCCTGTTGGATCGTCATGCGGCCGGGGGCGTCGACGTTCGCTCGGCGGGGAGTGCGCCGGCCGACGAGATCAACCCTGCCGTGGTCGAAGTGATGGACGAGGTCGGGATCGACCTCTCCCGCGCGGCCCCCAAACCGCTCACGACCGAGGCCGTCGAGGACTCTGACGTCGTCATCACGATGGGCTGCGGCGACGCGTGCCCGGTCTTCCCCGGGAAGCGCTACCTGGACTGGGACCTGCCCGATCCGTCCGGCAAGTCACCGGAGGAGATCAGACCGATCCGCGACGAGATCGATCGACGGGTACAGGGCTTGCTGGCCGAACTCGTCGACGCTTGACCTGTGGAGCGGGTGACGGGAATCGAACCCGCGTGTCCAGCTTGGAAGGCTGGGGCTCTACCATTGAGCTACACCCGCGCGGTGCGTCGACCAGCCTAGCAACCGGCCGGGCCTCCTTCGCGAGCCCCTGCGATACTGCCGCGATGCGCGTTCCCTTCCGGTTGGTCGACGTGTTCGCGGAGACCGCGTTCTCCGGGAACCAGCTCTGCGTCGTCTCCGAACCGCCCGAGGGGCTCGACACCGACGCGATGCTCAAGCTGACGCGGGAGATCAACTTCTCGGAGACCACGTTCGTGACCGCGATCCGTGAGGGCGGCTACGACGTCCGGATCTTCACGCCCGGGGGCGAGCTGCCATTCGCCGGCCACCCGACGATCGGGACGGCGTTCGTCCTGCACGCGGACGGGCGAGTGGGCTCGTCGATGGTGCAGACGTCGATCGCGGGTGACGTGCCGGTCGACGTCGACTTGGAACATGGGCGCGCCCGCATGCGTCAGTTGCCACCCACGTTCGGCGCGCCCGTCACGGACCGCGAGGCCGTGGCGCGGGGCGCGGGCCTGCAGGCGACCGACCTCATCGACCACCTGCCGGTGATCGCGGTCTCGACCGGGATCCCGCACCTGATGGTGGCGGTCCGCGACGAGGAGACGCTGCGGCGCGCGCAGCGCGACGATCGCGCGTGCGCGGCCATCTGCGAAGCCACCGACGCCGAGTCGCTGTACCTGTTCACCGTTCGCGGCGAGGGTGACGTCATGGCTCGGATGTTCGACCGGTGGCTCTCGATCGGTGAGGACCCCGCCACGGGCTCGGCGGCGGGGCCACTGGGCGCCTTCATGTCGGCGCACGAACTCGGAGGCATGCCCGGACGCATGACGATCGCGCAGGGAGAGATCGTCGGACGTCCGAGCGTCCTGTCCGTCGAGGCCGCGCCGGCGGACGAGTCGTGGGCGGTGGACGTCAGCGGGGGTGTGCGGATCGTGGGGGACGGCGCGTTCGAGGTGTGACGCTCTGGATCCCCGCGGTCATCCGACGGCGGCGCACTCCACGTCGGGCTCGCGGATCGCCCCCGAGGGGCCCGCAGCCACCTTCACGTAGATCGTGTCGGCGGCCCCGGCCGGGACGGGCTGGTCGCTCAGGTACACGGAGCTCTCGTCGGTGAACAGCGCCGAGGAATCTTGGAAGGGCGTCAGCTGGCATCGCATCACCGCGTCCTCGCCGCCGGTGTTCGTCACCTCGTAGCGGATGCAGACCGGCGCGGACGCACCCGTCGGGCAGTCGAAGGGCTCGGGGTCCGACACGGCGAACGCCGCCCGGCCACGGGAGGTCTGCATCAGGAACAGCAACGACGCCCCGATCGCGAGGGCAGCGACCAGCACGATCAACAGGACGTTCTGCGTCGCCCTGCCACGATCCGGGGAAGGGTGATCCATCGCGGCGGACGCTACCGGAGAGGTCCTGCACCGCACAACGGCCGGAAGTCTCGAACCCGGCACCGACCGTCTCGCCTGCGGTTCCAGGCCTTGTGTTCGACGGGTACGCTAGCCGCGACGGGATGTAGCGCAGCTTGGTAGCGCGCCTGCTTTGGGAGCAGGAGGTCGCCGGTTCGAATCCGGCCATCCCGACGTGAGGGACCCCCGACGCGACGTGCGCCTCGGCGTGGCCGCGTGCGCGTTGGCCGTCGCGCTGGCGACCGCGGCGCCAGGAACCGCCGCTGCCGCGACCGCCGCCGCTCGCGGAACCCACGCTCGGCTCCTTCCTGGCCTCGTGGTGCGTCCGATCACCGACCTCCGCCTCGACCGTGGCGGTGGCGTGCGGACGCTGCGCTTCGGAACGATCGTCGGCAACCGCGGGCCCGGCGTGGTCGAGCTCGTTCCCAAGGCTGAGGACTGCAACGGCAACGGGGACTTCGACGACGACCGGACCGCGTACCAGCAGATCTATGAGGACACGAACGACGACGGCTACTACGACGCCGGCGACACCTGGGTCCGAGAGCGCAGGGCCGGATGCTCGTACTTCCATCCGGCGCACAACCATTGGCACTTCGAGGGCTTCGCTCGCTACGACCTCGCCCGGGCGCATGGGGGCAGGATCGTTCGGACGGCGAAGAAGGTGTCGTTCTGCGTTCGCGACAGCTTCCGGTTCGGCAACCTGACAGGCTCACCGGAGTCGCCCGCCTACGGAGACTGCACGCAGGATTCCACGATGGGTCTCTCGATCGGCTGGTCCGACTGGTACCCCTCGTCCCTGGAAGGCCAGGAGCTCGACGTGACCGGCCTGCCCGACGGCCGCTACTGCCTGCGACTCACGGTCGACCCGAGGGATCGGATCCGTGAATCCGACGAGTCCGACAACGTCCGAACGAGGCTACTTCGGCTCCGTGGAACGACGGTCACCGATCTCGGTCGAGCCTGCCCAAGTCTCTAGCGAGGGCCCCGCCCGTACCGCCCCATGACCTCGACGAGGCCGTCGTGCGGCAGCGCATGCGCGGTGACACCGTCGATGCCCGTCATCGTCTCCGCGGCGACGAGGGCGTTCAGGATCGCTTCCTCGGTGGCCTCGATCGTCGCCCAGAACAGCGGGCTGATGGCGGCGTCGGGGAGCATCGTCACGTCGAACGGGTCGGGGTCGCCGTCCGCCTTGTAGCTCGCGAGCCGACCCCGGTTCCCCGTGGAGAACGCGAGGAAGAGATCGCCGCTGGAATGCTCGCCGGCCCCGCCGGTCCGCGCGACGCCCAGACCGGCACGCTGCGCGATCCGTTCGCATTGGTGGGGGAGCAACGGCGCGTCGGTCGCCACGATCACGATGATCGACCCCGAGCCCGCCGCGGAGCCGCTCCCGTCATCGGGGTCGGGTGACGGGATCACGTCGGTCCCAAGCTCCCGACCGACGGGGACGCCATCCACGGTGAGCCGCTCCCGGCGCCCGTAGTTCGACTGGACGAGTGCTCCGACCGTCCAGCCCCCGTCGGCCGCGCTCAACCGGCGAGAGGCCGTGCCCGTGCCGCCCTTGAACTCGTGGCAGATCATGCCGGTTCCGCCGCCAACGCCTCCTTCGGGCGGGATCCCCGTCGAAGCGGTGTCGAGCGCCGCGTCCAGGTGCTCGGCGGTCACGTGGAACCCGTTGATGTCGTTCAAGACGCCGTCCCACGTCTCCCCGACGACCGGCAGGCTCCAGAAAGCGCCGATGTCGGTTCGGGCGCGCATGTCGGCCGCCACGATCGCGTCGCGAACGACGCCGACGCTGTGCGTGTTCGTGATCGCGATCGGGGTGGTGAGCTGTCCGGATTCGCGCACCCACTCGAGGCCGGTGAGCTCCCCGTTGCCGTTCAGCCGGTGGCATCCGGCGAACACGGCCTCGCTCCCGATGTCGTCGTGCGGCACGATGGCCGTCACGCCTGTGCGGATCGGTCCCTGACCGACGACGAGCGGCCCGTCGCCCGAGACCAACGTCGTGACGCCGACACGAACGCCGTCGACGTCGGTGATCGCGTTCAGAGGCGCCGGGTCGAGCTGGCCGACGGTGAGTCCGAGGTCGCGGTAGCGGGTCATGGAACGGGAGCCTATCCGGCGATCGCGCGGACGGATGCGGTCACGACGGCCGCGATGACGATCACGATCAGCACCGGGGCACGCAGCCTGATCGCGACCGCGGCGGCCAGCACGCCCGGCAGCCGCGCGTCGATCACGAGCTCGCGGTCCCCGCCCACGGTGTTGATCGCGACCAACGCGGCGAGCAGGGCCGGCGCGAGCAACACGACCATGTCGTTCACCTTCTCCGGCAGCGGCCGGCCTCCCATCGCGAGCGGACCCAGCGACTTGATCGCGATCGTCGCGAGCCCCACGACCACGACGACGACCCAGGTGGCGCTCACGTCGAGGCGTCCTCTCGGGCCGTATCGCGGCCGCGGAGCCCCAGCAGGCAGGCGACCGACGCGCAGATGATCGGAACTCCCGGAGGCGTGAACGGCGTCAGCACCAGGGCGATCGCGGCGCCGAGGAGCGCGGCCTCCACGTCGAGGCGCCGTCGGAGCTGGGGGACCAGCAGCGCAAGGAACAGCGCCGGGAACGCCGCATCCAAGCCCCACGTGCTCGGGTCACCGATCACGTCGCCGAACGCGACGCCGAGCGCGGTGCCGCCGACCCACGCCGCATACAAGGTGACGCCGGCCCCGATCAGCACCTGGGGATTGAACCGGCCCTCGCCCTCGGCGGCGACCGCCCAGGTCTCGTCCACGGTGAGCTGCGCGTGCAGGAACCGGGACCAGACGCCCCCGGTCAGGGACGGGGCGACGCTCACACCGATCGGCGCGTAGCGGGCGTTCAACAGGACCGCGGCCGTGATCGCCGAGATCACCGTGCCGCCGGTCCCCAGGATCGACGCCGCCGCGAACTGGGCCGAGCCCGCGAACGTCGTGGCCGACATCACCACCGGGGCAAGCGATCCCATGCCTGCGGCTCTCGCGAGGACCCCGTAGGACACCCCGAAGCCCAGGACCGCGATCGCCAGCGGGGCCGCGGCGCGCACGCCGTCCCGGTGCGTGCGTCGCGGCGCGGGCTCGGACATGGTCGGGCCATGCTAGTTGTCGGTGGCCGCCGATACGCTCGGCATCGTGCGCATCAGTTCGGCGATCGACGGCATCGGCAGGGACGACGTCCGGCGGATCCTGGCCGGGCTCCCACCGGCCGACCGCTATCGGATCCACGTCAAGCCGCTGCGCTACCGGTCGCGCCCACACCTCTCCGCGTGGACCGATTTCGACGATCGATCCATCACGCTGCAGCTTCCCGAGCCGTTCTACCCGTTCGGCGAGGTCGTGCCGTACGCGGCCAAACGGCGGGCCGGCAAGGGCATCAAGTTCATCTGGCTCACCGAGGGCGTCACGTTCCGCACGCCGCGCGAGGTCCTGCGATTCCTCTACTGCCACGAATGGATGCACTGGTACCTGCGGGAGCGGCTCGGTCGCAAGAGCGCCGCCGAGACCACCTGCGATCGCTTCGCCCTTCGGAACTACCGTCGTCGAACCGTCACCCTGGCCGACGCCGACGCGGCGCTGCAACGCCGCTAGCCCTGCTGGGTGCCGATCGCGCTCTTCAGCAGGGTCGTGAAGTCGTCGACGCGCATCTGCTGGCGTTCGGGCTGCCCCCGCCACCGATGGAAAAGTCCCGGGTCGAGCTCTTCGCTCACCAGCGCGTCCTGCAGCGAGTTCGAGAGCCAGTCGACCATCGACGTGACCATCTCGATATCGACGTCGTCGCGGACCTCGCCGCGCTCGATGCCGAACTCCACGAACTCGAGCGTGCCGAACGGGTCCTCGCTCACGAGGTAGCGGTTGATCTCGCGCTTCAGGGCCAGGTCGGTGCCGAAGTCGCCGATCAGCACGACGCGGTTCGGGACGTAGTCCTCCTTGATGAGGTGCTCGGTGCGGGCGAGCCAGTACGTGACGACCGCGAAGAACCCTTCGTCACGGACCGGTCCCGGGGCGTCGAGCCACGCCGGGAGCAGCGTGGTCGCGTGCTTGTAGGCCTCGAGGAACAGGCGCGACTTCGACGTGAAGTGCTGGAACACCGACCCCTTGGCGATGCCGAGCTCACTCGCGATGTCCTCGACCTTCGCGCCGTGGTAGCCATCCGCCGCGAAGTGGCGCATCGCGCATCCGACGATCCGCTCGCGCTTGGCGCGCGTGCGCTCCGCTCGCGTGGTGGTCGTGGTCGCCATCGGTCGTGTCAGGGGTAGTAACGCGGCGTAGCGTCGCATGACTCGTGGTCACCGTGCAACCACCGGGCCACTCCCACGGACAGCGATGACCTGGCATCATCGGGTCGAAGCGTGGCCCCGTTCCGATGGTGACCTGAAGTCAGTCAACGGCCCGTCGCTGCGGGCGAGCTCGAGAGGATCCGCCGCCCATGCAGGAAGACCTCGATGTCCTGAAACGAGCGCTGATCGCGGCCGACATGGATCTCGGCGTGGCGGCGGCGCAGCGCCTGGTCGACGCCGGGGCCGACCCGAAGTGGATCCTCGAGGAGGGCATGGCGGTCGCCATGTTCGACCTCGGGGAGATGTGGAAGCGAGGCGAAGTCTTCCTCCCCGAGGTGGTCGCGTCGGCCGAGGTCTTCAAGCGCTGCAACGCGATCGTGGAACCGGTCCTGCTCGCCCAGCGAGATCCCGACGAGGAGGCCAACGCGCTCGTGCTGCTCGCGACCGTGAAGGGCGACCTGCACGACCTCGGCAAGAACATGGTGGGCGCGATGCTTCGGACCTCCGGGTTCGACGTGCACGACCTGGGCAAGGATGTGAGCGCGGACCGCATCATCGAGGCGATCGAGGAGATGGAACCAGCCATCGTCGGCCTCTCGGCCCTGCTCACCACCACCGTTCCCTACCAGGAGACGGTGATCCGCAAGCTGGAATCCGCCGGCGTCCGCGATCGGGTCCGGGTCATGGTCGGCGGCGCCCCCGTCACGCCTGAGTGGGCCGACAAGATCGGCGCCGACGGCTACGCGAACAACGCGCCCGAGGCCGTCGAGATCGCGAGGAAGCTCGTGGCGGCGGTGTGATGATGGCCACGGAGGCGACGGCATGACGGTCGCAACCACGACGTTGTCCGGCCCCGGCGGCGACGTGCACATCGGAGACGGCCATCCGTTCGCGGTCATCGGCGAGCGGATCAATCCCACCGGCCGGGCGAAGCTGACCGAAGAGCTCACGGCCGGCGACATGATCACGGTGCAGGCCGACGCCGTCGCCCAGGTCGAGGCGGGAGCCGCGGTCTTGGATCTGAATGCGGGCGTCCCCGGGTTCGACGAGCCGGCGATGCTGTCCCAGATCGTCATGGCCGTGCACGAGGTCGTCGACGTGCCGCTCTGCATCGATTCCTCCACGCCGGAGGCACTCGAGGCGGCGGTGCCGCTCGCCGACGGGAAGGTGTTGATCAACTCGGTGACCGCGGAGCGGGACTCACTTGAACGGCTGCTGCCGCTCGTGGCAAGGTTCGGCGCCGCGGTGATCGGCATGGCGAACGACGAGGACGGCATCTCCATGGACCCGGCCGTGCGCCTCGCGGCCGCCCGAACGATCGTGGAGGCGGCCGCCGACCACGGCGTCGGGCGTGAGGACGTGATCATCGACCCGCTCACGATGCCGATCGGTGCGGCGCCCGACGCGGCCACCGCGATGTTCGAAACCGTTCGGCTGATCCGCGACGAGCTGAGCGTCAACGTCAGCTGCGGGGCGTCGAACATCTCGTTCGGCATGCCGGATCGCCACGACATCGACGCGGCGTTCCTGACGATGGCGATCCACGCCGGCATGAACGCCGCCATCACGAACCCGCTGCACGCCTCGGTGCGGACGGCCACGCTGGCCTCGGACCTGCTGATGGGACGCGACGAGTTCGGCTCGGCCTGGATCGCAGCGCATCGGGCGCGAACCGGCGCGGCCTCCCCGGCGGGGTAGCGGCGATGTCGGGTCGAAAGCTGCAGGTCACGTACCGTTCCGCGGACCCGGACGAGGCACCGCGGTCGCAGACCACCACGCACGTCCCCGCGAGCACGACGTTGTTCCATGCCGCGCACTGGGCGGGCATCCCGATCGAGTCCACGTGCGGGGGTCGCGGGACCTGCGGCAAGTGCAAGGTTCGCGTGCTCGAGGGGCATGCGGAACGCACGCTCGCGGACTATCGACACGTCTCGGAGGAGCTCGACGAGGGCTGGCGCCTCTCGTGCCAGGCCGAGGTCACCGAGGACATGCTCGTCGAGGTTCCACGGCCGATGTCGGTGCCCAAGGCCGCCACGATGGGCGTCGGTCGTTTCGTGCTGCTGGAGCCGAACGCGATCAAGTACCGACTCGAGATGGCACCCCCGACGCTCGACGATCCGCGCAGCCGCCTCCGCCGGGTGGCCGATGCCTTGGACGCGGAGGGACTCGACGTGTCGCACGCCGCGTCGGTGCTTCCGAAGCTCGCCGCCGCGATCGACGAGGAGGAGCCGTCCACGGTGACGGCGACGGTGATCGGGGACCGGCTCGTCGACGTCGAGCCCGGCGACACGCGCCAGCGTGTGTTCGGCGTGGCGCTGGACGTCGGGACGACGACGGTCGTCGCCACGCTGATGGATCTCCACGCGGGAGCCGCCGCGGCCGTCGAGTCCACGATCAACCGCCAGGCACCGTTCGGGGCCGACGTGCTGACGCGTGTGAGCTATGGACAGATGCACGGACCGGCCGCGCTGCAGGAGCTCCGCGATGCCGTCATCGCCACGATCGACGGGCTGCTCGGCAGCGTCTGTGCGACGGCGGGCGTGGGGCGCGACGAGGTGCTGGAGATCGTGGCGGTCGGCAACGCGACGATGCTGCACCTGTTGCTCGGCGTGGACCCCACCTCGATCGGACGGACCCCGTTCGCGGCCACGTTCCTGGAGACACAAGACCTGCGGGCCGCCGACGCCGGTATCGCGATCCACCCTGAAGGTCGGGTCGTCCTGTTCCCTGCGATCGGCGCCTACGTCGGCGCCGACGTGGTCGCCGACGTGGTCGCGACGGGGGTGGCGCGCGAGCCCCAGCTCCGCCTCCTGGTCGACGTCGGCACCAACGGCGAGATCGCGGTCGGCAACGAGGACCGTGTCGTGACGACCGCGGCCCCGGCCGGGCCCGCGTTCGAGGGCGGGCAGATCGTGCACGGCATGCGAGCCACGGAGGGAGCGATCGAGGGCGTGGAGCTCGATGTCGCTGCCAAGGAACCTGGAAGCGCCGTGCGGCTCCAGGTGATCGGCGGCGACGTCGAACCGCGCGGCCTCTGCGGTTCGGGCTTGATCGACGCGGTCGCCCAGCTCCGCCTCGCCGGCCTCGTGGGCGACAGCGGCATCCTGATGTCGCCCGACGAGGCGACGGAAGCGGGGCACCCGCTCGCCGAGCGGCTCCGCGCCGACGACGAGGGCGTGCGCGCGTTCGCGTTCACCGACGATGTCGTGCTGACCCAGCGCGACATCCGAGAGCTGCAACAGGCGAAGGGCGCGATCGCGACCGGGATCGAGGCGGCGATGCGCGAGCGCGGGCTCGATCCTCGCGACCTCGAGGAAGTGTTGCTCGCAGGTTCGTTCGGCACCTACATCGACCCCTTGGCCGCTCGGGTGCTCGGGCTCGTGCCCCCCGTCCCGGTCGATCGGATCCGTGCCGTTGGCAACACGGCCGGCGAAGGCGCGAAGATGGCCCTGTTGTCGTTCCGTGAGCGCGAGGTGGCCTTCGAGCTGCCGGCGTTCGTCGAGTACCTGGAGCTGTCGGGCGTGGAGGACTTCAACGAACGGTTCATCGCGAACGTCGGGTTCCCGCCGTTGTCCGACGTCGCGCTCGGCGTCGTGGCAGGTGACCCCTTGGCTGTTGAGGTGGAGGGATGACGTCGACCGGCGCGAAGGTGGCGTTCATCGCGTGCGGCGCGGTCGCGCGCGACACGGCCGCGCTCGTGGAGCGCCACGGCTGGGACGCCGACGTCCACGGCATCTCGAGCGACCTCCACATGACGCCGCTCGAGATCGCGCCGGCGGTCGAGGAGAAGCTCCAGAAGCTGCTGCCCCGGTACGACCGCGTGATCGTCGTGTACGGCGACTGCGGTACGGGTGGTCGTCTCGACGAGGTCTTGTCGCGCTACCCGGCCGCACGGCCCGCCGGGTTCCACTGTTTCCAGTGGTACGCGGGGGACCTCTATCAGCGGTTCGAGGACGACATCGGCATCTACTTCCTGACCGACTGGCTGGTTCTCAATTGGGACCGTGCGGTGGTCAGGGGCCTCGGCATCGATCGGTTCCCGTTCCTGAAGGACACCTACTTCGAGAACATCACCCGCATCCTGTTCGTGCGGCAGCACCCCGACGAGGAGCGTGAGGCGAAGGCTCGTGAGATCGCCGGATGGATGGGCAAGCCGCTGGAGATCCACGACCTGGGCATCGGGCCCCTCGACGACCTGCTCACCCCGTTGATGGAGGACCACGATGTTCGAGCGTGAGGCGGCCCCCCGGATCCTGTCCGAGGAGCAGGAAGAGATCGTCCACGAGCACGCGATGCGGATCCTCGAGGAGATCGGGACCGATGTGCTGCATGACGAGGCCCGGAAGCTCCTCGGCGAGGCCGGACTTCCCGTCGACGAACATCGTGTCCGGTGGGATCGCGGGTTCGTCATGGAACAGGTCGCGAAGGCGCCCTCGACGTTCACGCTGCGTGCGCGCAACCCCGAACGTTCCCTCGAGATCGGTGGCTCGACCCCGGCATGGATGAACGTCGGGGGACCGCCGTTCGCGAGCGACCTCGACGAGGGACGGCGGAGCGGCCGCCTGCAGGATCACGACGCGCTGATCAAGCTCACGCACGCCGCCGATGTCTTGAACTGCGTGCAGATCGGCGCCGTCGAGGCCACCGACCTCCAGGTCGAGACGCGGCACATGGACATGGAGTACTCGGCGATCCGGTACTCGGACAAGCCGTACACGACCTACGGCACGAGCGGTCCGCGCGCCCGCGACGGGATCCGGATGGCCGAGATCGTGCACGGCGGTCGTGACGCGATCGAGCGGACGCCCGCGCTGATGGGCGTCGTGAACCCGAACTCCCCGTTGATCTGGGATTTCCGTATGACCGACGCCCTGCTCGTGTGGGCCGAGGCGAACCAGGCGATCATCGTCACGCCGTTCCTGCTCGCGGGCGCGACCGCGCCGGTGAGCGTTGCCGGAGGGCTCGCCCAGCAGGTGGCCGAGGCGCTGTCGGGCGTCGCGCTCGCCCAGCTCATCCGGCCGGGCGTGCCGTGCCTGTACGGCTCGTTCTTCACGGCGACCGACATGCGCAGCGGCTCGCCGGCGTTCGGCACACCGGAATCCGTGTTCGGCGTGCTCGCGGGCGGCCAGCTGGCCCGGCGCTACGGCCTGCCGTTCCGCGGCGGGGGAGGCCTGGCCTCCTCGCCGGCCGTCGACGCGCAGGCCGCCGCCGAGTCCCAGATGATGCTCTGGGCGACGAACCTGGCGGCCACCGACGTCGTGCTGCACGCCGCCGGCTGGCTCGAGGGCGGCCTGACGGCCTCGTTCGAGAAGCTCGCCCTCGATGTCGAGCTGCTGCAGCAGTTCCGCCGGCAGGCGCAAGGGGTCGGATTCAGCGAGGAAGAGCTCGCGTTCGACGCCCTGAAGGAGGTCGGCCCCGGTGGCCTCTACCTCGCCTCGCCCCACACCCGCGAGCACTTCAAAGAATGGCTGTTCATGAGCCCGCTGTTCCAGACGCCCGACTTCGCCACATGGGAGATGTCGGGCTCGGAGACGACCGAGGTCGCCGCGAACCGCGCCTGGAAGCAGCTGCTCGAGTCGTACGAGGATCCGGGCCTGGATCCGGCGATCGACGAGGAGCTCCACGCGTACATGCGCAGTCGCCGCGACGCTCCCGACCTCTTCGCCGAGGACTAGTCGACCTCAGACTAGATGCCGCGCGTGAACCCAGCGAATCGTTCGACGGATACGACCGTCCCACCGTCTCCGAGCGCCGCCGCCTTGTCCCTCAGCTGGTCGAGCGCCCGATCGCTCGGCCGCCCATAGCATTCGATCCCGGTCATCGTGATCAGGTGCGCCAGCTTGCGGAACTCCTCGCCGCCGATGTCCATGTGGCGCTCCAGAGACGCCGGATCGGGGTGGACCGCCACGACGGTCATCCTCGCCGCGTCTTCGTCGATATGGAAGCCGTACGTGAGGAGCTGAGGCTCGCGGGCATCGATGAAGTTCACGAGACGCCGGACCCCCACCTTGAGCTCGTCGATCGAATCCTGCCGGATCCGGGAGTGATCGATGTACACGATCGGCTCCGAACCGGCGTGTGTCGCATGACCCGACATGGGACCTCCCCTCAGAGCACGCCCGTGTCGCATGGTGCTCTCCGTCGCGCCGACGACGCTAGCAGCTGCCCTCTCGACGAGGCCAACGACCGACGGCGTCGGCCCACACGAGCGCTCGATGCGGTAGAACAGCGGCTATGGACGAGAGCAAGCAGCGCGAGGTCTTCGTGGGGATGCTCGAGAACGAGGCGAGGGCCCAACAGGCGGCGGAGGGGGCACAGATCGCCGACCTGATCCACGCCCGCGCGTCGGCGATGATCGACCTCGCCATGGCGTTCGAGCTCATCGACTACGACGCCGCCGGGCGGGTCCTCGGCGCCCTGACTCGGAAGGAGCTCTCCGGCCGGGTGGAGGAGCTCATCGCGGCGAGCTAGAGACGAACAGGACGCCCGATGACGTCCAGGAGGGACCGTGGGCTCTAGGTTCTGGTTCGCTCGGACCTCGCCCGATCGACTTCGTCCATCACGCCGAAGATGGCGAAGGCGAGGTCGGACACGTCCGCACGACGCTCGCGGTAGCCGACCTTCATCCGCCCAAGTCGAGCGCGCGGCCTCGTCAGAGGGCTGATCTCAGCCAACCACCGTCCGTAGGCACGATCGAACCGGTAGGCGATCCCGACGATCGCGACCATGGTGGCGACCGTCACGACCGTGGTCAGCCGCTTCGGCGGATCCGTGGGGGTTCGGACGGCTGCCATCGGCCCAACCCTAGCGCCTGCTGGGCCCATACCGGGTTCACCTCGGCGTGGCAGGCGGAAGTTCAGATGGAACAGCAGCCATCACCGCGCGTCGGCAGGACGGCCGCCTAGCTCCGCCCACCGGAAGCAGGTCGCGACGTGGTCATTGACCATGCCGGTCGCTTGCATGAACGCGTAGCACACGGTCGGCCCGACGAACCTGAAACTTCGGCCCTTCAGATCCTTCGACATCGCGCGTGATTCGTCCGTTTCGGCGGGGATCGTCCCGACCTTCGTCCACCGGTTGACGATGGGTGAGCCATCGACGAACGACCACAGGTAGGCGTCGAGGGAGCCGAGTTCGTCCTGCACCGAGAGCGTGGCGCGGGCGTTCGCGACCGTGGACTCGACCTTGAGGCGGTTGCGGACGATCGCCGGGTCCTGCAACAGCTTCTCGACCTTGGCCGGCGTGAAGCGCGCGACCTTCGCGACGTCGAACCCGGCGAACGCCTTCCGGTAGCCCTCGCGCTTGTGCAGGATCGTGGACCAGCTGAGACCAGCTTGCGCGCCCTCGAGCGTCAGCATCTCGAACAGGTGCACGTCGTCGTGCGACGGCACGCCCCATTCCTCGTCGTGGTAGGCGAGGTAGGAGGGATCGCTCTCGAGCGATCCCCAGTCGCATCGGCGGACCGACGTGGTAGCCATCGTCGTGTGACGCTACCGGCGCCCGCCGACACGCTCCGCGGTCAGCGCTCCGCCCGCACCTCGGCGAGCACTTCGTCGACCTTCGCGAGGCCCTTCAGCGTGTGTTCGATGTCGTAGCCGAATCCGAACCGCAGGCCTTTGCCGATCCCGAACATCTTGCCCGGGACCAGCAGCACGCTTCGCTCGCGACGGATGCGCTCGACGAGCTTCGTACCCCCGATCGGCAGGTCGTATCCGGCGTAGGCGATCGCGCCGGCCACCGGTCGCGCCCAGCGGAAGATGTCGGCGTGGGTGCGCATCCACGATTCGAGCTGCGGGTAGTTCGCCCGGATGATGCCGCGTGTGCGGGCCAGGATCGCCTCTCGGACCTCGGGCTGCATCGCGAACGCGGCGAGTCGGTCGCTCACCATCGACGGGGTCAGCGTGGTGTAGTCGTGGCGCTCCCAGATCCGCTCGATCACCGGGGACGGGGCCACCGCCCAGCCGATGCGCAGGCCCGGCATCGCGAACGCCTTCGAAAGCCCGCTCGTGATGACCACCTTGTCGTATCGACCCCAGAACGTCGGAGACGTGATGTCAGTGTCGAGCTCCGCGCCGCGGTAGATCTCGTCCGCCACGATCCATGCACCCACGCGATCGGCTTCGTTGATCACCGCGTCCATCTCGTCGTCGGTCAGCACGTGGGCCGTGGGGTTGTTCGGGTTGCAGACCATGATCACCTTGGTCTTGGGCGTGACGACGCGGTGGAGCCGATCCACGTCGAGCTGCCAGCGGCCGTCGACGAGCTCGAGGCCGAACGTGTCGACCGACCGGGCGAACGCCCGACCGAGCCCATTGCCCTGCAGGTAGTTCGGCACCATGTACGCGAGGCGATCACGTGGTCCGAGCAGCGACCAGAGCGAGAGGAAGTTCGCTTCGGATCCACCGTTCACGACGGTGACGTTCTCGGCCGTCGCGTCCGGGTACCAGTCCGCGATCACGGCTCGTGTCTCGTACGCCCCCTCGGACAGCGGGTACCCGAGGGCGGTCGCGAGGAAGGCCTCGGCATCGGCGACCGGGCCGAGCAGCTCCCGGATCGTCATCGGCTGCACGCCCGATTCGGACAGATCGTGGTCGACCGTGTGCCAGTACAGGGACTGGTACCGCTCCATACGGAACAGGTCGATGCGCATGCGGGCCTCCTCGACGGCGAACGCCGACGGTAGCACCCTCAGCGCGATCGACGCGAGGTCCCAGGGCTGGGCCGTCGCCGATATCAGAGGGAAGCGATATGACAATGAGCAACGTCAACTGCGTGATCGCCGCGGCCCATCCTCCAGCGACCGCGCCAGTCCCTTACGACCAGACGCCACTGCTTGTATCGGTGATCATCCGGGGGGACCCAGAACGTGACCCTCTTCGTTACGTAGCGGTTTCGGTCTCCGTCGACCTCTCGAAGCGTCAGCGACAAGCTGCATGAGATCCGCCGTTCTGCCGCGCTCGGGTTTCCGACCGTGAGATGACCCTCGATCAGGAGCTTCTGGGCACGTTCCCAGTAGTTGGCATGGTCCCAATCCTCGCCGAGAACCCTCAACGGCGGTTCGACGTGCGCCTGGGCCGTGGTCGCAAGGGTCAGGATGCAGATCACTGCCACCAACAGTGCCTTCATGACCCGGAGGATGCTTGTCGCACCGCGTTCGTTCCGTCGGTTGGATGGAAGACGCACATCGCCGATCAAACGCGGAACGGTCCTGCGATGCGGTACAGGTCGCGCAGGACCGCGATCTCAGCTCCGTGGTGCCGGTCGTGGTCGGTCATCGTCGTGAATATCCGCCATGCGGGCCACTCCTCGCCCCAGTTCGTCAGCACCGGCCGCTCGACATCGGCATCCGTGAGACCGGCGAGGTCGTCGGCGAGGAGCTCATGCCCTGCTCGGAGCGTCTGCATCGAGGACGCCACGTCCGGAGGAGTCTCGATCGTGAGCCAGGTCAGCGCGTGAGGGCCGAACGCCCATTCGTGGT
>Ga0081455_10002204_pt1 | contig 23198 bp, 23 predicted proteins | sample TabmetS3T2R1_FD_70207 | JGI IMG/M metagenome (GOLD analysis project Ga0081455, IMG submission 70207) | Tabebuia heterophylla rhizosphere microbial communities from the University of Puerto Rico - S3T2R1 | ecosystem: Host-associated > Plants > Roots > Rhizosphere ...
CCCGGACGACGTCCCGATCGAGAACAAGCGGGTCACCAGCTCCATCGCATCCGCCCAGGGCCAGGTCGAGGCGCAGAACTTCGAGACCCGCAAGAACATCCTGAAGTACGACGACGTCATGAACCGCCAGCGCGAGGTCATCTATGCCGAGCGCCGGCGGGTGCTCGAGGGCGAGGATCTCCAGGACCGGGTGCAGGCGATGATCGACGACGTCATCGAGGCGTACGTCGCCGGTGCGACCGAGGGCTTCCCGGAGGAGTGGGACCTCGACCAGCTGTGGACCGCGCTGAAGACGCTCTACCCGATCTCGCTGTCGCTCCCGGACATCGAGGCCGACCACGGTGGCCGCGAGGGACTCTCGACCGACATTCTGATCGACCTGGTCCTTGAGGATGCCCAGGACGCGTATGCCCGGCGCGAGGAGGAGCTCGGCAGCGACGTGGTGCGCGAGCTCGAGCGCCGGGTCGTGCTGAGCGTGCTCGACCGCAAGTGGCGCGAGAACCTCTACGAGATGGACTACCTGCGCGAGGGGATTGGCCTGCGGGCGTACTCCCAGCGCGATCCGCTGGTGGAGTACCAGCGTGAGGGCTTCGACATGTTCAACTCGATGATGGACGCGATCAAGGAAGAGTCGATCGGCTATCTGTTCAACGTCGACGTCCAGATCGAGACCAGGACCGAGGAGCCGGAGGGCGCCGGCATGGTCGAGTCCGGCCCGTCCGAGCCGGGGCAGGAAGAGGCGCCGCAGATCAGCGCTCGCGGCATGGCGCCGCCGAGCCAGCCGCGGCAGCTCAGCTACTCCTCGCCGACCGTCGACGGGGCGGCGAGCGGTGGGGACGGCGTCGCGACGTCGGTCGATGAGGCCGACGACCCGTACGCCAACGTCGGCCGCAACGAGCCGTGTCCGTGTGGCTCCGGCCGCAAGTTCAAGCGGTGCCACGGCGACCCGGCCAGCCGAGCGGCTCGGGCGCAGAACTAGGACGTCAGCCCAGCTCGAGCGCGGTGCAGATCCACCGCTGCTCGACGTGCTCGAGCCGGGCCGCGAGTGCGTGTGAGCGGGCGCCCTGGCGGACATGAGCGGCCACCTCGGCGACACCGTCATGCGGCCGGCAGACCTTGACCGACACGACCTTGGCGCGCGGCCGCTCGGTCGCCGGGACCGACCCGACCGTGCCGGACAGCGCGGCGACCCGCGTCGTCAGGTCGTCGTAGACCTCGCGATCGGTCCAGCGGACCAGCTGCGTGCACGGCCGGTCTCCGGACACGATCTCGACGACGGCCTGGACGAAGCGGTGGGCGCGCACCAGCATCCGGCGCCGGTCGGCATCGGCCTTCGGCGGCTCGCCCGCTCCGCCCGGCAGGACACGCAGATCCGCCGGGCGCGGAGCCGGGTCGGCCGACGCCGCCGGGTCGAGCGCGGTGGCGCCGTCGGTGGGGAGTGGATTCTCGCGCCGGCGTTGCCCGCCTGGCGTCGCCGGCGCGAGAGCATCGGGGAGATCGGGAAGCACGCGGACGTTGAAGCCGGACTCGGTCATGACGCTGCCTTCGTCTCAGGGGCATGGAGCACCATGCCCGGCGTGATGAGGTCGGGGTCCGGCCCGATGAGGGCACGGTTGGTCGCGTACCAGCGCGGCCACTCGGTCGCGACCGCCGCCGCTGACGCGTGCGGGCCGAGGTGGCGCTCGGCGATCGTCCAGAGGCTGTCGCCGGGCTGGACGACGACCGCTCGCGAGGTGTTCGGTCGCTCGTCGTGCCGTCCGGCCGGATCGCTCGGGATGGCAGTCGCCAGCCGGCCATAGGGCCGGTCCGGCAGCGGGAGTCCTCGGATCGCGTCGGCGACCGAGGCGGCCGGGGCTCGACCGGGGTCGTGCCGGGCAGCGACGGCCACCGTATGCGGCGGCTCACCGGGACTCGCCTGGGCGACCGCGGCCGGAGCGCTGAGCGCGCCGATGCCGACCGCCGCGAGTACCAGCCGTCGCCAGGCCGGCGGCGCGACCCGACGGGCCAGGCCATGGTCCGGCCGTCTTGTCACGCCGCCGACGATCGTCAGGATCGCGCCCAGCAGCAGCCAGGCCCAGGCGACCAGGCCGAGGACGGCGGCGACATCGGCGACCGCGTCGGCCGGGGTCGCCGTCGGCATAGCCGGGAGCGCGCGCAGGTCCGCCCAGCTCGCCATCGCCCAGTCGAGCAGCACCGCGCTGACGACGACGGCCGCCGCAGCGAGCAGCGGGAGCCGGATCCAGCTCATCCGCATAGCTCCCATCCCTTCGTTTGCTTATGTTTACTTTGCTAAAGCAGTCTTATCTCAGGTTGGATGTCACTGTCTAGTGTTAGATTGCGATCAGGGACGCGGTCGAGAGCGATAGTGTGCTGATATGCGATGGGATGCCCTGTTCGCCGACCTCGAGGCGGCCGCGGAGGGGGAGTGGCAGCGCGAGCGTGACGCCGAGATCGCCGAGCGGACCCGTGCCGAGTTGGCCCGGCTACGGCTGGTCGACCGGCTGCGCGCCGTCGTGGAGGGGCGCACGAGTGCGGGAGTGGAGCTCGCCGTACGGGTGCTGGCGGCCGGTGTGCTGCGGGGCGAGGTCACCCGAGTGGCCGACGAATGGTTCGTCCTGCTCACGCCGTCGCACGAATGGGTGGTGGCGTCCGACGCCGTCCTCGGCGTGACCGGGCTGCCGTCGTCGGCCCGCCCGCCGGAGTCCGAAGGCGCCGTCGCCCGGGCCTTGGGCTGGTCGGCGGCCTGGCGGGTGCTCGCCCGCGACCGCAGCGAGGTCCACGTCGTACGACGGGACGGCAGCACGGTGGCCGGCCGGGCGAACCGAGCCGGTCACGACTTCGTCGAGCTCACCGCCGGGCCGGGCGACGCCGGACACGGCGGGGTCGTCCCGGAACTGGTGCCGCACGGCGCCATTGCGGCGGTGCGGTGTCCTCGTGAGTGGGTGGCTGGAGCCCGCTAACCCTCGGCGGTCGCAGGCCCTTCGACGCCTTCGGCCTCGAGCGCCTCGTCGCCGTCGCGCCATGGGTGTTGCTCGATGAAGCTGCGGGTCTCGGTGTACTGCCGCTGGATGTAGGCCTCGAGCTCACTGGACTCGACGCGCCATTGACCGCGGCCGCCGATCTTGATCGCGGCCAGATCGCCACGTCGCACCAGCGCATAGGCCTGCGCAGCCGAGATGCTGAGCACCTCCGAGACGTCGCTGAGCGACAGGAAGCGCGGCTCGCCGGATCCGAGTGGCATGGTTCAAGTCTGCCACCCCCAGTACGCCCATCGCGGATTGTCCACACCCAAAGTCAGGCTCATGACGCCAACGCAGTCAAAGCCTGTGGATCGGGGGTGGACGAATGCTGGAGAAACGGCACAATAGCTCGCGAAGAACCCGCGGTGGGGCCGGCGGGCAGGACCGTCACCCCGCGACGAACTGGGGTGAGGTCAGATGATCAGAGTGGGGGGCGACGCCGCGCCGGCGCGTCCGGGCGTCGCCGAGGCCGGTCCGGCACCGGCGGTGCGGCGACTGCGGTCGTCCCGGTGGCGAGATCCGCGGCTGGCCGTCGGGGTGGTGCTTGTCGCGGCCTCCGTTGTGGTGGGAGCTCGCGTGCTGGCGGCCGCAGACGACACCGTGGCGGTCTGGTCGTTGCGCGGCGATGTTCCGGCCGGATCCCAGCTGACGTCGGGCGACGTCACCATCTCGCGGGTCCGTTTCGAGGACGCCGCCGATGCCGGTCGCTATTTCGACGGCGACGCCGAGATCCCCGCCGGCCTCGTTGTCGACCACGATCTGGTCGCCGGGGAGCTGCTGGCCCGGTCCGCCCTCGTGGAGCCGGTGTCCCGAGCGACCAGCGATGTGCCGGTGTCGCTGGCCGACGCGGTCTATCCCGCCGATCTCGAGGTCGGCGACCGGGTCGACGTCTGGGTCACCCCGACCGACGAAGCGTCGCGCCGACGGGAGTCCAGCCTGGTGTTCCACGACGTTCCCGTTCTCCAGGCCGAGGTCGCCGATGCGGCGCTGAGCGGCGCCACCGCGGTCGTGACCGTCGGGCTGGACTCGGACCAGGCGGCGTCGCTCGACAAGGACCTGGCGGTGATCGGGGCCGGCTCGGTGACCATGATCCGCGTCGGCGGGTAGGTCTGTGATGCAGGTGCTGTTGGCCGCGGCCGGCGAGCCGTGGGAGACCGACGTGGTGCAGGCGCTGCAACGGCCCGGGTCGGGGCTGACGCTGGTCCGGCGCTGCATGGACGTCCCGGACGCGGTCGCGACGGCGGCCAGCGGCCAGGCCGACCTGGTGCTGTTCGGGGGCGGACTGCCCGGCCTCGACACCGATGCGATCGCGCAGGTCCGCGAGGCGGGCGCCGTGCCGGTCGGTCTGGTCGGCTCGACGGCCGATTCGGCCGAAGAAGAGGGCAGCGCGCGACTGCAACGGCTCGGCGTCTCCTGCGTCGTGGCCTGGACCGACCTCGACGAGTTGCCCGCCGCCCTCGCCGCTGCCGATGCGGCGGACCCGGGACTCGACGGCTCGGCCGGATCCGGCACCGCGACCGGCTTCCGGGCCGACGGCCTCGGTGTCGCCGGCGGCGAGTTCGGCGTCGAGGGCTCGGCCACGCCGCGTGGCAGATTGATCGCGGTCTGGGGACCGACCGGCGCTCCCGGGCGGAGCACGGTCGCCCTCGGTCTCGCCGCCGAGCTCGCCGAGCGCCGGGCGCCCACCCTGCTGATCGACGCCGACGTCTACGGCGGCGCCGTCGGGCAGATGCTGGCCGTGCTCGACGAGGTCTCGGGTCTGCTCGCGGCCGCCCGTCTGGCCAACGCCGGTTCGCTCGACCTGATGGCCCTGCACGGCCACATCCGCGAGATCAACCTTCACCTGCGGATCCTGACCGGCCTGCCGCGGGCGGATCGCTGGCCGCAGCTGCGTCCGGCGGCGCTGTCCCAGGTGCTCCACGTCGCCCGGCAGATGGCGCCGACCGTGGTCGTCGACTGCGGCTTCTGCCTCGAACAGGACGAGGAGCTGTCGTTCGACACCGCTGCTCCACGTCGCAACGGCGCCACGCTGTCGGTGCTGGAGCAGGCCGACCAGGTCCTGACCGTCGGAGCGGCCGATCCGCTCGGTCTGAGCCGATTGGCTCGTGGCGTGCTCGACCTGCGCGAGGCGGTGCCCGGCGTCGACGTCTCGATCGTCGTCAACCGAGTACGAGCGGGTCTCGGCTGGTCCCACGACGAGATCGGCGCGAACGTCCATCGCTTCACCGGACTGGCGCCGTCGGCGTACCTCCCCGAGGACCGGGCCGCGGTCGACAAGGCCTGGGTCGGCGGCCGGAGCCTGGTGGAGTGTGCGCCGGGTCACCGCTGCGACGGGCGCTACGCGACCTGGCTGCCGACATCGGGCGACTGCCCGTGACCCGGCGCCGGCGTGGACGGCTTCGAGGGCGCTGATCAGCGTGTATCCGGCCGATTGTCGTGACACGATATGTCGATCACCGCGAAGTCGAGAGGAGGGCCGATGCCGACTCGCCTTCGCGTCATGGACATGGGGTTCCTCGCCGAGGAGACGGTCTACGCGCCACGCCAGGTCGCGACGCTGGCCATCCTCGACCCGGGTCGGGACGGCTTCGACCACGACAAGCTCCTGACGTCGATCAACGAGCGCCTCGACTTCGTCCCGCGCTATCGGCAGCGGGTCGTCGCGGTGCCGGGCAATCTGGGCCGGGCGGTCTGGACCGACGACGAGGACTTCGATCTCACCTATCACGTACGCCGCTCCGCGCTGCCCCGTCCCGGATCGTCGGCGCAGCTGCGGGATCTCGTGTCGCGGCTGATCGCCCGGCGGCTGGATCGCGAACGACCGTTGTGGGAGGCCTATCTCGTCGAGGGCCTCGAGCACGACCGGGTCGCCCTTCTGATCAAGTCGCACGAGGCGCTGGTGGACGGCACCCAGACGGTCGATCTCGCCCAGGTGCTGCTGGAGGAGACCGACCGGTTCCGCGAGGTGCCGGGCGAGGTCTGGCAGCCACGGCCGGCGCCGGGAGCGGCCGAGTTGCTGGCGGGGTCGGTGGTCGACAACCTGCGCCGGCCGACCGAGCTGGTCTCCCAGGCGTCGTCGACCATGCGATCGGTCCTCGGCCGGCTGCCCCGGGTGGGGCGCTATCCGGGCGATCAGAGCGGACCGTTGACGGCGACCCTGTCCCAGCAGCGGCGCTTCGTCACCGTCGACACCCGGCTGCCCGACTACCGGCGGGTCCGCGACGCCCACGGCGGCACCGTCAACGACGTCATCCTGGCGACCGTCGCCGGCGGCCTGCGGGGCTGGCTGCTCACCCGCGGCGATCAGCTCCGGTCGACCACCCGGGTCCGTGCCCTCGTCCCGATGAGTGTCCTCGACGCCGAAGCCGAGCCGAACTCCCTCGGCAGCCAGGTCGTCGGCTATCTGGTGTCGCTCCCGGTCGGCGAGTCCAGCCCGGTGATGCGGCTGCACCAGGTCTCGTACGCACTCAAGGCTCACAAGGAGACCGGCCGCGCCGTGGCCGCGAGCCAGCTCGCTTCGCTTCCCGGGTTCGCTCCGACCACCTTCCATGCCCTCGCGGTGCGAGTCGCCGAGTCGGAGTCGCCGCACTCGTACGAGCTCGGCATCACCAATGTCCCCGGTCCCCAGGAGGCGCTCTACATCGCCGGCGCCCGGATGGTCGAGACCTATCCCGCGTTGCCGCTGTCCTCGGGACATGCGGTCGCGCTCGGCGTCACGTCCTACGACGGCGGCGTCTACTTCGGCCTGGTCGCCGACCGCGACGCGGTGCCCGACGCCGACGTCCTGGGTCAGTGCCTGCGTGAGGCGCTGGAGGAGCTGGTCGAGACGACCACGGACACCTGGACCACCCGGGCTCCCCGGGGCCGCAAGCGCCCGTCGCGGCCGGATCAGTGATCCGGGTCTACGTCCCGCTCAATCGGGCCGCACTCGAGTCGGCGCTGGAGCGAGCGGAGATCGGCCCGGCGCCGATCGCGGCGTATGCCGTGACGCCGGACCTGCGCGCCGCTGCGGACGCGGACGGCGACGAGGAGGAGCTCGAGTACACGGCCTATCAGTCGGCTGTGGATGCGTCCCGAGCGATGCTCGATGAGGGCCGATCTGACGACCGCCGGCGGCTGGTCGTCGCGGCCGACGTCGACGCGATCCAGGCGGCCGCCGGCGGCGACCCCGGTGCGATCACCCTGGCCGAACCGATCCCCTGGGCGCGCGTAGCAGCGGTGCACGCCGACCCGATCGACGACGCCGGCGACGACGAGGATCTGGCCTGGTATGCGACGCAGGAGGCACCGGACCTGCTGCGCTGACCGGAGTGCGAAAATGGCCGTGCGCCGAGCTTGAAGTCCCGATGACGTGACTGTGAGGGAGACATGGACGCCAACACCGCCGTACCGCACCCGACCAACGAGCCGGTCTTCGAGTACCGCGAGGGCAGCCCCGAACGCGCCGCGCTGAAGGTCAAGCTGGACGAGCTCCAGGACGAGCGGCTCGACCTCACCATGACGATCGGCGGCACCGAGTCGATGGGCGGCGGCCGCCGTACTCGCGTCGTGCAGCCGCACGCGCATCGCAAGGTGCTCGGCGTGCTCAAGAACGCCTCCGCCACCGATGCCAGGGCCGCTGTCGACGCCGCCAAGGCGGCCGCACCGGGCTGGCGCGAGCTGAGCTACGACGACCGGGCGGCGGTGTTCCTGAAGGCAGCCGAGCTGCTGTCCGGCCCGTGGCGGCAGACCCTGAACGCGGCGACCATGCTCGGCCAGTCCAAGAGCGTCGTCCAGGCCGAGATCGACTCGGCCTGCGAGCTGATCGACTTCTGGCGGTTCAACGTCCACTTCGGCGCCCGGCTCCTCGAGGAGCAGCCGGTGACCAACTCCAAGGGCATCTGGAACCGCACCGACCACCGGCCGCTCGAGGGCTTCGTCTACGCGATCACGCCGTTCAACTTCTCCGCGATCGCCGGCAACCTCCCGACCGCACCGGCGCTGATGGGCAACACGGTGATCTGGAAGCCGTCGCCGACGCAGACGTTCGCGGCGTACTTCACGATGCGGCTGCTCGAGGCCGCCGGCCTGCCGCCGGGCGTGATCAACCTGGTGACCGGCGACGGCATCGCGCTGTCGAAGGTGGCGCTGGCCGACCCGGACCTCGGCGGGATCCACTTCACCGGCTCGACGCGGACTTTCCAGTACCTCTGGAAGGAGGTCGGGGCCAACATCGCCTCGTACCGCAGCTACCCCCGGATCGTCGGCGAGACCGGTGGCAAGGACTTCATCGTGGCGCATCCGAGCGCCGATCCCGACGTGCTGCGCACCGCGATGATCCGCGGCGCCTTCGAGTACCAGGGGCAGAAGTGCTCGGCGGCCTCGCGGGCGTACGTGCCGCGTAGCGTCTGGCGCAAGATCCGGCGCGATCTGCTCGACCAGACCGGCTCGCTGCCGATCGGCCCGGTGACCGACCTGTCCAACTTCATGGGCGCGGTGATCGACGACCGGTCCTTCGCCAAGAACTCCAAGGCGCTGGACCGGGCCAAGCGCACGTCGTCGATCAAGGTCGCCGTCGGCGGCTCTTACGACGACTCCGACGGCTGGTTCATCCAGCCGACGATCCTGGAGGGCTCCGACCCGACCGACGAGATCTTCACGACCGAGTACTTCGGGCCGATCCTCGCGGTGCATGTGTTCCCCGACAACGCGTACGACCGGGTCGTTGACCAGATGGAGTCGATCGCACCGTACGCGCTGACCGGCGCGATCATCGCCACCGACCGGGCCGCCATCGTCGACGCCCAGCAGCGGCTGCGCTACGCCGCCGGCAACTTCTACGTCAACGACAAGCCGACCGGCGCCGTCGTCGGCCAGCAGCCGTTCGGCGGCGCGAGGGCGTCAGGGACCAACGACAAGGCGGGTGCGCTGCAGAACCTGCTGCGGTGGACGTCGACCCGGTCGATCAAGGAGACGTTCGTACCCCCGACCGACTACGCCTACCCGCACATGGGCTGAGCCGGGTCGGCTGCGATACCACGTTCTCGTGGTATCTACGCACTCTGCATGGCGTCGACACCGTGCAGAGTGGGTACGGGCCGTGCAGAGTGGGCGTGATCCCGATGGAGCGTGACGGTATCGCTGCTCGTCGCCGGTTCGGCCGAGAGTTGGCGTGAGATTCAGGTTTTCGCCGCCTCGAAGCAGAATCTCACGCCAACTTTCGACTCGGCGAGCGTCAGTCGGGTCAGCCGGCGAGGTACGTCCGGGCCGACTGCCCCTCCTTGTCGAGCGCGGCCCGGACCGCCTTGGCGATCTCGGGCTCGATGCGGCGGCCCAGGAGGGGGATCTTGACCCGAATGTCCCCGTTGACCGAGCGTCGGGAGCCCGATCCGTTCGGCTGCAGGGTGATCGTCCCGGTCATGCTCGCCGGCTGCTTGGAGATCTGCATGTCGACCTCGGCCTGCCGGGTGCCGTCGCGGTCCGGTTCGGCTGGCCAGGTCTCGACCTGCACGATCTCGATCCGGTCTCCGACCATCGACTTGAACGGCTCCGGGATCTCGGCCGGGAGCACCCGGGTGGTCCGCACGGTGACGGTCCCGTCGGACTTTTCGACGCTGACCGAGTAGTCGATCGCGTGCGTCGCCCGGCAGACCTCCTCGCGCCAGGCCTGGTCGCAGAGCATGGCGAAGACGCGGTCCGGGTCGGCGTCGAACTCCTGGGTCTCCTGCAGGTCCATGGCCGACATCATGCCGGACCCACCACCAGTGACCGATGATCCGGCCACGAGTGGCGGATGATCCCACCACAACTGACCGATGATCGGGCCACCTCGGCCTGCGGATACGGGCCAGTACGGGTTACTGTCGCGGGTGTGTCGCACAACGGCGTGCGACCCCGTCGCCCACGGCGGCGGCAACGCCCGAGCAGGGGAGTTCGCGATGCCTAACGGCCACGCGGGCGTCGACGCCCACATCTTGGAGGACCTGTTCGATCACGCCGTGGAGTCAGCGTGTCGCGGCGGCACCCCGAACGACCTGACTCGCGACGAGGTACGGCGGATCTTCGAGCTCTATTACCGCCATGTACCGACCGAGGAGCTCAAGGACCGCGAGCCTGAGGATGTCGCCGGTGCTTGCCTGAGCCACTACCGGCTCGCCACCCACCGTCCGCAGGGCACCGCGACCGTCCACGCGTTCACTCCGACCGTGGAGGAGCACGGCTGGACCGCCGGAGGCCACTCGGTCGTCGAGATCGTGACCGACGACATGCCCTTCCTGGTCGACTCGGTGACCTCGTTCCTCTCCCAGAGCGGGCACCCGTTCGACCTGGTGATCCATCCCCAGATCCTGGTCGAGCGCGACGTCGCCGGCACCCTCCGCTCGGTGCACGGCATGGCCGAGCCGGACGTCGAGCCCGAGTCGCACGAGCTGATCCGCGAATCCTGGATGCACGTCGAGATCGACCGGGTCCCGGCGGAGGAGAAGCTCCGCGAGATCGAGCAAGGGCTCAACGGCACACTCCACGACGTTCGGGTCGCCGTCGAGGACTGGCCCAAGATGCACGCCCAGGCGATGACGATCGTGGACGACCTCGCCGCCGCCGCGCTGCCGGTCGCCAAGGAGGAGGTCCGCGAGGCGGAGGAACTGCTGAGCTGGCTCGCCGACAACCGCTTCACCTTCCTCGGCTACCGCGAGTACTCCCTGACGACCGACGACGACGGCGTGGACGTCCTGCGGGCGATTCCCGGAACCGGCCTCGGCATCCTCCGGTTCGACCAGGAGATGTCGGCGTCGTTCGGCCGGCTGCCGCCGGCGGTGCGGGCCAAGGCGCGCGAGAAGCGGCTGACGATCATCACGAAGGCCAACTCGCGCTCGACCGTGCACCGACCGGTCTATCTCGACTACATCGCGCTCAAGACGTTCGACGAGAACGGCGAGGTCGTCGGTGAGCGCCGGTTCATCGGCCTGTTCACCTCGGCGGCCTACACCGAGAGCGTGATGCGGATCCCGGTGCTCCGCCGCAAGGCCGACGCCGTGATGAAGGGTCTGGGCTTCGAGGCGATGAGCCACAGCGGCAAGGCGCTGATGGACTTCATCGAGAACTATCCGCGCGACGAGCTGTTCCAGACCTCGCTCGAACAGCTCACCGACATCGCCGACCAGGTGCTCAAACTCGAGGGCCGACGCCGGCTCCGGCTGTTCGTACGCCGCGACGACTACGGTCGCTTCCTGTCCTGCATCGTCTACCTGCCGCGCGACCGCTATACGACCAAGGTCCGGCTCCGGATCCAGGTGATCCTGGTCAGCGCGATCGGCGGTGAGCCGGCCGTCGACTTCACGGCCAACGTGAGCGAGTCGGTGCTGGCCCGGCTGCACTTCGTCGTACGCCCGTCGCGCGGCCACGTGGTGCCAGACGTCGACGTGGCGGCGCTCGAGCAGCGGATCTCAGACGCCACCCGGACCTGGGAGGACGACCTGAGCCGGGCCGCCGACGAGATGCTCGGCGAGTCGGAGGCGGCTCGGCTGCTCGACTTCTACTACGACGCGTTCCCGGAGGCCTACAAGGAGGACTTCGCGGCGCGCAACGCCGTCGCCGACCTGCAGCGCATCGAGGGGGTCGATCCGGAGGACGGCATCGACCTGCAGCTCTACTATCCGGCCGGAGCGCTCGAGGGCGAGGGGCGGTTGAAGATCTTCCGGCACGGGGCACCGCTGGCGCTGACCCAGGTGCTGCCGATGTTCACCGCGCTCGGCGTCGAGGTGGTCGACGAGCGGCCGTACGCCATCACCCCCGCCGGGGAGCCGAGGCCGACAGCCTGGGTCTACGACTTCGGTCTGCGCTATCGCGGTGAGATCCGCGAGGAGACCCGGAAGCTGTTCCAGGACGGCTTCATGGCGTGCTGGCGCGGCCAGGCCGAGGCGGACGGCTTCAACCGGCTGATCATGGCGGCCAACCTCACCTGGCGCGAGGCGGCGCTGCTACGGGCGTACGCGAAGTACCTGCGGCAGGCCGGGATCCCGTTCAGCCGGGCGTACATCGAGGCGTCGCTGCTCGCCAACGTGCCGATCACCCGGATGCTGGTCGCCCTGTTCGCGGCCCGCTTCGACCCGGACACGCCGAACCAGCAGGCCGACGCTGAGGCCCGGGTGGCCGCAGTCGAGGCCATCGAGGAGCAGATCCTGAAGGCGCTCGACGAGGTCGCGAGCCTCGACCAGGACCGGATCCTGCGGTTCTACCTGGCCTTGATCCGGGCGACCCTGCGCACCAACTACTTCCAGAACCGCGCCGGCGATCGGGCAATGCCCTACTACTCGTTCAAGCTCGATCCGGAGCGGATCGACGACCTGCCGCAGCCTCGGCCGAAGTACGAGATCTTCGTCTACTCGCCGCGGGTCGAGGGCGTGCACCTGCGGTTCGGTGCCGTCGCTCGCGGCGGGTTGCGCTGGTCGGACCGCGCCGAGGATTTCCGGACCGAGGTGCTCGGCCTGGTCAAGGCGCAGATGGTCAAGAACGCCGTGATCGTGCCGGTCGGCTCCAAGGGCGGCTTCTACTGCAAGCAGCTGCCTGACCCGAGCGCCGGCCGGGAGGCCTGGCTCGCGGAGGGGATCGCCTGCTACAAGACGTTTATCTCCGGGCTGCTCGACGTCACCGACAATCTGGTCAGCGGCCGGACCGAGCCGCCGCCGCGGGTGGTCCGCTACGACGGTGACGACAACTACCTCGTCGTGGCGGCCGACAAGGGCACCGCGACCTTCTCCGACATCGCCAACGAGGTGGCGCTCGACTATGGCTTCTGGCTCGGCGACGCGTTCGCCTCCGGCGGCTCGGCCGGCTACGACCACAAGGCGATGGGGATCACCGCACGTGGCGCCTGGGTCTCGGTGCAGCGGCACTTCCGCGAGATGGGCATCGACTGCCAGAACGAGGACTTCACCTGCGTCGGCGTCGGCGACATGTCCGGCGACGTGTTCGGCAACGGGATGCTGCTGTCCGAGCACACCCGGCTGATCGCCGCCTTCGACCATCGGCACATCTTCGTCGACCCGGACCCGCAGACCGGGCCGTCGTTCGCCGAGCGGCAGCGGCTCTACGACCTGCCCCGGTCGAGCTGGGCCGACTACGACGAGAGTCTCATCTCCGAGGGGGGCGGCGTCTTCGCCCGTACGCTCAAGTCGATTCCGATCACGTTGCAGATGCGGGTGGCGCTCGGCATCGACGACGAGGTCCAGAAGCTGACCCCTGCCGAGTTGCTGACCGCGATCCTCAAGGCGCCGGTCGACCTGCTGTGGAACGGCGGCATCGGCACCTATGTCAAGGCGGCCAGCGAGACCCACGCCGATGTCGGCGACCGGGCCAACGACGCGATCCGGGTCGACGGCGCCGAGCTGCGCTGCCGGTGCGTCGGCGAGGGCGGCAACCTGGGTCTGACGCAGCTCGGCCGGATCGAGTACGCCCGGGCCGGCGGCCGGGTCAACACCGACTTCATTGACAACTCGGCCGGTGTCGACTGCTCCGACCACGAGGTGAACATCAAGATCCTGCTCGACCGGGTCGTGGCCGACGGCGACCTGACCGGTAAGCAGCGCAACAAGCTGCTCACGACGATGACCGACGAGGTCGCGGCGCTGGTGCTCGACGACAACTACCAGCAGAACGTCGCGCTTGCCAACGGCGAGGACCAGGCGGCCGCGCTGATGCACGTCCACGCCGACTGGATCCGGCGCCTGGTGAAGCTGGGCAAGCTCGACCGGGAGCTGGAGTTCCTGCCGTCAACGAAGGAGTTCGCTCAGCGGCTCTCCGACGGCGACGGGCTCACCGCGCCGGAGCTGTCGGTGCTACTCGCGTACACGAAGATCGTGCTGACCGAGGAACTGCTCGAGTCGGACCTGGCCCACGACCCGCTGCTGCGCGACCACCTCTACAGCTACTTCCCGTCCAAGATGCGCGAGAACTACCGCGAGCAGATGGACCAGCATCCGTTGCGGCGGCAGCTCGTCGTGACGCAGATCGTCAACGGCCTGGTCAACGGCGCCGGGATCACCTTCTACCATCGGCTGTCCGGCGAGACCGGTGCTCGGGCGGAGGAGCTCGCCCGCGCCCACGCGACCGCACAGGAGATCTTCGGGACCCGCGACCTGGTCACCAGGATCAACGCGCTCGACAACCAGATCGACGCCTGGATCCAAACTCACATGCGCCTGGCCGTGCGCACCCTGACCGAGCGGGCCACCCGGTGGCTGGTCAACAACCGGCGGCACGCCAACGCGACCGAGGCTGTCGAGCACTTCAAGCCGGGGGTCGAGCTGGTCGTAGGTGACATGCCGGAGCTGCTGGTCGGCCGTGAGCGAACGGCGCTGGAGCAGCGGGCCGCCGATCTGGAGTCCAACGGCGTCTCAGCCGAGCTCGCGATGCAGTTGGCCGCGATGCCGCCGGACTACATGGCGCTCAACATCGTCGACGTCGCCCAGACCGAGGGGCTGGACCCGAAGGAAGTCGCCCGGATCCACTTCACGCTCGGCGACCGGCTCGGCCTTGACCACCTCACCGAGCGGATCCTCGCCCTGCCGCGAGACGACCGATGGCGCACGATGGCCCGGGCGACGCTGCGCGACGACCTGCACGCGGTCCATGCCCAGTTGACGTCTCGGGTCCTCGGCTCGACCGCTTCGGACGCCACACCGACCGACCGGATCGACGAGTGGACCGCGACCGAGGGCGTCGTGCTCGAGCGGGCGATGTCGACGCTGGAGGAGATCTGGAGCGAGGACACCCCCGATCTCGCTCGCCTGTCGGTCGGGCTGCGCGTCGTACGGTCGCTGCTGTCGGGGTGACGACCGGCCGTCCGATCCGTACCCCTACGGTGGGAGGGCAGGTCGTCGAGCAGGTCGCGGTCCGACATCGCGATCGGGGAGCAGTGCGATGAGCAGATCTCTCGCGACGCGGCTTCTGGTCGTGCCCGCAGCCCTACTGTCGCTGACCGTCGGACTCGTCGGTGCGACCGCCGGATCCGCCGAGGCGTCTCGCCGGGGCGATCCCGGTGACTTCCGGATCTACCGGCTGTCCGGTGGCGACGGACCACGGGTCGGCTGGGCCCACTGCCGGCGGATCAACTACCGCGTCAACTACGACCACGCCCCGAAACGCTCGCGCTGGCACGTCCAGGAGGCCGTGCAGCGGCTGCACCAGGCGACCGGGCTGCGCTACCACTACGGCGGGCGTACGCAGGCCAGGCCGACGCCGAGCGGGCGCAACTACCCTCGCGGCGTCAAGCTCGTCATCGGGTGGGCCGGTCCGAAGAGCAAGCACTTGGGCCGGCGCCAGGTCGGTGTCGGTGGCTGGGCGGCCCGTAACGACGGCTCGATCGCCAGCGGCTTCGTGATCATCAACTACCGGATCAAGGTGGCCCCGGGGTTCGGCAAGGGGCCGCGCACCGGCGTCCAGGGCACCCGCGGCCAGGTCCTGATGCACGAGCTCGCCCACACGGTCGGTCTGGCGCACGTCAAGGCGCGGGCGCAGATCATGTTCCCGAAGGCGACCCGCAAGATGGCGACCTGGGGCGCCGGCGACTGGCACGGACTGCGCAAGCAGGGTCGTCGGGCCGGCTGCCTCTGACGGATCGGCGTCAAGTCGGGTCGGCGCCGGCCTCCTCCGGCGAGAACAGGGTCAGCTGGAGGTCCTCCGGCGCCGCCACCCGGGCATTGACGTGGCCCCACGGCGTCCGCTTCGGCGGCCCGAGCACGGTTGCGCCGGCCGCCGCCAGCCGCTCGGTGACCGCCGCCGAGTCGTCGACCTCGAGTGCCAGCCGGATGTGACCGGCCACCCGGCGGCCGACCTCCAGATCGTCGACCCGAGCCGCCTCGGCCTCGTCGAGCAGCTCCAGGGTGGCCCGTCCCGCGGCCAGCACCACTCCGCGACCGTCCGGGCCCTCGAACGTCTCGACCTCGGTGAGCCCGAGCACGTCGCGATAGAACGCCTTCGCCGCGTCGTAGTCGCGCACCGTGACTGCCACCCGCAGCTCGCGTACGCCGGAACCCTCCGTCATGTCCCATCCTCCTTGTCGGACGCCTGCTGTCAGGCTCCCAGCCAGCCGGGAGGCGCGCAACGAGGGAGGTTCGCCGGCGTACGAATTCAGGCTCGCCTAACCTAGGTGAGATAAGCCTAATCAAAGCCGAGAATTCCCTTTACCTAATAGGCTTGCCTAGCCTTGCTGGCGGCATTCCCTCATGCTGAATAGGCTCATTGTCATGGCCCAGGCGATCGTCCAACCCGGCGGCATCGACGAGATTGGCCACACCCACGCCGATGTGTCCGGCGGCTGGCTCCGGGCCGCTGTGTTCGGCGCGATGGACGGTCTGGTCACAAACATCTCGCTGGTCGCCGGCGTCGGAGCGGCCGGTGCGTCGGCACGGGTGATCGTGCTCACCGGGATCGCCGGCCTGGTCGCCGGCGCCTTCTCGATGGCGCTCGGCGAATATACGTCGGTGCAGACCCAAAACGAGCAGGTCGACCGCGAATGGGCCATTGAAGAACGCGAGATCCGGCGCAATCCCCGGCTTGAGGAACGCGAGCTCTCCGAGATGTTCATGGCGATGGGAATGACCGAGCAGACCGCGCTCGCCGCCGCCCACGACGTCCACTCCGACGTCGAGCGCGCGACCCTGGTGCATCTGACCCAGGAGCTCGGCATGGACCCGACCGAGAAGCCGTCTCCGAAGCTCGCGGCGATCTCGTCGTTCGTCATGTTCGCTGTGGGCGCGATCATCCCGCTGCTGCCGTACCTCCTCGGCTTCGCCTCGCTCACCGCCGGGCTGGTCGTCGGCGCCGCCGGCCTGCTGCTCGCCGGCGCGATCGCGGCCACCTTCACGGTGCAGCCGTGGTGGCGCGGCGCCGTTCGCCAGCTCTGTTTCGGTGCGATCGCCGCCGGCGCCACCTACCTGGTCGGAATCCTGATCGGCGTCAGCGCCGCCGGCTGAACGATCGAGGGACCTTCGGTCCCTGTTCCGGCGGCGAATCGCTACCTAGCATGGCCAACGGACATGGCATCGATGCACTCAGGGAGCGAGCCATGACGAGCGCCAAGGACTCTTCATCGGTCATCGGCGTCGATATCGGTGGCACCGGCATCAAGGGCGCGGCTGTCGATGTCGCGAAGGGTGACCTCGCCACCGAACGGATCCGACTGCTCACGCCGTCCCCGGCGACGCCGGACGCGGTGGCGGGCGTCGTCGCGGAGCTCTTCGACAAGATCGGCGTCGACGGCACGGCCGGCATCACCATGCCGGCGGTGATCCGCGGCGGAGTCGTGGAGACCGCCGCGAACATCGACGACGCGTGGATCGGCGTGAATGCCGTCGAGCTCTTCTCGCGGACCACCGGCCGCGCGGTCGCCGTGGTGAACGACGCCGACGCGGCGGGCCTCGCCGAGGTACGGTACGGCGCTGGTCGGGACGCCTCCGGGGTTGTCGTCATGGTCACGCTTGGCACCGGCATCGGCAGCGCGCTCTTCGTCGACGGCGTACTCGTCCCGAACACCGAGCTCGGACACCTCCCGCTCCATCATGGCGACGCTGAGGACTGGGCGGCGGAGTCGGTACGCGAGAGCGAGGAGCTGTCCTGGAAGCAGTACGCCCATCGACTGCGGAAGTACCTTGAACTGGTGGAGAAGTTGCTCTGGCCGCAGCTGATCATCATCGGCGGCGGGATCAGCAAGAAGGCCGACAAGTTCCTTCCCCGGATCGAGCTGCGGACCCAGGTCGTACCCGCTGAACTACGCAACGAGGCTGGCATCGTCGGCGCCGGCGTACTTGCTCCGACAAGAGGAGAGTGACGTGGCAACTGATAGGCCAATGCAGCTCGGCATGGTCGGGCTGGGACGGATGGGCGCCAATCTGGTCCGGCGTCTGATGCGAGACGGTCATCGCTGTGTCGTGTACGACGTGAACGCCGATGTGGTGAAGCAGCTCGAGAGCGAAGGGGCGACCGGATCGAGCTCGCTCGAGGACTTCGTCGCCCAGCTGGAGAAGCCGCGTGCCGCCTGGCTGATGCTGCCGGCTGCGATCGTCGATCAGACCCTCGATGAGTTGGTTCCGCTGCTGGAGCCCGACGACGTGGTGATCGACGGCGGCAACTCGTACTACCGCGACGACATCGCCCGGGCCAAGCGGCTGGCGGCCGACCAGATCCACTACGTCGACTGCGGGACGAGCGGCGGCGTCTGGGGGCTCGATCGTGGCTACTGCCTGATGATCGGCGGCGAGGAAGAGGTGGTCGAGCGGCTCGACCCGATCTTCAAGACCATCGCTCCGGGCGAGGGGAGCGCCGAGCCGACACCGGCGCGGACCCGGCAGGACGGCACCGCTCCGCACGGCTATCTGCGCTGCGGCCCGAACGGCGCCGGGCACTTCGTCAAGATGGTCCACAACGGCGTGGAGTACGGGATGATGGCGGCCATCGGCGAGGGCCTCAGCATCATCAAGCACGCCGACGTCGGCAAGCACACCCAGGAGATCGACGCGGAGACCACGCCGCTGCGCGACCCCGAGGCCTACCAGTACGACATCGACGTCGGCGAGGTCGCCGAGGTCTGGCGCCGCGGCTCGGTCGTCGGGTCCTGGCTGGTGGACCTGATCGCGGACGCCCTGGCCCGGTCGCCTGGCCTCGAGGACTTCGCCGGCCGCGTCTCCGACTCCGGCGAGGGCCGTTGGACCGTGCTGGCCTCGGTGGACGAGGGCGTACCCGCGTCGGTCATCACCGCGGCACTCCACCAGCGCTTCGAGTCGCGCGGCAACGGTGAATTCACCGACAAGGTCCTGTCCGCGATGCGCAGCGAGTTCGGCGGCCACGCCGAGAAGAGTCAGTAGCGACTGACCGAGGTTCGTGAGCGCGCAATGGTACTACGGGTAGTACCATGAGGACTATGTCGCTCATGGACGTGTCCCACTACACCTACCGCGTTTCCTGGTCAGCGGAGGACGGGGAGTTCGTCGCTACCTGCCTGGAGTTCCCGTCACTCTCTTGGCTTGCCGCCACTCAGGTCGAGGCACTTGAGGGACTCGAGGATCTGCTGCGAGACACCTTGACCGACATGGAACAGCAGGACGAGGAGATCCTCGCGCCGTTCTCGGAGCGAAGGTACTCGGGCAAGTTCAACGTCCGGGTCGGCGAGCGGCTCCACCGCGATCTGGCAACACAAGCGGCCGAGGAGAACATGAGCCTCAACCAGTACGTCGTCAAGAAGCTCGCCTCCTGCTGACGCCGGTCGGCTGTTGTCCACAGCCTTGATCTCGGGGTAGACCCCGGGCCGGTTCGGTGCCAGACTCGGGGCGCAAAGCGGACAAACGTCCGAAGCCGGTGGGCGCTCGGGGCGCTCGGGGACCGACCATTTGGGGTGGGCAGGCATGACCAGCGCTGACCCGGCGTGGCGTGAGCGTGCGCCTGCGGACGGCTTCGCGGCCGGGCTGGCGGAGCAGGTGCGGCTGCGGGTACGCGACTCCGGTGTGGACCCGCAACGCGACGCGGCCGCCGTACGCCGGATCGCCGAGAGCGTCGCGCAGGCCCATGACGAGCGGAGTCTGACCGGTGCCGTGGCGCCGCTGGGGGATCTGCCGGCTCTGGTCGATGACCTGGTCGCCCGGGTGGCCGGCTTCGGCCCGTTGCAGCGCTATCTCGACGACCCGTCGGTCGACAGAGTTTGTCAAGTAGCATACGTCCCATGACCAAGGTCGTAGCCCTCTACCCTCGCCTCTCACCGCGGCCTGACGGCACGTACGAAGGCGTCGATCTGCAAGAGAAATGGGGCCGAGCGTACGCCGCCCGCACCTGGCCCGGGATGCCGATCGAGGTGTTCCCCGACGAGGGGATCTCGGCGTCGAACGATGCCGAGCGGCCCGAGCTCGACCGGCTCCGTACGTGGCTCGCCGACGGGCGTGTGGCTCATGTCTGGGCCGTTGAGCAGTCCCGGATCTCCCGCCAGACCGACGGCCGCTACCCGTGGTTCACGATCGCCGCCGAGATGGTCGCTGCCGGTGTCGCCGAGCTGCACACCGATCGTGACGGCATCGTGCATGTGGATGACGAGGTCGCGGGGATCAAGGCCGTACTAGCGGCCGGTGAGATCCGCAAGATCAAGGTCCGCACCCGCAGCACGCTCGCCGAGCGTGCTGCGGCCGGACGTCCGCATGGCGGCCGGACGTTCGGCTACCGCAACACCAAGGACGCGGACAACCGCAAGGCGATCGCGATCATCGCCGAGCAGGCTGAGATCGTGCGCGAGTCCGCCGACCGAATCCTGGCCGGATGGTCGCGGTCGAACATCGCGGCCGATCTCGAGCAGCGCGGGATCCGCGGCGCGAACGGTCGCCCGTTTACCTACCACACGGTCGGAAAGATGGTCACCAACCCAACAGTCGCCGGTCTGCGGGTCCATCAGGGCGAGATCATCGGCCCGGGCGTGTGGGAGCCGATCCTCGACATGGCGACCTGGCAGGCCGTCGTGGCCAAGCTCACCAAGCCTCGCACCACCTATGATTTCCGGGCTCGGCGCCGTTTCCTGCTGACTGGAGGCATCGCCCGCTGTGGAGTCTGTGGCGGGGCGCTGAAAGCACAGCGGCGGAAGGTCAAGGCCCGTACCCCCGCTGCGATCTACACCTGTGCGGCCGGCTACTGCGTCGGAATCACGGCAGACGGACTCGAGGGCCACGTCCGCGACCGGCTGCTCGACGAGCTCGACAAGCCCGAATTCCTCAACCGGATCGCTGCCGACGACCTCGCCGACCAGCGGGACGACCTGGTCACCGCTCTCGAGGCGCTGGCGGGCCAGCGTCGGAAGCTTGCGAAGCGGTGGGCGGCCGACGCTCTGACCGACGCCGAGTGGGACGAGGCGCGGGCCGGGCTCACCGACCGAGAACGGCAGACGCGCACCGCGCTGGCCGAGCTGCCACCCCCGACGGTCGACCTCGACATCGGCCAAGTCCGCGAGGCATGGCCCGACATGACGCTCGACGAGAAGCGCGAGATCGTCGGCATGTTCATCCACCACGTACTGGTGGAGCCCGCAAAGCCCGGCACTCGGGCATTCGATCCGGGCCGGGTCGACATCGGGTGGCGGACGCTGTGAAGACCCCGCTCGCTACCTTCAGGTGCGGCCACTGCCGCGACGAACGACGAAAGTCCGAACGGCTCGGCCGCACCCTCAAGATGCCGGACGACCGGACCGTGTGGATCGGGTACGACGCCGTCCTGGCGTATCGGATGCGGGCGGAGAATCCCGACCTGTCGTTCACCACGGCGCGCAGCTACCACACCCTGGCCTGGTCGGACCACGACATCGCCGTGCCCGACGAGATCGACGTGTGGTGCAAGCGCCACGGCCACGGCCGTGTCGCTACGGCAGACGTAGTCGGGAAACGCGATACAGTCTGGTTGACGTTCAAGGCTTCTTGACGTTCAAGGCCGCCGTCTAGGACGGCGAACCGGCGCACATGGCCGGCGGTGGGGTCGCAGCCCACGGACACAGGAGTGTGTTCCGTGGCATCTGCTGCCCAGACCCAAGCCGCAACCGACGCGCATAAGCGCAACGCCGCGCTGCGCGCAGTCGACGACCCCGCCCAGCTCGCACGCGCTGCGCGCATTGTCCGCGCCGCGCTCGCACGCCGCGTCCTGACCCCCGCCGACCTGCAGGGCGACATCGTTAAGTCATCTGACCCGAGTCTCCCCGACGAAGCCGCGTGATGGCGACAGGGAACGGCCCCGACTACCGCCAGGATGTCGGGGCCGAGCAAGTGTCATCGGGTGGGGACCGTGACGATCACAACCTACGGCGAGGTGGCGACAGCCGTAGCGATCGTGAGTCCGGCGGTTTAGTAGTCAGGCCAACTAAGCGATTCCGAGCGACCAAGGCTCAGCTCCAGGCCCGCTATGACGCGGTGCTTGCGATCGCTCGCGAGCACCAGCCGACCGGTCTGCGGTTCATCTACTACACGGCGACGACGAAGAAGATCGTGCCGAAGAACGACTCCGGTTACGGCATGGTCCAGCGCGCCGTACTCCACCTTCGCCGATCCGGCCGGATGCCGTGGGAGTGGATCGTCGACACCAACCGGTGGATGCGCAAGCCGACCACGTACGGGTCGGTGGAGGACGCGTTGTACGACCTCAGCGCGTCGTATCGGCGGGCACTGTGGCACGACTCCAAGACGGTCGTCGAGGTCTGGTGCGAGTCCGAATCCGTCGCCGGTGTGCTCTACCCGATCACCGCGAAGTGGGATGTGCCGCTGTACCCGATCAAGGGTCAGACCTCCGACTCGTTCGCGTACGGCGCCGCGCAGAACTACAAGGCCGACCCGCGCCAGCTCGTCGTGTTCTACGTCGGCGACCACGACCCGCACGGCTACGAGATCGAGACCAATCTCCGGGCGAAGCTGATCGAGCACTCCGGCCGACGCGACATCGAATGGGAGCGGATGGCCTGTACCGCCGAGGACGTCGAGCGGCTAGAGCTACCGGGGACCAAGGCCAAGAAGACCACGTACGTCGACGCGATCTGCAAGACCGCGGTGCCCTGGATCGGCCCGGCGGTCGAGATCGAAGCGATCCCGCCGACGACGCTTCGAACCTGGCTGGACAACTGGATCTGTGACTACGTCGATCCGCGGAAGCTGGAGGCCCTGGAGCTGGTCGAGGCCGAGGAGCGCAACGGGCTCGAGGCGATGGCGCGGGGGTGGTCGGCATGATCCGATGCCGCGCCCGGTTCGACCTCGTCAAAGCGACCCGACCGGACCGCGCCCTGATGCAACTGCCCGACGTGCCCGATGGTGGCACCGCCGAAGTCCTCATCGACGTGATTAAGCCCGACCCGGCGGCGTGCCGGATCCTGGCCGGACACCAGCACCGGATCGATCTCGTCCTCGTCGGCTCCCCCCGCACGGTCAGTCGGTGGCTCGACCTGATCGAGAACCCGGACGTCCTCACGACGGGCGGTGCGTCATGATCGCCCGTACCGCATGGACGGCCGTCGAGCTGATGGCCGAGGAGTTCCCCGAACCGCGCTGGGCCGTCGACGGGCTGCTCGCCGAGGGCGCCAACGTCCTCGCCGGGCCGCCCAAGGTCGGCAAGTCCTGGCTCGGTCTCGGCCTGGCAGTGGCGATCGCCGCCGGCGACAAGGCACTCGGCAAGGTCGACGTGACCGCCGGTGACGTCCTG
>Ga0081455_10002205_pt1 | contig 23195 bp, 31 predicted proteins | sample TabmetS3T2R1_FD_70207 | JGI IMG/M metagenome (GOLD analysis project Ga0081455, IMG submission 70207) | Tabebuia heterophylla rhizosphere microbial communities from the University of Puerto Rico - S3T2R1 | ecosystem: Host-associated > Plants > Roots > Rhizosphere ...
CGACGACGAAGTCCTTGACCATCGGGAAGGTCCGCGCGAGCTGGGCGAGGAACGCGGCGAATTGCCCGGCCGCGGCCGGACTCGAGGATGCGGCACGGCCGGCGTGGTGCGATCATGACGTAAAGGAAGAAGAGTTCGCTCCGGCGAATGCCCTTGCTCTCGTGTCTGAGCTCAGTGGTGGCCTCGAGATAATGCGGCAGGAGCCGCTGACCTTCGGCCAGGAGCTGGTTCCATCTTTCCCCGGGATTCTCTTTCATCGCGCTGAGGGTGCGCTAATCAACGCGCTTTGTCACCGAACGCCGCGCAATTGACGCGACCGCCGGGCGACGATACTCCCTTCAGCCATGACCAACGGCGCCACGAAGCGAATCTGGTACGGACCCTGGCTGGTGGCGCTCGGCGCCGCGCTCTGGGCGGGCCTCGAGGCGTTCTCGCTCGTGATCGCACGGCTGCGCGCCCGCACCTCCGGTGTTGCCGGATCCAGCCTGCAGGGCATCGAGCTGCTCGTGAAGGCTGTCGCCGTGCTGGCGGTCGTCCTCGTCGCCGGCGTCGCCGTCGTGTCCCTGCGCTCCGGCCGGGACGCCGACCTGGAACCGCCCCCCACCCCACCCGACCAGCTCCCCGGCACCGCGCCCGTCGACGAGCACCTGGCCGCCGAGATCGAGGAGGCCCTGCGGGGCGCCCGCGACGAGGCCGCCCGCGGCACCACGCTCGCCCCCGAGCCCGAGGTCCCGGTCCGGCCCCGCTTCCGCGACCGCCTGGCCAAGGCCCGGGGCACGATCGGCGGCTACCTCGGGTCCATCCGGTCACGGTCGGTCGACGCCCAGACCTGGGACGAGCTGGAGGAAGCCCTGATCCGGGCCGACGTCGGGGTCGCCACCACCACCCAGCTGCTCGACGACCTCCGGGAGACGGCCAAGGAGGAGTCCATCAAGGACCCCGAGATCCTGCTCGACCGGCTGAAGTCCCAGCTCAAGGACCTGCTGGCCACCGGCGACCGCGCGCTGCGGGCCACGGCCCGGCTGTGGTTCCTGACCGCGGTGGCCGGCCAGCTCATCTTCGCGTTCGCGGTGGCCTCGTACTACCTGAGCGCGGTGGTGCGCGGGAACCTGCTGGCCTGGAACCGCTTCATGATGCGCGGCTTCATCCGCGGCGACGGGATAGGCAACGCGGCGGTGGCCGTGCACCTCACCTCGGCCGTGCTCATCACGCTGAGCGGCGCCCTGCAGTTGGCGCCGCAGGTGCGCCGGTGGTCCCCCACCTTCCACCGCTGGAACGGGCGGATCTACATGCTGGTGGCATTCAGCGTGACCAGCGCCGGCGTCTACCTCACCTGGTTCCGCGGCCAGGTGGGGCACATGCCCGAGCGCATGGGCTCCATGCTCAACGCCACCGCCATCTGGGTGTGCGCCATCATGGCCCTCCGCACCGCGCTCGGCCGCGACTTCCGCGACGCGGTCGGCCACGCCCCCGAGGTACTGGTGCAGCCGATGGTCTCCGGGACCGAGGTGGCGCTGGGGCTGGTGCGGGACCCGTCCATGGGGCCGCTGGTCATGGTCGCGTCCGGTGGTGTGGAGACGGACGTCTGGGACGACCGGGCCTTCCTCGTTCCGCCGGTGTCGACCGCCGAGGCCAGGCGGGCGATCGGGTCGCTGCGCATCTCGCGGATCCTGCGGGGCTTCCGCGGCGCGCCGGCGGGAGACGTGGCGGCGCTCGAGACCGTGGTCGTCGCGCTCGGGCGGTTGGCCGTCGACCTCCCGGAGCTGGCCGAGCTGGACCTCAACCCCGTCATGGTCAGTCCGGAGGGCTGCGCGATCGTCGACGCGAAGGTCCGGCTCGCGGTCCCGGTCGGGCCGGACAGCTCCGCGCCGCGGCAGCTGCGTCCGGTGCGGTAGATCCCCGGGTCAGCCGGCCAGGCGGTCCTGGTCGACGACGATTATGCGCTCGACGATACGATCACGCTGACGCCGACGCCGGGCCACTCGCCCTGTCACTGCTGCGTCAACATTTTTTCGCGTGGGCAGCGCGCCGTGGTGGCTGGTGATCTGATGCACCACGTTATCCAGTGCCGCGAGCCCGACTGGTCGGCGCGGCCGGACTGGGACCCCAAACAGTCGGCAGTGTCGCGGCGAAAATTCTTTGCCGAGGTCGCCGACACCGACACGCTGATCCTGCCGGTGCATTTCCCGCGGCCGACCGTCGGCCTGCTGAAGGCCGACGGCGACCGGTTCGACTATCGCTTCAAGCGGGACTGATTACGCGCCGCTCTGGCATTTCTTCATGAACGAGGTCTTGGCGGCGCCGGCCAGCTTCTTGCCGTCGGCGCTGACGGCCTTGGCCGCGCAGGCCTCGGTCGTGCACTTCTTCATGAACGAGGTCTTGGCAGCGCCGGCCAGCGCCTTGCCGTCTTTGCCGACGGCCTTCGCCTCGCAGGATGGGTCCTGCGCCATCGCGGCGGAGCCGAGGGCGAAGGTGGCGACGATTGCAGCAACAAAGATCCGCTTCATGGAGTCCTCCCAAAAATCAACCCAGTAGAGCCCGTTGGATGTCGGGATTGCCGGCCGCCAAAGCCGTCCACCCCGGCGCACGGGGTTGTCTTAGCGGCCTGCCCATGAACGGCAGATGACTGTTCCGGCGGGGAATCCGGCCTGGCGCAATGCCGCTACTAGCCGGCGCGGCAGGGGGGCGTGCATCCCGTTCCGTCTCGAATATGCCTTAGTCTCGCACACATACTGCCGGGGAAATTCCACGAATCCCGCGCGGAATGGGGTCTTGGCGCGGGGGTTCGGGACCCGGGGACCAGATGGCTCAAGTCAGGATGAGGGCCGACCGGCCATTGCCGAAGCGGCGTGCATCGTCTTCCAGGACGGTGGCGTTCGTATTGGCGGCGTTCGGCGTCAGCGCAGGCGTGGCCGCCTGGATCGCCGATCCCGGCGATGCCGGGCTGGTTTCGGCCAATGCCTCGCCATCGCGCGCCTTGGCTACCTCAAGCTTCGACGAGCGCTTCCTGCCCGCGCCCGCGCCGGAATCCCAGGCCCGTCAGTTCTCGACGCAGTCGCTCGATCGCTCAGCATATGCGGTGGCCGATATCCGCGTGCTGCAGGCGAGGGAGCAACTGGCGCGGCAGATGATGCAATCGCAGGACTGGCGCGCCGCGCCTGAAGAGCCGCCTGCGCCATCAGCCGCAACATCGGTGCCGTTGCCGCGCGCACGTCCCTCCGACGTAAGGGTTGAGGCCGCCAACCGCGCCACTTCGCCTGCCGACGGCGCCGGGCCGGGCGACCAGCGCACGCTGTTGCAAAAGCTCTCCGATTTCTTCCCCCGCCGCATCACGCTGGCTTCGCTGACCTCCGGCGATGGGCTATTCCGCAGTGGTCCCGATCTCGCCTCGCTCGGCTATGACAGCTTTACCGCGGTCTACGATATCTCGGCGCAAGCCGTTTATCTGCCGAACGGCGTCAAGCTCGAAGCCCATTCCGGCCTCGGCAACCGCATGGACAAGGTCGACAGCGTCGGCGAGCGCATGGTTGGCGCCACCCCGCCCGGCACCTACGAGCTCAAGCCCCGCGAAAGGCTGTTCCACGGCGTGCGTGCGCTACGCATGAATCCCGTCGACAGTGAGTCCACGCTCGGCCGCACCGGGCTGCTGGTACACAATTACTTGCTCGGGCCGAACGGCGATTCCAACGGCTGCGTGTCGATCCGCGATTACGAACGTTTCCTCAAGGCCTATAGCGACGGCGAGGTCACGCGCCTCGTTGTCGTGCCGAATCTCACCGATTCACTCACAGCCTCGCGGCGGTCGCCAGCGCCGTCATGAGATCCACCGATCCGGCGCTGTTGGGCGACGTGTCCGCCTCGGAAACGCCGCTGCGAACCATCTTCCGCATCAGGGTCAACGGCCAGTCGATTTCGATCGGCACTGTCGGCCAGGCCTTTCGCTTCATCAGCAGTGTGAGCGCCATCGAGTGGATGGAATTCCGCGCGCTGCATGAGGATGCGCTCTCGTCGCTGCAGCGCGCCGCCGCGAACGCGATGCTGACGGTGCAGGCGACGAACGCGTTACGCACGCTGTTCGTGCGGGCAAGGCTGTTGTGACGGACGCACCGGGCTAGCGCCATCTGCGCCGCGGTTCCACGCGAACGCCATCCGGCGTTGCCCTGGTTCCGCCATCACGTCCCCGCGAGATGTGGCGCAGATCACAGGACGAATCGGTGCTTCGCACTAATCAGGCGCTGCGACCACGGCGGGGGTTTTCACCCTACGGAGATTGCCATGATGCGCTTGATTATTGCCGCGTTTGTAGCTGTCGGCCTTTTTGCCGCGACCACCGTATTGCGATCCCACTCGATCTCGGGCAACGACGTCACGAAAACCGCGATGATGCCCAGTGTGCAGGAACTGCAGCACTCGACCGACACCAGCAAGCTTCCGGCCGAGGTGTTGGACGATCGCTCAGTCGTCTATCCCCAGCAACCGCCGCGCTGAGGGCAGACCGGTCACGCCGGTCCGAGCTCTTCGCACCAGCCGGGCCGGCGATGACTGTTCTCAACCTGTTGTTGCACCGTCGCGACATTGCGTCATGATGCGACGGTCCGCCCGGCATGACGGACGGGCCATTTCGGCGCGGGGCCCGCGCTCACTCTTAACGGCGGGGAGAATTGGCGATGGCGCGCAACATATACAATTGGACTGGTGGCATCCTTGGTGTCGTCTTCATGGCGCTCTCACTGGCGGCCTTGCTCTGCAAGGACAACCTGCCGTTCGGATGGACCGCCCCCATGACGGGCAAGGTTCTGGTGGCGGCATGGGCCATCCTGCCGCCGGCTTTTTTCTGGCTCGACTGGGTGGGGTTCTGCCGGAACGCCACTGCGCCCGAGCGCGACGCCGCCAAACACACTCACGACCTCTCGCGCAATATCTGGCTTGGTCTGCTTGGCGTGCTGACGTTCGGTTTCAAGCTGACACCCTGACCGGCACGTCCTGCGCGCCACCTTACTCCAGCGGCTGCACCGGCGGCGCCTTCGCAGCCGTCCTCGGCGCGGACGCAGGCTCGCGCATGGCGGCCTGGCTTTCGCGATAGGACGGCGGCGGCGCTTCGTTGCTGGCCGTCCTGCGCGTCTGGCGCGCGGAAGAGCTGCGGCCGCGCACGCCCCAGGCCCGCGACATCGATGGACCGGCGGTGTAGCCGATGAACGCGCCCGCAACCGCGCCAATCGGGCCGAGCACAACGGCGCCCGATACGGCGCCGAGCGCCGCATCGGTCGCACGCTCCCCCGCAGCAGCGGCCGTCGAGATCGTCAAGGCCATTGCCACGATCGCGATCTGTTTTTTCATGTAAGCTCCCCTCCGTCTCGCCTGCCCACAAGCCTGAAGAATGCGGCGATAAGAATGCGCAACAACGGTTAAATCCAGCTAAAGTCCACGTCGTGTCGTTTCGGCCACAGCTTGATCATGTCGGGATTGTGGCAAAGTGGTAGGTCTGGTTCCCATGAGCAATCGCATTCTGGTTTTCTACGGCTCCTATCGCTCCGACCGCATGGGCATTCGCCTCGCGCAGTTCGTTGTCGAGGGATTTCGCGCGCGCGGCGACGATGTCGAGTTGATCGACGCCAAGGAAGTGAACCTTCCGATGCTCGATCGCATGTACAAGGAGCACAAGAAGGGCGAGGCGCCGGACGTGCTGGAAACGCTCGCCCGGAAAATCGTCGAAGCCGATGGCTTCGTGTTCGTCACCGGCGAGTACAATTGGGGCATGCAGCCGGGGCTGAAGAATCTCACGGATCATTTCCTGGAAGAATGGTTCTGGCGGCCGGCAGCGGTCGCAAGCTATTCGGCCGGCCGCTTTGCCGGCGCGCGCGCTGCGATCGCCTGGCACGGCACGCTCTCCGAAATGGGCATGGTGGTGGTGTCGTCCACGATCTCCGCCGGACCGATCGCGCAGACGCTCTCGGAAGACGGCAAGCCGATCGGCGACGGCGGCAAGGCGCTGGCGACGGCCTTCCCGCGCTTCGCCGACGATCTCATCTGGTGGGTTGAAGCGGCGAAGGCCCAACGCACGCGGAAGAAGCCGCCTTATTGAGCCACGCGCCGCCGGCAAAGGCCGCCAACCGTGCGTCGTCTTTGTTCCGGTAGCCCGCAATTTGTGGCATCGTCCTGCCGCTGGACCGCCGTTACGGCCCTGTGACAAGGGAGACTGCCATGTCCATGTATATGCTCCTGTGCAATTACACTGAGCAAGCCGTACGTAACATGAAGGATATGCCGAAGCGCCGCGAGGCGGCATATGAGAAGGCGAAAAAGCTCGGCGTGGAAATCAAGGCCGCCTATCTTGCCCTCGGCGTCTACGATCTCATCATCCACGTTGAAGCGCCCAACGAGGAAACCGTCGCCAGATTTGTCCTGTCGCTGGCGGCCATGGGAAACCTGCGGACGACCACCGTCAGATGTTTCCCTGAAGCCGAAATGGAAAAGATTGTGAGCGGGCTGGTATAGTCCGCCGGGCGTATTGGCGCCGCTCTGTCGCTGTTAACGTCGGCGAGCGCGTTGAACGCGGCGCCGGCGTTCAGTGCGCGTCCTCGCCGTGGCTCTTCGGCGGCGGGCGATGTTGCGACGATGAATGCGTGCCCACCTCCTGGCAGGGCAGCTGCGCCCACTGGCCATCAGGCCCGAGTTGATAGGAGGAGCAGGGCGGCGAGGTATCCTCGCTCTCGGCCTTCTGCGCCTTGGTGTTCTTGGCAAGCGCCGGCGTTGCGAGCACGGCCAGCGTTGCCAGCGCGATGAAAGTCGGTTTTGCCATACGCATTGCGGTCCTCCCTTCAAATCCAGCTTTATCGGGTAAAGGGATTGTGGTGATTGTTGGCTAAAGCGCGATGAGATTGGGATGAATCATCATCGCGCTTTAGGTTACTGTTTGCGCATGATCCTTTCGGAAAACCGCTGCACACTTTTCCGGATCATGCTCTGGGGCGATCCGCCCTTTGGCTAATCGTTGTTTTTGCGTGATCTTGCCGGAAACTGGTCTCCACCTTCCGGATCATGCGTTAGGGAGCATTCATGAGCCTGCTGCAAGATCCATTCGATCCCGCAAGCGAGACCGCGCTGGTGACTGGCGCCGGCAATGGCATCGGGCGCGCGATCGCGCAGGCGCTGGTCGGCGAGGGCGTGCGCACCGTGTTTGCCGATATCAGCGCCGAGCGGGTGGCCGAGGCCGTGAAATCATCACCGCGGCCGGATCTGGCGTTAGGATGGACCGGCGATCTCGCCGATCGCGCAGCCTGCGATGCGCTGCTGGCGCATGCGAAGGGCGCACTCGGCCTGGTGACGCATTTCGTCCATTCGGCCTCGCCGCCGCGGCGCGAGGCGGACCATGCACTGTCGGTGAGCGACGACACGTGGCGGCAGATGCATGCCGTCAATCTCGAGGCCGGCTTTCATCTGGCGCGCGAGCTGGCACGGCAATTGATCGCGGCGAAGGCGCCGGGCTCGTTCCTGTTCCTGACCTCGCTGCATGCCGGCACGCCGCGCAACCTGCCGCACTACTCCACGACCAAGGCGGGCATGGCGATGCTGGTGAAGGAACTCGCCAAGACGCTCGGCCGCCACCATATCCGCGTCAACGCGCTGGTGCCCGGGGCGGTTGCGGCCGGCGGCTTCGTCGCCGATCCCTCACTGTCGAAACATATCCCGCTCGGCCGCATCGGCATGGCCAGCGATCTCGCGCCGATCGCGCTCGCGGTGCTCTCCAACAAGGTGTCGGGTTATGTCACCGGCGCGGCGTTCACCGTCGACGGCGGGTTGTCGCTGACGAACTGGTTCGAACCGCCGGCGATTGATGATGCGTAGGGCGCTATAGCGACGCATGTTGAGCGGGAAGGCGGATTAGGCTTGCGCTAATCCGCACCTCGGTTCCTGTTCTAATACCGATCCGACAGCGGCATCGGCATCGGCGGACGTACGATCGGTTCGCCGTTCGGCTGGGTCGTTGCCTGCGGCGGCGGCTGATAGGCCGGCGGCGGCGCTACGCCCGGTGCCGGCGGAGGCGGGACGGCAGCAGCTTGCACCGCCGGCGGATAGGCCGCGCGCGGCGGATAGGCTGGCGGCGGCGCGGGCGGCCTGGGCAGTGCCGTGACTTTGGGTTTTGGCGGTGGCGCGGGCGCGCGCGCAACGGGCGGCGCGGGCGCGACGCCGGCCTGCTGGTTCGCCTTGAGCGCTTCGATCGTCGCCTTGAGCTGCTCGACCTGCTGGCCCATGGCCGCGAGATCGCGGGCCATCGACTGGATCTGCTGCTCGGCCTCCGGCGGCAGCGCGGTGGTGGATGCGGCCTGCGTTGCCGGCGGGGCGGCGACAGCCTGCCGATCCGCGGCGGGCTGCGCATTTGCGTCGGCGTTTGCCTCAGCGGTCGGCGCCTCCGTAGCGGGCGACGAGTTCACGCCCGGCAACGGCACCCAGGTCGCCAGCGTCTCGGTGGCCGCATCGCCATGGTGCTTCCAGGCGGCTGTGGCAACCGCGCTGACCAGCGCGAAGACGAACACGATGGCGGCGCGCTTCATCCACGCGCGCGACGACGCCTTCTTCTTCGTGGGAATGTCGTTGACATCGCTGGCGCGGAAAGTCGCGTCGACCGCGGGCGCAGCCGTCTCCGCGGCGTGGCGGATTTCGGCAAACAGCTTTTCTCGGCTCAATGCATCGTTGGCCGGTTTCGATGGCACGCAATCGGCCCATTCCGCCGGAACGATGTCGGGCGCGATCGGCGCGTCGTGCGGGTCGTCTTGAATCTGTCGCAGCGTGGAAGGCATTAGAATCCCCGAGTCTGTGTCCGTCCTGCCCAGTAGCACGAGTCCAGCCGGGTATGACGGAAGCAAGGCGAGGGGATGGAGAGTCTGGGGCCGAGGGAACTCTGGGGGATATGCCGAATGATGGATTTTGCGTGCGCGCAAACCCATCCGGTGCAGTGGAGGTCGTGATTACGCGATGGCGCCCTGCGCCAGCTTCTCGCGCGCCTTGGCTTCGATCAGCGCGGCGTAGCGGCCGAATTCAGAGGCCATCTCCAACAGTTTTTCCCGCACCAGGGCATCGGAGACGCGGTCGGCCATGCAGCGGGCGCGGTCGGCCTGAAAGCGATAGTGGTCAACTTCGAGCATTGTCTGTTTCCTCTCTCAGCGACTGCGCTGAAAGTCTCTGGCTTCAGGCGCCAATCCGGTGACGGCGCATCTCCTGGAGCCGCATCACGAGGTAGAAGCGGTACAGCATGGTAAGGAGCGCCTGCATGATCGAACCCCATTGTTGGATCACTTTGGGGGCAAGCTAGGGGGACAAGGTTTCAGGACGTCTTTCTGGCAAGGGGAAAATGGTTTCGTCGCGGGGGAGCCTGTGTTTCGTCGGGCGAGGCGGCACGAAATACCTTCACGAAGCCGCGATCCGGGCAGGCGGCCCAAGGCGGCCGATCCCGGAAAGGCCTCCTTCACCGGCGGTTTGGGCCGCAGGGCCGCAATCTGAGCGAACTTTCCAGTAAACTTCCACGCATTGCGGCAGCCGGCTGATTCGGCGGGGGTTTTTTTTCGGAGATCGCGGGGGGTGAAATGTCATTCTTCAGTCGGGAGCTGAGCCCGGTCGAGCGCTTTGAGCATGCATTGCGCGACAAGCAATCGGCGCGGCTGAAGCTCGCAGCCAAATCGCGGGCGGCCGATGCCATCGTCACCGACCGGCGCAAGACCGCCGAGCGGCTGGCGGTCGCAGGCGCGACGGATGCGAAGCTCGCGCGCGCCGAGGCTGAGCTGCGCACCGTCGAGGAACGCGCAAAAACGCTGCGCGCGGAGCTCGCCGAATTCGACGAACAGCTCGTCTCCACAGAGCGGGCGCTGGCTGAAGCCAAGGCCCAGCGCGAGCGCGACGCCATTGCCGATGCCATCGAGGCGATGGCAGCCGCGATCGAGAAAGCCGCGCCGGGTTTTGACGCCGGTGCTGCGGGGCTGCTCGCGGCAGCCAACGGTACGTCGGCCATCCCGCAAGCCGCGCGGTTTTCCGTCAGTATCGACGCGGTGCGCCGCGAGGTGCTCTCGGCGGTGGAGCTGATCTGCTGGGAGCTTCGCTCGGCCGCCGTCTCGACGCGCAGCGGCAATGCCAATGCCGGGGAGGGCGCGCTGGCCGAACCGGAGCAGCCGGCGCTGCCGGATATCCAGCGGCAAATGATCTACACGCTCATCCCGCTGCAATGGCGCGAGGGCGCCGAGCTCAAGCGCGTGCCGGCCTTCGCGCCGGTCGGCCTGCCGAAATATCTGCTCGCCGTCGCGCTGCGCCACCATCATGTCGACCACATGAACGCGCGGCGCGTGCAGACCTTGATGCATGTTCACGGCAATGGCGCCGCGACAGCCGAGGTCCGTGCGGACGATCCGCGCCTTGTCGATCTGGATGCGCTCGCCGCCGAAGCGCCGGAGAAGCGCGCCGACGTCGCCTGAACGCCGAGAAAGTCCGGCCCTCAGTTCGTCATGCCCGGGCAAAAGCGCGAAGCGCGTCTTCGCGCTAGAAACGGGCAGAGATGAAGGACATAAGAGCGCCCGCGCGAAAAAAGGTGAGGAATGCTTTCGCATTGGCCGGCGATGGCGGCAGGCAGGTTCACACCGGCCTTGCGGGAAAATCGATGTGGCGCCAGTCGGCCTACGGGCGCAAAATGACCGCGGGGGCGTACGGAACGGAACCCCGGGCCGGGCGGTTGTCGAGACGACCGCGGGCTGCGCTTGCGGCTCCGATTGATGGACATGAGGAGAGCGCCATGATTTCCGAGATGCAGATCCACGTGATCGCGCGCCAGATGTTCGAGAAGCACGGCGCCGAGGCGATTTATCAGGCCGCCCAAAACGCGATCGCCTGTGAGAACAAGGGTGACGAAGAGGAAGCGCGCGAGTGGCGCCACCTCGAGGAAGCCATGAAGATGATGCGCGGGCCGCATCAGCCCTGAAGGCGGACGGGGCGCGGCCCCTTTTTCGCCATCCGCCTTCGCTTAAAGCTTTCTGCGGGACAAGTCCGCCGAAAGAAACTCGATGTCGCCAATATCATCCGGGTGCAGCCTGCTGGTGCTCGCCGCCATCTGCTTGCTGGGCTGCAGCGCGGCGCGCGCGCAGGAAAATCTCGATGCGGGCAAGTCCGCGCAAAAGCTGTATGCGGAGACCTGTGTGGCCTGCCACCGCAGCCCGCGGGGGCTGTCGAAAGGGCGGTTCAGCTTGACGCTCTATCTGTACCTGCAGAAGCATTATGCGAGTAATTCGTCCTCGGCCTGGGCGCTGACCTCGTATCTGGAGTCGGTCGATGCGGCGAAGCGCAGCCCCACACGCGCGGCGTCGAATGCTGCTGCGACACGCGCGGCTTCGAATGCCGCCTCGAATGCGCCGGCGCCTTCCACCTGGTCGGCGCGATCCTCGCTGCGCCCGCCGGCCTCGATTCCGAACCGTTGAGGCGGCCGCGGGTCACGTCTTTCCCTCTTCGATGCTGCGAAATTTCCTTGGCCCCGCCATCTTTTGGTCGTGTCGGCGCGCACGATCAGGGGTTGTGCATGTTGCGTGGAGTGGGGGCCATGGAAGATTTCGAGACCAAGCTGGAGAAGTACATGGCGCGGGCCGCCAAGTGCGAGGAGCAGGCCCGAGAGGCCGACGACGAGACCCGGCAACAGTTTTATCAGGTGCTGGGACGCTACTTCCGCAACCTCGCAAACGACTTCAAGCAGGTCATCGAGAAGCGCAACACGGCATAGGTCGGGCGTTCGCACCAGGGCGCGAGATAGGGGCGGCACGCGGCGCGGCGCCTATCTCCGCCAATCGGTCCTTCGCAGCATCAGCTCGAAGGCGCCGAGCGTCAGCAGGAGTACGAGCAGCGCCAGCATCACGCGGGTGGGCGTGACGATGGGCTCGGCCACGCGGGCATCCGCAGCGAGATCGGCGGGGCTGGCCTGGTCGACGATGGGCGGCGTGCGCTGCGCGATATCGACCCAGCGCTCCCAGAAATTGACGCGCGTCGCCAATGGCACGTTGACCGCTTCGGCGCTTGCGGTGGCCCGCGACGGCGTTCGTTGCTCGAGCATGTCCTCGGGCCGCATCCGCGACATCGCCTCGCGCCATCTGGGGTCGTGCGCGAGCGCCGGCCTCTTCCTCTCGTCCGGCTTCTTCTCTTCCGCCTCCTCGTCGCGCTCGGCCTTCGCGTCCTGTTTCGGCCCCTTCCGGATCCGCTGGGCCAGGCGCTGCCGGCTCGGCGGCGTCGCGTCCCAGCAGTGATTGGGGCCGCGCCACCACAGATGCGAAGTGGGAAATTTCGCGCGCGCCTCGCTCTTCGTCATGCAGGACGGCGAGGAATCCGCCGGCGATGACGCCAGCGCGATCGCCGCAACAATGATCGCGACACGCATAGGGCCGCTCCGCTCTACATAGGCCGCCGCCGAATTGTCCGCGCTGTGAATCATCCGCCTAAACCCTAGACGTTTATGCAATGCAAATTGTGGCTTGTTTTAAGGGAGATTGCGGTTAACCCATGCTTTGCACTGTCGCGTGTTGGCGCAGTTCCCGATTCACGCATGTGGCAAGCGTGTGGCGAGAGTGTACACGCGCCGATTTCGGATTCAGTTGTCGGACAGCGAACGAGATCGTCGCCACTAGCGAACTCGTCATGCTCCGCGCATGCGGGGTAGCCAGTACGCCGGGCTATCTCGCATGATCGCTGGCGTCTCTGGAATATTGGATCGCTCGCTTGCCGCCTTCGCTTAAGCTCCGGCGGGTCTGATGCTCACGTCCCGGCTAAGCCGAATTTCGGCAAAGCGAAATATTTTTATTTTGGGGCTTGTGATTGCCCGGCGGGCTGAATCGCTGTCGTCCCTGCCCAGGGCAATTGCGCTCCGGAGCAGGGACCCATAGCCACAGGGAGTGGTTGTTTCAAAGAAAGCCGTCCAGCAGCACGCCCGGGCAATTTCCGCCGCAGCGTATGGGTCCCTGCTCCGGAGCGCAATTGCGCCCTAGGCAGGGACGACAAGCTGCTAATCCACGAGCGTATGCTTGGCGCGCCACTTGGGACCGGGGCCGCGCATGTAATGCAGCTCGGGGCGGTAGGGACTGGAGACGATGCCAAAGAGGATGCGGTAGCGCGCGATGATCGTGCTCAAGCGAAATCGAAGCGACATGGCGGCCTCCTCAGTGCAGCTTGCCGATTGCGGAGGCGAAGGGGATGACGAAGATCTCGTCGCCCAGATCGTCGGTGACCTGCAGCTCCCAGCCGCGCCAGTCTTCCGTGTTGGGTATCATCATCATCGAATGCACGAGGCGAAGCGCATGCGCGCAGGCCTCGGACAGGTCCTTCACCGCGGCGCCGCGGCTGTCGATCAGGACCTGGTCGGCGTTGGAGCAGTGGAAATAGACTTCGGTCATGTTCCGCATTCCCTACGAGTCGCCCCGTGGCGACAGGAATAGCAGGCGATTCGCGTGCTTGAGAATCCGGGTGATCCCCCATCGGGAAACTACGGGGAATGCTGAGCATTTGAGTCAAATCCAGTTGATGAGTCGAAAGTAGTAGAACCGGCGGGTCATGCGAACGATGACAGTTCCGCGTGTTGCTTTGGAGCCGCGGATTGCGCTCCGCCCTCGCGTCGTTGAACTACGGCCGTACGCGATCGCTACGCAAGACGCGAGGAATTCGATTCAAATCAAGGAGATGAGTCGACGCGAAGCAGGAATTGGAATCTTCCAAGATGATTTCGGCGCAGCACGTGGCCCGGCTAACCCGCCCTACGAGGCGCGCTTGGCGATGAATGTGCCGTTCGGCTGGTGGTACACGAGTTCGTGAATCGTGCCGGCGGGACCGCGGCGGAACTCGAGGCGGTAGCCGTCGAGCCGGACGATGGCGAAGGTCGCGCCCTGGTAGGGCCGCAGCCGGTAGAGCGGCTGGAACGGAATCTTCAGGGTGAGCTGGCCCTCGGCATCCTCAGCCACGACGTGGGTGGCCTCGCCGCGAATGTATTGGCCGACGCAAGTCTTGCGGAACGCAGGGTCGACGCAGTCGCCGCTGGCGGCGCGCGTGAAGATGATATCGGGGACCAGCGCCTCGAGCTGGGCCGAGAGGCTCGCAATGTTGCCGTCGCGGTCGGTGGCAAAGGTGATCACGAGGTCATCCGGATTGAGCTCGCCGAACACATAGGGCAGCTGAAAACTGTCGTAGTGCCGGTGTGACAGCGGCGCCCTGGTGCCGCGCCAGGCCCAGTGCAGGCTGTCTCCGTTCTGCGTGATCACAACGCGGCCATAGGCCGGGTGCTCGTAGGTGCCGCAAAAGTCTGCGAGATCATGGCTCGGCCGCGTGTTGAGCTTGCGCGCGGTAGGCCGCGCCGCGTCGTCCGACTTCTGCTGCGCCAGCGCCTTGCGGCGCATGTCGCGCAGGCGATCCAGCCACGGCACGGGCGCGTTGCCGCTGACGTGATCATGAATGCGGTTGATAAAAATGCTCGGCAGCGGATTGCCGCCGGTGTTGGTGAACACGGCGATGCCGATGTTCCGCGCGGGGATGAGGCGCATCAGCGTGCTCCAGCCGAGCCAGCCGCCGGAGTGCCCGACCACGCGCTCGCCGTGGTAGGTGGTCGAGCGGAAGCCCAGCCCGTAATGCCCATCCCCGAACTCTTCGAATTCGGGCGCGGACTCGTGGACGCGTGGCGTCTGCATTTCCCGGATCAGCGTGGGTGAGAGCAGGCGCTCGCCAGCGAATTCGCCTTCGGCCAGCAAGAACTTCATCCAGTTGGCAATAGCTTCGATCGAGGTGGTCAGCGCGCCGGCGGCCGTCGTAGTGATGGGAAAGAATTTTCCGCGCCGGCGTTCGTCGTCGCGTTCCACCAGATAGGGCACGGCGGCGTTGTCCGCCGCAGCGTATTCCTCCGCCGAAAAGCTGACCGGCATTTTCAGCCGGTCGGTCAGCCGCGTGCGGACGAACGCTTCATAGCTCAGGCCGCTGATGCGCTCGGCGACAAGGCCGGCGGCGTTATAGGCGAGGTTATTGTACTGAAAGGCGGTGCGGATATCCCGCGCCGGCTCAAGATGACGCAGCGCCGTCATCATCTCGGTCGGCTTGAGATCGCCGGGAATCCAGATCCAGTCGTGGCGCGGCAGGCCGGAATGATGGCAGAGCAGATCGCGCACGGTGACACGCTCGGTCGCGATCGCGTCATGCAGGCGGAATTCGGGAATGTAGTCGCGGACGGGCTTTGTCCAGTCGAGGCGACCCTCGTCGACCAGCAGCGCCAGCGCGGTGGCGGTGAAGGTCTTGGTGATCGAGCAAATGGTGAACTGCGTTTGCGGCGTCGCCGGTAGACCTGCTTCCACGTCGCGCTGGCCCCAGGCCTTCAAAAACACCGTCTCGCCATTCTCCACGACCGCGAGTGCGACGGCGGGCACCTTCCATTCCGCCATCGCGTCTGCCGCCAGCGCGTCGAGTTCGGGGGCGAGGGTGGCGATGGCGGTGTCGTTTAGGGGAGGTCGGTCAGACATGGCAGACTGTTCTCCGGCTCCATCTCCACTCGCAGCCACCAAGAGTAATGCTACAAATCGTAGCATTCGAGGTCAAGCAGCGAGTAGCGAGTAGGGCGGCGCCACGCGCTTGATTTGTGGTACGCTTGAGCCTGGATCGGGGAAACTGCCATGACGTCGTATACGGTCGGGTTGAGGCTCGGAACGCGCGCCAAGGCGCTCACGATCGAGGCTGAGGACGCCTTGGTCGCGGCGCTGAAGATCAAGCTTGAGAACCCCGAGGCATTTATCACCTACGTTCGCAAGTCAAATCGGCGCGGCGATCGTCGCCACCCGCATGAAGGGTTGCGAAACAAGCAAATAGCCTAGAAATCGCAGGGTGGGTTAGCCGGGCCACGTGCGCGGTGGATCAACAAGCGAGGGTGGAAGGCGTAACCCACCATTCACGCGCATTGTCGGTGGGTTACGCCTCCATCTTCTCCGTTGCACCTTCGGCGGATGCGGCCCGGCTAACCCAACTGCGGTCTCAGCGCCTATTCGATCACCTTGTCGGCCCTCAGCAGAAATGATTCCGGGATCGCAAGACCAAGCGCTTTGGCGGTCTTGAGGTTGATCAAGAGCTCGAAGCGCGTGGGCTGTTGCACCGGAAGATCGGCCGGACGGGATCCCTTCAGGACCTTGTCGACATAGACGGCCGATTGACGGACCATTTCGCCGACGTTCGGGCCATAGGAGATCAGCCCGCCGGCCTGCGCCCAGGCGCCCCAGCCGCCGGCGAGCGGCAGGCGATTTGCCCCTACGAATTCGGTGATGCGTGCGATGCTGGCGATCGTTTGTCGCGACGACACCACGTAGAGACCGTCGACGCCCGCCTGCAGCATGCCTGCGAGGGCGCCTTCAAGATCGCCCGACCGCCGCATCTCGGCGCGATGGAGCTTCACCTTCAGAAGCGCTGCGGCGCGCTCGACCTCGTGCGTCTCATTGTCGATGTGATCGGGGTTGAACAGCACGCCGACCCGGGAGATTTGCGGCGCGGCCTCCTTGAGCAGCACGAGGCGCTTGGCGGCAAGTTCGTCCAGAAGCAGCGTCACCCCGGTCGCGTTGCCGCCGGGATGCGCCAGACTTGCAACCAGTCCGCTCTGCACAGGATCATTGCTGACCACAAAGGCGATCGGAATGGTCCGGGTCGCGTGGCAGGCGTGCGGCGCCACGTCGCCACCCATCGCGAAGATCATATCCGGATTGAGCCGCACGAGGTCCGCCGCCAGCTCCGGCAGCCGCTCGGGCTTGCCCTCGGCGAAGCGATATTCGAGGGCGATGTTCTGCCCATCGGCGTAGCCGAGTTCGCTCATGCCGCGCAGGAGGGCTTCGGTGCTGGGATCGCCGCGGGGCGTGCTATAGAGCATGATGCCGAGCCGCGGGAGTTTTGCAGGCCGCTGCGCACGCAGCCGCTTCGGCAAGAGAGATGCCGCCGCTCCGCCGAGAAACGCGATGAACTGCCGGCGTCGCATGTTTGCTCGCAGGAAACGCCTGATCGAGGCGTGAGGCTAGCACGTCGCGACGCGCGAGCGGGCAGGAAAACAGGGCGGAACCGACCGACGGCGCGGCGCCGTCCGGGCCGTGTCGCGATCCCAGGGATGAAGGAATGTGCTAAGGTCGCTGCCAGTCGGCAGATCGGGGATGAACCGCTTTTCCGGGGAAAGAGCCCATGAACCAGCCCGTGAAGCGGGACTTCGACCTTATCGTCTATGGCGCGACGGGTTACACCGGCCGTCTCATCGCCGAATATCTGGCGACGTCCTATCGCGGCGACGATGCGCCATCCTGGGCAATCGCCGGACGCTCGATCGAGAAGCTCGAGAAGGTGCGGGCCGAGATCGGCGCAGCGGACGATTTGCCTTTGGTCAAGGCGGATGCCGCCGAGCCGGCCAGCCTGCGTTCGATGTGCGAGCGTGCGGCCGTCATCATCACGACGGTCGGGCCCTATCAGCTCCATGGTGGCGAGCTTGTGGCGGCCTGCGCAGCCACGGGCACGGCCTATGTCGATCTGTGCGGCGAGCCGGTCTGGATGCGGCGCATGATTGATATCAATCAGGAAGAGGCGAAACGGACCGGCGCGCGCATCGTCTTCTCCTGCGGCTTCGATTCCATCCCGTTCGATCTCGGCGTGCTGACATTGCAGGAGAAGGCGCGCGAGAAATTCGGTCGGCCAGCGCGGCGGGTCAAGGCCCGCCTGCGCAAGATGAAGGGCGGCATGTCCGGCGGCACCGCGGCGAGCGCGAGCGCGACGCTCACTGCCGCTGCGCGCGACCCGGCCCTGATCCGGCTGTTGACCGATCCCTTCGCGCTGACGCCGGGATTTTCCGGGCCGGCCCAGCCGGCCGGCCTCATCCCCGAATTCGATCCGCGCATGAACGCGTTGTGCGTGCCGTTCCCGATGGCGCCGGTCAACACCAAGAACGTGCACCGCACGAATTTCCTGCTCGGTCACGCTTACGGCAGGGATTTCGTGTACGACGAGATGATGGTCGCGCCGGGAATTTCGGAAATCGCCGGCGTTGCGACGGAGACCTTCGCCACGGTGGCTTCCTTGCTCAGGACCGGCGGTCTCAAGCCGGGCGGAGGCCCGACCCGGGAAGAGCGCGAGCGGGGATTCTACGACATCCTCTTCCTGGGCGAGCTGCCGGGTGGCGAGCGGGTCGAGGCGGTCGTCACCGGCGATCGCGATCCGGGCTACGGCTCGACCAGCAAGATGATCGCCGAGAGCGCGCTCTGCCTGGTGCGCGACGTGCAGGGCGAGGGCGGCATCTGGACGCCGGGCGCGCTGCTGGGTTCGGCGCTGCGCAAGCGCCTGACGGAGCGCGCCGGGCTGACGTTTGCCGCGCACTGAGGAACGCCTCAAGGGGCAGCAAGGAGAACGCTGACACGCAATGTCGCATGGTGAAGCGATCCCTGGCAGGGATATGCTGGCCTGCCTCAACCTGCAGGAGATCACTCATGCAGTTTGGAACCAAAGCCCTGATCGCTGGCCTCATTCTCGGACCCTGGCTCTCGGCACCAGCCATTGGAGATGACGTCAAACAGGTAAGGCTCGCCGACGCACAATTGGCTTACGTCGAGGCCGGGCAAGGCGATCCCCTCGTCCTGGTCCACGGCGGACTTCAGGATTACCGTTTTTGGAGTGCGCATCTTCCAGTGTTCGCCAAGAACTACCGCGTCATCGCCTATAGCCGGCAGAACCATTTTCCGAATGCAATGAGCAAGGACGGCCTGCCTGATGCCGCGGCAGACGCACATGGAGAAAACCTGGCCGCCATGCTGGCCGAACTTGGCATGAGGCGCGCGCACATTGTCGCGCACTCCTCCGGCGCTCATGCCGCGCTGTTCTTCGCAGCCAGTCACCCCGAGATGGTGCGAACGCTCGTCATCACTGAGCCTCCGGCCCCAGGGTTGCTCGCAAGCGCGCCCGGCGGCCCGGAGATCCTGAAGCAATGGGTCGCCCGGATGGCTCCCGCACGGGAAGCATTTCGAAAAGACGACATCGAAGCAGGGCTCCGGCAGTTCGCCGAGGCAGTGGGCGGGCCCGGCACCTATGAGCGGCGGTCCGACAGCGACCGCCAGATGATGTCGGACAACGCGTTGTCGGCGGTTGCGGACATGACAACGACTCGCCCGCGCCCGGTATTCACCTGCGACATGGCAAAGCGCATTCCGGCACCAACGCTTGTAACGACTGGCGAGCGCAGTCCGGAGTTTTTCCATCACATCGTGGACGAACTGGAACGATGCCTGCCTCGGGGAACGCGAGTCAAAATTCCCGGCGCATCTCACACCGCCCAAAGAGATACTCCTGAAGCTTATGACGAGGCCGTGCTTGCGTTCATCGCAAGGCATTGACAGCAGGGTGGGTTTGACCTTGCGAAATCCATCATCTCACGAACCAATTGATGGGTATCGCGGAGCCTGTCATCGGGCACGCATTCGCGCGACCCGTTGGCTCTACCCATCCTACACGCTGTGATCACGGGTTTGTGTGTCGTGGCGATGAACTATTGCGGTGCGGCAAACGACTATGGGCCGGGTATTTCAAAGCCATTTAGGAGAACTGTCGTGAAGAAGATTTCCCTGTCCATCGCTGCCGCTGCCGTGCTCGCGATGACGGCCGCTGGCGGCGCTGGCGCAGCCGAGTTGCCGACCTATGAGAAGGCTGGCTTGCCGGCATCAGTCGTGCAGGTCCAGGTGCTGGGCGCCGAAAACGTCCAGGAAACGGCTTCGGTCGCCACATCGCTCACGCCGGTTCAGCTCAGCGTCCTGACACCGCGCAAAGGGATCACGACCGCACAAAGCCGCGGCGAAACCGTCGGCCGCGCCATTCAGTGAGGTGAGCTGCTTGATCGGCGCGTGATCTCGCGCCGACGTGCGGCCGTGCTCCGGGGTTACAGAAAGCCCGCGATGTCGTCGCGGGCTTTTGTTGCGATGCGCGCGTGTGCATCCATCCGCCCTACGGAAATGTGCTAGACTTGGAGCCGAAGCGCATTATCCGGAGCAGAGCCCATGAACCAGCCCATGCCCGTCAACCCGCCAAAGCTTCGCTCGCACCTCGTCGAAGCCTCGAAGATGCCCTGGCAGCCGACGGAATTCGCAGGCATCGAGATGAAGATCCTCTATCAGGACGACCAAGGGCGCTCCACCATCCTGTTCAAGATGGCGCCCGGCGCCGTCGTGCCGCTGCACGAGCACACCGCGCTGGAGCAGACCTTCATGCTCGAAGGCTCGCTGGAAGATGCCGAGGGCGCCTGCCGCGCCGGCGACTTCGTGTGGCGGCCGGGCGGCAACATCCATGTCGCGCACGCGCCCAACGGCGCGACGTTCCTGGCGATCTTCAACCGGCCGAACCGGTTCTTTGACGGGACGAAGTTCTTCACGGCGGCCGAGTAGGAGGCTTGAGGATCGTAGGGCGGATTAGCGCAAGCGTAAACCGCCAATCCGCCCTACGAGCTCCGCGCATTGCTTCGATACGCACAATTGATGGCTGGCGGATTTCCGCCCGGCCTTGCGTCATGTAACATTGTCGCATGAGCGAAACCGAAACCTTGTTTGCGACGCTGCGTCAGGCAACCGACGGGACCGTTGTCGATATGCTCGAGCGCATGGTGCGGGAGGCCCCGGATCATGCCTTGAACCGGATGAACCCGCTTGATCTTGCGGCCAGCGCCGGCGTCAGCGAAGAGCGGGTCATCGCGGCGCTGCTGCATGCCGTGGCGCTCGGCATGCTGGAGATGACATGGAGCGTCATGTGCCCAAGCTGTGCCGGCGTTCTCTCCGCCAACAAGAGCCTCAAAACCCTGAACAGCACGCAGTATAATTGCGCGTTCTGTGCCGCGGGCTATGAGACCTCGCTCGACAATCTGGTCGAGGTGACCTTCACGATCAGCCCGCGCCTGCGCAAGATCGCGGCGCATCATCCCGATCAATTGTCCCCGGCCGAATATTATCGGCAGGTGTTCTGGAGTTCGGCCATCGATTTCAAGGGCGATCCGGAGCAGCTGCTGCGGGATGTCACGCTCGAGATCGTCGACGTGCCGCCGGGCGGAAGGGCCATCCTTTCCCTGCAGGTGCCGAAGGGCACGGTGATCGTGTTCGATCCCGTGACGCATGCGGCGCAATTCCTTGACGTCAGCGGCGAGGAGACCAGCGAGCGGCAAAACCTCTCGGTGATCTTCAACAAGGTCCCTGTTCCCGTCGACACCGTCGCGCTTCGCCCCGGGCCGCTGCGGCTCGCTCTGGAAAACCGCACCGATGCGCGCGTGTTGCCGGCGGTATGGGTGCAGAACCAGGCGCTGGACGACCTCCTGGGGCGGCGCAAGCCCATTCTCACCGCCAAGCGCCTGCTCACCAACCAGACCTTTCGCGACCTCTACCGGACCGACACGCTCGCCATCGGCCAGCGCCTCAAGATCCTGAGCCTGACTTTCCTGTTCAGCGATCTCAAGGACTCCACCGAGCTCTATGAGCATGTCGGCGACCTCGTCGCCTTCGATCTCGTCAATGAGCATTTCCGCCTGCTGCAGGAGATCATCGCCTCCGAGCGGGGTGCCGTGGTGAAGACCATCGGCGATGCCGTGATGGCGACCTTCGAGACGCCGGACCGCGCCATTGCGGCGGCGCTGCGCATGCGCGAGGCGATGAGCGATCTCGGCGCCGAGCGGCAGCACCAGAGCCTGCGCCTGAAGATGGGCATCCATGAGGGAAGTTGCCTTGCAGTCACCCTCAACGGCCAGCAGGACTATTTCGGCCAGACCGTGAACGTCGCCTCGCGCGTCCAGGGCCTTGCCGCCTCACGCTCGATCGTGGTGACGGAGCAGGTGGTTGACAATGCCGATGCAAGGACCCTGCTCGAGCGCAACGGGCTAGTGCCCGAGCGCCGAAGCGTGGCGCTGAGCGGCATCGCCGACAAGGTGTCGGTGTACGAGATATCCTAGAGAAAGTGGTGGGGCGCTACGGTCAACTTTCAATTGCCGACAGCGATGGGGTCGAACCGACGCGCCGGGCGGACGAGCAACCCGGCGCTCTCGACGATGCGCATTTCCTCGGTCCCGCTGCTCGCGGTGCGCTCCAACACGGCGAAGATGGCGGATACGGCATGGCCCAGTGCATCCGGCGTGTGCGATCCGCGAACGCGCGCGGCCACGAACAGCGCGGCAAACAGGTCGCCAGTGCCGGACGGGTTGATCGGCAGTTTTGGCGTGCGCACGCGCCAGGCCTTGAACCCCTGGCTGGAATCTTCGATCGCAACGGTCTCGATCTCGTCGTCCGGTGTGTCATCGAGTTCGGCGCTGGTGACGACGACGGTCGATGGGCCGCGCGCCATCAGCGCTTGCGCCGCTCCGATCACTTGACCGGATGTCGTGGCCTTCGCCCCGCACAGAAGTTCGAACTCGAAATGATTGGGGGTGATGATGTCGGCAAGCGGGCACAACCGGTCGCGCACCAGCGGGGGAATGTCGGCCGGGACGAACAGGCCGCGGTCGCGATCGCCGAGCACGGGATCGCAACAATAAGCGAGTTTTGGCTTGCGGGCCTTGTTGCGCGCTTTGGCACGCGCGACGAAGTCCGCGACCACGGCGGCGATCTCCGGCGAGCCGAGATAGCCGGACAGGATCATTTCGCAGCTGTCGACCGCGCCGCGTTCCTCGATCCCGCGGAGGAGATCGGAGACCAGTTGCGCATCAAGCACCCGGCCGCGAATGCTGGGGTAACCCGGCCGGTTGCTCAGCAGCGTGGTCGGCACCGCCGTGACATCGATGCCGTGTATCTGCATGGGAAACACGGCGGCGCTGTTGCCGACATGGCCGAAGGCAACTTGCGACTGAATGGAGATCACGGTCATGCCGTTACTGTCTTTTGGCCCGGATCACCGGAACAGCGCGACATAGATCACATAGAGCCAGCCCAGGATGCCGTGGATGATCGCCCAGAGAATCGAGTGGTTGTTGGTATAGGAGATCGCGATGGCGAGCGCCGAGCCGAAACCCACGCCGTATTTCGCGCCCTCGACCCGAACCCCGTAGTATCGATTTCCGTTCATGGCGATCCTTTCAGGTCCGGGCGCAATGGCGGCTTGTCCGCCGTAGCTCGTCGAGCGAAGGCGGCAGGCGGAAAGCGTATTGCGCCGTAGCCGTACCGGCAAGCCTTGCCCTCTGGACACAA
>Ga0081455_10002206_pt1 | contig 23187 bp, 14 predicted proteins | sample TabmetS3T2R1_FD_70207 | JGI IMG/M metagenome (GOLD analysis project Ga0081455, IMG submission 70207) | Tabebuia heterophylla rhizosphere microbial communities from the University of Puerto Rico - S3T2R1 | ecosystem: Host-associated > Plants > Roots > Rhizosphere ...
CTGGCGGCATACTGGCGTCCCTACATGGAGACCTGCATCGAACGGTTTGGCGCCGACCGCTGCATGTTCGAGAGCAATTTCCCCGTGGAAAAGATGGGGGTGGGCTGGGCCACGCTGTGGAATGCCTTTAAGCGCATCGCCGCGGGCGCCTCCGTTACGGAGAAGCTGGCCTTGTTCAGTGGGACGGCGCGGCGAGTGTATCGACTGAATTAATGCCTCAACCGCCTTGTCCTACGGGGCACTGCGGTGTGCCTGGAGCTGCTGGACAAACGCAGCGTGCTCTGGTGTCTCGATGCCGTGCTGCAGCGTGGCCATGACTTGACGGCCATTGAGTCCGATGAGGGCTGGGGCATCGAGCCAGAGCCCAGGAAAAATGGTCGACGTGAATATCCTGCTCGCGTCCGCCGCCACTTCTTGATATGTACCGTCTTGCAGGACAAACCAGCGCACCACGCGCTGGCGCAGGACAACCACCACATATTCCAGCACGCCAGCCTGTTCATAGTCACGGCGTTTGGCGTGCAGGTCGATGGACTCACTGCTGGAGGCGACTTCCACGATCAGCTCAGGTGGTCCGGTCACATATCCCTCTTCAGAGACGCTGGTTTGTCCTCCGCGCGCGGGCTCGATGATCAAGGCAGCATCGGGTTGCGGCTCGCTGTCGTCGCCGAGAATGGCAGTAGTGTTATCCAGGGTTTCTGTACCAGGCGTGGCAATCGAGTAATGTATCAGCCATCCCATGACCAGTGCATGATGGCTGCCGTGCTCCTTCCGTAACGGTGATGGCACAAAGACCACTCCTCCAATCAATTCGGCTCGAAAATCTGGCGGCATAGCTTCATAGCGGGCGTGGAACGTCGCCTGGTCAAGATGGTCGCCGGCCTCCAGAGGCGGGAGGTGCCGTCCATGCAAGGTTGTAGAGGGTGATGGTATCGTCTGGAGCTTTCCCATCTTTGCCTCTCCGGGTAGCGTAAGAGTTCACGTGCACTGGCCGTAAGCGTAACATGAATGCATGCCGTCTGCGAGGGCGTGGTAGGGTGGCGGAACAAGGTTTGTGGGGTATAGCTCGTCAGTAGGCTATAATGGTCCTGATAGCCTAGAGAAAATCAGCAACTTTTGAGCAGAAGGCAAAGCCGTATGCCGAATATTTTTAAGCGTATCAGCGATGTCCTGGCGGCCAACCTGAACGATTTGATTGACCGTGTGGAAGACCCCGAACGGATGGTAAAACAGATCATCCGCGAGATGGAGGACAATATCCGCATCGCCGAAGAGGGCGTCATCGATGCGATAGCGAGCGAAAAACAACTCCACAAAGATCTCGAGCATCATCGTCAACAGGCGGCGACCTGGCGCCAGCGCGCCGAAGAAGCCCTGCGTGCGGATCAGGAAGACCTGGCACGTGCGGCCCTGACGCGCAAAAAAGAACACGACCAGATCATCACGACGCTGGAACCAGCCTGGGAGACGGCGCAGCATACCAGTGAACAATTAAAAGCCCAGTTGCATGCGCTGGAGGCCAAGCTCGACGAAGCCCGGCGCAAGCGCAGCACCCTGGTGGCACGGCAGCGCGCGGTCGAGGCGCGGGACTATCTCGATCAGACAATGACCAGCATACAGGCTGGCTTTGACGCCTCGGCCAACTTTACGCGTATGGAGGACCGGGTGTCCGAAATGGAGGCCAAAATCGCCGCGAGAGCAGAATTGCGGCGCGATAAAACCCGTCTGGAGCGTGAGTTCCATGACCTGGAAGTGGCCAAAGAGGTGGAAAACGAACTGGCGACTCTGCGCAAGAAGCTGCTGGAAGAGCCGAAAGCCTAGGAGGCCATCACGTGTCTAGGGGAGAGAGACTATGGGTTGGCTGATGACCTGTCTGTTAGCAGTGCTTCTGTGGCGTACCCGGCGTCAGCTCAAAGCCCTACAGAGTGCAATCCCCTCAGCAAGCGAGGCAGCATCGGCGCAGCCCGCTTTGGCCTCATATCAGAACATCCCATTAGCGTATCAACACCTGCACAACCTGGTCGTGTTGTGTCTCGAACTCAATCGTTTACGCAAGGCTGGCACGCTTGATCCAGCACAGTATGCTGACCTCACAGCGCAGATCGACACGCTGGGGACAAACATCGTCCGCCACCTCGGGGCAGTGCCGCACAGCCAGGCGTGGCACGAGGCTCGGACTGCGGCCTGGGAGTTGCTCGTCGATCAGTACCCGCGACGCGAGCCTCCGCCCTGGGCCGAGGAGGCAGTACTGCCCCCACCGGTCGAGACGCCTGAGGCCGACATCTTCACTCCACCAGCGCACCTCCAGGAAGAGCTGCTCCACCGTGTCGAGATCCCCCCGCTGTCTGCCGCCGCGTGGGCACCACCTCCGGCTCCTCCTGTGACAGTGCCGGAAGCACCTGAGGCTCTTGCAGAAGCAGAACAGCCCGTGTCTGCCGTCTCTCCTAGCTACGCAGAAGATCCCGCGAGCTATGCCTGGGAACCGACGGCGCCCAGTGCCCTGGAGCGCGCCATGCAGGCCATGGCGGGATGGCCAGCGCTCATTGCCCCATTCCTGGTACAAAATATTGGCTGGTTCATTGGCGGACTCTGTTTTGTCGCTGGGTCTATCTTTCTGGTGACGTACACGACGGGGTTCGCCAAGACGCTCACGAGCTTTGCCGTCCTCTCGGTCTATACTCTGTTGTTGTTATGGGCAGGGTATCAAATACGCCGACGTCAGCCAGCTCTGGAAATGTCGAGTAGCGCCCTCCTCATCCTTGGGATGCTGCTGGTGCCCCTCAATGTCGCGGCGGCAGTCCGTCTGCTCCTGAGCGCACGGATGTCTCCTGGATTGCTCGCCCTCGGCCTCCTGGCTACGGGCTTAGGGGTGGGAGGACTGTACGTCACGGCAACGCTGGTCTCCGGGATCCTGGACCGTGCTTTGCAACGCCAGCACCCCCACATTTTTCTGGTGCTGGCGTCGGTACAGTTAGCCGTGCCCGTGCTCGCCCAACTCCCCTTCTGGCCACTGCTGGTGGTGTGTCATGGCGTGTTGCTTGCCATACTGGCGTACGGCATTGTCTTGTTTACTCAGGATTGGTTGCATGCCATCTTTATTGAACGCCGCAAACTGGCCTACTACGCGGCTGGTACCCTGGTCTATGCGGCCCTGGTGTCGTTTGTCCATGTTACGTGGGGGTATCAGGAAGCCCTGAGGCTACCCCCGGGATACTATGGTCCACTCCTCATCGTCGTGTGCGGTCTCTTGTTCTATGTGGATGCACATCTCAAGCAATGGCAGCAGGCGGCGGTGCTGTCGCATCTCAGTTTTGGTCTGTATGGGTTATCGATTATAGCGCTCCTCCTGGCGGTCAAGACGCCCCTGGCCCTGCTCTGCACGCTGATCCTGGCGATGGTGCTGTATGGCTTCGTGACCTGGCAGTACGCGACCCTGCCACCGCTGTATCTGCTGTTGGGGTGTGCCGGCTGGTTATACCATGAGGTCATGCTGCACCATCTGCCCTATCCCTGGTACTTTGTGGGGAGTCTCCCCGCCTGGGTTGGGCTATGGGCCGCAAGTCGGTGGGCCTTGCGGCAGCGGGCGACCACGTTCGCCCTAGTAGGCTATCGCGTGTTAGTCGTCGCCATGCTGAGTGTGGCAACCTGGAGTGTGGCGCAGGCACAGCCCGGCTGGGTGGCGCTGGCCACGGCTCTCCTGGTCATGGTCGGCGCTTTCGCAGCTCCACGTGTGCTCCCAATGCCATTGTTTCGTCGGCCCCAGGCCGAGGGTGCAGAGGACGAGGCGATACCCCTGGTGCTCTCTGGAGTCGTGGCCCAGAGTCTGTGGCTGTACCTGGGGACAGGCGCTGGCCTTGTCGCCGTAGCGTATGCACCGCCTGTGCCAGGATTGGCGTGGGTGGTGCAGTTTGCCTGGGGGCTACTGCTGCTGGCTGTGCTCTGGACTGCTCAGGGCCTGCGGCTAGGTGGACCAGCGAGGGCAGAGGCGACCGCACGGAGTGTAGCGCTACTCAATAGCGCTGTGCTCTACCTGGGGGTTTGCCTGGGCGTGGGGGTGGCGTTGGGCCTGCCAGACGTGACCTACCACCAGTCCCTGCCGCTCCTGCTGGGGATTGAGGGCGGCATCGCCTTGTGGCTCAGTCTGGCGCTGGGTGTGCAGTGGCTGTTCTATGGCGTCCTGGGATTGTGGGGGGTGGCGGCAGCTATCGTGAAGGTCACCTATTTCCCTGCCTCTGGAAGTGGCCTCACCATGATGGGCGCTGCGTTGCTTATCTGGGCGGTGTTGTGGTGGGTGGAGCGTATACCTGTTGAGGTCGCGACCCTGCGTCAGGAGCGTGCGGCATTACGGGGAGCGCAGGCCGCGTCGTTGACCCTACTGTGGTACTTCCCAGTTACATTTCAACCCCCACAGACGGTCGTACGCGTGCCACTGCAGCAGGCTATGGTGCTGGTGTGGGGCCTGGGTGTCGTACGGCTCGGGCAGCGCCTCCTGGGAGGCGACCTGGGATGGAGCTGGCCGGTCTCTGCTATGCTCGGGGCGCTTGTGGCAGGGCTCATAATGGGTTCTTTGTCATGGCCGTGGCTGCTGCCGGTCGCTATGACGCTGGGACTGGGGTCCTGGCTCGTCACGGCCTCTATGTTGGGTGTGACAACGGTCGTGGGGTTAAGTGTGGCCGGTGCTGCCTATGCGGTGCTGGTGTGGTGTCTGGGAGTCGGGCTGCTGGCCCAGCCTACGGTGCGACGTCTGGCGCACGTGTGCCATCTCCATGGGGACTGTACACTGCTGGAGCACATCACGCATTGGACGGCCTTTACGATGGTGGCGCTGAGCCTGGGTATACCACTCGTTCGGTATGGAGTGTTTATCCCTCATGCGGCTTTCGTCCTAACTCTCGGGACTGGCATGGTGTTTTGGGGTCTGGCAGCCCAGCGGTATCAGCGACGTTTGCACAGGTATCTGGTAATCGAGAGTGGCATGTTCGGGGGCGTGCTGATTTACAGTTGGGGCTTTCATGCTACGCTGGCGCCTCTGCTGGCACGCTGGCAGGCACTCGTGAGCGCTCCTGGCCTGGGACTGACCTGCGTGCTGCTGAGCGCGGTCCTGTGGGGTATAGCCCGCCTGGTCCGGCGTTTCCTGGAGACCACGGAGCCATCCACCTACACTCCGGACGATGCGCGTGTAGGGGAGTTACGCCTCTATGACAGGCCGCTGCGGGTCGTGGCCATCCAGATGGCGCTGCTGGCCATCGCACAGGCCCTGGGGCTGATGGTGCCGGCGGTCCTAGGATGGGAGTACAGCGCTGGCTTTTTCGGCCTTGGGGTGCTGGGTCTGGCTGGTCTCAGCCTGCTGCTCGCCAATCATGGCCTGGGTGCACCAGGGTTCAAGCTGGTGGGCGTGGGGTGTATGGCGCTGGCCGTGCTGGGGGGCCAGAGCCTGTGGTGGCACAATACGCCTGTGGCGGCGTTATGGTTTGGCAACCCGAGGTACATAGATCAGTGGTTCACCCTGGCGGCTCTGGCCCTGGGGCTGGCGAGTCTGGCACGGTATGCATCTCAAAAGCCACACGGGCTGCGGTTGTACACCTCTTCCCTGGATATGGCAGCTCGCCTGACATATGGCTGGGCCTTATTGGGAGCCATGATACTTTTTGTACTTTTGCCGTTCCAGTCTGTCAGTGCGGCGGTGTGGGTGTTTCTCGTTTTAGCCCTCGCCCTCCTCCCCCTTGTGCAACCGTTGCCGCAGGCTACAACCATACGGGGTATTGGCGTGGCACTGCTGTTGAGTGCCGGGGTCGTGAGTGTGTTGGCCAGTGCTGGCTGGTACACCTACGAACGCTGCCTGTTCGTTATGTGGGCCTATATCTTGTGGAGCCTGGGGAATTTTGTGTTGCCGCGCTTCAATGCCTCCTGGCCACACTGGGCCATTGCACCGGACACCTGGCCCTGGCTCGGGTTACTGTTGGTGAGCAGTGCCCTGACGGTGTGGGGCCTGCCGTGGCTGGCAGAGCCGTGGGCTGAAGCAGTGCCTCTGGGTATGTATCTGACTGCAGTAGCGTTCTATTTGTTTCTCCTACTGCGCAACAGCGCCTGGGGTGCGTGGCCTTGGGTCGCCGTTGGCACCCTCACCTGCGCCGGGCTAGTGTGTAATGCTGCGGCGCCCTGGGCCCTCACGACCGGATGGGTGCTGCAGCTACCGTCCGGCGGCATGGCCATACCCTGGGGCAGGGCAGGGGGTGAGGTCGTCTGGGCCAACATGTTATTGCTAGGGGTAATAGCATGGCGGCGTTATGGCCCGGCGGTGACTTGCCGACTCGGCTGGAAGGCCCACAACCTCACCTTGCCATTACTGGTCTGGCCCTCTGGAGTGCTCGCTCTATGGCTCCTGTATATGGTCGTCTGGGATGCCCTGGGTATTCTCGCCTATGCCAGAGCTGCTGTCAGCCTGCTGCACGGGGGACCGACTGTACTCCTGGGGCTGCTCCTGGTGGTCTCGTGGGCCCATGTGGTGTGGTTACACAATACAGGATGGACGTTACATAGCGGCATCGCCGCGCTCTATTTGACACTCCTGGCGGCCTGGCTGGGGAGTGTAGCGCCTGTGTTGCATCCCCCTCTGTTCCTGGCGCTGTGGAGTGTGCTACTCGTAGCCGTCACCGCGTTCGCAACGCGGCGACAGTGGCCGGCCCAGACACTTGCCGTGGTCAGAGCCTGGCGTAACTGGAGCCCAGCGGCCATGGTCAGCGTGTGGCTCATGTTCCCATACGTCCCTATGGCTGAGCATCTGGTGATGCTTGGCCTCTTGAGCGTGTATGCCGCCGGCCTCGGCTGGCAACGTCAACAGAGTGTCTGGCTCTTTGCGGCGTTAGTGCTGGGGGTGGTCCAGCTCCATGGTTGGTGGCTCGTCTGGCTTACCCCCCAGCATGTGCTCCTGCTCCTGCCCTGGTATACGTTGCAACTTGCTGGTCTCACCTGGCTCGTACGGTGGACGCAGAGGCGGATACAGCGGACAATGGCCGCCGGCAATGCCGGTACAACGTCGCCAGGCTGGCTTCACACAGTAGCGCAGCAGCCTGTGGTACAGGCCCTGGTGTGGCTATCGCCATTGCTCGCCTGGTGCACCCTCCTGACCTGGGGACTCCACGTGCTCTCCATGCTCGCTTCCCTGCAGATGGCCAGGGCTCCGCAGTGGCTGCTCGGGAGGGGTGAAGGGATCGTCGCCGTGCTGGCCATACTGGCATGGATGGCTGCCGAAATAGACCAGATACGGCAGACGCCGCAGGCGTGGCGCATCTACGGGATCGCGGTAGTGGGAGGCACAGTCTGGGTCTATGTGCGCCTGCTATGGGTTGGCCTCGCACCCATGCACGTCTGGGATACGGTGGCGCTGATTGGGGTGTCCTATGCCCTGTTCATACTCCAGCACTTTGTCCAATCTGAGCCACTGTTCCATGTGGTGCTGCTGCTGCCGCTGCTCGCCGTGGCATCGGCACCGCTGCAACTGGCGTCGGTATATGCCAGTGGCACTTTCTTGACCGTGGCGTGCCTCTATCTGGGCATGCGCCAGACCACGGGTCGGTCGTTCCCCCTGTATATGGGGCTACTCACCCTGAATGTGGGGCTCTATCTCTGGGTCCCTGCCTGGGCTCACACGTATCGTGTGCTCCAGTTGTATACGATTCCAGCCGTGTTGAGTGTCCTCTGGCTCCTACATGTGCATCGGCACGAACTCCGCCCCCCGGTGCTACATAGCTGTCGCCTGGCGGCCAGTAGCCTCCTCTACGTGAGCGCCACCCTCGATGTCTTCTTACGTGCCGAGATGAGCATCTTTCTGGCGGCCTTGGGGGTAAGCCTGGTCGGCATCATCATTGGTATTGCGCTACGTACACGGGCCTTTTTGTATGCTGGTACTAGCTTTCTCGTGCTCAACGTCGTGGGCCAATTGATTCTGCTCTTTCCAGAGCAACGTCTCACCAGAGCAATCGTGCTCCTGGCACTGGGCACCCTGATCACCGGCAGCATGATCTGGTTCAATATGCAACGTGAGGCCATTCTCCAGCGCATCCGTATCTTTCGGGCGGATCTCGCGATGTGGGCCTAAGTGCTGCGCACGGCTAATTACCCCGCCAGTTTGGCGGGGTACCTCTCCTCACCAGAGGCGTGCACATCGATTTTCGCCACCTCCATCAGCACGGTCTGCTTGCACCAGGAGGGTTGGTGGGAGAGTCAGGCCGAGAGTTTTGGCGGTCTCGAGGTTGATAACCAATTCGAAGCGCATAGGCTGCTCCACGGGTAGGTTGGCAGGCTTGGTGCCTTGCAAGATTCTGTCTATATAGTAGGCGCCACGCTGGAAGGTTTCGGTAAGCTTTGGCCCGTAAGCCATCAAGCCCCCATCATGGGCAAATACCCCGAATTCGTACATGGCGGGCAGCCGGTGCTGTGCCGCAAAGTCCAGGACACGGCAGCGATGCGTGAGAGTCAGGGCTTCTGCGACCACGAAGAGTGCGTCAGGGCGGTCCTGGGTCATGGCGGTGAACGCCGGCTCGAAGTCGTTGGGACCACGCACTTCGAGGGGTTGCAGGGTCACGCCTAGCCCCCGAGCCGCGGCCTCGATCTCTCTGAACCGGAGGACCATGCCGGGATCAGCGGCGTTCCAGAGTACAGCCACGCGAGCAAGGGTCGGAATTGCCTCTTTGAGTAACTCCAGACGTTTTGCGCTTAACTCTGTGGCCATATCGCTGACCCCTGTAATGTTCCCATCCGGCCGCGCCAGGCCGGCAACCAACTCGGTGCCAACGGGGTCGGCCACATAGACCATAACGATAGGAATTGTCCTGGTGGCATGTTTGGCCGCCAGGGCGGCTGGGGTGCTCACTGCTACAATCAGGTCAACGTTCTGACGGACCAGTTCGGTGGCTAGATCGGCAAAGCGCTCGGCCTTCCCCTCAGAATAGCGCCATTCAATAACGAGGTTCTGACCCTCGACATACCCGCGGTCACGCAGTCCTTGTTGTAGAATGTCCAGGGTAGACGAGGGCGGATGGCAGCCAGGCGCGAGCACACCGATGCGGTAGGTCTTTGTCGCTGGCTTCCCGCGGGCCGCAGTGAGAGGTGCGCGCGGCGTGGCCACATGCAGCGGTGGTCCCACTATGTCCATATTGTACTGCTTAAACAGCGCTTTGAGCTTCTCCGCATCTGCCCCTGGGAGGCCCTGAAAGAGTCCTTCGAACCCGCCTGGGTGCACACTCCCCAGTAACACGCCGGGCTCCGGGCCGATGTGCTGGAAGGTATGCACCATATCTTTCGGGATAAAGATGAATGACCCAGCGGGGGTGTGAGTAATGCTGCAGTCGCCAAGTTGGAAGTAAAACTCCCCGCTCAAGACATAGAAGAACTCATCTTCCGCGCGGTGAATGTGCAGGGGCGGTCCACCCCCCAGCACGCTCGTGTACCGCCACACTCCAAACGAGCCGCCTGTTTGCTCACGGGTGGCGAGGATCTCGGCGGTGTCCGCTTCACCCCCGAGAGGCCCCGACAAGCGGGGTGCCTGGTTGGGGAGTACGACAAATCCCTCTTTCTCGTGTGCCCTAACTGTTGACGCAGTGGCGCATAGGGTAAGTACCAGCGTCAGATAAGCCAACCGTATGAAGAATGTGGTGGCGAAGCCCCCCCGATAACTGCGGACGCTGACCAGACAGGATGACATGGTCCTTCTCCTCCATAAGCCTATGGCAAGGGCAGACGTTGTTTACGCGCTGTCCCTCGTATGGTATGATAATTCCCCGCTGACGCTATACATACACATGAAGACTCTACCTGGAACACAGACAGAAAGGGTTCGATTTTTGTTCAATTGCCTTTCAATTTTGCTTCAACTGCGGGTGGAGAGTACGCGGTGCCCCTAGAGCGTTCGGTATTTTTTCCTCCTTTCCGTCTGGACCTCGCCAACGAGCGGTTGTGGCGCCTGGCACAACCGCTTCCCCTGCGGCCCAAAACCTTTGCCGTCCTGCGCTGCTTTGTGGAACACCCTGGCCAGTTGTTGACCAAAGAAGCCTTGTTTGAGGCGGTCTGGCCGGCGACCATGGTAAGCGACGTGGTTCTGAAGGTCTGCGTGCGCGAACTGCGGCATGCACTGGGGGACAATGCCAGGCAGCCGCGGTTCATTGAGACGGTGCACGGCCGGGGTTATCGGTTCATTGGCTCTGTGACCGCAGCGCCACAGCCTGCGACACCGCAAGATGCCTCTAAGCGGATGGCAAAACTCCAAAGCCCTGAGTTTGTTGGTGCCCGTCTGGACGCAGTGCATGGCCCTATTGTAGGACGGGAAGTGGAAATTGCGTCTTTGCATCAGTGTCTCGACAAGGTATGGAGCGGTGCCCGCCAGGTAGTCTTTGTGACCGGAGAAGCGGGGTTGGGGAAAACCACGGTCGTCGAGGCGTTTGTGACGGAGGCTGGGCGACGGGGGGAGCTGTGGATTGGGCACGGGCAGTGTATGGAACACTACGGGGCTGGTGAAGCCTACATGCCAGTGCTGGAGGCATTAGAGCAGCTGTGTCGCTCGTTTGGCGGCCAGGCTCTCGTGTCTTTCCTGGCGCGTCAGGCGCCGACCTGGCTGGTTCAGATGCCCTGGCTTCTCAGTGCTGCTGACCTGGATAGGCTGCAACGTTCGACCCTGGGAGCCACCCGCGAGCGCATGCTGCGGGAGATGGTACGGGCGCTGGAGGTCCTGAGTGCCGAGAGGCCGTTGGTACTGGTGCTGGAAGATCTGCACTGGAGCGATTATGCCACCCTAGACTTGCTCGCTATGCTAGCACGGCGACAGGAGTCAGCCAGGCTGTTGGTGCTTGGGACATATCGCCTCGAGGAGGTGCTGGGGAAAGAGCATCCACTGGCCACACTGACGCAGGAGTTGCAGATCCACGGTCACAGCCAGGAACTGCCGCTGACGTTGCTGCCCAAAGCTGCAGTAAGGGCCTATCTGATAGCGCGGCTACCGGGGGCAGCTATTACAGACGAGTTGGCGCAGTGCATCCACCAGCGCACGGAAGGGAATCCACTGTTCATGGTCAATATGGTGGATTATGTAGTAGCGCAGGACATGTCCGGTGCGCTGCTGGGGTCTCGGAACCCACCAGTGAGACTTGTGGAAGCGGCGCAAGGGATGCCCGAGAGCCTGCGCCAGATGCTCGAGCGCCGGTTCGACCGGCTACGCCCCGAAGAACAGGGAGTGCTTGAGGTCGGAAGCGTGGTGGGAAACGAGTTTGCCGCTGCCGTCGTGGCCGCGGGTTTAGGGGCAGACATCGAGCAGGTCGAGGCGTGGTGTGAGGGATTGGCACGGCATGGCCAATGGCTCCGGTCGTGTGGGCACAGTGTCTGGCCAGATGGGACAGTGTCGGCGCGCTATGATTTCATCCATGCGCTCTACCAAGAGGCCGTTTACAACCGGATACCAGCGGCGCGGCGTCTGCGCTTGCATTTGAGCATTGGGGAGCGGTTGGTGGCAGGTTACGGAGAGCAGGCGCGAGACCTTGCTGCAGAGCTGGCCGTGCACTTTGAGCAGGGACGTGAGAATCGCCGGGCAGCGCATTATTGTCGGCAAGCCGCCGAGAATGCCCTGCAGCGCTATGCTTATCGGGAAGCCATCACGCACCTTACCAAGGAACTGACGTTGCTCCAGCGACTGCCGGACACCCCCGAGCGCCTCCAGCAAGAACTCGCCATGCAGATCACGCTTGGTCCAGCGCTGATGGCGACCAAGGGCATGGCTGCCCCGGAAGTCGAGCAGACCTATGCCCGGGCGCGGGAACTCTGCCAACAGGCCGGCGAAACCCCGCAGCTCCTCCACGTACTGTTCGGCTTGTGGCAGTGTTATTTGGTACGGGGGGAGGTACACGTCGCACGAGAGCTGGCAGCGCAGTGCCTTGGCCTGGCCCAGCATCAGCACGACCCAGCCGCCCTCCTGGTGGCACACTGGGTGCTTGGGGTGACCTTGTTCTATCTCGGAGAATTTGCCCTGGCTCGCACTCACGCGGAGCGGGGCATAGCCTTCTCTAAGGCTCAGCAACCTTACACTCCTGTATTCTTTTACGGGCAGGCCCCTGGCATTGGCTGCCTCGGCCATACGGCCCAGGCCCTGTGGATGCTTGGCTACCCCGATCAGGCTCAACAGCGGAGTCATGAGGCACTGGCCTTAGCTCGGGAACTATCGCACCCCTACGATGTGGTATTTGCCCTAAATCAAGCGGTCGTGCTCCACCAGTTGCGCCGGGAGGGGCGCTCAGCCTACGAGCGGGCAGAGGAAGCGCTGACGTTTTGCACGGAGCAGGGATTTACTCAACAATTGGCTATGGGGACAATCCTGCAGGGCTGGGGGCTAGCCGCACAAGGGCAGGTAGATAAAGGGATTGCCCAAATGCACCAAGGCTTGGCCGCCAGTCAAGCCGCAGGGATAGGGCTTGGCCGGGCGCCTGTGCTGGCCCAGATGGCCGAGGCCTATTGGCACACAGGACAGACTGACGAAGGACTGCGTCTGCTGGCCGAGGCACTGGCCGTGATGGACCGTACCGGGGAGCGCTGGTGGGAGGGGGAGGTACATCGGCTCAGAGGAGAGCTCCTGCTAGCGCAGGAAAGCACACGGCAAAAGTGCGTGGAGGCAGAGGCATGTTTTCGGCATGCCCTTGAGGTAGCTCGCCAGCAACGGGCCAAGTCCCTGGAGCTGCGAGCGGCAATGAGTATGAGCCGGCTGTGGCAGCGGCAGGGCAGGTGCGCTGCCGCATACTACCTGCTCGCGGCGATATACGGCTGGTTTACCGAGGGATTTGACACCGTAGACTTGCAAGAAGCCAAAGCATTACTAGAAGAAACTGGTGGCACCATGTCAGTGGTGAGGTAAGGGAAAAGGGGTCGGACTGCATGGTTCGGACCTCACAGCAGCTGCCCCACACCTTGCTAGGGCTTATCCCCAAAGAGCTTCAGCCCTGGGATGTTCATCTTCACCCGATAGATGACGTTCTGCGCGGCCTCCGTAATGTACAGAGTCTTCTCATCTAGGGAGAGAGCGATGCCGTTGGGAAAGGCCATGTTATCGATGAGTCGCCTGATTTTTCCCTCCGGTGATACGTAGTACACGGCGCCACGGAGATTGGCCAGGCTCGTGCCCCAGGGATCGGTGAAGTAGAGGCCACCCTGACAGTCGAAAATCAGGTCATTTGGCCCATGAAAGTTCTCGTTCTGGAAATACAGGACGTAATCAGAGAGCGTCTGGGTCTTCGGATCATAGCTGAACACCCCTCTTTTCCGGTCGACCCCGAAGAGCCTGGCATCCTTGCGGAATTTCAAGCCCTGGGGCTGTCCGCCTATGTTGAACACATCAGTCCATTTGCCGTCTGCTGTGATCTGAGACACCGCCCCGCTCTGGATGCTCACGACCCAGAGATTCCCTGCGGTATCGAAGGTAGGGCCTTCGAGGAATTTTCCGCCTTTGGCAAAGACCTCTGTCTGGCAAGTGCCACAGATCTCCGCCATGGTCGTATCTGCCAAAGCCAAGCTGTGTAGCATTGGGCCAAGCACCATGATGACCAGGCAAACCCCACACAATGCGCTCATGCTTCGAGACCGAAGGCGATACATCGTGACTCCTCCCATGCCTTTTTCCCTCAAGGGTTGCGTTGCTCGTGTGGCCCCTCTTACCAACCTGCGCCGAGGCCAGGAGACCGGCAGTTATACACAGGGCAGGGTCGAGGAACCATTGGTCCCTGCGCACTTACGATATACCCTATAGCAGGTAAAAGAAAGCGTGGCAACGCCTTGAAAAGGGCGGTGGCAATTCCTAGCCTCTCGTGATAGAGTCTGGCGCCACCGTATACATGTGGAGGGAGGTTCCCCTCGGCGCGGCGTGTCTGGGGGTTGTACCCTGCAGCAAGAACGGCCGCAACTGACCTGGAGGTGTTGTGATGACGAACGTTGGCAAGTGGACTGCCTGGTATCAAGGCCTTGAGGAGCCGTGGCCGTATGGGGAAACGACAAGCTACGAAATCGGCGCTGCCTGGCTCGCTGATTGTGCACGCACGGAGGATTGGGGCTGCGGGGCGGGCTGGCTGAGCACCTTGATCCCGCCAGAGCGATACCGGGGCATTGATGGGACTCCCTCGCCGCGCTGTGCCGAGGTTGTCGACCTCGTCGAGTACCGTAGCACTGTCCCCGGGATCTTCATGCGCCATATCCTGGAGCACAACTACGAGTGGGCTCGGATCCTCGACAATGCGCTCGCGTCGTTCACCGAGCGGATGGCCCTCATCCTGTTTACCCCAGAGCAGGAGGTGACCGAGGAAATCGCCTTCCGTTCCGACGTCGGTGTCCCTGACATCGCGTTTCGGCTTGCCGACATCACGGATCGCTTCCCCCCAGACGTGACATACACCGTGCAACGGATCCCGTCGGCCACCCAGTATGGTTGCGAAACGCTCCTCCTCCTCGAACGACATCCGGGGGTAGGCTGCTCCACGGCTTCCTGAGGGCCTATCTATACCCAGCTCCTCCTGCCCACGCAGAAGCCGCCTCCGCTGGGGGGTCAGCGCTTCCACGACCGGCTTCTCGCCTCCCTCATGGACGTGCGATCTGTATGGACGTGGGCAGTGCCGCGTCCTGCGGCAGTATAGGTCTCACCCCGCGTCAGAAAGACCTGGTGTGGAAAGCACCCCAAGGCGTAATCGCTGAGCTGGACGACGCTGGCCGACACGGCGGTGCCCTGGGCATCCGTACGGTGCGATCGCTGCCTTGCCAGCCGGGTGCCTGTCAATAGACGACTAGATACCGGATGCTCCTCCTGACGTCCGCTGCCGTCTGCCCTGCCACGCTGGGGACCGCCGTCGTCACGACGTAGCCCTCCTGGGCCAGGATGTCCCGGAAAAAGGCGTGGAACTGAGCTGTCGCTTCGACCAGGAGTAGGGGGGCCCGCCCAGGCCCCCGCCGGGCCCGCGGGCCGGTCGCTCGGCCCACCGCGTCCGCGGCTGGCGGCCCTTCATAGCTGTTAGCCGCCTCGACCACCACATAGCCCGCCTGGGCCAGGGCGGCGTCGAAGAGGGTGTGAAAGTCGGCCGCAGGCGCGACGATGAGCAGGCGGGCCATAGGGGTCTCTCTGTTAAGCACCGTTGTTCTGGACCGCCGCCGTGCTCAGTGCGCCCGGGCCGAGCCCCGGCGCCTCAGCCACCCTGGGGGTGGTCGCCCGAGCGCCCGCGGGCGCGGGCCACATGGTTGATCGTCGCCACGATCTGCTCTGGCGTGGCCAACGCCGCCGCCGAAGTCCAGCGGTTGTACCCGTCGTGGCCAATGCGGACCATGCCGGTGTGCGTTGCTTTGTCACGGTCGACCACCGGCTTGGGATCGAAAAAGCCGAGGCGATAGCGCAGCTGCTCGAGGTCGCGCGCGCTCCTATTAAAAAGACCCAGCCTGGCTGGATGCCATGCAGCGCCGCATACTCCTTGAGGCACGGCGGTGTGTCGAGTTCGGGCTGCAAGGTGAGCGAGCGCATGAAGAGAGCCCGCCCCACGCGTGCGCCCAATGACGCCTGCACGCGTACCAGATTGCTCGTCGTCGCGGTGACGCGCGCCTCGCCGCGGCGTGCGCCCGGCGTCTGCACTTTGGTAGGCCCGCGGTTGTCGGGCTGCTCCAGCCGATTGACAATGTAGAGCTCCGTGCCCAGTGGAAACCGCCCAAAGTCCACGACGATATCGGCACGCTCGGCTACCCCAATGCGTACCTTGCACTGGTTCGTCAACGGCGTCGGCAACAGATTGTCGTCGTTGGCAATGTAGGTGAAGGTGTACGACGCGGTACCCCACGCGTTGACCAGATAGAACTCGTAAAACCGTGTTAGCCCGCCGTTAAGCAAGCGTAGGCGATACTTGCGGCGCGCTACGCGTAGCATCTTGTTCGCGTCGAAGCGCTCGTCCTGAAAGATGAGCGGGTAGTCGTAGGGATAAATCGGCAACCGCAGCGCACTCGGGTTGGGACCATGTTCGTTGCCCGAGTCCAGATCGTCGAAGATCAAGTAGAACTCGGCCATGCCGCGGTAGACGTTCGCGCTGGTGAAATCCACAGTGTGGCCGTGGTACCACAGCGTTCCGAGGGCCTCGCACGGATCGCCGATGTGGAAGCCAGGCGTGCCAAGGAAGGCACGTCTTGTTTTGCCATTTGGTACCTTATTCATATGAATTTCTATCCAGGCTCTGATCTCGATCGCCCCATCCAAACACAGCTTTGACTCTGTTAGTAATCAACAATATGCAGAAATGAAATAGACTTTAAGCGCTGGGCGTGCCTGGCGTTGCTGCTTGTCTACGCGCTCCATTGGTGCCTGCCGTCTCTTCCAGCGCCTTCATGCGGATGGCGAGTTGCTCGATGACCTGCATCTGCCCGGCATAGGCACGCACCAACCGTTGGGTGAGATCGGTCAGCCCCTTAATCGCCATGGTTAGCTCGTCCTTCTTGGCGTTGATGAGATTCATCCGGGCCATGACTGCCGTCGCAATCTCACGCGGGTCAGAGACCACATTGATTTGCGGCCGATTTGCGGCAGGGGTGTCCGCTGCTTGATACCCCACAGTGGCTTCCACCGCTGCCGTTGCCTGCACTTGCTCGCTCATGGCGTATCTCTCCTCTTCAGGGTTGTCGACATCATAATGGGCCGGGGTGGTGTATCGGCCCCTATCATCGCGGCTTACGGGGCGTCCAGCCGCCCCATACCGTGATACTGTGCGTTAGCTTTGCTGTGATGACCTCCTCTCGGCGCCAGGATGAAGTCAATCGATCATCATCTCCGTCCCCTCAGGCGTGATGTTCACCGACGTAGTGAACGTGACAGCAGTAATCCCAAGCGTCGAGATATTAAGCAGATCCTGCCCGCCACCAGCCGGATTGGCGTCAAAGCCATTGATTGTGCTGTCAAAGGAAAGCGGCACAAATACGAACACATGGTTGCCCGCGCCGCCGTTGAGCGTGTCGGAGCCAGCCCCACCTACGATGTTTTCAATGCGGGCCATTGAGGTGAAGCCCGAGGCGATACCGGCCGTCAGATCCACCGCTTTCAGCGGAATGCAGACCGTGTCACTGCCACCCTTGGCCGCGAGATCGAGACCATGATCGAAGAACTGGCCAAAGAACGTGAACCAGGCGTTGAACGACGTGGACAGGCTCACGTCCCATGTGACGTTCGGAATGAAGAGGATAGTATTATTACTAGTGATTCCGAAATCATCATCCAAGCTGGGACTCAAGACGACCTCGGAGCCCGGGGGGGTAGCTTCGGCGGCGGCTGCCGGGTTGCCCTCGCCAGTTGCCGGATTGAAGGGGAGCTGGTCGACGATCAGGTTGCGGATGATGCGTGGATCAGTATTGGCCACGTCCCCGGGGCCGGCATAGTTGGTATTGGTAACCATCCCCCCTGGAGCTGGACCGTGCACATCGAATGTGTCGACGTCTAGGTCATTCCGGAATACCGAGTCCGTCAGGTGCGGAAAGACCGTGTCTGCGGAGCCGAATTCGCTCTGACCCAATCTCAGGTGATTGAACGTGCCATCGACCGTCCGCAGGCCAAAGGGCACTTGCACGTTGGGAAGCAAGGTGGTCAGGTCCGCCCCAGCCGCGTGTGCTTCCTTTGGGCTAGGTCTGAGGGGAGCGCCGCCACACTCAGACACAGTCTGTATCGACTTACCACCTTGATCCACGTAGACATTCACTCGCTATATGGGTTCCCCATGCAACGACCGGTGCCGACGCTATATGCAAGGGGACCGCCGTGCGCCCTTGTACATGGGAAAAGCTCAGTGCACCAATGATCTTTATACAAAACTCACCTCCGCGAGGAGGATGCTCAGCAGCGTTGCCCCCAGGAAAACGGCCGTCCAGATCGGGAGCGTGCCGACGGACTCGCATCCGCCGAGGATGTAGGATAGAACGATCCAGAAGAGGACCCAGAAGAAATAGCTCAGGCAGATCAGGCCCCCCAGCGCGGGCAGGGGGAGAAGCGCCAGCATCGGTCTGAGGAGCCCGCCCTGGCACGACACCATAACGCCAAAGAGCAGGACGGTCAGGGAACTGCTGAGGAAGGCCGCCCCCAAGCGTCCAGGCACAGGGATGGTCATACGCATACAGACCTTTCTGAGTCGCATGGCTCGCCGCTGGACATACAGTGACCGTCCAAGGGACCAATGAGTCATATGCCCTATAGGCTAGGTTTAGAAGCAGTTTTAAAAACTTTTATACTAGTCTTTCAAATGTAATTTATAGACCATGCTGGCCTATAAATCTCAATGCTTCGGATCAGCGTTTTTCTATCTAGAAGAAGCTGTCGTAAAAACCCCTGCCAGAAAATCTGCAGCTGGCTGAATTTTAAAACGGCTTCTTATAGGCTCTTTAGGCTTAAGCAAGTATTGTACCAATACAGAGAACAAGACGAAAAATATGTCACACACAGACGCCACGCTCGATAGGCGCGATGGGAAGCCGCACGTCGGATGCAGAGAGATAGCCGAGGCACGTCAGATTGCACGGATACACAAGAGGTGGCGTGGCAAACCGGGTCGTTTTGACATGACAGAGGGGTGAGGGTCAGAAATATAAGGCCAAATTGGCCCTAGGGAGGTCGATATGCTGCCAGACGACGATAGAGGGTTTTTACATCAATCCCGAGCATGTGTGCGGCCATGGGCTTATTCCCGCCCACCATATCCAGGGTCCCTAAGATGGCGCCTTTTTCAATCTGTGATAGCGTGCTACCCAGAGAAACTTGCAACGTTGCCCTGAAGTGCACGAGGCTAAGTCGCACAATTGTACGTGTATTTGTCGCGACGCGGCATTGGCACCGGGCCGCGGGCTGACGTCAGAGCGCGATGAGATAGGGAGTTACGTGGGCAAGAAAGCGGAGCCGCGGTGGTTCTGGCATGCCACTGAGCCCCACAGTGAAGCCACGTGAGCCTACGTTTTTGGGCGACGGAAGGATATGCCTTTCCTCCCTACCTCTCCCGTGCGCTTTCCTGCCCCGCCTGCAGCACTGGACTTAGGAAGTACTCGAGCAAGCGGCGTGTCCCCGTCTTGATCTCCACGGTCACGGCCATCCCAGGGGACAGGGCGACCGGTGTACCCTCAACCTGGATGGCCGTGCGCTCCAGACTCACGCGTGCCGCAAACACCAGAGCGCCGTGCTCGGCCTGTCCCGCATCTGGAGAGAGCGGTCGCCCCGGCGCCGGCATGGTGCCGTCTTTCTCGGGTGCTACCGCATCGTGCGAGAGCGTCCGTACCAACGCTGGGATCGTCCCGTAGCGGGTGAAGGGGAAGGCGGTGACCTTGATCTCGGCCTGCTGGCCGACGCGCACGAAGCCAATGTCCTTGTTCTCGACCCAGGCTTCGACCTCTAAAGGCTCCGCCTTCGGGACGATGACTAGCAGTTGTTGCGCTGGTGTCACCACCCCGCCCAGCGTGTGTACTGCCAGTTGTTGCACCATGCCATCGATGGGCGCGGTGAGGCGCTGGAACTGTGTGCGACTGTGCGCTTTGGTGACCTCCTGCACGAGTGACGCTACTTTCGTCTCCGCCACAACTAACTCGGTCTGACGCGCACGCTTGAACTCAGCGCTGATGGTTTGCAACTGCTTCTGCGCCTCGGCCAGGGCCGCGCTATCCTGCACCCGTTTGTGTTCTTGCATCACCAGTTCCTGGACCCGCTCGATCCGGTCCTTTTCAGCATCGAGGTATTGCAGTTTCGCAACATAGGTCTTCTGCCAGAGCTGCCGGTAGGAGGCGGCGCGTTCTTCAGACAGCGGAATGATCTCTTTGAGACGAGCGATGTTGGCGTTGGTGCCTGCGAGCGCCTGCTGGCGTTGTTCGATCGTCAATTTGGCCGTTTCCAGACGTGCCTGATATTCGTCTAATTGATCGCGCAACAGTTGCCGCTGCACCGCTAGATGTGTTGGCTCGGTCCCGGACGGCACCTGCATAGTGTCCCTCCCCGCCAGCAAGGCGCGCAGACGCACCACGTCGAGCCTCGCCGCCTGCAGTTCGTTCACCAGGCGGTCGTGGTCGGCGCTATTTGCCGTGGTGTCCAGTTCGATCAATACCTGCCCCGCCTGGACTTCTTGCCCGTTCTGCACATGGATGGCACGAATGACACCGCTCTCCAAGGGCTGAATGACTTTGGAGTGGCCGCTTGGAATGATTTTGCCCTGGGCTACCGCAACGATATCGATGGCGCCGAAGGCCGCCCAGAGGAACGTCGCAGCGAACACGGCCATGATCGTCCAGGTGCATATGCGCCCGAGCGGGGACGGCGGGGCTTCCTCAATCTCCAGCACGGCAGGGAGAAATTCCCAGGCCTGCCCTTTAGCCGGCGTTGTGCGTCGCTGTCGTGTGCTGAGCATGGTGTGGTTCCTTTCTCTCTTACACTGTGGCGTACTGATGGCCGTCCTGGTGCGCGTGTAACCTGGCGTAATAGCCCTTACGCTCCAGAAGTTCCGCGTGGGTCCCATACTCGACAATACGTCCCTTGTCGAGCACCAGGATGCAGTTGGCCGCGCGCACGGTCGACAGCCGATGGGCAATGAGGAACACCGTACGTCCCCGGCACATGTGGGCAAGGTTGCGCTGAATAATGGCTTCGGACTCGTAGTCGAGAGCACTGGTGGCTTCGTCGAAGATGAGGATACGCGGGTTGCCGACCAGGGCACGCGCAATCGCCAGGCGCTGACGCTGGCCACCTGAGAGGGTACAGCCGTGCTCGCCCACCAGGGTATCGTAGCCTTCGGGCAGCTCCAGGATGAAATCGTGCGCCCCAGCGAGTTCGGCGGCCTGGACAATGCGCTCCATGGCCATTCCAGGCTCCGCCAGCGCAATGTTGTCACGCACGGAACGGCTAAACAAAAAATTCTCCTGCAGTACCACTCCGATCTGCCGGCGTAACCAGGCCGGATCGACCTGGGCCACGTCAATGCCGTCGATCAGGACGCGCCCGCTCTCGGGGATACACAGGCGCTGGATGAGTTTGGCAATGGTACTTTTCCCAGAGCCGGAGCGGCCGACGATTCCGATCACTGTGCCAGACCGGACGCCGAACGACAGACCTTGCAGGACGGGCGGCGTATCGGCTCGGTAGCGAAAGAGCACCTGCTCGAAGGTGACATGGCCCTGAATGCTGGGGAGGGTGGTGCGACTCACCGTGCCGGCACTGCTCGCATGGGGCTCCAGTGGAGCGTTGAGAACATCCCCAAGGCGCTCGACTGAAATGCCGGCCTGCTGAAAATCCTGCCACAGTTGGACGAGACGCAAGACCGGATCACTCACCCGCCCGGCCAGCATGTTGAAGGCGATGAGCTGCCCGATGGTGAGCTGTCCCCGCATGACCAGCGTCGCCCCGATCCACACCAGGGTCACGGTGGTGATTTTGCTGAGCCACGAGGCGATCTGCCTGGCCGTATTGCTCACCAATGTGGCGCGGAAACTGGCCCGTACATATTCCGCCAGCTGGTCGTCCCAGCGGCGTTGCATGGTCGGCTCCACCGCCATGGATTTCACCGTCTCGATGCCGGTGATCACTTCAACCAGAAAGGCCTGATTCTCCGCCCCGCGATCGAAACGCTCGCGCAGGCGGGCCCGCACGATCGGCGTGACCAGGATCGAGAGCACCGCATAGCAGGGCAACGAGCCGGCCACCACAGCGGTCAAGAGGGGGCTGTAGTAGAGCATGACCGCGAAAAAGACCAGGGTAAAAAAGCAGTCAAGTACGACGGTAATCGCCGAACTGGTCAGGAACTGCCGTATGCTGTCCAGCCCGCGCACCCGCGCTACCGTGTCACCAGCCCGGCGGGCCTGGAAATAGGCCAGGGGCAAGCGCACAAGGTGCGCGAAGAGCTGTGTCCCCAGGGTCACGTCAATGCGGTTCGAGGTATGAGAGAAGATGTAGGCGCGCAACCCACCGAGGATAGCTTCAAAGCCGTTCACTGCCATCATGCCGATGGCCAGCACCTGCAGCGTCGTCACCCCTTTATGCACCAGCACCTTATCTGTGATGACCTGAAAGAACAGGGGTGTCAGCAGACCAAAGAGCTGCAAGAAAAACGAGGCCACTACGACCTCGCTGAGGTGCTTGCGGTATTTTAAAATGGCGGGGAGGAACCAGGTAAAGTCGAACCTGCGCCAGGCTGACCGTAGGTGGGCCCGCGTCGTGCACAGGATCAGGGTGCCATTGAATTCCTCTGCAAAGGTCTGTTCTTGGAGCACCTGCGGTTGCGACGCCCGTGGATCATGGATCAGGGTTTTGTCTCCCTCAACCCTGGCAAGGATGACATACTGCCCATCTTTATACTGTGCTATGGCTGGCAGGCGCAGGGTGGCAACCCGTGCCCAGGTGGCAGGACGCTTCCCCATCTTCAGGCCCAGACGCTTGGCAGCCCGGAGTATTTCCGTGTCCCCAAAGGGTTGACCGGAGACGCCGAACTCATGGTGGAGTTGGTGAGGATCGGCCGGTATGCCGAAGTAGCGTGTGAGCATGAGCAGGCAGCCTAGACCGGTATCGATGTTCTGGGATGGCTGAGCAGGTTGTTCCGATGCCATAGCTGGTTTTCCCTATTACTCCGTCTCAGGGAGTACCTACAGTCATTGTGAAAGGCCCATGACGCTATCTCTAGCGTGCCATGGATAAATAAGGCACTCCACCGCCACGGTGTCTACGACAAGGCACCATGACAAGGTTAACTACAAACGAAACGCGCCCACACCGAAATGAGGTAGACCCGTAAGCGTAATCTGGAATGCAGCACCACCGCCGCCAGTCACGTTGCCTTCGAGAATTGTCAGGTTGTTGGGGATATCAAGGCAATACCACCATTGGCCAACCATAGTTTATAAAGTCTTATATACTAGGAAAAGATCGTACCAAAAAGGAGTAAATAATATACCAAAAAGTAATAGAAAAGAAAATACATCATACTCAGATGTCACGCTCGGTAGGTGCGACAGGGCTGCGCGTCGGATGCAGAGAGACAGCCGAGGCAGGTCAAATTGATCAGATGCAAAAGATGGAGCCCACGTTCAAGGGGTCAGGCTGAACCACACGATTTTTGCTCCGGCAGAGAGCCGGGCTACTGCTTGAGACCGGATTCCGCTATGATGCTACCCAGGAAGCCACCATAGGAGGTGCATCAT
>Ga0081455_10002207_pt1 | contig 23184 bp, 21 predicted proteins | sample TabmetS3T2R1_FD_70207 | JGI IMG/M metagenome (GOLD analysis project Ga0081455, IMG submission 70207) | Tabebuia heterophylla rhizosphere microbial communities from the University of Puerto Rico - S3T2R1 | ecosystem: Host-associated > Plants > Roots > Rhizosphere ...
ATCTCGTGGCTCGACCATTTCCAGTGGAAGTTGAGCGTGGGGATGCCGAAGCGATCCTTCTGCGTCGGGTGGATCTCGGCGTAACAGTCGTCGTTCGGGATCATCTCGCCGCGGCCCGAGAAGTACACGAACGAGCCGAAGTAGCGGCGTGCGTCTTCCTTGAACTTCTTGCCGTAGTTGCCGCCGTTGAGCCACTCCATGCCGGACGCGGTGCCCATGCCGGGCATGCGGCGGCCGCCGCCGAACTCGATGTGATAGCCGCGCGCGAACCCGAGCTTGCCCGCGAGCTGTTCCTTGTAGAGCCACCACGGGCTGTACATGTGGCCGTCGTCGGCGCCGTCCTCGTTGTGCAGCGGCACGCTCTCGAGCAACGGCACCTGGCCGCTGAAGCCCGCGCCGACGGTGTCCATGATGTATTTGCCGACCTTGCCGCTCGAGTTGGCGACGCCGGAATTCAGCAGGATGCGCACGGACTCGAGCGCGCTCGCGGCGAGCACGACGATGCGCGCCTTCACGCGATGCTCGGCGCCCGTCTTGCGGTCGATGTAGACGACGCCCTCGGCCTTGCCGTCCGCCTTCTTCGTGACCGCGCGCACCATCGCGTCGGTGACGATGTCGAGGTTGCCGGTGTCGAGCGCCGGCGGCAGGTGCACCGTGGTCGACTGGTAGTTAGCCCGGATCGCGCAGCCGCGGCCGCACGGCGAGGCCCAGAAGCACGCGGCGCGCTTCTGCATGTCGGCGGCGAGGATGGTCTGCGCCTGCGCATTGCCGGGATGCAGCAGCTTCGGCACGCGTACGTGATCGAGCTTCGTCGTGAGCACCGCGCGGTGGCCGGCGATCACCGGGATGTTGAGCTTCGCCGCGCGTTGCTTCACGAGGAGGTCGGTGAGCTTCGGCTTCGGCGCCGGCAGCAGCGTGCCGTTCGGGGAATTCGGCGTGTTCTCGAGACCGTCGTTCTCGCCGTAGACGCCGATGAGCATCTCGACCTTGTCGTAATACGGCGCGAGATCCTCGTAGCTCATCGGCCAGTCGAATCCGAGCCCGTCGCGCGAATACGGCTTGAAGTCGTAGGGACCGTTGCGCAGGGAGATGCGGCCCCAGTGATTCGTGCGACCGCCGAGCATGCGCGCGCGCCACCAGACGAACTGCCGCGCGGGGTCGTCGGACGCACTCGAATAGGGCTCGCCGGGCACCTGCCAGCCACCATCGACCGTCGCGTCCCAGAAACCGAAGGGTTTCTCGGGCGTTCCGGCGGCGCGCAGGGGCGCCATGTCGTTCGTCTGCATCATCGCCGTCTCGGCGGCGGGGTCGTAGTGCCGGCCCGCTTCGAGCATCAGCACCTTCGCGCCTTCCATCGCGAGCGTGTAGGCGGTTTGTCCGCCCGCGGCCCCGGAGCCGACGACGACGACGTCGTAGCTGTTCTTGTCCGCCGCACTGCTCGAGATGAACGACATAACGGATCCCGGTGATGAGGGTGGTCGATTCTATGCGCTGGCGCGCGGCTTCATAGTCGCAGTCAATCGGAGCGTCCGATACCCTGCGGCGCAACGTACGCAGGAGACCGGCCCGAGCCGGCGACATCGTGGGCACACTCGACCTCAACCGCCGCCAGATCCTCAAGGGCGCCGCCGCCGCGGCATTGCCCTTCGTGATCGGCGGTTGTTCGCCGAAGCAGGAAGGACGCGAGCCGCTGATCGTCGGTGGGCTCCCGGTCACGTGCAATCTCACGCTGCCCGTCGCGTGCGTCGGGAAGGACACGGCGATCAAGGCCGGCAAGGCCGGCAACGATTTCCGCTTCGAGTACAGCAAGTATTCCGGCTGGCCCGAGATCAAGGAATCGCTCATGGCCGGGCGCATCCAGGCGGGCTACATGCTCGCGCCGCTCGTCATGGACCTCGCGGACAAGAAAATCCCCGTGAAGATCGTATCGCTCGGCCATCGCTCGGGCGCGGTCATCATGGTGAAGACGGATTCGTCCTACCAGCACTTCGCCGAGCTCAAGGGCAAGCGCATCGCGATCCCGAGCCGCTTCGCGGTCGACTTCCTGTTCCTGCGCAAGATGCTCGCGCGCGAGAACATGACGCCCGCCGACATCCAGATCGTCGAGATGCCGCCGCCCGACATGCCGGCCGCGCTGTACGCCGACGCGGTCGATGCGTACTGCACGGGCGAGCCGTTCGGCGCCGCCGCACAGAGCGCGGGCTATGCACGCGTGCTGCGCATGACGCGCGACGAATGGCGCAACTACATCTGCTGCTGCCTCACCGTGCGCGAGGAGCTGATCCAGTCGAATCCCGCGATGGTCCAGGACCTCGTGAACCAGGTGCAGGGCGCGGGCCAATGGCTCGACGCGCAACCCGCCAATCGCGAGAAGGCGATCCAGATCGCCGCGGGCAAGGGCTTCTTCAACCAGGACCCGAAGATCCTGCGGTTCGTGATGCAGAACCCGACCGACCGCGTGACGTACGGCGATCTGCGAATGATCCGCTCGGAGTTCGAGGACCTGATGCAGCTGTCGATCCAGGCCGGCACGATCAAGCATCCGATCTCGTACGAGACCTACGTCGAGGAGCGGTTTGCGAAGGCTACGCAGGCGGCGAGCATTCACCTGTGAAGCACATCCTGGCGTCAATGTTGTTAGGCACGGCGAGTGTCGGCGCCGGCATCGCGCTCGCCGACGCGCCGCGTGTCGCGGGCCCGCCCGACGACCTGCTCAAGGCGGGCACGCTGAGCCCCGTGATGCCCGCGCCTGAGCTCAGACTCCACGGCTCCGACGGCCAACCGCTCACGCTCGAGCGTTTTCGTGGCAAGGTGGTGCTGCTCGCGTTCGGCTTCAGCAACTGCGGCGAAGTGTGTCCGATCACGCTCGCGACGCTCGCGGGTGCGCGCCGCAAGCTCGGCGCCGATGCGCACGACGTGCAGGTGGTCTACGTCACGGTCGATCCCGAGCGCGACGACGCCGCGCAGATGCGCAAGTTCCTCGGCAGCTTCGACGCCACGTTCGTCGGCGGCGTGGGTTCGCGCGCCGAGATCGAGGTCGCGCAGAAGAGTTACGGCATCTCGGCCGTGAAGCACACGAACGCCGACGGCAGCTATTCGATCGGCCACTCGTCGTCCATCTACCTCATCGATCGCGCGGGCGGGCTCCGCGCCGTCATGCCCTACGGCCATCCGACCGACGACTTCGTGCATGACCTGCGCATCCTGCTGCGATCGTGAAGCCGTCGATCCTGCGTATCGTGTCGATCGCGCTCGTCGCGATGCTCGTGCTCGCACTCGGCTGGGCCGGCTTTGCGCCCATCCACGCACTCTCGCGCGAGGTTCTGTTCGAGATTCCGCGCGGCACGTTTGCCAGGCGCATGGCCGGAAACAAGGTCGAGATCCTGCCCTCGCGCATCGTGCTCACGCAGGGCGTGCGCGACGTGCTGCTGCTGCGGAATCTCGATGACGTACCCCAGGTTTTCGGACCGTCGATCATGATGTCGGGCCAGAGCCTGCGGCTGCCGTTCGAACGCGCGGCCGAATACCAGTTCGCGTGCACGGCGCACGCGAGCGGGCAGATGACGATCGTCGTCGAGCCCGAGCCGCGCTGGCCGTGGCAGAAAATCGCCTATCGAATCCGGGAGTGGTCTGAGAACCGATGAATCGCCTGACTCGTTCGTTGCCCTCGATCTTCGTGATCGCGGTTTTGATCGCGGTGTGGTGGGCCGCCGTGGCCTTCACGCATAGCGCGATCTTTCCGACGCCGTGGGCCGTGGTGCAGGGCACGCTCGAGCTCGCGCGCGACGGCACGCTGTGGGAGCACATCGGCGCGTCGCTGATGCGCGTCGGCGTCGGCTTCGGCCTCGCGGTGCTGTTCGCGATCCCGCTCGGGTTGTGGATGGGCTGGGTGCACGGCGCGTTCGTCACGCTGAACCCGATCTTCCAGATCCTGCGGCCGATCTCGCCGATCGCGTGGATCCCGATCGCGATCCTGTGGTTCGGCGTCGGCAACGCTTCTCCTATCTACCTCATCTTCATCGCGTCGGTGTTCCCCATGATCGTGCAGACCACCGCGGGCGTGCACACCATCGAGAAGCGCTACCTGCGCGCCGCGGAGAACTTCGCGGTGCCGCGCGGCAAGCTCTTCCGCCAGGTCGTCTTCCCGGCGACGCTGCCGCAGATCATCGTGGGCATGCGCATCGGTCTCGGCGTCGCGTGGCTCGTCGTCGTCGCGGCGGAGATGATCGCGCTGCGTTCGGGGCTCGGTTATCTCATCATCGACTCGCGCAACGCGGGCAACCGTTACGACCTCGTCGTGGCGGGCATGATCATCATCGGGCTCATCGGCCTCGCGCTCGACGGCATCATGCGGCTGCTCGAGAACATGAAGAACGTGCGGTGGCGCTATGCCCATTGAATCGGCAGCCGTCGCGCGGCGCAGCGCGGGTCCCGTGAAGATCGCGATCCGCAACGTCCGCAAGGGATTTCCGACGGACAAGGGCCGTCTCGAGGTGATCCAGGACCTCGACTTCGCCGTGCGTGACGGCGAGTTCGTCGCGATCGTTGGGCCGTCGGGCTGCGGCAAGACCACGCTCATGAACATCATTGCGGGCTTCCTCGCGCCCGATGCGGGTGCGGTGCAGGTCGACGGCGCGCCGCGCACTGCCCCCAACTCGAAGGGCGTGCTCATCACGCAGCAGGGCTCGGTCTTCCCCTGGCTCACCGTCAGGCAGAACCTGCTGTTCGGGCTGCCCGACGAACTTCCGAACCGTGAAGGGCTCGCGCACGAATACGCCGAGCTCGTCGGGCTCAAGGGGTTCGAGAACAACTATCCGCACGAGCTCTCGGGCGGCATGCTCAAGCGCGCGGAGATCGCGCGCGCTCTCGTCGTGAAGCCCGAGATCCTCTACATGGACGAGCCGTTCTCGGCGCTCGACGCGCTCATGAGCCTGCGCATGCAGAACGAGCTGCTGCGCATCCTCGCGAAGGAACGGCACACGGTCATGTTGATCACGCACGACGTGGAAGAGGCGATCCACCTCGCCGACCGCATCCTCGTGCTGTCGCCGCGGCCGGCGCGCATCCAGGCGTCGTTCGACGTGCCGTTCGCGCATCCGCGCCGCGTGTCGTCGCCCGAGGCGCAGGCGCTGCGCGTCGCGATCCTGCGCGAGCTCGGCGTGACCGATTCGGTGTGATCCCGGCGGGGCGTCCCGCCTAACTACCGGGCGCCGGCGCCCGGATGTCCTGCCCGAGACAATCGCTGACCCGCCCGCCCGCCGGACGCAGTTTGTGGCGCGGCGCTAACAACGGGATGCGGTACGCGCGCCCGCGCGATGACGAAAACAGTATTCATCGCGACGCGTCGTGATAGCGTACGAATCGATCGAAGGGGTACTCGCGGGTCTTATGTCCACGGTCAATCTCACGCAATCGCTCGTACAGCGACTCGGATCCTCCATCGTGCGCGGCGATCTGCCGGCCGGAAAATCCCTGCCCATCGAGGCCGAGCTCGGCAAGAAATTCGGCGCGAGCCGCACCGTCACGCGCGAGGCCGTGAAGATCCTCTCCACGAAGGGGCTCATCGGCCAGCGGCCGCGCGTGGGCACGTTCGTGCATCCCGAGGAGAAGTGGGACCTGCTCGACGCCGAGGTGCTCACCTGGATTCTCGACCGGCATTTCTCGCACCGGCTCGTGCGTGAATTCCTCGAAGTCCGCATCGGCATCGAGCCCGCGGCCGCGGCGCTGGCGGCCGCGAATGCCACGGATGCCGACAAGGAGCTGCTCAAATCGCGGCTCGAGCGCATGAAGAGCGCGATCAACGGTCACGTCGACCCGGTGCATGCGGACATCGCGTTCCACGCGACGATCCTCGAGATCAGCCACAACCGGTTCTATCACCAGCTCACGCCGATCGTGGAGACGGCCCTCAAGTTCTCGATCCGTCTCACGAACAAACAAAAGGGCGCGCTCGCCGATTACGACGCGCACGAGAAGATCTACCGCGCGATCAAGAACGGCAATCCCGACGCTGCCGCGAAAGCCTGCCGCGACCTGATCCGCGAGGCGCTCATGCTCGTCATCAAGGCGGACAAGTCGTAACGACGGGCCGCGACGCATCGACGGCCGGTTTTGGACGCAGTACAGTCTGATACTATTAATCGGGTTGTTGTTTTTCTGCAGCAGCCGAAACGATCCGCGAACGGACATCGGGAGGGGGCATGAATCCACGTTTGGCGTGGCGCCTGGGCGCGCTGTCGTTCGCGTGCGCGTCCGTGTTCGCCGCCGCGCCCGGATCGCCGGCGACTCCCGACGCGCTGCGCCGGCGCGAGTATTTCGCGGGCGTCGATCTCTCGTACGTCAACGAAGTCGAAGCCTGCGGAGCGCGGTACCGCGTGAAAGGCAAAGCGCGCGATCCGTACGCGTTGTTCGCCGACGCCGGTGCGAACCTCGTGCGCATCCGGTTGTGGAACGATCCCGCGTGGACGAGCTACAGCACGGAACCCGACGTCATCCGTTCGGCGCAGCGTGCGCACGATGCGGGCATGAACCTGCTGCTCGACTTCCACTACTCGGATGACTGGGCCGACCCGCAGAAGCAGACGATCCCCGCGGCGTGGGCCGCCGACATCGACGACGCGGACAAGCTCGCGGCGCACGTCTTCGACTACACCGCGAAAGTGCTCGGCGATCTCGGCTCGCGCGGACTCATGCCGTACATGGTCCAGGTGGGCAACGAGACAAATACGCAGATGCTGCGTGCGCCGGACACGAAGGGCGAGCCCATCGACTGGTCGCGCAACGCGAAGATCCTCAATGCGGGGATCCGCGCGGTGCGCACCGGTACCCGGCTCGCGGGGCGCGCGCCCGCCGTGATGCTGCACGTCGCACAGCCCGAGAACGTCGAGCCGTGGTTCGCGGCGGCGACGGCCGCCGGCGTCACCGACTTCGACTACATCGGCGTGAGCTACTACCCGAAGTGGTCGAAGCTCACGCTGCCGGAAGCCGAAGCCGCGCTCGTGCGGGTCCGCGAGCGATTCGGGAAACCGTTCGTGATAGTCGAAGTTTCGTATCCCTTCACACTGGAAAACGCCGGCGATTCCGCGGCGAACCTGTTAGGTGAAGACTCGTTGCATCGCGGGTATCCTGCGACCGCCCTCGGCCAGAAGCGCTTCATGGACGACGTCGTCGACATGACGCTGCGCGCCGGCGGCGTCGGCGTCGTCTATTGGGAGCCCGCGTGGGTCTCGACGAGCTGCAAGACGCGCTGGGGCACCGGTTCTCATTGGGAAAACGCCACGTTGTTCGACTTCAGGAAGGGCAACGAGCTCACGCCCGCCGCGGAATTCCTCGAGCGGATTCGCGGACTCTAACTATTGGAGATTGCATGCCCCTGCGGATTGGCCTGATCGGAATCGGCAAGATCGCGCGCGACCAGCACATACCCGCGCTGCGCGCGAACAAGAGCTACGAGCTCGTCGCGTGCGCGAGCCGCAACGCGCAGGTCGAAGGCGTCGCGAATTATCCCGACGTCGAGTCGCTGCTCGAAGGCACGAAGGGACTCGATGCCATCTCCATCTGCACGCCGCCGCAGGCGCACTTCACGGCGGCGTTGATGAGCCTCCGCGCCGGCTGCCACGTGATGCTCGAGAAGCCGCCGACCACGACGACGCGGGAGATCGCATTGCTCGCGGACGAGGCGCGCAAGCTCGGTCGCACGCTCTTCCAGACCTGGCACTCGCGCTGCGCGGCGAGCGTCGATGCGGCGCGCGACTGGTTGCGCACGCACCGCGTGACGCGCGGAAAGATCGCGTGGAAAGAAGACGTGCACGTCTGGCATCCGGGCCAGCGATGGATCTGGGAGCCGGGCGGCTTCGGCGTGTTCGACCCGGGGATCAATGCGCTGTCGCTGCTCACGGAGATCCTCCCCGTCGAGGTGCACGTCGAGCGCGCGCGGCTCGAATTCCCGGAGAACCTGCAGTCCCCCATCGCGGCCACGCTGTTGCTGCGCACGTCCGATGGCGTCGCGATCGACGCGGAATTCGACTTCCGCCAGAAAGGCGAGCAGAGCTGGGACATCGAGCTCGAGACCGGCGCCGGCCGCTGCAAGCTGTCGCGCGGCGGCGCGAACCTCGAGATCGATGGCAAGACCGTCGGCGCGGACGAGAGCCTCGCGGGCGAATATCCGCGGCTCTATCGGCGATTCGCGCAACTGGTCGCGGCGCGCGAGTCGGACGTCGACTGGCGCCCGTTCCAGCTCGTCGCGGATTCCTTCCTCATCGGCGAACGGCGCATCGTCGCGCCCCACGAGATCTGAACCCATGAAAACGCTGCCGCGCCTCGGGTTGTTAGGGTTGCTGGCACTGGGCACGGTGGCCGCACAGGGCGCCACGCGCATCGATCTCGACCGCGGCTGGAGTTTCTCGGCGCAGCGCATCGTGACCGTGGTCGCGGGCACCATGCCGGCACCTGCCGAGACCGTCGATCTGCCGCACACGTGGAACCATTCGGGCGCGAGCTACGACAAGCTCGGCGAGTTCTGGTATTCGCGCGCGCTCGACCTGCCCAAACTACCCGCGGACGCGATCGCGCAGCTCAATTTCGGCGCGGTGTTCTACAAGGCGCGCGTGTTCGTGAACGGCAAGGAGATCGGCACTCACGAGGGCGGCTACAGCGCATTCTCGTTCGACGTGAGCGACGTGCTGCGGGAACACAACCTCATCGAAGTCGCCGTCGACAACCGGCCGGGCATGTACACGATCCCGGGTTTCGGCGCGCGTGGCGCGCCGGATGCCTGGTACGACTGGTGGGATTACGGCGGCATCACGCGCGACGTCTGGCTCGACGTCCACGGGGCCGCGCGCATCGCGAACCCGTTCATCCGCTCCCGCATCGTCGGTGGCAAGGCCACGGTCACCACTCGCGTCACGCTCGCCCGGCGTGGCTCGCAGCCGCTCACGCTCAGGCTGAACGTGACCGCACCCGATGGCCGCGGTCCGAGCCCGATCACGCAGACGCTCGAGCCCGGCGCCACCGACGCCACGGCGACGTTCTCCATCGACGACCCACAGCTCTGGGACCTGGGCCACGCGCGCTTCTACCGGTTGGACGCGTCCGTGCTCGATTCGAAAGGCGATGTGCAGGACAGCGCGAGCGAGCGCTTCGCGCTGCGTACCATCGAAATCCGCGACCGGTATCTGCTGCTCAACGGCCGGCGCGTGCGTCTCACGGGCATGACGCGTCACGCGGATTCGCCGTGGGAAGGTGCCGCCGAAACCCGCGGCACGATCCTGCACGACTGGGCCGACATGAAGAGCCTCGACATGACGCTCACTCGGCCAGTTCACTATCAACCCGATCCGCGCGTGCTCGACTACGCCGACGAGCACGGCATCCTGCTGATCCCCGAGATCCCCGTGTGGCAGGCGAGCGAGCAGCAGCTCTCGAATCCGCAGTATCTCGCGCTCGCGAAACAGCTCATGCGCGAGTTGATAGAGCAGGCCGGCAACCACCCGAGCGTGATGGCGTGGAGCGTCATGAACGAGAGCGCCGCCGGTTCGCCGGGCGGCATCGGCTACGTGCGCGCGATGAAGCAATACATCCGGCAACTCGATCCCGGGCGCTTCGTCACGCTCGCCGACGACAACCTGCCGAAGCTCAAGAGCGCCGCGGAGTCCGCGGCGAACGACGCCGACTTCCTCATGATGAACGAGTACTTCGGCGCGTGGCACGGACCGCGCGAAGCGCTCGCGCCCGCGCTCGACAGGGTGAACGCACTGTTCCCCGACAAGATGGTGATCATCTCGGAGATGGGCTACCCGGGCATCTTCGCGAAGAATCCCGCCGACGCCGATCCGACGCGCGTTGCGATCCTGCGCGAACAACTGCCGCTGCTCGCGCAGCGCGACTGGATCGCGGGCGCGATCCTGTGGTGCTACCAGGATTACAAATCACGGCGCTACTACTGGGCCGGGCAGGAAGGCGGGTACCTCGAGCACGGCATCGTCGATCCCGATCGGCAGCGCAAGCCGTCGTACTTCGCGTGGCGCGAGCTCAACGAGCCCCTGCGCGCGAGCCTCGCGTGGACGAAGCGCGACAACGGAATACCGACGGCATTCGAGATCAAGGTCACTCTGAAAACGCCGCGGGATCTGCCTTACCACGCCGTCGATGACTACAGGACGACGTGGCAACTCACGGGCCCGGAGAATCGCGAGCTCGCGCATGGCGAGAAGATCATCCCGCGCGACGGCATGGTGCCGCTTGCCGGTTTCGACCTGTCGGGCACGGTGCCCGAGCTCGAGAAGCCCGGGCAGTTCCAGCTCGTGTTCCGGGTGCTGCGTCCCGACGGCAGCGTCGCGATGGAGCGCTCGCTCGCCTCTCAGTAACATCGGCTGCACATGACGAAGATAGACGACCTCGCGGGCAAGGCCGTGCTCATCACGGGCGCGAGCACCGGTATCGGCGCGGCCGTCGCGCGCGCGTTCGCGCGACAGGGCGCGCGTCTCGCGCTGCACTACAACTCGCACGAAGACGATGCACGCGCGCTCGTCGACGAGATCGCGAAGGCCGGCGGCGATGCGCGGCTGGTGCGCGGCGACTTGTCGAAGCGCGGCGTCGCGAAGCGCGTGGTCGATGAAGCTGCGCAGGCGCTCGGCGGTCTCGACATCCTCGTGAACAATGCAGGCGCGCTCGGCGAGCGTCGTCCGTTCCTGGCGATGGACGATGCGATGTTCGACTTCGTGTACGACCTCAACGTGCGCGCGGTGTTCGCGACGGTGCAGGCCGCGGTGCCGCACTTCGAGAAGCGCGGCGGCGGCAACGTCATCAACGTGGGCTCGATCGCGGGCGTCGACGGCGGCGGTCCGGGCTCCGGCCTCTACTCGACGGCGAAGGCTGCCGTGCACAACCTGTCGCGCCATCTCGCCACGGATCTCGCGAAGATCAACGTGCGTGTGAACACCGTGGCGCCCGGCGCCATCGCGACGCCGTTCCACGCGAAGACGCCGCCCGAGCGCATGGCGGCGATGAAGGACGCGACCGTGCTGGGCCGCGTCGGCGTCGCCGAGGATTGCGTGGGAGCGTTCCTGTTCCTCGCGTCGAACGAGCTCTCGGGCTACGTCACCGGCAACATCGTGCACGTCAACGGCGGCATGTACATGCCATGACATCCCCGGCGGCATTCATCGCAGGCGATTGGGGCACGAGCAATCTCCGGCTCGCGCTCTGCGACGCGGACGGCCGGCCGCTCGAGGTGCGCAAGGGCCCCGGAGCCGCGGACTCGCGCGGCAAGTTCGCGGAGACGCTCGATGGGCTGGCGACGGACTGGCGTGAGCGGCACGGCAACCTGCCGGTGTTCCTCTGCGGCATGGTCGGCTCCGCGTTCGGCTGGCAGGAAGCCTCCTATCTACCGTGCCCGGCCGAGGTCTACGAGCTCGCCGACGCGCTCGTGTCGCCGCGTGCGAACGTGCACATCGTGCCCGGCATGAAGTGCACGAACCCGCTCGGCGCTCCCGACGTGATGCGCGGCGAGGAGACGCAATTGCTGGGCGCGGTCGCGCTGTCGGGCATCGGCGCGGGCAAGGCGCTCGTGTGCATGCCCGGTACCCATACGAAGTGGGTATCGATCCACGGCGACAGCGTGCAGGAATTCCTCACCGTGCCCACCGGCGAGCTGTTCGCGCTGCTCTGCGAGCACAGCGTCCTCGTGCGCGACAAGACGACTCCCGTAACGCACCAGGCGGCCGATTTCGAGCGCGGGCTCGCCGAGTCCGCACGCCATCCCGAGATCCCGGTGTTGCACAAGATGTTCCAGGCACGCTCGTTGCGGCTCGACAAGCAGCTCGCGCCCGAGGGCGCGGCTTCGTGGATGTCGGGCCTGCTGATCGGCGCCGACGTCGACTGCGCGCTCCGCCTGTTCGACGAAGAATCGCTGGCGGGCGTGCACATCGTCGGTACGTCGAGCCTCGCGGCGGCGTATGCGACCGCGCTCGCGCGCGTGGGGCGCAAGGCGATCGCAGTCGACGGCGAGAAGACTGCGTTCGCGGGGCTGGGCTATCTCTATCGCGAGCTCGACCGGAGGAAGAATCCATGACTGCCGAGCTCGTCGCGATCCTGCGCGGCCTCACACCCGCACGCGCTCCCGAGACCGGGCGTGCGCTCGTCGAGGCGGGATTCCGCAGCATCGAGGTGCCGCTCAACTCTCCCGAGCCGCTCGAGTCCATCAAACTACTGGCGGCCGCGCACCCGGACTGCCTCGTGGGCGCGGGCACGGTGCTCACGGCGGCCGACGTCGAGCGCGTGCATGCCGCGGGCGGCCGGCTCATCGTCTCGCCCAATTGCGCGCCCGCCGTGATCCGCCGCGCGGTGGAACTCGAGATGCGCGTGCTGCCCGGCATCGCGACCGCGACCGAGGCGTTCGCGGCGGTCGACGCGGGCGCGGTGGAACTCAAGCTGTTCCCCGCGTCGACCTATGGTGCCGGCCACATCCGCGCGCTCAAGTCCGTGCTGCCGAAGCACGTGAAGGTCTACGCGGTGGGCGGGATTGGCCCGCAAGACATCGCCGGATGGCTTGCCGCGGGTGCCGACGGATTCGGATTCGGGGGCGAACTCTTCAAGCCCGCGTATACACTCGCGGGGTTGAGCAAGCGGGCGCGGGACCTCGTCGAGGCCCTGCGCAGAGCGACGGAAAACGAGTAGCGGCACAGCCGCGGAAAATCTTCGGGGGGCAACGTGCATCTGACAACACTCGATATCACGATCCTGGTCGTCTACGCGATCGGCATCTTCCTGCTGGCGCAGTTCGTGTCGCGCGAAAAGGGCTCGCACGAGAAGACGGCGCAGGATTACTTCCTCGCGTCGCGCGCACTGCCGTGGTGGGCGATCGGCACCTCGCTGATCGCGGCGAACATCTCCGCGGAACAGATCGTCGGCATGTCGGGCTCAGGCTACGTGATCGGCATGGCGATCGCGTCGTACGAGTGGATGGCGGCGCTCACGCTGATCATCGTCGGCAAGTGGATCCTGCCGGTGTTCCTCAAGAACAACATCTACACGATGCCGGAGTTCCTCGAGAAGCGTTACAGCCCCGGCGTTCGTACGCTCATGGCGATCTTCTGGCTTCTGCTCTACGTATTCGTGAACCTGACCGCGATCCTGTGGCTCGGTGCCACCGCGGTGAGCACAGTCACGGGCATCGACATCCAGGTCGCGATCGTCGCGCTCGGGTTGTTCGCGCTCGCGTATGCGCTGTATGGGGGACTCAAGGCCGTGGCGCTCACCGACATCGTGCAGGTGTCGCTGCTGGTGCTCGGCGGCCTCGTGATCACGTTCATGGCGCTCGACAAGATCGGCGGCGACGCCGGCGTGCTGGCGGGCTTCGATTCGTTGCGGACGAAATTCCCCGAGAAGTTCGACATGATCCTCTCGAAGGACAACCCGCACTACAAGGACCTGCCGGGACTCGCCGTGTTGTTAGGCGGCATGTGGATGATGAACGTCAGCTACTGGGGCTTCAATCAATACATCATCCAGCGCGGCCTCGCGGCCAAGAGCGTGAACGAGGCGCAGAAGGGCATCGTGCTCGCGGCGTTCCTCAAGCTGCTCATGCCCGCGATCATCGTGGTGCCGGGCATCGCGGCTCTCGTGCTCGCGCCAGGCCTCGCGCGCCCGGACCAGGCGTACCCGAGCCTCATGGCGATGCTGCCGTCGGGTTTCCTGGGGCTCGTGTTCGCGGCTCTCGTGGCGGCGATCATCGCGTCCCTCGGATCGAAGATCAATTCGATCGCGACGATCTTCACGATGGACCTCTATCGCTCGATGAAACCCAACACCGAGCAGAAGAAGCTAGTGACGATCGGACGCGTCACGGCCGTGATCGCGGTGATCGTCGGCATCGTCGTCACGAAGCCACTGCTCGCGGGCTTCGACCAGGCGTTCCAGTTCATTCAGCAGTTCACGGGCTGGTTCACGCCGGGCATCTGCGTGATCTTCCTGCTCGGCATCTTCTGGGAGAAGACCACGTCGGCGGCCGCGATGATCGCCGCACTCGTCACGGTCGGCCTGTCGGCGTACTTCCACTATTTCCAGCCGGAAATGCCGTTCATGACGGGCGTCGGTTACTGCTTCGTCGTCGGTATCGTGCTCGCTGTCGTGATCTCGCTGGCCGCGCCGCGGCCGCCCGGCGAGCTGCGCGTCGATATCAAGAACGTGGACTTCAAGACGGGCACCGGTTTCAACATCGCGTCGCTAATCGTCATCGCGATCCTGGCGTATCTCTACATCCTCTGGTGGTGAGTGTTGCGCGGCGGTCCGGGCTCGCCGTCCGGACCGCCGGCTAGCTACCCTTGCAGTTGAGCGCGATGTAGCTCTCGTGCCCCGGCATCGCGGCCGCGGTGCCCGCGATCGAGGCCTTGAGATCGGCGAGGCGCTTCTGCAGCTCGGGTAACGGCAGGAGCTCCGCGAGCGGATCGTAGCGCCGCGGCACGCACGTCGTCGACCTTTCGGACGCCGGCCTCGAATCGTTCGACGTGCCGGGCTTCACGGCGCCGCCGATGGTGTGGGGCGATTTCAACCGCGTCCGCGATCTCGTCTATCCGGACGACTCGGTGCCCGACGGCTCCGAGCAGTTGCTCGTGCACACGAAGGTGAAGGAGGACACGCTCGACGGCTACGCCAAGGTGTCCATCGACGGTCACTGGGGCGAGCGCGAGATCACGAACAGCCTCGGGGTGCGCGTCACGCATCTCAAGACGACGAGCAGCGGCTTCACGACCACCGACAACGTTAACTTCACGCCCGTATCGGTCGACAACTCGATGACGGACGTGCTGCCGAGCTTCAACAGCACGCTGCACCTGACCGACGAGCAGGTGCTGCGCTTCAGTGCGAGCAAAGGCCTGTCGCGTCCGCCGCTCGACGCCCTCGTCACTGGTTTCTCGCTGAATCCCACGGGCACGCCGCCGTCGGGCGGCGGCGGCAACCCGCTGCTGCGGCCGTACAAGGCGAGCATGTTCGACGTGTCTTACGAGTGGTATTTCCACGAGGAATCGATGTTCGCCGCGGCGGTGTACTACAAGGAGCTGAAGACGCTGATCGGCGCGGGCCAGGAGACGCAGACGATCGATGGCGTGCAGTACATCGTGACGTCCGAGAGCAATGGACCCGGCGGCGGCATCCAGGGGCTCGAGCTCACGTATCAGACGCGTTTCCACTTCCTGCCGGGGTTCCTCAAGGACTTTGGCGTCTACGCGAACTACTCGTACGTCGACTCGAAGGTGAAGGAGTTCGCCCCCGCGTCCAATCCGTTCTCGATCGTGGGTCTCGCCAAGAACACGTCGCAGCTCGATTTGTTCTACAACAAGGGCGGTTTCGAGACGCGGCTCGCGTGGAAGCACCACAGCCCGTTCACCGTGGCGCCCACGTGGGTCGGCACCACGCTCAAGGAGCTCGGCGAGGAAGACCTGTTCGACGCGAGCGTGTCGTACTCGTGGAACGACCGTTACACGGTCCGCCTGCAGGGTCACAACCTGAGCGACGAGCGCGGGTTGCTGATCTCCGACAACATGGCGCAGAACCTGTCGAACGACGGTGGCTACCAGGTGTACGGCCGGTCCTATCTACTGGACGTCGCGGTGCGCTTCTGACGGCGCGAGGGACGCCGGCCCACGGCCGGCGTCCTTCGTGGTGGGCGTCAGCGCTGGAACGCGTATTCGAGCAATATTCCGACGAACACGGACAGCCCGACGTACTGATTGTTGAGGAACGCCGCGAAGCAGGCCTCGGGCTTGCGTTCACGGATCCGCCACTGCTGCCACGCGAAGAACACCGCGGCGCCGACGAGCCCCATGTCGTACCAGAAGCCGAATTCCATGTTCGTGCCGACGAGATACAGCGCGAACAGCATGAGTACCTGCAGCATCCCGATGATGACGCGATCCATGTCGCCGAACACGATCGCGCTCGATTTCACGCCGATCTTGAGATCGTCCTCGCGGTCGACCATCGCGTACATCGTGTCGTAGATCGCGGCCCAGATGATGCCGGCGAAGAAGATGATCCACGCGACGCGCGGCACGTTGCCGTTCTGCGCGTTGAATGCCATGGGCACTCCCCAGCTGAATGCGACGCCGAGATAGAACTGCGGCAGCGGGAAGAAGCGCTTGAAGAACGGGTACGTGACGGCGAGCGCCGCGCCCGCGATCGACATGCGGATCGTCGCGGGGTCGAGCTGCAGCACGAGCGCGAGCGCGCTGCCGATCAGCGCGAGAAACCATACGAGCGCTTCGGCAGGCGCCACGCGCCGCGAGGCGATGGGCCGGTCGCGCGTGCGCTTCACGAAAGGATCGAAATCCCGGTCGGCGAGGTCGTTGATCACGCAACCCGCGGAGCGCATCGCGACGGTGCCGAGCACGAAGACGACGAGCACCTTGGGATCGGGATGCGACGCACCGGCGATCCACACGGCCCAGAGCACGGGCCACAGCAGGAGCCAGATGCCGATGGGACGATGGAGGCGCGCGAGCTCGACGAAGTCGCGGATGCGCCGCTGGTAGCGCAGCCATGCGAGTCGCGCGCCCGACGGCGCGGGAGTCAGGTCGAGTTCGAGGGATTCAGCCACCGGCGCGCATCATACGCGCCGCGGCGATCAGCTCGCGCGCCTGGAGAATTCGATGGGGATGAGGACTTGCGCGGCCTGCGCGACGCCGTTCACTTCGTGCGGCCGGAAGACGGCGCGCTGGACCGCATCGCGCGCGGCCATGTCGAGACGGTCGAAGCCGCTCGACTGTTCGACCTGGATCTGCGCCGGGCGTCCCTGCGTGTCGACGAGCACGCGCAGGACGACGGTGCCGCGCTCGTGCCGGCGGCTCGATTCGTTCGGGTAGACAGGCTTCGGCGGGCGCACGTATTCCACCGAATCGACGAGCGGCGGTGCCGAGAAGGACGGAGCCGCGGCCACACTGGTTTGTTCGGTAGGGGCAGGCAGCGTGATCGCGTCGGGCGCATCGAACGTCACTTCCTGGGGAATCGGCATCACCACCTGCACCTGCGGCGGTGGCGGCACGTACTCGGGCGGCGGTGCCTCGGCGGCGCGCGGCGCATCCATGAGAGTCGCGGTGATCGGTGCGGGCTCTGCGAGCACTTGCTCGATGCGATCGATGTTCAGCAGGCCCGCGAACGCGACCATGTGCAACGCGATCGTGCCCGCGATGAAACCCGCGCGGCCGCCGAACCGTGCGCGCTTCGGCACCGAGACGCGTGGCGGAAAATGGAGCACGCGCGCCGAGACGGGTTCACCGCGGTGAACTTCCGCATCGGGCATGTCGTTGAGGATCTGGACCGCCATCTCGAGGGCGAATGTAAATGATTCGCATTTGGAGGACAACTCCCCACTCTTATCTATGAGGGGTTCAGCGGGGACGATTTGACGAAATCAGGGCCCCGGCGGCCTCATCCGACGCGGCCGTAGCGTTCACCGCCGCCGATCCAGCGCCGCGTGAGCGCGACCGCCGCATCCCGGTGGTCCGCGAGCAGATTCTCGGCCGCCGCCTGCACCGCCGGCAGCAGGTCAGAGTCGCGCATGAAATCGGCAACGCGCATTTCCGCGAGACCCGCCTGGCGCGTGCCGAGCAATTCGCCCGGACCTCGCAGCTCGAGGTCGCGTCGCGCGATCACGAAGCCGTCGTTGGTTTCGCGGATCGCCGCGAGCCGTGCGCGCGCCATCTCGCCGAGCTTGCCGCCATAGAGCAGCACGCAGTGGCTCTCGTGCGCGCCGCGTCCGACGCGGCCGCGCAGCTGGTGCAGCTGTGCGAGACCCATGCGCTCCGCGTTCTCGATGACCATGAGCGTCGCGTTCGGGACATCGACACCGACTTCGATCACGGTGGTCGCGACGAGCAGGCCGATCGCGCCGTCCTTGAACGCGTACATGCCGCGCTCCTTTTCCTTGGGCGGCATGCGGCCGTGCACGAGACCGACGCGCACTTCGGGCAGCGCCTCGGCCAGCGCGGCGGCGGTTTCCTCCGCGGCCTGGTAGCGCAGCTCCTCCGATTCATCGATGAGCGGGCAGACCCAGTAAGCCTGCCGGCCTTCGAGCACCTGGCGATGGATGCGTTCGACGATTTCGTCGCGCCGCGACTCGGGCAGCACCACCGTCTTCACGGGCGTGCGTCCCGGCGGCAGCTCGTCGATGACGGACACGTCGAGATCGGCGTACGCCGTCATCGCGAGCGTGCGCGGGATGGGCGTGGCCGTCATGATCAACTGGTGCGGTAGTTTGCCGCCGCGCGCACCCTTGTCGCGCAACGAGAGCCGCTGGTGCACGCCGAAGCGGTGCTGCTCGTCGACGATCACGAGCCCGAGATCGCGGAATTCCATCGACTCCTGGAACAGCGCGTGCGTGCCCACGATGATCTTGATGTCGCCGTTCGCGGCAGCCTCGAGCGCCGAGCGGCGCGTGCGCGCGGGCAGCGAGCCCGTGACGAGCGCGACGGGAACTTCGAGTGGCCGGAACCAGCGCTCGAAGTTCTTCGCATGCTGCTCGGCGAGCAGCTCCGTGGGCGCCATGAGCGCCACCTGCAGTCCCGAACCGACGGCACGCGCGGCAGCGGCCGCCGCGACGACGGTCTTGCCGCAGCCGACATCGCCTTGCACGAGCCGCACCATGGGCCGTGCGAGCTCGAGATCCGCGTCGACCTCGCGCAACGCACGCGACTGTGCGCCCGTGAGCGCAAATGGCAGCGACTTCAACAATCGGGCCTCGAGGCCGGCGGCGTCGCGCAGCGGGGGCGCCGGATCCGACTTGATCGTCTCGCGCAGCATCCGCAACGACACCTGGTGCGCGAGCAGTTCTTCGAACGCGAGGCGGCGCTGTGCCGGATGCCGGCCCGAGAGAAGCTCGGGCAGATGCGCATCGCGTGGCGGCCGATGCATCATCGTGAGCGCATCCGACAACGACGGCAGCCCGAGGCCCGCGAGCATCGACGCGGGAATCCAGTCGCGCACGGCCGCAGGTTCGCCGGGCGAATGCGCGCCATCGATCAATGCGCGCAGTGCGAGCTCGATGAGCGCGCGCAGGCGCGTCTGCGGCACGCCCTCGGTCGTCGGGTAGATGGGCGTGAGCACTTCCTCGAGCGGGTCTGCCTCCGCCCCGATGAAACGGTATTCGGGATGGACGATCTCGAGGCCGAGCGGTCCGCGCCGGACTTCACCGAAGCAGCGGATGCGCGCGCCGCGCTTGAGCCCGGCCTGCTGTGCGCCCGAGAAATAGAAGAATCGCAGCGTGAGAGAACCGGAGCCGTCGGCGATGCGGCACAGCAGCTGCCGGCGACGACGATAGGCGACCTCGGTGAGCTGTATCTCGCCTTCGACCACGGCGCGGACGCCGTGACGCACCGTGCCGATTGCCGTGACCTGCGTACGGTCCTCGTAGCGAGAGGGCAGCACGAACAGCAGGTCCTGAACCCGCTCTACGCCGAGCTTCGCGAGCTTTTCGGCGAGCGCGGGGCCGACGCCACGCAGCGACGCGACCGGGCGCTGCTCGGCTGGGTCGGCGTGTGGCGCAGGGGAAGCCACGGCGGGCGATCGCGTCGAAAGCTAGCCCAGGTGCAGCGTGCACTCGATTTCGACGCGCGCATTGCGCGGGAGCGCGGCCACCGCGACCGTCGTGCGCGGCGGGTACGGTTCCTTGAAGTACTGCTGCATGACCTCGTTGACCTTCGCGAAGTTGGCGAAGTCGGTGAGGAAGATCCGCACCATGACGACCTGCGCGAACGTGCCGCCCGCGGCCGTGATGACGGCCTTGATGTTCTCGAACACGCGGCGCGCTTCCTTCTCGAAGTCGCCCTCGACCATCTGCATGGTCACGGGATCGAGCGGGATCTGGCCCGCCATGAACACCACGTCGCCGACGCGCAGCGCCTGGGAATACGGGCCAATGGCCTTGGGTGCCTGATCGGAGTGAATGACCTGGCGGGCGGTGGGCATCGCGGGCTCCTCGAGTGTCAGTCGTCGGCGCGCGGGGTGCGGCCGTGACTCGCGATTGTACGCGTCACCTTGAGCACTTCGGGCATGCGGCGGATGGTTTTCACGACGCGCGCGAGGTGCTCGCGGTTGCGCACGCGCAGCTCGAACACGAGCGAGGAGCTGTCGGCGTCCTTCTCCTCGACGGCGACGCGCTCGATGTTGGTGTCGCCGGACGAAATCGCCGCGGCCACGGCCGCGAGCACGCCCATCTTGTTCGCGACGTCGACGCGGATCTCGGAGCTGAACACCTTGTCGGTGGTCGCCTGCCACGAGACGGGCAGCCAGTTCTCGGGATGCTTGCGATAGTCCTCGACGTTCACGCAATTCTCGCGATGCACGACGACGCCACGGCCCGCGGACAGGAACGCGAAGATCGGGTCATCGGGAATCGGGAAACAGCAGCGCGCATACGCGACGAGCAATCCCTCCGTGCCCGCGATGGCGAGCGGCGCGGGCGCGCCCGAGAACGACTCCTCGCTCGCCTTGGTCGGCAGCAGGCGGCGCGCGACGAGCGGCGCGAGACGCTCTCCCAAGCCCACCTTCTCGTAGAGCTCGTCGACGTCGTGCATGCCGAGCTCGCCGACGGCGGCGTTCAGCGTGTCGGACGACACCTCGTCGAGCGACAGGCGGAATTCGCCGAGCGCCTGGTTGATGAGTCGCGCGCCGAGCTCGATGGCTTCCTGACGGCGCAGGCCCTTCAGGTAATGACGCACGGCGGCGCGCGCCTTCGCCGTGACGACGAAGTTCACCCACGAGGGATTCGGCATCGCGCCCTTCGCGGTGATGATCTCGACGGTCTGGCCGTTGCGCAGCGGCGTGCGCAACGGCGTCAGGCGTCTATCTACCTTGGCCGCGACGCAGCGGTTGCCGACGTCGGTGTGCACGGCGTACGCGAAGTCGACGACCGTGGCGCCGCGGGGCAGGCGCAGGATCTCGCCCTTGGGCGTGAAGACGTAGACCTTGTCGGGGAACAGGTCGACCTTGACGCTCTCGAGGAAGTCCTCGGAGCTGCCGCTCTCCTGCATGTCGACGAGGTTCGCGAGCCACTCGCGCGCGCGCTCGTCCTGTCCGCCTTCGTTCTCGTTGACCTTGTATTTCCAGTGCGCGGCGATACCGGCTTCGGCGACGCGATGCATGTCCTCGGTGCGGATCTGCACCTCGATCGGAATGCCGTTCGGGCCGAAGAGCGTCGTGTGCAGCGACTGGTAGCCGTTGATGCGCGGGATCGCGATGTAGTCCTTGAAGCGACCGGGCATCGGCTTGTACGCCGCGTGCACGACGCCGAGCGCGCGGTAGCACGAGTCCGCCTTGTCGACGACGACGCGCAAACCGAACACGTCGACGATCTCCGAGAGCGGCGCGCCCTTGCGCAGCATCTTGCTGTAGATGCTGTACAGGTGCTTCTCGCGGGTCGACACGTCGGCCTTGAGCTCGGACTTCACGAGCGCGAGGCGCATCGTGTCGGCGATCTTCGTCAGGAACTGCTTCTGGTTGCCGCGCGCCTTCTTGAGCGCGCGGTCGAGCACGCGGTAGCGATGCGGGTATGCCGCCCGGAACCCGAGGTCTTCGAGCTCGAGCTTGAGGTTATAGAGGCCGAGTCGTCCCGCGATTGGCGCGTAGATGTCGAGCGTCTCGCGCGCGATCGCACGGCGCCGCGCGGGCGCCATCGCGTCGAGTGTGCGCATGTTGTGCGTGCGGTCCGCGAGCTTCACGAGGATCACGCGCAGGTCGCGGACCATCGCGAGGACCATCTTGCGGAAGCTCTCGGCCTGCGCTTCGGCGCGCGACTTGAACTGGATCTGGTCGAGCTTGGTGACGCCGTCGACGATCTCGGCTACCGGCGCACCGAACTTCGCCGACAGCTCCTCTTTCGAGATCGGCGTGTCCTCGATGACGTCGTGGAGGATCGCCGCGATGATCGTGTCGGGGTCGAGGTGCAGCTCTGCGAGCAGCTGCGCGGCCGCGAGCGGATGGGCGATGTACGGCTCGCCCGAGAGGCGCTTCTGCCCCTCGTGCGCGGACGCGCCGAACTCCGCGGCCTCGCGGATCCGCTGCACCTGGTCGGCAGGTAGATAGGTTTCGAGGCTGTTGACGAGGTCGCGCAGGCCCGGCAGGCGCCGGGAACTGGGCAGGAGCTGAAGGAGCGGCGACGCTAGGTCCATGGCGCGCGAGCGCTCCTTCGGGGAGGGTCAGACGGTGGGATTATTCCTGTACGTCACGGTCGCCCTGGAGGCCGAACTGCGGCGCACGGAACAGCGATTGGTTGTCCGCGTCGGGCAGCGTGGCTTCCGGCGGCGGCGGCTCGGGCTCGCGCAGCATCTCGGGGGTGATGTTGCCCTCGGCGATCTCGCGCAGCGCGACCACGGTCGGCTTGTCGTTCTCCCAGGGAACCGTGGGCTCCGCGCCATTGGCGAGCCGGCGGGCGCGCTGGGCGGCCAGCAGCACGAGCTGGAAGATGTTGTCGACGTTGGGGAGGCAGTCTTCGACGGTGATTCGGGCCATGAGTCTCTTTCACGAACAAGCTTTCGGGGGGACGAAAGTCTACTGAAAACCGGCGGTTCTTGCCGGGATTTGAGGGTCGAACGCGGTATCCGCCCACGCGAATGGGGGCGATGCAGGCCGATCAGGCCAACAGATCGGCGATCAGGGGGGCGAGCTCGGGGCGTTTCGCGGAAAAAACGCCGGCCCCACGCAACACCTCGAGCAGCTCGCGCACGGCCTTCTCGAAGTCGTCGTTCACGATGACGCTGTCGAATTCCGCGTAATGCGACATATCGGCGATGCAATCGCGCAGGCGGCGCTCGATGACGGCTTCGCTGTCGGTCTTGCGGTTGCGCAGGCGGGCTTCGAGCTCACGACGCGAGGGCGGCAGGATGAACACGGTCTTGCAGTCGGGCTGCGCTCGGCGCACCTGCTGCGCGCCCTGCCAGTCGATCTCGAGGATCACGTCGTGGCCCGCGGCGCGGAGCTTCTCGACCTGCGCGCGACCCGTGCCGTAGAAGTTGTCGAACACCTGCGCGTGCTCGAGGAACTCGCCCGCATCGCGCAGGCGCTTGAAGTCGTCGATCCCGACGAAGTGATAGTGCTCGCCGTGGATTTCCTTCTCGCGCGGCTTGCGCGTCGTGTGCGACACCGAAACGCGCAACGACGGATCGCGCTCGAGCACGGCCTTCACGAGGCTCG
>Ga0081455_10002208_pt1 | contig 23183 bp, 21 predicted proteins | sample TabmetS3T2R1_FD_70207 | JGI IMG/M metagenome (GOLD analysis project Ga0081455, IMG submission 70207) | Tabebuia heterophylla rhizosphere microbial communities from the University of Puerto Rico - S3T2R1 | ecosystem: Host-associated > Plants > Roots > Rhizosphere ...
TTATTGTGAACGAACAGTCTAAAGTCTGTCCCGCTACGCGCGGCGCTGTACCAATCTTCAGGATGCTCAAAATCGGACTGACAGGTGGAATCGCCACCGGCAAATCATATGTGTTAAGCGTGTTGAGCGAATTGGGCTGTGAAGTGATTGACGCGGACGCCATGGCTCACCGGGCGATCGAACCGGACCGCCCGGCCTACTTTGACATCATCGATCATTTCGGCCGCGACATACTCAACGAAGACGGCTCGATCAATCGCGCCGCCCTCGGCGCGATTGTCTTCACCAACAAAAGCGCCCGCGAGCGCCTCAACGAGATTGTTCACCCGCGGGTTTACGAGGCGCAGGCGGAATGGTTTGAGCAGGTCGCCTGTCGCGACCCGTCGGCCATCGCCGTCGTCGACGCCGCGCTGATGATCGAAACAGGGTCGTACCGCCGCTTTGACAAAGTCATCGTCGTTTACTGCGACCCCGAACTGCAGCTTCTACGGTTGACCGAGCGCAACGGCCTCACGCGCGAACAGGCGCAGGCGCGAATTTCGGCCCAGATGCCCTCAGAAGAGAAGTTGAAATACGCCGATTACTCTATCGACACGTCGAACGGGTTTGAAGACACGCGACGGCGGGTCGAGAAGATATACGAAGAATTGCGCGCTCTTCAGGCTGCCCCACAATAAACTTATAGGTCCTATGAGTCCTATAAATCCCATTCATAATGCCCCCAGTGATTTTCCGAGAGAGGTTATGGACCAATCACGCAAAGCCACGACGGAAGGGACGTCGAATTACAAGAATCGATTTACCGGCGTCGTCGCCGAAGGCCATTTTAGGCAATCGCAGGGGTTGTGGATGTCATCAATCGGCCTCGGCTCTTACCTCGGCGGCGCCGACGATCGAACCGACGAAGCCTATCGGGTCGCCGTCAAACGCGCGATCGAATTGGGCTGTAATGTCTTCGATACGGCGGCGAACTACCGTTGCCAGCGCAGCGAACGAAGCATTGGCGACGCGCTCGCCGGACTGTCCGGGGCGGCGCGCGACGAGATCGTCGTCTCGACCAAGGGCGGCTACATCCCGTTTGACGCCGCGCCGCCGCGCAGCCGTCAGGAGATGGTCGCCTATGTCGAAGAGACATTCATCAAACCGGGCGTCTGCAAGTGGGAAGACTTCGTTCAATCGAGCCATTGTATGACGCCAGCCTACATCGCGCATCAACTCGACCAGAGCCTCCGCAACCTGAGGCTCAAATGCGTTGACGTCTACTACATTCACAATCCGGAATCGCAGTTCGCCGAAGTCTCGCACGAGGAGTTTTACAGAAGGCTGCGCGGCGCGTTCGAGTTTCTGGAAACCGCCGTGGCGGACGGGAAGATTTCGATGTACGGGACGGCCACGTGGAACGGCTATCGCGCGCCGTCGGACAGCCAGGAGGCTCTGTCGTTGGAACGCGTGGTTGAGACGGCGCGCGACGTGGCGGGGGACGGCCATCACTTCAAGGTTGTCCAGCTGCCGCTCAACCTGGCGATGACCGAGGCGTTCACCGACGTCAATCAAACATTAGCCGGCCAGAAAGTCACATTTCTGGAGGCGGCGGCGAGACTCGGCGTCACGGTCATGTCGAGCGCCTCGATCTTGCAAGCGCGCCTCTCTTCGGGGCTGCCGCCGATTGTCGGCGCCTCTCTGCGAGGATTACGCACGGACGCGCAGCGAGCGATTCAATTCACGCGCTCGACCCCCGGAATCGACGTCGCGCTCGTCGGGATGAGCGACGTCGCCCACGTCGAGGAGAATTTGGAACTGGCGAAAATCCCGCCGGCCACGGCGGAAGAATACCTGGGCCTGTTCGACGCCAGGTGAAAAAAGGAGACGATTACTTGAAACGAATTTTATCAATCGCGCTGCTCGTCCTCGTCGCCGCGCAGCCGATCTTCACACAGACCAGAAACAGGGCCGCGGGCCAGGGCAAAGTCATCAAGTCGCCCGCCGCCGAAGCCGAGTTGAAAAGACTGGAACGCGAGTGGTTCGACGCCGTCGTGAAAGGCGACGCCGAAGCGCTCAAGCGCATTCTGGCCGACGACTTCGCCGCGCTCAATGACGACGGCAACTTCATCAACAAGGCCAAAATGATAGAACTGTCACAGGCGGGACTCGTCAAACTTGATGAAATCAAAACCGACGAATTCAACCTGCGACTCTACGGGAACACGGCGATGGTCACGGGGCGCGCGACCTACATTCGCGATCAAAAACCTCTGGGCCAGAGCAGCCACATCGAGACCTGGGTCAAACGCGCTGACGCCGCCGGAAAAATTCGCTGGCAAGCGGTCTCCTGGGTTTCAATGCGGATTAAAGCGTCTGTTTTAGGAGCGAAGGCGATGACCACGGAATCAGGATTGAGGTACGAAGACATAGTCGTTGGGGCGGGCCCGAGTCCCCAGTCCGGGCAGGAAGTGACTGTGCATTACACAGGCACGCTCGAAGACGGAACCAAATTCGACAGCTCGCTGGATCGCGGCCAGCCGTTCAAATTCACGATCGGCGTCGGACAGGTCATCAAGGGCTGGGATGAAGGCGTCATGACGATGAAGGTAGGCGGAAAGCGCAAACTCGTGATACCGCCGCAGCTCGGTTACGGCCGTCGCGGCGCGGGTGGAGTGATCCCGCCGAACGCGACTCTGGTGTTTGAAGTCGAACTGCTCGACGTTCAATCTAAATGACGCAGGGCGCCTCGTGACAAGTTCTATATCTCACGCCGCAGCGTTTCCCAGAAGCTGCCGCGATAGACCTGTCGATCCAATCCTTCGTAGCGCGCCAGCAGATCTTTTTCGCTGAGGATGTGGCCTTGCATCCAGACTTCGGACGCGAGCCATCCGTCAACTTTCAGTTCGCCTTTGAGATCTCCGCGGTTGACGAGGACTTCGATCCTCAATTTGCCGGCGTCGATGTCGATCAGAATCAGATCGCTTGTGGTGTGAGGATTTTTGATTTCGCGCCAGGAGAGGACGCGCCCGCGCACGGCGTAGTCGGCGTCGGCCACCTTTCTGCGCGGGTACCGCTCGGCGAGCGGGGCGAAAAGCGGGTCCTTGGCCTTAGTGATCATCCGCGCGCGGTAAGCCAGGCCGGAGACGGAGGCAGTGATCTGCCGGTCGCGCAAGCGGCTCAGGTCGACTTCGGTGATGTTTTGCAACTCGAAGACGACCTCGACGCCGGAATTGATCAACACCCCCCGCGCCACGGCCTCGCCGTCCTCCTCGTATTCCGCGATCTCCCAGGGATGGAGGCTGAAGACGTGACGCGCGCGAAAGGCCGGGCGACAATCGGCGTAAAAGAGGCCCTCCTTCGATTCGTAGAGCATCGTCCACACTTCCAGGCCCGCCCCGACGCTCCAACAAAAACCGTGCAGCACGCCCTGTTCACGACCGGCTTTGCTCGCCGCCCCACGCTGTTGCGCCTCTTCGGCCAGCGCCTGGTAGGAAGCCTCATCGGTGATGTTGAATCCGATCGCGTGGAAAGGTTCGCCCATATTCCGGCCTATGTTCCGGCCAATGTTCCAAGAGGATGTTTCGATCTCAAGTTTTCTTCTTGTTAGGAGCTTTCTTCGTCGCCATCTCGTTGGGAGCGACATATTGGCGGACGCCGCGGACGTTGCGCGCGGGGCCGCGCTTGGGAGGTTGATTGCTTCTGACCATCTCGGCGAAAAGGTCCATATCGTAATCGCATTCGCGTGACATCTCTTCGCGGATCGCTTGCAACTCTTCAAGAAACCTGGGGCGTTTATACATAATACAAGGGGAGTGGGGAATGGGGAGTGGGGAGTGGGAGCGGCTGCCCACTCCCCACTCCCCATTCCCCGCTCCCCACATCACAACTCACTCACCAAAAATTCAGGCGTCACGATTTCGGGGACGAAGAATCCGGCGGCGGTATTGAACAATTTTATCCGCGCCTGGCGATGCACGTTCGCCAGGTGGCCGAAATTCCAGGTCACCAGGTAATCGATCTTGTGAAACGAGGCGAGCGCGACGTGCAGCGCGTCGCCCAGATATTTCCGCTGAAAAATGCCGCGCCCGATGTAACCGTCGGCCAGTATCGCGGCTTCCTCGGTGATCTCCAACTGCGGGAGGGCGCTGATCAATTGCAAATAGCTGCGACGGTACGGCTCTCTCGCGCGTTCGAGCTCCCGCGCGACCAGCGGCGAAACATACGCGAGGTAGTTCTTCAATTCGTGCTCCCACCACCGGATCGTCAGGTCGCGGCGGAACGACTCGCCTTTGTCGAGATACGCGCCGATGACCGATGTTTCGAGGTAGATGCTTGTGATCATAAATTAGCGGGAGTTGGAAAGAGAGACAAGGGGATAAGGAGAAGGGGAGACAAGGGGAGAAGGAAATTCCTTCCCCTTGTCTCCTTGTCCCCCTTTCCCCTTGTCCCTCTTTCCCATTCCCCACTCCCTACTGCTTCTCCGCGACCGAGATCGCCTTGCTCTGCGGCGTCAATTTGAACTGGTAACGCCGCAGGTCGATGGCCACGCGGAAGTGCTCCAGATAGTCTCCGCCCAGAATCCCGTGTTGCTCGAATCCCGAAGTCTCGTTGACTGCTTCGAGGCTCAAGATCACGGCGCGCGAGTTGTTTTTTCTCAAACCGTTGACCGTCAGCGCCGACAGCCCGATCAACTCGACTCCTTCCTCGATGCCGGCGGCGCCGATGACGCGAATGGTCTCGCCTTTGATCTTCAGCCCCTCCAGCGCATTGCGCTGGACCGCGGCCTTCGAGATGACGGTCGTGGTCGCGCCGGTGTCGATGATGAAATTGAGCGGGCGCTTCAAGTTCGGCAAATTGGTCTCGGCGCTGGCCAGCCCGCCGCTGGTGCTCCGGATCGGGACCTCGAATCCGTTAATGAGGTCGCCGACGATGGACGGCGGGTCAATCGGCCTCGCGGGGTCGGGCGGCTTCGCGGGGTCGATCGGCTTCGCGGGGTCAATCGGCTTCGCGGCGTCGGATTTGACCGGCTCTTCGCGTATCGGGGTGCGGTCGAGCGTCATCTGTTTGGCCTGGTAATCGAGCGTTACGCCGTAGTTGGCCAGAACAGACAGCCCGATGTAACCGTCGGCCTTTTCGATCTCGGGGGTCTCGGGCGCGCTGTGAATGGTGCGGATGTAAACCGGGATCGCCTCGATCTTCGCTTCGCCGATGGTGATCGAATCAAGCAGCCCGTAAACGATCGGAAACGAGCCGGTCCCCCCCACCGCCCGGGCGTTGCCCCCGCGCGCGACGGGTTTGATGCCCAATTGCGTGGCGACCGTGTCGGAAACCACCGACAGGCTGGCCCCGGTATCGACGACGAACCGTAAGGCGCTTTTGCCATTGACAGTCACCTTGATGAACGGACGATGGTTGACCAGTTCGAACTGGACGGTCGTGACCTCTTTGCCGCTCGTGCGATGAATCTTCGTGCTGCCCAGGTAGCGGTAGAAGTCGATCAGCCCGCGAATCCGCGCCCGGCGCTCGACGTCGGACTTCGGAGTGACGTCGAGGAACTTCTGGTAGGCGTCGGCGGCCTCGTTGTAAATCTCCAGCCGCGAGCAGGCGCGGGCCAGCGCCAGATAATAATCAGGCTCCATCGGGTCGATCGAGATAGCGCGCCTCAACCCGTCGTAAGAGTTCCGCGTCCGATGCTCGTAGTATTCGATCTCGGAAAGCCCTGCGATGGCCAGCGCCTCTTTGTTGTTGAACTTGACGGCGGTGTAGAGCGCCTCGACCGAGTTGCGGAATTCGCCAGTGCGCAGCAGCGCGGTCCCGAGCAGCGCGAACCCGCGCGAATTGAGCGGGTCGGCGGCGATCACCTGCGCCGCGTTTTCGTATGCCTCCTGCAGCTTGATCTGTTTGACCAGCGAGAAGCTCAGGCCCAGCCGAGCCTCCTTGTCGGACTGATCTTTTTCGAGAAGTCGCCGGTAGATCTTTTCGGCCTCGGTGAAGTTGGCCTTGCGTATCTCGCTCTCGGCGCGTTTGAGCGACTTGCCGCGCGTCTCGGCCAAGGCGGAGGTTGACAGTAGAACGGCGGCCGACAAGGCCGTCAGAATCCGAAGGGCTTTCTTCATAGTAAGTACCTCCTCTGGGGAGTGGTATAGACTTAAGTCTGTCCTGGCTATGGACAGACTGCAGTCTGTCCCACGTCTTCGTTACTTCAAGATGACGCCGGTTTTGCTAGACCAGAGCAGGAGATCGAGTTCGTCGAGATTGATTTTAATATCCTCGGCGAATTTTCTCATGCGGTCTTCGACGGCCAGATACTTTTTTTTCACGCCCGGCGGGGCGGGGGAATCGATCACTCCGGCCTCATACAGTGTCCGCAAGATGTGTTTATCCAGGATCGCGTATCCTCGATAACCTATGTTTCTCAGATAATGGCTGGCCTCCTTGTAGCCGACGCCTTTGACCCCAGGATTCTTCGCGAAGAAATCGCGGCGCGCCTCCACGTCATCGCCGAACGAATCGAGACGCTCTCTGAGCCGTAATCCGCAATCGCGCTTCAGAAAATTCCGCGTGTGAACGACGTATCCGGCGCGCGCGTTCGGGTAACGGTGCGCGCCGACGAGCGACCTGCACAATCGCTTCTGGCCGGCCTTGAAAAGATGGGGGCGGACTTTTTCTATCGAATTCAGCCCCATCCGCGCGCTCGCGCCCGCCGTGAAGATGCAAAAGACAAGCTCTTCGAATAAACGCTCGTCATCGCCTTCGAGCATGATAGCCTCGAAATCGGCGAGGCGGGCGCGAATCGCCTCCCGTTTTTCAAGGTAGGTTTTCTGCAACTCTTCAATCATCGCGTCACACTTCCAGTTCAACCAGATCCTCCGCGGCGTAAGTTTCCGGAAAGACCGAGCGGGCCTCTTCCAGCAGCGGGCGCGCGTCAGGAAAACGCGAACTGAAGTGCGTGATGAGCAGCCGGCGCGCCCCGGCCTCACGCGCGGTTTCGGCGGCCTGAATCGCGGTCGAATGGCCGAAATGATTCGACTCCTCGATCAGCTCTTCGGTGAACGTCGCCTCGTGGATCACCCAGTCGGCGTTCTCCGAAAGTTTCACGGCGTTGGCGCAGGGGCGCGTGTCCAGACAGTAACTGACGGCCCTGCCGGGGCGCGGCGGCCCCAACACTTCCGACGGATGAATCACCCGCCCGTCTTCGAGCGTGACGGGTTGGCCCGATTGCAGCCGCGAATACAGCGGCCCTGCGGGAATGCGCAGCGCCTTCGCGCGTTCGAGGTTGAACCGGCCCGGCTTGGTCTTCTCTTCGAGCCTGTATCCGAGCGCAAAGATGCGATGGTCGAGCGGGCGCGTCGTGACTGTGAATCGGGCGGATTCGTAAACCAGCTCCTGCTCCCTGCCGGCGAAATATTGCGCGTCGAATTCGCGCAGCTCGAGCGGGTAATTGACGTGGCAAATTTTCAGCCTGGCGAGCAGCGTCAGATATTCGTCTATGCCCGTCGGGCCGACCAGCGTTAACTCTTTCTCGCGCTGGTCGAGCGACATCGTCGAAAGCAAACCGGGCAAGCCGTTGAAGTGGTCGCCGTGCAGGTGCGAGATGAAGACGCCGGCGAGCTTCTGCGGCGAAATGCCGGCGCGCGCGACCTGGGTCTGCGTCCCCTCGCCGCAATCGAACAGCCACCATTCGCCCTCGCCGACCACGGCCAGCGCGCTGACGTTGCGACGGAGCGTGGGTTTACCTGAACTGGTTCCGAGCGGAATTATCTTCATTTTACTTCGCCTTCGCGGCCTCAATAATTTACTACTTAGGGCCCGCCATAGGCATTGTCCATTCTACATTTTCAATTGTCCATTCCAAGTCAGGAGGAACTTGCGGCGGAAGATTAGCCTCTGACCGATATGAGAATTGAAAATAGAGAATTGATAATCCGCCATAATTCAGCCCGGTCACCATCCCAGCACACGTTTGCCCGGATCATTCCAGCGGTTCAGTATGACTTTGTTGTGAGTGTAAAAGTGAAAGCCCTCGTGTCCCTGAATGTGCAGGTCGCCGAAGAACGACTGGTTCCATCCCGCGAATGGAAAGACAGCCATCGGAGCGGGCACGCCGACGTTGACGCCGACCATCCCGCAATTGACGTGGCGCGCGAACGCGCGGGCCGCGCCGCCGTCGCGGGTGAAGATGACCGCGCCGTTGCCGTAAGGCGACTCGTTGGCGCGCGCGATCGCCTGGCTCAAATCGTCGACGCGCATCACCGAAAGGAGAGGCCCGAAGATTTCGTCGCGCGCGATCCGCATCTGAGGCGCGACGTTGTCGAAGATGGTCGGGCCGACAAAGAAGCCCTCGCTCAACTCGGTCAATGACACTCCACGCCCGTCCGTGGCCAGCTTCGCGCCTTCATTCAGGCCCAGGTCAATGTAACTTGTGACCCGGTCGCGCGCCGCCGCGTCGATTACCGGCCCCATATCCACATTGCTTCCCGCAGATTGGCTGTCTGTCGGCCCGACGCGCATCTTCTTCGCCGCCGCGTCCAGGCTTTCGATCAACGGATCGCCGGCCCTGCCTACCGCGACCGCGACGCTCCCGGCCATGCACCGTTGACCGCTGCAACCGAAAGCCGCGCCCATGATCTGGTTCGTCGCCGCGTCCAGGTCCGCGTCGGGCATCACCAGCATGTAATTTTTCGCCCCGCCGGCGGCCTGCGCGCGCTTGCCGTGAGCCGTCGCGGTTTCGTAAATGTATTTCGCAACCTTCGTCGAGCCGACGAAGCTGATCGCGGCGACGTCGGGATGTTTGAGCAGCGCGTCAACCGTCTCCGCGCCTCCGTGGACGACGTTGAAGACGCCTTCGGGCAGTCCGGCTTCGGTCAGCAATTCGGCCAGGCGAATCGGCGTCAGCGGGACTTTCGGCGAAGGCTTGAGGATGAACGCGTTGCCGCAAACTATGGCGATGGGAAACATCCAGAGCGGAACCATCGCCGGGAAATTGAACGGGGTGATTCCGGCGCAGACTCCGAGCGGATGTCGTTCGACGCGCCCGTCGATGCCGCGCGCGACGTTGTCGAGCGTCTGCCCCATCAACAGCGTCGGCGCGTGGCAGGCCAATTCGACCATTTCGATCCCGCGCCGCACGTCGCCCTTCGCCTCTTCGGGCGTCTTGCCATGCTCGCGCGTGACCATCCGGGCAATCTCGTCGAAATGGGCTTCGAGCAGATGCGCGAAGCGGAACATCACGCGCGCGCGCTCGAACACCGGCGTTTCGGCCCAGGCAGGAAAGGCTTTTTTTGCGGACCGGACGGCTTGATCTACAGTCCGCGCGTCGCTTTCCGGCGCCCGTGCGATCACCTCGCCGCGCGAAGGGTTGTAAACGGGCGTGTGATGTGACGCCGTAACCGTGGCCAATTCGCCGCCGATAAAGTTGTTACATATGGTGGTCATGGCAATATATCTCCTATAGTTAAGCGAGCGCCGCGCGTCTCCGTTATTGTATAGAGATTGATGCGATCAGTTTCTTCAACTCCGCAAGCGATGGTTGAAACGAATCGTCAGCCAATCGATTCAACCTCTTTTCTCCTTCTTTCAGGTATCTCAAGTTATCATCCCTGTCGATGTGTTTAGTGAAGTCAATACCTCTGGGAAGGTCTGGGTGTATGATAGCCATTCGCGCGGCGACATAGTATTTCCCGTTTTTAGTCAGACCCTGGAAGTTGCATGTGAGTTCCTCGTTATTGATCGGATTCGGATATACCTCTTGAGTGTATTGGGTGAGGAATAAAATCCCGGATCCGGCCTTGAAGTCCACGAGTTGCGCTTTACTTCTGAATGATTGCCCAGCGTTGTTACGCGGCAGATCCGGGAGGCTTTTCGTGGCGTCAGGCGCTTTCGGGGCCTTGCTCAGAATCTGGCGCAACTCGGCTGCGGCCGAGGATATTTCAGGGTATGTCTTGCCGAACTCTTTCTCGGAGGGATCACCGAGGGGGATGAAGCAGATTAAACTTCGCGCCGGGAAAAAGTAACGCGGGCCTTTCTCAAACGCAGGAAGCGGTCGTTTATCTTCCAAATAAAAGCGGCGGTGCTCAGGCCAACTGCCTTCCGGCGACGGCTCAGAGGTGACATATTTCTCCACTTTGTTCATGGCCACGCGGCCATAGTCGGCGGCTTTGAATGTGAACAAGACCCCGGCCTCCCGGACCGTGGCATAACCGTTTTGGACATCCACAGGGATTTCATATTCATTCTGGCTCATCGGCGCATTCGAAACAGTAGTGGCTTTCCCAGCCGACTGTTGTGAAGGCATGATCGAATCACCTTGAATGAAATTGCAGCTGCAGCCGCCAATCACCAACACTAAAACGGCGCCAGCGTGTAAAAATCTAGGTCTCTCGTATTTCATTTTTCTCAAGTTTCCGAGTCGAGAACACGTCACTGGCATGCCGGAATCACTTCCTGTCCATAAACCTCGACCGTTTGCTCCTCTTCGCCGCACATCAGATAAATATTGAACTGAGTCACGCCGGCCTCTTCAAGCTCCTTCAACCGCCGTATTTGTTCTTCGACAGGCCCGACGATGCAGAAGCGGTCGACCACTTCGTCGGTGACGAATTCCGCGTTGCCGCTGCCGACTTCGGCGTGGTGCAGATAGTCGTAGCCTTTGCGATCTTTGACATAAGCGGTCAACTCCGGCGGCAACTCTTCAGGCTTATAGCGCGAAACCAGATCGACCACGTGGTTCGACACCAGGGCCGGAAACCAACGCACGCGGTCGCGCGCTTCGATGAGGTCGTCCGAAATCCAGACCGGCGAGGCGCTCATCACTCTGATCTTGGAGAAATCGCGCCCGGCCTCTTCCGCGCCCTCGCGCACGAACTGCAAACACCATTTGATCAGATGCGGGTCGGCGAATTGCAGGATCACGCCGTCGCCGATCCTTCCGGCGCAGCGCAGCGCCTTCGGCCCGTAACCCGCCACCCAAACGGGCAGCGCGCCGGCGTCGGCCCACGCCATTTGGATAGTCTGCCCTTCGTAAACGATCTGCTTGGCCGCGCACAAATCCCGCACCGTTTGCACACATGCTTCCAGATCGGCCAGCGTCGTCGGGCGTTTGCCCATCACCCGGCGCGAGCTGTCTCCGCGCCCGATGCCCAGATCCATCCGCCCGCCGGAAATGCGGTCGATCGTGGCGAGCAGGCTGGCGGTCACCGTCCAATCGCGCACGGCCGGGTTTGTCACGCAGGTGCCCAACCGCATCTCTTCGGTGTTCGCGGCCATCAACGTCAACAGCGGGTACGGCTCCTGCCACAAGACGTGCGAATCGAAGATCCAGCCGTAGGCGAAGCCGTTGTGTTCGGCCTGCTTCGTCAAATGGACGATGCGTTCGGGGGGCATATCCGGTTTGAAGGTGATTGCGAATTCCAGCATCTTAACTCCTCTGATGGACTTTTTAATGTCAATCCGCGTGTGGGTACTCAAGGTATGGCTGAGAAACTTTCGTTATCTTCAGGTCTGCGTCAGGTTTCTCTTTATACGCCTGACCATATTCCGTATCGAATTCGACTTCGATCTTGATCATTTTGCAACTCTTCAGCAAATAACGCGTCGCGGGAATGCGTTGGAGCCCGCCATCTTCCTCAAAAACTCGCAGCAAGTCTGCGCGCGACATCCCCGGTTTTATTGAAGTCGCCTCCGCATATCGCTCATATAGCCACTGTCGGTGAACTTCCTCCTGTTCGCCTTGCCCGTGTGTGGTTATCGAATATGTCGCAAGGAGCAAAAGGCCGATAATAAACAACGATGATCCCTTCATATCTTTCTTCCCCCCTTCGCTTTTTGACGGATTTTACCGGCGCGCCGCAGGCCCCAACAACGCCCGTCCCGGGCGGGCTTCGGTCATCTTTCCGTCGTCGAGCACGATAGTTCCATTGACGATCACAAAGCTTACTCCTTCGGCGTATTGATGCGGGTCGGCGAAGGTCGCGCGGTCTCGCACGCGCTCGGGATCAAAAATCACTATGTCGGCTTTCATACCGGGTCGCAACATCCCGCGGTCATGCAGTCCCAGGCGCTGGGCGGGCAGGGAGGTCATCTTGCGAATCGCGTCCTCCAGGCTGAGCGCATGCTTTTCTCGAACATACACGCCGAGCACGCGCGCGAACGTTCCGTAACTACGCGGATGCGGGACGCCACGTCCGGGAATTTCGACGCCGCCGTCCGAGGCGATCATCGTCAGCGGGTCTTTCAATATCCGCACGAGGTCGTCTTCGTTGATGGCGTGGAAGATCGCCGACGCGCCGCCTTTGCCGACGATCTCCATCGCGGTTTCCGCCGCGTCTTCAAACGAGGACGAACGTCCGCGCGCCGCCGCGATCTCCGCCAGGTTCTTGCCTTCCAGGCTCTGATCCCATTCGCAGCGCGCAATGTAGACGTTCTTCGGGTCGCCGCCGCCGCGGTCGAACTTGATGCTTTCGACGACCGCCGCTTTGATCCGCGCGCGCGTCGGCGGATCGTCCAGTCGCTTGACGATCTCGCTCTTCCCGCCTTCCTGCGACCATTGCGGCAGCAGCGCCGCAAGTCCCGTGCTCGAAGCGGTGTAAGGATATTGATCTATGGTCACGTCCACGCCGCGCGCCCGCGCTTCGGCGATCAACCGAAGCGTATCCACGCTTCGTCCCCAATTGCCTTTCCCGATGATCTTGTGATGCGTGACCTGCGTCGGCAAACCGCCGCGCTCGCCGATGGCGATGGTCTCCTCGACGCTCTTAAGAACGCCGGCCGCTTCGTCGCGCATGTGCGACGTGTGAATGCCGCCCATCCGGCCCACGACCTTGGCGAGTTCGATCACTTCCTCGGTCGGCGTGTAATTGCCCGGCACGTAAAACAGGCCGGTGCTAAGTCCGAGCGCGCCGTCTTCCATCGCCTGCTTGACCAACTCTTTCATCTTCTCGATCTCGTCGGGCGTGGCGCGGCGATTGACGAGGCCGATGACTTGTTCGCGGATCGAACCCTGCCTGACCAGCGCGCCCATGTTGATGGCGATGCGCGCCGCGGCAAGCTTGTCGAAGAACGGTTTGAGCGGCAGCGGCGAACTGCCGTCGGGCCCTTCGATGGCGGTCGTCACCCCCTGGCGGATGTAATTCTCGGCTTTCGTCTCTTCAAAGATCGTTCGCCGCGCATGCGAATGCGCGTCAATAAAGCCGGGCGCGACCACCGCGCCCCGAGCTTCGATCACGCGTCGCGCCGTCGCGCCGTCCAGGCGTCCGATCGCCGCAATCGTCTCGCCTTGCAGCGCGACGTCCGCGCGATACCATCCATTGCCCGCGCCGTCAATGACGCGCCCGCCGCGAATGATCAAGTCGTAGCTTTGCTGCTGCGCGGCATATAACGCGGGTACGGCCGCGAGCAGTAAACCGAGAAGAATTTGGAGCTTGAATTTCATCCTTCCTACCTCTGCGTCAGTGACTCATATGTCTCCGGCCGCCGGTCGCGGAAGAACTGCCACGTGTTGCGCACGTCGCGGATCAGGTCGAGATTCAAATCGGCCACTACCAGCGCGTCTTCGTCGCGAGGCGCTTGCGCGATGATCTGGCCGCGCGGGTCGCAGAAATAACTCTGGCCGTAAAATTCGCCGATGTTCCAGGGCGCCTCGTAGCCGACGCGGTTGATCGCGGCGATGAAATAACCGTTGGCCACGGCGTGCGCGGGCTGTTCGAGCTTCCAGAGATATTCGGACAACCCCGCGACCGTCGCCGAAGGGTTGAAGACGATCTCGGCGCCGTTCAGCCCCAGCGCCCGCGCGCCTTCGGGGAAGTGCCGGTCGTAGCAAATGTAGATCCCGATGAGCGCGTAGGCCGTTTCGAACGCCGGGTAGCCCAGGTTGCCCGGCTTGAAATAGAACTTCTCCCAGAACCCCGGCGCGACGTGCGGGATGTGGTTCTTGCGATATTTGCCCAGGTATCTGCCGTCGGCGTCGATCACCGCCGCCGTGTTGTAATAGACGCCGGTGATTTCCTCCTCGTAGATCGGAACGATCAGGACCATCCCGTGTTCGCGCGCTACGTCCCGCATCAAGTTCACGGTCGGCCCGTCGGGAATCCTTTCGACGGCTTCGTACCATCGCGTCTGCTGCTCGGCGCAGAAATAAGGCGTCGTGAAGACCTCCTGCATGCAGAGAATCTTGACGCCCTGCCTGGCCGCCTCTTCGATCAACTTCAGATGTTTTTCGACGTTGATCCGCTTGATTTCATCAATCGGCGCGTCGGTCGGCGCCGCGTTCTTAGCTTGAATGAGACCGCATTTGATAACACGTGGCATGATCAAACTCCTCTCTGCATTGCTTCTGTTTCTAAAGTATCTTCTTGCTGAGGCGGAATCGCCTTCATCAAACTGTAATGAATCACGGCCGAGGCGCCGAAGCCGACGAACCAGCCGTAATCGTAGAGCGGCTTGAGCTGTGGAACGACCAGGCCGACCCACGCCAGCCCGCAGCCGATCAGCGTCGCCACGACCGCGCGCCAGTTCCACCCTTGAGTGTAAGCGTAAACGCCTTTCGTGCGGTAAAGATCGCCGAGCGCCAGTTTCTTGTCCCGAACCATCCAGTAATCTGCGATCAGAACTCCGGCGATTGAACCCAGCCCGCCCGAATACCCGTTCAGCCAGGTGAAGATGTAGGCCGACGGATCGGCCAGCAGTTTCCATGGCTGCATGACGATGCCGATGACGCCGGTGATCAATCCGCCCGTGCGGAACGATATCCAGCGCGGGAAGGCGTTGGCGAAATCGTTGGCGGGCGAGACGACGTTGGCCGCGATGTTGACCGCCAGCGTCGCCACCACCGCCGTGAACATCGAGATCGCCACGACCGGCACGCTGTCGAACTGGCTGACGACCTTCAACGGGTCCCACAAATCTTTCGCCGCCATCTGCGGGTAAATGACTATGGCCGCCGAGGTGATCATCACGCCCATCGCGGCGAATATCGTCATCGTCGTCGGCAGCGCGACGACTTGCCCGACGGCCTGTTGGCGTTGGCTGCGCCCGAAGCGCGTGAAATCTGGCATATTCAACGACAGCGTCGCCCAGAACCCGATCATCGCCGTCAACGAGGGAATGAAGACCGGCCAGAATTCGGCCAGGGTTTGAAACTTGCCGTCGTCGCGCAACAGGGAGCCCAACCCCTGCGCGCGCCAGATCGCCCAGCCCAGCAGGATCGCCGTCATCACCAGCACGTAAGGCGCGGCCCAATTCTCTACCGCGCGCAGCAAATCCATCCCGCGATAGATGATGTAGATGTTTATTCCCCAGAAGAGCAGAAACGACAGCCACTCGGTCGGCGTGTGCCCGCCCACAGCCCCGCCCGCGAGCGTCTGCCACCCGGGTATGATCGCTTTGAAAAGCGTGTGCAGCGCCTCGCCGCCGATCCAGGCTTGAATGCCGAACCAGCCGCAAGCCACGAGAGCCCGCATCAACGCCGGCAGGTTCGATCCGATCACGCCGTAACTGGCTCGCGCGAAGACCGGGAAGGGAATTCCATATTTCGTCCCCGGATGCGAATTGAGCAGGATCGGAACGAGCACGATGGTGTTGCCGAGCAGGATCGTGAAGAGCGCCTGCCGCCAGTTCATCCCCGAGGCGATCAGCCCCGACGCGAGCATGTAGGTCGGAATGCAGTGAGCCATGCTGATCCAGAGCGCGGCGTAGTTGTACGTCGTCCAGTTGCGATTCGCCACGGGCGCGGGCGCGAGGTCTTCGTTGTAGAGCGGACTGGATTTGATTGATGAGTAATCGCGCAGTTCGACGCGACCGTCCGTGTGAAGGATGGTTTCATGTTCGCCGTTGGAGCGCATAGATTGAGTTCCTTACATTAGTAATCACAGCGTCAGGTCTGCTGATAGTTCACAGCTGTTACCCGGCAGTCCGGGCATAGAAAGCAATATGTCGTCCCTTCTGAAAACTCCTCCAAGTCACTTGTCTGCAGTTGGGCGATGAATAACATCAAATCGCCGCATGTAGGACAAGGCGGATATTCTGCGTCCTGAATCCAAGCCGGATGACCGCCGATTTGCGACATTCCTTCTTCCATCACGAGTTGATGGGCTTCATAAGGGGATCTTCGGGCGACTCCGAGTCGCATTTTGTTTTCCGGCAGTCTATCCCACTCGCCCGTATAGATGAACTCAGGCCGTGCGTTGTTGGGGCTCCAAGTTGAAGAGCCGCCCGCCTCCAAGTCAAAGTACATTGTCCCGTAAGAACTGCAACGGTCACACCTTGAGAAGCGCAGGCGTTCGGCTATAACTGGCAGAAAGTTCAGTGGGGCGTGTGCGGTATTGATGTCAAAGAGAGCCGTTAATTGTCGGTCACACCAGCGGCAGTGAGCGTCTTGAGTGAGAGCGACACGGACTGGCGCGTCATCCCCAGGGGAGATATGGTCATCAGCCCGCGCCACCGTGTAACAGGCGTCAAAGAAAAGATTCTTCCGCGCGCCATCTGCAGTCAGCGCCCAACCCGCTTGTTGCGCGTAAGTCTCTATAGGAACGAGTAAAGAAGACCACCAAACTGGCGGCTTATCCCGCCAAGCGGTAAATTGTCTCTGAACCACTTCATTCCCCGCCCACGCGGCCGCACAGAGTAAATGGTTTCTGTTCCTATCGTCCTGCTCGGCGCGGTCAAGCAAGCGTCTTGTTGTCACCTCATCGGCCGCTAAGTAAACTTCGTGAGGATAGAAGAAGTTCCTGGCCGTTAATTCCTCGTGCAAACCGTTCAAAGAGTTCGGTACCAGACATGCAAGATTGAGCAGAACAGTCTCCGCCTTATCAAGATCGTCACGATCAATAGCTCGAATGGCATGCCAGGCTAGATTGTGTCCTTGAGTAGCGGTCAATGCGCGGTACATGGCAAGAAGTTTTCTTTCATGTTCAATCAGTTCCGCGTAAGAAGCGAAACACTTCTGGTCCTGTAGCTCAATTATTCTTGCGCTCTCTTCCATAACTGGAAATTCAAAACGCGTTGCAGACGCTATAAAGGATTTCCAAACATATTCAGACGCCTTCCAGCCTCAGCTACAAAATCTCTCTTGCGCGTTTTTGAAATGCGGCCGTTGTGTGCGGAAGGTGTTTTATCACGACGAGTCGCAATTCGTTCATCAGATCCGGCTCCGACTTCGCGATGCGCGCCGCGACTGTCAACGCGAAAGCCCGTACAGCGACCGGTTCGCATGCGTCATCGATCAGATCGACGCAATGGGCGTAGACTTTACCCGCCAGCCGCCGGGGAATCTCGACGTACTGCAACAGGCGCACGACGTTGCGCTTGACCGCGTCGTGCGTGTCGTCGCGTTTCAAGCAGTCGAGCAATTTCGGCAGGTAGGGTCGGATCAACTCCGGGCGCCGTTCGACGCAATAACCCATGACGCCGGCGGCGCATTGCGTCAAACGGTTTTCCCCGGCGAAGACGCGCTTCATCAATTCGGCGAAGCGTCGGGCGTCATCGCCTATGAATTCGACGATGGCCGTCGCCTGTCGCTTGGAACGTATGGCCATCAGCGCCTGACGAATGTCCATATCAGCCTTCAAATTCCTCGGTTGCTCTCAGGCATGAATACGCCGTCTCACATGTCATTCATCGTCCAGTCGTTTGATCTCTTTCTCGATGAGTTCTTCGACGAGCGCCCAGACCGCCGGATCGAAATCCATCTTGGTGTGAGCAACGCGGATGAGCTTCTTCATCCATGACACTTCGGACAGATCGATCTTCTTATTCCGGTAATCGAACTCGAAATTGCCGATGATCGTTGTGCGGGACGGGTCTTGAGCGCGAATCTTAGGCTCGCCGTGAATGAACAGTCCGTTTCTTTGAAACAAGTTGGCGGCGCGCGCCACATTGTCGGGGATGATCCCGTCGCCACGTCCCACGCTGTCCACCTGCACAGTCAACAGAACCGGAACGCCCGTCCGCTCTAGCTCTCGCGCCAGCTTTACGACGGCCGCGCCGCCGAAGCTCTGGCCGTAGAGAATCAACCTGACTCCGGCGCGCTCCTGCGCGTCGAGTTGGCCGTCACGGTTGCGATCGAACGCGCGGCGAATCAGCTCGCGCGCGAGATGGCGTTTCCTGTTCTCCACAGTCTCGACCCGGACTTTATCCGGATACTGCGCGCGCAATTTCAACGCCAGCTTCCGGACGTTGCGATGCGGATTGTCCCACGGCTCGCGTCCACCAAGGAATCCGAGAATCAAGACCCTGTTCTCCTCCACGGGCGTCGGAGTGGTGAAGTTATTGTAGCGCTGTCCGCGCGCGAAAACGCAGCCTGTGAGCGGCAGCAATCCGGCGCTCAGGGCGATCAGACAGAATCGCCTGCCGAAGCGGATCATCCGAGCCATACCGATTACCTCCCAGTGAAGGTCCCTCGTTTTATGAATCGCCCGGCGCCGGCTTTGCCCTTGAATTCGTTGTTTTCCACAATCACCCGTCCCCGCGACAGCACGGTCTCTGTCACGCCCCTTACGCGCCATCCTTCATAGGCGCTGTAATCCACGCGCATGTGATGGGTCGCCGCGCTGATCGTCTGTTCGCGGTTCGGGTCGAAGATCACTATGTCGGCGTCCGAGCCGACGGCGATTGTTCCTTTCTTCGGGAACAGGCCGAAAATCTTGGCGGCGGCGGTCGAGGTCAATTCGACGAAGCGGTTGAGGCTGATGCGCCCTTGCGTCACGCCGTGGTGATAGATCAGGCTCATTCGGTTCTCGACGCCGGGGCCGCCGTTCGGGATCTTGCTGAAATCGCCGCGCCCCAATTCCTTCTGCTCCTTGAAGCAGAACGGGCAGTGGTCGGTCGAAATCACCTGCAGGTCGTCGCCGCGCAATCCGCGCCAGAGCAGTTCCTGATTCTCCTTGTCGCGCAGCGGCGGGGTCATCACGTACTTCGCGCCCTCAAAATCTGGCTTCTCGTAAAGGCTGTAATCGAGCAGCAGGTATTGCGGGCAGGTCTCGGCGAATGCGGGCAGTCCGAGATCGCGCGCGGCCTGGACCTCTTTCAGCGCGTCGTAGCAGCTCAAATGCACGATGTAGACCGGCGAGTTGGCCATCTCGGCGATTGCGATGGCGCGGTGAACGCCCTCGGCCTCGGCTTTCGTGGGGCGGGTCAGCGCGTGATACTTCGGAGCGGTCTTGCCTTCGGCGAGCGCGCGTTTGACCAACACGTCAATTACCACGCCGTTTTCGGCGTGCATGCAGATCAATCCGCCCGATTCGCCAGCCGCCGTCATCGCCTTGAAGATCACGCCGTCGTCAACCAGAAAGACGCCGGGATAGGCCATGAACAATTTGAAGCTCGTCACGCCCTGATCGATCATCGCTTTCAATTCGGGTAACCGCCCGTCGGGCAGATCGGTCACGATCAGGTGAAAGCCGTAATCGGTCGTCGCCTTGCCTTCGGCCTTGGCGAACCAGGCGTCGAGAGATTCATTCAGCGCCTGCCCTTTGTACTGCACGGCGAAATCGATGATCGTGGTCGTCCCGCCGAAAGCCGCCGCGCGGGTGCCCGTCTCGAAATCGTCGGAAGATGACGTCCCGCCGAACGGCAAATCCATGTGCGTGTGCGGATCGACGCCGCCGGGGATGACCAGCTTGCCGCTCGCGTCAATCGTCTTGTCTGCCGAACCGACGACGTTTGAGAGGTCTTTGCCGATCATTGCAATGGTTTCGCCGTCAATGAGGATGTCGGCGGTGTAGGAATCGACTGCGGTAACGATGTGGCCGTATTTGATCAAAGTTTTCATTGCTTGTCTCCCTTGCACAATTCTTCGCGTACGAGCATCAAGGTTTTGCCGAGCATATTCCGTCCGCTTCCGGCGCCTCCGTCCCCCCAATAGCTGTCCTTGCCGGTGTGCTCGATAATTTCCGCATCTCCCGTCGCCAACAGAATTTTTCGCAGTTCTTCGTGCTGAGTAAACTTCGCCCTCACAGCTTCAACCATGATTTCATCTTTTACGGATTCCCAGTCGTGGCGGAGTGGGCGCTTCCGGTCACGTCCCATGCGCGCGGCGATCATTGGAGACTTTACCCTGCGGATCTCTTCCTCATGCGCCGTGCCGACGAATTTCTGCGCCTGAAAATAATGCTCACTGGTCGGCCAAACTTTTCCTTTCATCTTGACCGGATGCGGGGAAAAGTTGGAGAAGCAGCCGTACTCATCGTCAACTCTATAAAACCTGATTTTTTCCATTGCGCTCTCAGGATGTTGTCGTCGACGCTTCATCCACCGCCGTGGCCGGTTCGCGATTTGACTTCATACTGTCGCAAGTCCTGCGTCCATCGCCGCCACAAGTTCATCCATGTTGTCTTTCGTCGCGACCAGCGGCGGCCCAATCCGGATCACGTTCCCGTACAATCCGCCCTTGCCAATCAACACGCCGCGCTTCCTCGTCTCTTCAAAAACTTTCGACACGGCCTGCGGGTGCGGCTCTTTGGTCTTGCGGTCTTTGACGAACTCCATTCCCTGCATCAACCCCATTCCGCGAACGTCGCCGATCACTTCGTATCGTTCCTGCAAGCCCATCAATTTTTCGCGCAGGTAATCGCCGACGACCTTCGCGTTGTGGGCCAGGTTCTCCTGTTCGATCACCTCGATCGTCGCCATCGCCGCGCGCATCGTCACGGGGTTTCCGCCGAAAGTCGAAAAGCTCAGCGAGGGCACGGCGTCTGCGATCTCCTTGCGCGCGATCGTCCAGCCGATAGGCGAGCCGTTCGCCATGCCTTTGGCGGAGGTGATGATGTCCGGCTCGACGTCCCAATGCTCGATGCCGAACCATTTGTCGCCAGTGCGTCCCCAGCCCGTCTGCACTTCATCGCTGATGAAGACGCCGCCGTATTGGCGAATGATCGCGACGGCCTCCTTGAAATACTCTTTGGGCGGGACGATGAAGCCGCCCGCGCCCGCAATCGGTTCGGCCATGAACGCGGCGATTTGGCCCGAAGTCGAGGTCTCGATCAACTCCTTCATATCTTTGGCGCAGGCGATGCCGCATTCGGGGTAGGTGAGTTTCAACGGGCAGCGATAACAGTACGGCGCCAGGGCGTGATGATAGCCCGGCACCTGCGCGGGCAGAATCTTCCACGACTTTTGTCCCGCCGCCGTCAGCGCCGCCGCCGAACGCCCGCTGTAGCTGTAGCGCAAGGTGATGATCTCCTGCCGGCCAGTGTAGAGCTTTGCGGCCATCGTCGCGGTCTCGTCGGCCTCGGTGCCGCTGTTGGTGAAGAAGGATTTCTCCAGCTTGCCCGGCGCGATCTCGGCCAGCTTCGCCGCCAGCCGCGATTGCGGGCCGTTGGCGTATAGCGTCGAAGCATGGTTGAGCTTTTTGACCTGATCGATGACGGCTTCTGTAACGTGCGGGTGGACGTGGCCGACGCTGGTGGTCAGCACGCCGCCGAAGCAGTCGAGGTATTTATTGCCGCCCTCGTCCCAGACGTACATCCCCTCGCCGCGTTCGAGCGCGATCGGCTCCTGGTAATACATCGCCACCGCCGGGAAGAGAAAATCTTTGTGCTTCTGAACGGAATCGGAACCGCCTGAACTCATAATTTATCTCCTTGGAATCGAAGCCTTCGAAGTTGAAGATTGATTAAGAATGCGAACGTTTTTGCGCCGCAAGATTATGGCGCCACTGCGTTTTTCCACAAACTAAAACCTACAATCTACAAACTTTTCCTTCGCCCCATCGCCGGACAAAAAAATAGCGGACAAAAAAATATCCGCTATTTTTTGCCCGCTATTTTTTGTCCGCGATCAGCCTTCTTTATTGCGCATGAAATCGGCGAGTTGCGCGAATGAACGCGCAATCTGGACTCGCGTCAGAGCGTTCTTGACGACTTCTTCCAGCGCCCGGTTCATGCACAACAGCCACTGATCGCGTTCGGATTCGCCGATCGGGAAGGGCAGGTGGCGTGCGCGCAGTCGCGGGTGGCCGAAGCGTTCGACGTAGAGCGGCGGCCCGCCCATCCAGCCTGTTAAAAACAAAAACAGCTTCTCGCGCGAATGATCCAGCGTTTCGGGGTGCAGCGCGCGAATGCCCGCAGCTTCAGGCATTGTGTCCATTAAATCGTAAAAACGGTCCACCAACGCGCGCACTGTTCGCTCGCCGCCGACGGATTCATAAATCGTCTGAGTCATCCTCATGAAAATACCCTTTCAAGCCATATTTGCATAGATCATTGGCGACTTGTGTAAAGCCCAATCTGCGCCAAAACAGTTAAAACCCTTATTTTACTAGGCTTCGCGCCGGTTTTTCTTAGGCTTGCTTCACCGTCCAGAGGCTAGAGAGAGGCATTTGGCGTATTTTTCGGCATTTTCCTATAAGAGAGTCGCTGGGATAAATAGGCAGAGCAATATTGTTGAGCGAAGCTTCTACGTTGATGAAGACGTCTGGTCGAACTGAAATTCGTCGTCGATCAACATATCCTTTTCGAAGAATTCTCAACAAATCGTTTGAAACTGAATTCGCCAACAGTATCCGGCGCGCCGAAGGCTCACAAATTACCAGTGAATCTAATCGTTTGCAGTCGGCACAGAGCTTGCCGGCTCCGACGAAGAGTGTGATCGCTGTCTCCGCATAATTCAGGCAGCGAAGCAGTAAAAAGGAAAAGCAAGGTAGGGGGCGCGTCCGTGAGGATTTTTATTGCAGGAGCCAGCGGCGCAATCGGCTTGCCACTGATCGCTGAACTCGTTCGTCGGGGTCATACGGTAACAGGCATGACATCATCCGAGGCGGGAGCGAAAAAGATTATCGAGCAGGGCGCGGCAGCCGAACTTGCGAACGCATTCGAGACGTCCTCTGTAGAAAGGGCGCTCCGTCGCGCTGATCCTGAAATCGTGATCGATCAACTGACGGCCTTGCCGAAAGACCCCGCGGACATGCATAGATATTTACCCGGTGACACAAAGCTGAGGCTTGAAGGCGGCGGCAATCTCCACCGGGCTGCGCTGGCTTACGGAGCGCGCCGGTATCTTCAGCAATCGAGCGGCTTCTTTCTGAAACCTGGAAAAGGACTTGCCGATGAGTCCGAGTCGATGGCGATCGACGCAAGTCCCGACGTGGCGACAAGCGCGAGAATGTACGCCGAGTTAGAAGCGCGAACCTTGAGTTCGGAACAGATGGAAGGCGTACTACTGCGTTATGGATTTTTCTACGGGCCTAACACCTGGTATCACCGGGAAGGCGC